>VTLG01000034.1_pt1 | contig 46936 bp, 61 predicted proteins | sample 4694571 | NCBI WGS metagenome assembly VTLG01 (sample SAMN12604809, study PRJNA352737) | marine metagenome | biome: ENVO:00000447; feature: ENVO:00000209|ENVO:00000569|ENVO:01000036; material: ENVO:00002151; isolation source: viral sequences binned using virsorter ... | reverse complement strand
AAGCATTTAGACCTGATACGTTAAATGATGCATCTACTAATGCTTTTACAGATTGTTGTGTAGGTATTAGCGTAGCACTATTAGAAGAGAAGTCATCCTCATCAGCAAAGCCTGTAATTGTTATAGTGCCATCTGATATTGAGCCAAAGGTAACTGTACCTGTTGTAGTTATGGCAGATGACCCATTGTTTATTGCACCAAATCCTGTAGAGATACTACCATTGTCTAATGCACCAGTAGTAACTAAGTTTGGCATAGCTGTTATTTCATCATCAAAGTATGCAGCTAAGTCTGTAACTGCAACCTGCTTCATTGTTCCATCGTCATTAACAACTACTCTATCTGCATCAGCTATTGTAGTGCTTGACGCTGATGTATCACCATCCATGATGTTTAGTTCAGTAGCAGTAGCCGTGACACCATCAAGTATGTTTAACTCTGATGCTGTTGCTGTAACACCGTCGAGTATGTTTAGTTCTTCTGGTGTAGATGTAATCTGAGTTGTACTTACTGCTGCTAATACAGGTATTGTACCAGATTGGTTAGGTAAGTTAATTGTACGATCAGCAGTAGGATCTATTATAGTAAGTGTAGTTTCATGGTCATCAGCAGTAGCACCTTCAAATACGATTGCATTCTGTGCATTCATAGTAACTGTATCTACTATCGTTTGTGTACCGCTCACTGTTAAGTTTCCTGCAACAGTTAAGTTATCACCTATAGTTACTTCAGAAGTACCATGTCCTATTGTTATAGCAGTGCCAGATATACCAGTACCAATGGATACTGACTCACTACTGTTAGCTGTATCAATAATAAGATATGCGTCTGATCCCTGTTTAATTGTAAATGCAGTTGCTGAGTTATCTGTTACTGCTACGTTAATGTCTGTGTCATCAGCAGAGATAGAGTCAAGGGCAATATCACCCACGTTAGTTATATTACCATCACCTACGCTAAGTGCAGTAGCACTAAGGGTTCCAGATAGTGCAGTATTAGCTCCAGTAAATGTAGCAGCAGTGGTAGAACCAGATTTAATTATTAAATTACCACTGTTGTTTGTTAATGCACCATACTGTGTACCATCATCTTTAAGTAGTACATCAGCACCATCTGCATCAAGTATAACATCTCCTGCACTATCTAATAACATATCACCAGAAGATAATGCTATAGTTGTACCGTCTATGTTAAAGTTATCTATATCAATACCTGCATCAGCAGTAATCTTACCAGTAACTCCTAGTGTACTGCTCATATCTACAGCACCGTTTATATCTATTGTAGTACCGTTTATTTCTACTTCACTATCTGATACAAGATCTAATACACCATCAGCAGATTGATGTATGTAAGTACCACTATCGCCAAACTGTAATTGACTAGTGCTATTTAGTAGAACACCTGTATCAGCTACATGAGTTAATGTAACATCCTGATCATCACCCAAGTTAATTACTGCACCATCAGCAAGGAACAGATCACTAAACTCTAGGGATGATGTACCTAATGCAGCACCATCAGAAGCATCAGGAACAAATGCGGTTGTGGCAGTTATTGTTGTTCCTTGTATTGTACTTGATCCAGTTAAAGCACCAGTAACACCTAATGTACCAGCTACAGTAGCATTATCATCTACAGTAAGGGTATCTATTTTAGCAGTGCCATCTAAATGAAAATCTTTAAACTGTAGTGATGTACTACCTAAATCTATATCGTTACTAGTTGTTGGGAGTATAGCACCATCTGCAATATGAACTTGTTGCACAGAAGAAGAACTAACTTCTGTATAAAATTCTATGTGATTATTAGATGTATCTATAAGTATCTTATTGTTTTGATCAGCATCTGCGATACGGTCTATAGGTGGACCTTCTGCTGCTGTACCATCATGTGAGTGACCTGTAGAATTATTAAAAGCTGATAATACTTGGTTAAATTCTGCATTAAGTGGTGCTGCTGATACTACCTCACCACTAACAATTTGCGCTGCTGATTGTCTGGTATATCCTGCCATTATCTGTATCCTGCATCTTGATAAGTTATAGAAAACCCACTAATACTATAGGGAGCTTGGGTTCCTGTTGATGTTATAACTAATGAGATCGCCCTACCCGATCCTTGAATATTTGACTCTAGTACTGGACTTGTAGAGCCATCGTATCTAAAGGTAGCATCAAACGTACTACCTGTTGTTGTGTACCTAGCCAACGAACCTGCTGTTGTTAAAGAATACGTTGTTGGGTCTGGTACGTTTGGATCATCCCAATCATATGCTATACCTAAGTTGATTGTAGATTCACCTTCTGGTCTGGTAAATAATGTAACGTGTTGAAATATTTTTCTCTTTTCCGTAGAGTCAAAGTACAAAAAAGGAGATGCATAAACAGCAGTTACATCTTCAGTATTAAACGTACTACCACTTTCTTGTTGGAATATCTCACCATTTAAGTCACCATGTAATACAACTTCAACATTATTTATAAGTCCACTAGTAGCAACAAATGCTCTTATACCTAATAACTCTCCAAACTCCCAACCAACTCTTCTGTCTGCAAATCTAAGACCACCTATTATACCTGCTGTATCTGATGCTGCTGTAGTTGTCTTTGGAAAGAAATATCTAAACTGAGACTTATTTCTAATAACAACAGAGGACATATTATCTAGATCGTGTGTACTAGGTAATGCTTGTAGTAATTGCTGTACTGGTTTAGATATAGTTTCAAGCTCAACGTCACCAATTCTAGCAGTACCCTGAATAGGACGTATACCGTCTGATGCTAAGAATAATACGTCACCACCTAATTCAATAATACTGTCTGTAGCAATACATCCAATATTATCTGTTACCTCTGCAAGAACAAAATCTGATGAAGATGTTCCTGTTAATTTTTTAATTTTATCTTTACCAAATACATACAAAGCATCTCTAAACTTTGCAAGACCTGTAATATTAAAACCAGCATTAATAGTTCCAGAGCCACTACCTGATCTAAATCTGTTATCTACGTTAGGCTCACTAAACAATAATAAATTTGGCCCTAGTCCTGTTGTTGGAAATCCTGCATAAAACTGATGGTTTTTAAAGTCTGTACTAAAAGCTGCACCTGTTGGATTTGCATCATCACTAGTTGTATGATTACTAAACGTAGTACCATTAAACTTTGCTGGAGTATTTGTACCATCACAAAGTATAACTGCTTCTGTTCCTACAAACGAGTTAAAAGTATCTCGCACTTTTGATACACCTATAGAAGATCTAAATGAGTGTACTCTAGTAAAACCAGTTACGGTATACTTCCATATTGTATAGTATTGACTGTACTTAGCTGTTACAGAACTACCACCACCTGTAGCACCACTAGTAGCAGCAGATGTAAATGTAACAGTATAAGTGTTTGCATCAGGTACTGTTACAACTTCCATTTCTGTTGCGTTTGGTGTTATACCTCCTACAGCAGAACTTCCAGTAAATGTAACAAAGTTTCCCACAGATAATCCGTGTGCAGTATGTGAAACTGTAACTGTTGCACTACTACTAGTAACTGTAAAAGGATTTGATCCTAACGAGTGTGTTTTATCAAAAGCCTTAAATGTTACTGAGCTTCCTCCTCCTGCACCACTACCACTAGCATTATCAGTAAAAACAACTGTGTAACTATTTGCATCAACAACTGATGCTACTGTCATTTCTACATCATTAGGAGTTACACCATTAACAGCAGAAGATCCTGAAAATATAACTCTGTCATCTACTGCTAGTCCATGACTAGTGTGTGCTACAGTTATTGTTGAACTACCATTACTAGTGGTAAAAGGGTTAGCCCCTAGTGACCCTGTAAAATCACCATCGTTTCTTCTAATTGCATAAGGCACTCCACCAAGTATCCATATGCCTAATACCTGACCCACTCCAGCTACTGTTCCATAACTTGAGTCGTAAGCGGTATATCCACTAACTCTACGATATCCACCAAACTGCGAGATCTCCATATTTAACATTCGGAGTGCAGCACCTGGATTAGATCCTGCAAGTGCTAATGCATCCTCGTTGGTAAATAAACCACCACGCGATAATACAGTTACATCTTTAAGAGCATCTGTCATTAGAACGAACCATGTGGTACTGCTATTAGTCTCCCTACTCTTGTATCTCTAATATCAGTAAATCTATTAATAAGAAGTGTACGCATACGCTCTATACCTTCTTCAAACTTTTGTTTTGTTATCGCTGCTTGTTGTGCGTTATCTCTAAACATATAAGTGTGATACAATGCACCATCTATAACAACGTGTTTAAACTGATCTGGAACTGACATAGTATCTGTATCATTTACTAAGTCATTTGCAAAGGCAAAGTAATTATAGTTTACAGTGTAAGCCTTATCTGGAATCGGAGAGAATCCTGCTTTATTAGAAAGTGTTCTATAAATGTATACAGGATTTGAAAAATCTGATGAAGTTGCGTTTCCATCTCTTTCATAAAATCTAGCAATAAATGTATCATAGTTTATTAGTCTTAATAATCGTGCATCAGCACTTATACTATCGTCTTTAGCAATACGAAAACTGTCCCAATCTGCTACTTTAAAATCAGTAGCAAGGCTGTACTCAGCCGTACCTGCTGATAATGTTATAGAAGCAGAGGTATAGTTAAAAGGAAATTCAAATTCTTTTTGAGATATTTCTTGCAATGATGCATTAACAGAGTCTTTTACTTGAGCGCGAAAACCTGTTGCTGTAGGAAAATCAGTAGCTGTTAATTCAACCTCATTTAACCTACGCAATGTATCATTAACTAATGTAATAAAAGTTGTTGCCATGTCACATCCAAATTAAGATAAAGGGGTAGCCCAAATTAATGAACTACCCCAAAATCAATTAGGCTAGGGTATCCCTAGCAGCGGCAGTAGGTTCTGCACCCTGTTCGTTGCAATCAACTACAGTAGCGTAGACTCTAAGTCTGCCTGTTGTTGGTGCTGCACCAGCAAGTAAAACATCAATAGTGTCTGTAGTAGACACAAATTGAGTATACGTTGAAGCTGCACCAGTACCAATAACATTGGTCTGTCCGTTAGTACCCTTTGCACAGAAACCTGTTGATGTTACGTCTGCACCATCAATAATATCGTCACCTGCTGCAAAGTCTATGTCAGCCGTTACAGAAGAATTGAATGCTTTCATAACTTCTGCTCCAGCATTGATAACTAGGACTCCTGCTGGAATTTCTAGAAGCTGGAAGATATCTCCATCTGCTCCAGAATATCCTTTTGCAACCATGTCATCAATATCTAACGTAGCCTGAATAGTGTAGGCAACGTGGCTGTCAGATTTTGGTGGTAAAACCGCAATGCTGTCTGCCCCTACACCTACGGTATCGGCATCAGTCATATCATAAGTAGCCATGATTTATCCTCCTTAACCTGCGATGTTGTAGTGGGCGCGAACAAGAGCTTCAGGACGAAGAATCTTGCGACCATACAAATGCATACCACGAACAATGTCAGCAAAGCTGTCGTTGTCACGGTAAGATTCTACTTTCTCGATTTGAGAAGCTGTTGCTACAGCAGAATCGTGTCCAGCAAGAACTACACCAAAATGCGATGAAGAACCGTTAGTGTCGATAGTTCCTGGACCTGTACCTATTGAAGGTAGGTTGTTAGACAGATAAACTCTGAACCCACGAATTAGACCGCTAATGATGCGTCCATTTCGTAGAATGTCATTTGCATTCTGTCCACCAGCAAAGTCATTGTTTAACAACTTGCTGTTTTCGTCGTTTAGCTGTTCAGCAAAAACTGGATCAACGACAACCCAACGGTTATCCCTGTCAACATTTTGCTGGTCTAGTAAACGAGCCATGCGGTTTAAAATTTCTAATGGAGTTGCTTCACCAGTAGATCCATCAGGGTGAGTAGCGATGGAGTCTGTTGTAGCACCACCAGAAACAAAACTTGCTCTGGATATTAGCATAGAAGCTAACAAACCATCGGCTGCAACAGACACTGGATCAGTACCAGATTTGTCGGCTGCAACTCTAGCTGTACCTGCATTTGCATGAAGTGCAGATTGTTTGAAGCCAGACATATAACCAAGAATCTCTTGGTCAAACTGATCTTTGAGGCGATAACCTGCACGATCAGTAGCCATTGATTCAAAGTTCACATGAGAATGTGCTTCCTCAATGTCGTCAATTTTAAAAGCAAAGTAGTTAGCTTTATCGACAACAAGAGTAAAGTCCTCATCGTCTAGGTCTTGTGGAGTTACTTGCGTACCCCTTGCGTATTCTTGAACCGTAATTTCAGGTTCTTTGATAATACGGACTGTATCACCAAAATTAGAGATCTCACCAAAGTAATCACTGTTGGTAATATCTTCAATGATGCTAGTTTTACGGAAAGCCGACTGAACTTTTTTACTGTAGATTACAGGTGAAAAGTTACCATTAGGTAGGTTTCCATAACCAGCAGCGGTTTTAAAAGCCATTGATTTTCTCCTATATGTGGCTAATATAAGTTCAGGGGCATTTATTGTTGGGTATCCTACGAGGGGCCAACGCCAAACGGTATACCTTATACTTATCGAGTTATTAAAAGAGTTTACTTAGTAGTCTTACAAAAAGAGGTAAGAAAACTCTAAGAAACATTTAAGCATATTATATCATATACAAAAATGCTTGTCAAGTAAAAAGTTATCTAGCAGCACCAGTTTCGTCATATTCAAAGTTTCCAGAGGCGATTGCTTCTTCTATTTCTTCTTGATGCTTATCCCACTGTTTACCTGATAACTTTCTAACTTTTGATTCAGACCATTTTGCTTTAGGGTCTTGATTTGGTTCTCTCGTTCTTCTACGAGTATCAACTGATTTTGCTGCTTCTTTTGGTGAAGACTTATCTACGCTATCTCTTTCTCTTTCTAGCTTATATAAATCTATTGCTTTTGATGCAGCTTCAAAATCATCTTCATTGTCGTAAAGTGCTTGTTGTATCATTTTAGGCTGTCTTTCAGCCCATTCGTGAAACTCTGAGCTACCTCTTAATTCGTCAAAGTCAGGATGACGTTTAGCTAACTCTGTCTCAGCTTCTTTACGATTAACTCTTTGTTCCTTTTCAGTTAAGTAAGCTAATCTTTGTTCTATATGTTTTGAGTTTTCCCTTGCTTTCTTTGTAGCAATAGTTTCTACTACTTTTGCAACATCAGGGTATTTATTAGCCCACTCATCTATTTCTTCATCTGTTTTAGGAAGTCTTACTTGTGTCTTTGTAAGATTAGACAACTGCTCCCTAATTGTTAATAATTCTTTTCGATGCTCATCTTCTTTCTTTTGAAGATGCCTACGCAAATCTCCATAACGTTTTTTAAATGTACGCTCTTCAGGATGTTCAGGTTCTTGTTCAACCTCTTCTTTTTCTTCTTCTCCTGCCCTAGCTTTTTCTAGCTCTTCAATTTCTTTATCATTTTCTTCTATTGAGTTCTTACGATATTTCATCGTAGCTACTTTAGTTGGTTGTACTTGTGCTGTTGTTTCCATTGTTTTACTCCTTCTATGGGGCTATTAGTGGCTCTACGTTATTGTAGAGGGTAACAGGTAGCCGATTAAAAAGTTTTACTATGCTACTTTAAAAACGTCTTCTTTTAAATGCCTATTCCTTTCAGCATCAGTCATGTCTGTGGTTCTTCCCTCCATTAAGTCATCAATCCTCTGAAGTCGGGCTTCTCTAGACCATTCCCAAGTTGGTGATTGTCTATATGTGTTCTCATAAGGATTAGTATCGTAAGTGCCTCTGTCATCATATCCAGGAATTTGCTGTCTTTGTGAAATTGCTTTTATAGCTCTATTAATATACTTTAGGTCTGTTTCAGAAGCAGGATCATCTAATTTAAATAATTGTAAATACGCTAATGCTTCTGCACCTTTTCTAGTTTTTGGATCAAATTTACTTAAATCTGCATTAAGTATATTTTCTACAGAATCATATCTATTTGAATCATAGTCTATCCCTTGATCAGACTGTAAATATTTTTCTCCAAAGTCATCAGTCTGATTAAAAAATACTTTCTTATATATGTCTCTATTGGTAGCACCTTCAGGAATATCATCTAGTGTTATTCCTTCTTTAATAATTCTTCTTTTATCATCTAGTTTATTTAAATTATCAACTAACTCAGGGTCTAAAGAAGAAGTATTACCTGCACGATACTCTCTAATAGAGTCATCAAACACCTCAGAATCTATGCCAGATGAACGAAGTAATTCATTTGTTTCCTGATCTAACATTTCTGCATTATTTGCAAACATATCTTTGTTATAAATATAACTACCTGCTGGTTCTTCTGGAGGACTCATTATACCATCTGTTAATGGTGCATCAGGTACTGGAGTTGGTATTCCAAATCTACCTTCTGGTGCATCATCTCGCATACTCATCAAACCTTCAGCACCTCTTCTGTCCTCATCTTTACCAAAAAGATTAAAATGTTCTTTGGCTACATCTTCGTAACTAACACCTTCATCAGATTCTACACGACCTGTAGCATTTTCAAAAACATCTTTATTTTTAGTTAAATAGTCTAAAGCTGCATCACTTGTTTGAGGTTGATCCTCTAATATTTTAGCTGCATCATAATAACCTGACGGTCCTGCTATTGATGTTGGATTACCTTGATCATCGACAAGATCAGGAAATCTTAATTGCGCTTGAAATTGACCATCTCCCTCTCTATCTTCATTTTTACCAAATTCATTAAAATGCCTTAAAGCCTCTTGATTAATTGTAGCACCATCTTTTTCTTCACCACCTAATATGCTTTGTGCTACATCAAAATTTTGAGATAAATAATCTATACTTGCTTGATTAACTCCTTCGATTGCAGATAAGTCTCTTCTTAAATCCGATTCTCCTGCTCTCATAGTTATACCGCTTTCGCTAACAATAGCTCCATCAGGTTGCATTATACCTTCAGGAACAGTAGATGTAACAGGTTCTTCAGATGCTACAGGAGATGCTGCAGGACTAGGTGTATTTTCCATCTTAGTATCTACAGTATCACTAGGAATAGAACCACCTGCATCTTCACCCTCAAATCTTCTGTTATCTTCATCATCCATCATACCACCATTTTCAAGATAAACAGGAGATCTCATAAGACCACCTTGAGCAACAGTGGCTACGTTATACTGTGGCATTCCTTGTAGTGGGTTTGGTCTATTTACTTGACTTTGTAATCTTTTGTTTATTATCTTATCAATAAAGCCCACACCTTCTTTATATATTCTGTCACTACCAGAAGGATCTAAAGATTCTTTATCTTCTTTAGTAAGTTCTTCTTGCATCTTTTTCATGGAGTCATCGTCTGAATCTCCTGGTGCGCTGTCATCTGCTCCTACTGGTCCTCCCATTGCACTAGGACTATCCGCATTTGCAACTCCTCCAGCAGCATCATCTGCGGCAGCCTGATCTGCTGCTTCGGAAGCAGCCGCAGCTTCAGATGCTTCAGCATCCGCATCATCTGATGCTTCACCTTCTGTAAATACTGGCACACCTTCTGGACTTAATTTTTGTTTACCTTCTTGATCAAGTCCTCTACCTGCTGAGTGTAGTGCTTTAATCTCATCTTCCTGTAGATAGGCTAATACATGAGGTACATCATTTATAACTTGAGCCAATGGAGCATTTAACGTAGGTACATCTGGCATAGGATCTGTTTGTGCAGGAGGCATTTCTTCAGCTATATCAGGAGCTTCTTGTGGCATTTCTTCAGCCATCATCTGTTCCATTTGCATAGGCATTCCACCTTCTTGCATTCCGATAACTCGTAAACTACCATCTGGTCTTACTTCTTGTCTAAGCATACCACCTTGGTTCATTACGTTTACCTCTTCTTCAGGATTAAGTATAGGCGAAACTACACCACCCTCTTTAAATTCTTTTACCATTGGTTCAGCCTTTTCTATCTGGACTACATCTATTATAGCCACTTCTCCTTTAGGTTCTTCTTGAGGTTGTTCTGGTCTACCCTCTTCATCTACATCCACTATGAGTCCATCTTGCTCCATAGATTTCAGACCCATCTTTGCCTCTTGCATCATTCCATGAATTTTATCTAAACCAACATATCTTACAACATCTGCTGGTATTACAAATTCACCTTCAGAGATCATTGCAGGTATATCGTCTGCTACCTCTTCTGGTAAAGAACCTACTGGTGGATTGTTTTTCATAGCTATTTCCAATTTCTCTCTGCTGTAGATCTAACTTCAGTCTTCATGTCTCGTATCTTTCTCAAGATATGCAACTTACCTTGAGCTTTCCACATATTACTATCTACATCACTTTGTTCAAACTCTCTAACTGTCTGCTCTATTTTAAGATCTATATACTCCTGAAATAGATCATTGAAGTCTTGTTGGTTGACCAGTGGCAGCAACGCCTTGGCTAGGTTGGGGTGCATTCGCTACTCCTTGTTGCGGTGCAGGTCTACGTTGTCCAGCATTAGCCCCACCTCCAGTTGGAAAACCTCGTTGTCCTGGTCCTGGAGCAGTACCCACACCTATATTACCTCCTCCTCCACCTGTAGGATCATTTGGATTTGCTCCTGGTGGTGGACCTTCTGGTTGCATTTGCTGTTGCATTTGTTGCATTAATACTGCCTGACGCATAGCTTCTTCTGGATTGTTTGTAATCTTATCAACGTCCAGATCCATAGTTCTTCCGATCTCACGCATGATATAAGGAAACTTAGCAAAGGGTGCGAGTACTGGATTACTTGCAATTTGTAAGAATGTAATCAGACGTTGTGATCTAACTTCATTCTTCATAAAGCTCTCAGTACCCCTAGCCCTAACTTCTAAGTCACCTTTTATAGAAGGATCAAAGTCAAACTGCATATTAAATGCATACAATGCTTCTCCCATAGGCCGTAATAAATAGTCATCTATATTTTTAATTACGGTACGAATAGAACTAGTGGCAGCACCCATTAGCATTGATATACCTGATGCAGTTCGTCCTGTTCCCTGAATCCCTGTTTGACCGTATGAATATGAGGGTAATCCAGTGGACTCATCAGCTAACACTCTGGCTTTATCAAATAACTGCATATTTTCACTTGACACATTCGGAAACTTAGTTCCAAATATTGCTTGCCCAGGTGCGCCACCTTGTCTCCTAAAAATTTTTCCTGGGTATACTGTTAAGTCTTGACCAGGAACTAGATTTGATTCGTCTACTTCTATAAGTAAATTACCAGAGAGTACAGCATTATCTACTGCAAGTCTCATAAAACCATTCATAAGTGTTTGGGTATCGTCCATGTTTTCTGCAAGACCTATACCAAAGAAACTGTACGGATTAATCTCATAGGGTGCAGAGCAGTACGGAATACGTTTAGGTGTAAATGGATTTATTACTAGTCGTAGTATTTCATCATTACACACCCAACAGTTTATCTGTATCTCCTCTAGCTTTTTAAGTTCTTTTGGTAGTTTAATACCAGCCTCAAGAGCCATCTCTGTATCTACCGTACCCCAGAACTCTACTACTTCAAAACGCTCAATACCTGTATTAGGATCTCCTGCATCTGAGTCCATACCATAACTATCGGACTCTATATCATCTTCCCACCATTCTCTAGTGTAGCTCTCACCATACTCGATAGCCCTGTCTATTGCAGACTTTCTAAAGAATGGACGCTTTCTTAATGCTCTTAGTTGTGTTCGTGTCATTCTATGACGCTCGATCACATACATAGCATCTTCCATGTTTATTGCATCTGGATCAGGGTAGAAGTTCCAAATAGATGTATATTCTACTTTAGGTATTGTTTTAACTACTGGATCATAGTCACCATTATCATCCCAATTAGGATACTCTTTATTAAAAGCAAACGGCCCTTTCATAATGCCAGTACCAAATAGCACCGACTCAAATGCAGCAAACCTAAGATGTTTAGTCGCAGCAGACTCCTCTAGCTGATCTCTAATCTTCTTCTCCATCTTCTTAGCTGCAACCATTGCAGGTTGGAATGTAATAGAAGATTGAGTTTCACCTGGACCTTCTTGTAAATTTTCTATATCTTTTAATTTATTTTCTAGTGGTCCTAGTTTTGCCATGAGTGTCTCAGCAGTATCTCCACCACTTAACTCTAGACCATCTCCAGGAAAACCATACACTAAAGGTATATCAGGCATCTCTGGCTCAGATATATCTGCTGGTTCTTTAGGATCTATATGTGCAGTATCTACTACACCCTCAGGCAATGTAGTTGGTTCGATACCTATGGGAAATCTATTCTGACTAAATAGTACATCACACAACTGACTAAATGCAGCAAGTACTTTTGTTTTCGTTACTTTAATAAATACGCGAGACTTCTCAGCATCCGTAAACTTTACATCAGGACCATAGATACCTCTATAGTTTCTGTACGACTGTAACCATCGTGTCTCATCATTATACCTAGAGCTTTTAGCAGACGTATATTTTTTATCAATATACCCTAGAAGATCATTAAATTGATTTTGATCGTCAGCATCTTCTAGTGCTGTATTCTCATCAGTATCTAAAAAATCGTCACTCATTTAGTATCCAAACATATTATCTGATGGCCTCCAGCGTTGTTTAGGAACGTGTTCCCACGCTGTTGTTTTATTCATTGGCCTTGACATTACCATATATCTTAGTGCATCATACAAGTGATCTTCAGACTTAGTATCAACATCCTCTGGATTACGTTTGTCTAGAGGAAGTGCAGGTAACTGACTAACTAAATTACGGCAGTTATCTAGTATTATTAATCTTGGTTCTTCTGTTTCTTCATCAATGTGTAGACGTTTATGTATTTCTATTTTACCAGCAACTCTAGATCCTGGAGATCTGTCAGAAGGTCTAAACCTACAACCTTCTCTGTTTAGTGTCTCTGCTATAGATGGACCTACATCTCCTCGCTTTGCCCAACATGATGAGTCTAATACTGCATCATATATCTTACCGTCATCTTCTTCTGCATCCAGTATAGCCCATGCTAACTTATCTGCTGTTAGCTGATTGACATAAAGCTCACGATAAATCCATAGTACATCATCATAATCAATAGCTCCCCAAAGCACAGCAGAATGACTAGAATAACCAAAATCGCAAGATCTGATTTTTGTCCATCCTGAAGGTATCTTAAAAGATTCGACAACGTGAGTTTCTTTATTAAATTCTGGAAACGCTCCATCCTCGACAACATCCCAATTCCCATATAAAAACTGTTGGCGTTTTGCTTCAGGTAGCGACCCCAACATTGATACATAACTATGGTCTTGTGTCAAGTACGGATTATCCCATACTGACGCTGCTATAAACTTACGGCTAATACCAGATACTATTTCCTGTCCGTTGGCATTAAACCGAACTTCTTCTACAAACCTTTTACCTTGCGGTGCAGGATCTATAAACATCTTCTTTACCCAAGCTGATCCTACGTTTCCTGGGTTTCCTGTTGCCCTCATTTGCAGAGGTATACTTGTATCTACCGTTCTTAACGATGACCGTAGAAAATGCCATATATCTGAGTTAGGATATTGCGGAAGCTCGTCCACACCGATCCATGTATATGATTGGCCCTGATATCTAAGTGCGTCTTGTAAGTTTTCACAGTATCCAAACTCTATTCTAGCTCCACTTGGAAAGTGCCAAGTGTTTTCTTGTGTTTTAAACTTTGCACCTTTAAATGCCTTTGGATATATCTGTTGTGTCTGAAAGATAACATCCCTAAGTTCTGGCATCGACCTACGCAATAACAATGCTCTATGTGTAGGTTTATGTGCAAACCTTAATGGTGCAATTAATAGACTATAGGTTTTACCTCCACCTCTTGCACCACCATAAAATACTTCTCGTTCTCCAGCAGATAGAAACTCTGTTTGTGGACCTGGGTTTGGTTTAAAAGCAATCTCCTGTTTTACTTCTGTCTCTTCTACAGGAAACTCTATGTTTTCTTTCTCTACACGATCAGGTTTATCAAGTGCTTTTTTGAGTCTTCGCTTTGCCTGTTCAGCTTTAATTGTTGTTTGCTTAACAGTATTTTTGAGCCTACTGACCTTCTTTTGTTGTTTGGTGAGGTTGGCTTCGCGCTCTTCTCTACGCGAGTCAAGCTCTTCTTTAGTCCACGCAAGTTTATGTAATCTCGTTGCGGATAGCCTACGATTGGTTTCATTTTCTAACCACCCTGCAACCTTTCTTACTGGCTGTCTGCCCTCTCTTATTTGTACTATTGCTTCATCTAGTTTAGTAAGTACAAACTTGTCAGGATAATAATATGATTTATCCTGTCCTTTCTCAGCTTTGTCATAACCATAAGGTACAATTCCTACGGCTGGTATCGGTTTGGTTTTATTCCTCGTCTTCATCTTCGTCTTTGTTAAGAGGTGGTAGAACTACTACGGCTGATGGAGTACCTTTATGTTCTATCTTTTCAGTACGGACTAGCCCCACTCTATCTAGCACTTCTTTCGACGCTGCTAGTTTCTCTCTGTTTCCTAACGCACTAGGATCATCTATTATATCTACCATAGACATAACGGCCTTTGGAGCATTTGCAGCAAGAACATATTCTGCTCTTTCTACAATTTCCTCTTTGAGCCGTTTAATTATTCTGGCAGGATACTCACTTTTAGAATACCCTGCTATGTCCATTGCAGTACGAAAGTGTCCGTTGGCATCACCAAACAAAGCGTCTAAAAACTTACTTTCTTTTTCAGTCAGTGATACCTTCACGACATTTGACCTCTATTAGTAAATCCACCTTTTCTCATACCGTATGTTTTCTTTGTGCCTTTATACATACCGCCCTTACCAAAAGCCATACCGCCTCGATACAGGTTCATTTCTTCTTCCATCTCTTGTCGTTCTATATCTTCTTTAGAACCAAGAAACTTGCTCATACCTTCATCGGTGCTGTCTACAGTAAGTTTACCTACAGGAGTGTCTATAGTTCTCTTGTCCTGTTTAAGTAACATATCTTTTAAAGATTCTTTTACAGACTTACCTTCTTTTTTCTTTGATTCTTTAGGTGCATCACTAGGACCAATAGGTTGTTCTTTTGATGCTTTTTTTCTAGCTGAAACTTCTTCTGCTTTTCTTTTATCTGAAACTGTTTTTAATCTGCTTTTTATATTTTTTGGACCACGAACAGGTTTATCTTTAGGTTTTGGTGCAGGTGCAGCCTGTTTAGGTTTTGGTTTAGATGCTGCTTTTTTGTCTACATTCTTTTCCATTCTGTTTGCAGATGGTTTTGCAAAAAATTCAGGATCTAACTCTTTTTTAATTTCATTTTTTAAAGAGGTTTGTGTAACAACTGTATCACTTTTTAAAGGTTCTTTTGCTATCTTTTTAGCTTTGTTTACCATTCTTCTCTTTTGTGCAGCAGATGAATACCTACGGCCCCTACTAGACACACTTTTATCATCAAAATAACCAGTAATCCAATCAAGAACTTTATCTACATTAAGTTTATTTTTTTTATTTATCTCTGATTGTATATTAGATGCCATAACTATTTATCCTTCTTGGAGTTCCACAAGTCAAAAAGGGTACGAACTTTTTCCTTAATGATCTCGATATCTGAATGCATTTTAGCTAATACTATAATTAAAGTAATGATCCCTAATGCTATGGGCCATGTGCTTGACGCTAATTGTACTATTTCCATTTCTCATCTTCTAGGTTTTCTTTTAGGCTGTATTCGCCTATTCTTAGTTTTAGAGATTACAGCCAGATTGCTACGCCTATTATCTCTAGGATTGCCATTCTTATGATGTACTTCTTTACCCTTAGATGGCTTTAATTTTCTATTTGCTGCATTACGAGATGCTCTACGCTTTTTCTGTGCAGGTTTAGAATGATAATCATCATACTCTTTACGATAGTTACGAGTTCTTGTTGCCACTCTTCTTACCTTTATATAATGGTCCTCTGTTTGTTACTCGTAGTATTAAACCACCCTTCTTTACATCTATACCTGTTGGATCTCTTGTGTCCATTTGATTTGGTCTATATTTTCTAGGTCTAATACTTTTTTGTTCATCACCTTCTTCTTTAAATTGTCTATCCATCATACGTTGGTTAGGTATACCTCTTCGTATTTGTTCTTCACGACTTAATCGTTTCTTTTTTCTTTTTTCATCTCCAAGTTGTGTTCTACGTCTTCTAGCTTCATCATCTAGCTGTTTAGCTTTATCCATCTCTTCTAGCATACCTAATTTTCTATAGGTATTTCTTAATTCCATATCTCTTTCTTTTTTTGTTTGACCTGTTATTCTATCTAAAAATTTCTCAATACTTTCATCTTCTTTTCTGCCATATTTTTTAAAAGATTTATCTTTATTTACTTTACCCTTTTTTGCCATAATTACACCTCAAAAAGTTAAGGGGGAGGTAACTGCTAACCTACAACCCCTTATAATGCAATCACTGGACCCTAGAAGGTCGTATACTAACCCATACCCCTCAAGATAAAGATTATATATACGCAGTTTTTATGAGATTTGTATTATAACATAAGTATATAACACTTGTCAAGTAAAAAATGCATATATTTACAAATAATATTTACATATACACGATATTATATTAAATAGTACGAATATTACACCTATTTACATACTAATTAATAGTATATATTATTATACTGTGTATATAGTCTCGCTGATGCTCGACTAAGAAAGAGATTATAGCATATATTATGTTGTTTGTCAAGTTGTTTTTACTATATTAGTACAGATAATACATATGCCCCTAATTTCGTACTAATTATATTATTATTTATTATCAAGGTGTTGACAAGCTATTTTCTAGAATTTTGTATATCCATGTATATATAACGTATGACCCTGCCATGGCGACCGCCAGCCCCGATACATTGCATTTTATTTAAATTTTATCGACAAGTCTCGAACTTTATTTAAATATATTTCAAATTTATTTCAAATACTAGGTAATATTCTTTCGCATTTCGGCAGCATCCGAATATTGACACTAAAATCTAGTACACCCGCGCATATTTGTGTGTGCAATACCCACAATATTACTAAAATTTATCTAAAATTTTATCTATTCCTATCATTGTGTCGCTGCGCGACCTATCATATTGTTCCTATCAGCCGGCAATCATATATATGATTAAATATTTTTATACTTTACTTTTTAAAATAATAATATGTTAAACTAAACACATGAAAAATTTTCAAAATTTTTTGGAAGTTTAAACACTAGGAAAAAGGATTATTTAAAATGTGTAATTATGTATTCGGACCAAATGTTAAACACCATCACAAAAACAACTGGGAAAATAAAGCGATAGTTTTTTGGAACCATGCTTATTTGTCCCATATTCGTAAATTTGATTGTATCATCAACAGTTATTATTCCAATGAGGGCTGCGGATCATTCATTAGAAATAATGGCTTCGGTTACCTAGCGCGAGGTGATGTGAATAGAAACATATTCGCCAAGTTGTTTGATTTCATAAACGGAAATTTTATCCGGTATATCACAATGAAGCAGCGATATAACCGGGCAGCGGTAACAGTCGAACAAATGAGACAATATAACCGCACTCGTTCAAGATTAAGACAAGCCAATAAACTTAAAAAAGTTTTAACGCTAAACTTCAAACAAACTGAAATATTTAGTCGTGAATTAAGAAACAAAGTTTTAGATAAAGGACATAAGATAAAGCTTGTTTCCTAGTGCAACCATTAATCGGGGTTCGGTTTGGAGGATCGGACCCCATTCTTTTATTTAACTTATAGGATTAAAACCATGCAATTATTAGATACCAGTAACAGCAATACTAAGATAAAGAAAACACAAAACGCGACCGATAAAGCTAGACTTGCATCATTATCATTACATCCCACAAACACTCTTATATGTCCTATGCAAGACATAGCAGAATGCAAGGGACCATGTTTAAAAGGTTCGGGCATGGCTAAGGTTTTTAAATCAGTAAATAAATCTAGAATTAATAAAACTAATTTCTATTTAAACGATAAAGAAAATTTTATAATTCAATTAAAACGAGAATTAAGAAACTTCGAAAAACTTTGTAAAAAGCAAAATGTTAAACCATATGTCCGATTAAATACAATTAGCGATATAGCCTGGGAACTAAAAACCAATGGTTCTATTCCGCAATCATTTCCAAATATTACTTTTTACGATTACACTAAGATCGCTAAACGATTAGACAAAACACCAGTTAACTATAAATTAATGTTTAGCTATTCCAATGCGCCAGCATATCAGTCATCAGTTCGTAAAGCATTGAAAACTAGTGTCCCAATGTCCGTCGTATTTTATGGGCACATTCCATCTCATTACATGGGGAAAAAAGTTGTTGATGGCGATGCATCAGACATTGATAATTTAAGACATAAAAATAAAATACTAGGATTAAAATATAAATCCGTAGGTAATGAGATTGATCCGTCGAACTCTAAATTTATTATCAACATGGAAAGGATATAAAACAATGTTAGTTGAAAAGACTTGGACACTAGTTCAATTATTATTTTGGTATGGCGTTTTCCTTGTCGTACTGCATCACTTCACAAAAAACTAAAAGGATTAAAAAAAATGATAACTTATGAAGATTATAAAACTAGAAAAAATAATTTTGAAAAAGAAGGGAGGGAAACATATTTACTGGGAGACTTTGATAAATTTACCAGTCAAACATCCGAGTACTTAGCATTTATAAATAATTATATTAATCAATTAACGGAATTAAAAAAATGAATATATCAAAACAAAAACTTCAAAACATCCGTACTGGTTTAGATCAAATTGTTAAAGAGAGCGGCAACAACAAAGACTATTTACCGCTGCTAGATTTAACCGATGATCAAATAAATACTTTAGTTAAAATTTCAAATTCACTATCCAAATAATCAATTCAATATGGGCGTTACTTTAACCGGTAACGCTCATTTTTTTGAATCAGATATCTTGCATTTTAGATAAATTTTATCAAAATAATAGATTGCATTTTAGATAAATTTTAAATAAATTTTAAGAAAATTTTAAAAAAAAATTTTTTGACCAAACCTATCATGGTTCTGCCCTCGCAGATTTTTTATTAAAAAAAGTATTTACACTATATATTATTTATGTTACTATTCATTCATTAATTATATTTATATGGAGAAAATTAGTGAATATATTCTTTATTGATCGTTGTCCGTTCAAATCTGCCGAACAACTTTGTGACAAACACGTTGTCAAAATGGTGTTAGAGACTGCTCAAATGTGTAGTACCGCCATACATGAATGGTGTTTTCCTGATGAAGGTATTACTAATCGTATTTATAAACCAGCATACAAGAACCATCCTATGACTGTATGGGTCAGAGAGAATGATGCTAATATGTCATGGGCATTATTACATGGTCTTCATATAGGTGCTGAGTATAAATACAGATATGGTAAAGATCACAAGTCTACTGCCATACTCAAAAACATTGCAGACTTTATGTTCCATGATGACTTTGATGAGGACTACAGACTACATACTACACCACCACAATGTATGCCTAATGAACATAAAAGACTTGACTATGTAGACGCTTATCGTGCATACTACAAATCAGATAAGGCACACATACTTAATTGGACAAATAGACCACAACCAGATTGGATATAAAAGAATGACTATTTTATTTAAAGACGAGTTACCCTTAGACCATGAAGAGAGTTTAGAAAAGATAGTAGAGCAATGGTCTAAAGATGATGCAGAAAAATACTCGCACGAAGATTATGAGTGTACTTGGGATGATCATATGGATTATAACTGGGAGTCTTTAGAAGAGTGGTTAGAAGAAGAAGGATTGGATATAATAAGTACTAATGCTTATGGGTCCACATATTAGGGAAAGATGCTTATGACTTCCCATATTAGGAAAGAGAGGATAAATACTATGATTAATACTGTAGACCAGAGTGACTATCAAAAGTTGCACGAATGGTTAAACACTTGCCCCGTTAGCATCTATGAATACAAGGATTTTACGGATCTTATACAAGTGATATTCGCAATTGAATTAGAACCAGATGAGGAGGATGAATAATATGATTAATACTGTAGACATGAATGACTTTGGACAAGCTGGCTTTGATATAGCATTTGCACCACTGGAAAGATTTCCAGAGCGTAAGTATGTTATTCGTACTGATACTGATGAGGCTATCGGTGTAGTCGGTAAGGACTTTGGTGGTGTCAGTCACCCTGAGTTCTTTGGCCCAATACGAGATGCATGGATTAACGAATTAGGTTATACTGATACTATTAATTCAGATGATGTAGAAGTTGACACTAGAATATCTCGCAATGGTGCATGGGCTTTGGAGAAAGTAACATTCAATAATCATCGTGCTACTATTGAGACAAATAAACATAAGACTGATACTGCTCTGACATTGTATGCTTGGCATGGTGTCGATGGTCTTACATCTAATAATGTGATTAGTGGTGCTATTGATTTCTTCTGCACTAACGGTATGGTATCTGGTGACTACAATAAGATACGAAAGAAGAACACAAGACACTTTGATATGAACCGTATCACATATGAGATGGAAGGTATCTATGATCGTTTTATTGATCACACTACATGGTGTCAAAGACTTGCAGAGAAACCTATATCTGTGGTACATTTGAAGGATGCACTTGAGACTATGCTGCCAAAAAGAGCATCAAAGAATATGCTTAGTTCTGTGTTAAATGAGTTTGAGGTAAGAGGTGCAAATGCTTGGGCTGTATACTCTGCATTTACTCAATATGCGACACACGATGATCGTTTTGGGTTTCGCCAGACTGCCAATGACAATACGTTGGAGCGTCAGTTTAAGCGTAATGAAGATGTAGCCAAATGGATAGAACATCCAGAGTTTTTAAAGTTGGTTGCCTAGATGGTGATGCAACGTAAAAGAACCCCTCAGGACATTGAGGAGATCCTGAGGGACTATGTTGAGGACATTTATGATGACATTAAACAAGAAGAGGAAAGGGAAAATGCTGAGATCATCGAAGATTTTGAAAGCCTCAAGGAAGAGGAATCCTATGGCGATAGCTTTAAATGACAACCTATTTCACAAGCGAGTCATTGAAGATAAAAGACGTAAGAGCCTCTTGAAAAAACGTAGTAAACGACAACTATTGGATTCTTGATATGTATGATTTACCAGAGTTTGACGATCTAATGGAGTATCAGAAGATCAGGATTAATTGTCCTAGTTGTGGTGGTATCAAAACATTTACTGCTACCAGAACTGATGGCATAGTCTTGTATAACTGTTATAAAGCTGGATGCAATGTGTCAGGAAAGAAGAGGATGTTATCTTCTAGCAGATACATCAGACAAAAATCTACCATACTGCCATCGCAGAAAAAACAGGAGTTTAAAATACCAGATCACTTCTCTGTATATCTACCCAAGAAGATGTTGAGATATTGTAATGAAAATAATGTTAATGTAAATAGAACACATTTATATTATGATGTTAAACTTGACAGAGCAGTATTCCCAATATTTGAAGTAGTTGTAACTGAGAATGGTTTGCCATACACTACCACTAAAATTGTTGATGCTGTAGGTAGGTCACTATCTAAGTATGGTGCAAAGTGGCATAGATATGCTGACTCAGGATTACCCTTTATTTGTGGTAATAGTGAGACTTGTTATGTCGTTGAGGACTCTGCATCTGCTGTTGCAGTTTCGCAACACGGTACAGGATTAGCATTGTTAGGTACAAATTTATCTAATGAAGTACTTGACATTGTGGTAAAGTATCCCTATGTTATAGTGTGTCTTGATAAAGATGCGTCATCAAAAGCTATTCGTATGAAGAACAGGATAGCTCAGTTTACTAGGGCAAATGTAAAATTATTAGAAGTAGATCCAAAAGAAAACCCGAAAGGAGTATTAAATGACTGATGAAGATAAACCTAGAAGATGGGATGCTGACATGGCAAGACTGTTTGAATGGTATCATACTTGCCCGAAGCCTTGGAACCCACATTGGTATGAGTCTGAGGTGGGTGGTGTAACTCTACATATAACCAGACCAAGTAGGAAAAACAATGGAGATACTTGACAACCTACAAATAATTGGTGTATGTCTTGGGGTAGTTTTTTTAATGTTGTTAGCAGGAGATTAATATGATTGACTTTGAATTTGAGCCTTGCATAAAATGTGGTGGTGGTTATGATGAAATGTACTTTATTGATTCTGATCCAATTTGTTGCGATTGTATAACCGAAAAAGAAAAGAAGGAAGCAGGGTATGAATGATTTATTAGGACTATTTTTATCTCATAGATTTTATGATCAGAACAGGCATCTCATAGCAGTAGACTTTTTTGAGAATGAAGCCAAGAAGATCTGGCGTAGTATTGAGTTAGGTCATGCTAGGTATGGCAGAGACTTGACCCCTGCTGAAGTTGAGCAGGTATTGTTCAGTGAGTTTAGGACAATGACCACTAGCCAAAAGAAATCTATGATGATGTTAGTTCGATCTTTACCAAAAGATATTGGTGAGGATGTAGCACAAGATGTTTTGAGAGATCAATTCAAAGCATACTTTGGTAGACAGTTAGCTGATCTTGGCATTGCCATGATGGATAACAAGGTTAATGATCTAAATAAAGTTACTGATCTAATTAATCGTTATCAAGAAAACTTTATGCCAAAAGAAACAATACAGGAGATTAAACATGACGTTGCATCTTTACTCCACTCTACTAGAGATGTTTCCAAATACAAATGGAACCTCAAAGGACTCAGAGATATCTGTCCAGGAATCGGACCCTCGACCTTCTCTGCTATCTTTGCTTTGGTTGAAACTGGTAAGACAGCCTTTCTTATATCTACGTTGTTCGCTCCGAAAGGTTTCATGGCCCAAGGTGCGAAGGTAATGATACTTGGCAATGAGGAACCTGTCGAGAGAACTGCATTGAGAGCAGTAAGTTCATTCACTGGTATGACTGATGCACAGATAACTGCCGACACAGTAAAGGCACATAATATGTGGGATGTATATCGTAATCAGTGTGTGTTCTTAAATACTGATGAGGTTCCTTCAATGGAAGAACTTGACCAGTTGATTGCTAAACACAAACCTGATATAGTTGGTATTGATCAGCTAGATAAGATGCAGATTGGTGGTAACTATGCCAGAGATGATATACGACTAGGTGAGATATACAGATCTGCCAGAACATTGTCCAAGAAACATTCTTGTGCAATCATAGGAGTGTCTCAAGCAAATGCAGAGGCAGATGGTAGAACTGTTCTTAGATTTACTCAGATGGCAGGTAGTCGTGTGGGTAAAGCAGCCGAAGCTGATCTTATTGTCGGCATTGGCAAGGAGCAAGAAGATAGTGGTGAGGATAATAAACTCAGGCATATCTACGTTAGCAAGAACAAGCTAGGTGGTAAGCATGGAACCTGTACTACTGTCATAGAACCAGAGGTATCTAGATATGTTGACTAGTGATTTTATGGATATAAAGAGTTGCTTTCATCCTGATCCTGATGTAATGTGTATTGAATGTGACTGTTGGAAAGCAGACCCATTTAAAAATATTCCAGATGAAGATGAAAAAACACTTGACAACTTGGTAAATATGTGATATAGAAGTATTCCCCTTCGGGGGGATACAACCTAATTAGGACTACTTATGAATAAAAGAGAACTACAAAGACAGATATATAATAATACTATCTTAGAGTTTATCTGGCATTCTGCTAAGAGTAATCCTAATTGGAATATCGAAACTGCTAAACTACTTGCATCTATGCATGGTTTAGATTATAAAGAAATATATAAATTAGGTAAGAGTGCTAAAGTTAGAACTAAATTTGTAGCTAAAGATTGGAATATCAATATTGAAAGGATGATTCAATGATTGAAGCAATAACTTGTTTAGCATTAAATATTTATTTTGAGTCTCGTAATCAACCAATAGAGGGTCAGGTAGCTGTAAGTCAGGTGGTGTTGGAAAGAGTAAAATCTGATAAGTATCCTAGCACTGTCTGCGAGGTTGTGTTTCAGGGGCCGACATACTCTTGGTCTGTTAATTATCCTATTAAAGATCGATGCCAATTTAGCTGGTATTGTGACGGTCTTAGTGACAAGCCGAAAGATCAGATAGCATGGCTAAATTCGTTGGAAGTTGCAGAAAAAGTATATTATGGCTTGACAGATACTGTAAAAGGTGCTACACACTACCATAGTGTAAAGGTAGATCCTTGGTGGGCTAAGTATAAAGTAAAAGTAAAACAAATTGGTGATCATATATTTTATAAGTGAGGTGATATGGAAGACTACGCATTAGTTATAGATTTAGAGGTTGATTTAAATGGTGATCGTAAAGATCCATCACCGTACAATAAAGACAATACTCTTGTAGCAATAGGGTATACATACAGAGCATTAGATGGATCACCTATATGGAACAGTGATGGTGCTGTATATATCAAGAAGTTTCCTGTAGATAATTATTATTTGTATGAGTTTCAAGAAGCCATAGATAAAGCTAAATATATCGTAGCCCACAATGCTAAGTTCGATGTGGCTTGGTTGCGTGAAGCAGGTATAAACTGTGATGTTAAGATTATTGATACTATGATTAATGAGTATGTACTTAGCAAAGGTTTACGAAATAAACTTTCGTTAGATGCTTTGTCTGAGAAATATAAAGTTATTCGTAAGCAAAGCCTATTGAAAGATACTCTTGATAAAGGTCTTAACTACAGTGATATGTCAGATGAAGATCAGAGAAAGTATTTATACTATGATGTTATGTCTACTGCTGAAGTATTTCAGAAGCAACAAGCACTGTTTAAAAGAAAATCAAACCACTCGCTTGTAGCTATACGAGATCTTATGTGTGAGTTTTGTGATGTTCTTACTGATATCGAAAGAGCAGGTATGGCTATCGACATAGATATTCTCAACAAAGTTGATGAGGACTATGAGAAAGAACAAGGGTATCTTCAGATGTATTTAAATACTACAGTTAGTAAACTCGTAGGAGATACACCAATCAATCTCAGTTCTCCAGAGCAACTATCTCAAGTAGTTTATTCATACAAGTTAAAAGACAAAAAGACTTGGCGTGAAGTTATGAATATTGGAGTGGATGCTAGAGGTAAACCAAAGCGTAGACCAAAGATGATGGACTCAGGTTTTGTCAAGTGTGTCGATGAGTGCTTTGTTCCTACATATAAAACTCAGGCAGTAAAATGTCCACATTGTTTTGGTAAGGGTGGGTACTGGAGGATAAAGAAAGATGGCACTAGGTTTAAGAATATGACTAAGTGTGATCATTGTGATGGTACAGGTTTTCAATACAAGGAGTTACCAGAAAAGGCAGGATTACAAGTGACCCCGACTGTTGCGTTGGCATCAGCAGGAGGTTTTAAGACTGACAAGAATACACTAGTTGAGTTGGAGAAGACACAAAGAAATCCAGAGGTCAAGAAGTTTCTTAACTCTTTGATACGATTATCTGCTATAGATACATACCGTAGTTCGTTTATTGAGGGTATTAAAAAAGGTATACGAGAAGGTGACACTATACTTCACGCTAACTTTAACCAATGCATAACAGCGACAGGTAGACTTAGCAGTAGTAATCCCAACCTACAGAATATGCCGAAAGGTAAACTGTTCCCTGTTCGCAAGGCGTTTGTCAGTAGGTTTGAAGGTGGGGAGTTACTTGAAGTGGATTATTCTCAGTTAGAGTTTAGGGTTGCTGGTATCCTTGCCAAGGACGAGAGAATAAAGCAAGAAGTAAGGGAGGGCTTCGATGTCCACGCATATACGGCAAAGGTTCTTACAGATAATGGAGAGCCAACAGAACGTGGTGCTGCCAAAGCATCTACTTTCAGACCTCTATATGGAGGATCGCAGGGTACGTTTGCACAACGAGTATACTTTCAAGAGTTCTTTGGGAAGTACGAGGGAGTATTCAACTGGCATAAGACGTTACAATCTGAAGCGATTGAGAACGAGATTGTTACAACTGCTACAGGTAGACAGTTTGCGTTTCCAAATGTCTATCGTACTAAACAGGGTAATGCGTCTGCTAAGACTCAGATTGTAAACTATCCAGTTCAGTCTGTAGCCACTGCTGAGATCGTTCCTCTTGGTGTCATACTGCTACACAAACAACTAAAAGAACGTGGATTAAAAAGTTTAGTTATCAATACAGTACATGATTCTGTTGTAGTAGATTGTCATCCAGATGAGATCGAGGAAGTAAAGCAGATTGCTCCTACTTGTTTAATTAAAGCACAAGATGAAGCAGAAAAAAGATTTGGTTTAGAAAAGTTTATTCCTCTTGAGGTTGAAATGTCGATTGGAAAAAATTGGATGGAACAGGAAGATTGTGCTTGACAAATTAGAATTAATATGTTATAAGCATTATACATTTGAAAGGAGAAAAAAATGTCGTTAGTTGAATTAGACTTTAATCAATCTACGAATCTTTTCGTAGTGCCAGAAGACAATGGCCCACAGATACCTAGAGCATCAATAAACAGAGATGCATTCTATGGTGAAGAAATGGCTAGTGTGCCAGTACCATCAATAAAACTGGAGCATCCTGATCATGGTCCTGTCTTTGGTAAAGACGTTGCCATTCGTGTCTTTGCAACGACCATGCAGACTTCTGTATTCGACAGTGATGCAGAGGAGTATGCAAATATATCACAACACTTCATCAGGTTTGCTGACAAAGCTACTGATTGGTTTGGTGGTAACAAGTGTGGGTGGATGCCATCCAAACAAAAAGAAAAGCTAAAGGCTTCAGACCCTGTAGCATATGCTAAAGCTAGTCGAACAAAATTGTATAGACATTTGTTTGGTATGATTAGAATGAATGATGCAGTAAAACCTGGGTCTGATCCTGTAGAGTTTGATCCAATCCCATTCCGTATGCGTCTTGGCCCATCTAACTTTTACGAAATAGGTAAAGTTGTTGGTGAACTTGAGAAGCAGAAGCTAAAGCATTTTAACTACGAGCTTGGCATAGACTTCAAGGTTGAGAAGCGAGGATCTAACCAGTGGTTCGTTCTTAATTACAAACCTATTGTTGATAATAAAATCAAAGTAACTAAAGATGATGAAGCAAACTTGCTTACATTTCAACAGGTTATACAAAAAGAGAACGAGGACGTTACTGAAAAGATGAGAGAGAATATAGGTAGCGGCAGCGTTGGTGCTGAATTTATAGAATCAGTATCAGATGAATGATCTTCAAACAAAACTAGACTTATTTCTGTCTGGAGGTCCAGAGATACCTAGACATATAGTCTTTACAGCTAGTCAGATGTTTAATGAAAAGCTGTCAAAGTTTAACTATAAAAAGCTAGGTAGCAGTAATGGACTTCCCTCCATGTCTCAGATTGGTAAACCTATGTGCCAACTACAGGCATCTAAGCTAGGATGGAAAGAGGCAGACAAGCCAGATCACTTTAAGATTATGATGGCTTATGGTGATATGACTGAAGTTTTAGCTGTAGCTATTCTCTTGTCGGCAGGAATAGAGATAACTGATATGAATAAAAAAGTTAAGTTATCTACCAAGGCAGGAGATCTTTACGGAGAGCTTGACCTAGTTATAAAGTTAGGTGACAAAAGTGTTTGGGATATCAAGAGTGCTAGTTCTTGGTCATACGATAAACGCTTTGCATCTTACGAACAACTAAAGAAACAAGATGACTTTGGTTATTGCTGTCAGTTGTTTGGTTATGCTAGGGCTGAAGGTGTAAAGGCTGGTGGATGGATTGTAGTAAACAAGGGTACAGGTGAGATCAAAGTTATAGAAGCTGATCCAGAAGATGAAGATTACTATATAGATTTGATCGAACAAAGAGCATTACAGATATCCAAAACTACTGAGGATGCTCACTTTGAAAGACTGTATGATGATACTCTAGAGACATATTACAAACGCTCTACTGGTAACAGAAAATTACAGACGCCTTGTACATTTTGTGACTATAAGTTTTCTTGTTGGCCTGATTTAAAGTATGCTAAGAATCCTGTATCAAAAGCAGGAAACTATGAATACTATACTAAGATGGCTAAAAGATATGAAACCAGCGTCAGCTAAAAACAAAGGAAGACTACTACAACAGTGGGTGAGGGATATACTTTTATCTCGACTGAAAGGTGTGGAGCAAGATGATATCAAATCTACACCGATGGGAGTAAATGGTCCAGATATTAGTTTATCTCCACTTGCTAGGAAGAAATGGCCTTGGGCTGTAGAATGTAAGTCAAGAGCAAAGTTTGCTGTATATGATATTATATCTCAAGCTGAAAGTCATGTGACTAAAGGAACTAAGCCGTTAGTGATTATTAAAGCAAATCGCAAAGAACCACTAGCAATCGTTTACGCAAAAGATTTTTTGGAGATGTCATGTCAGAAAGCGAAATAACTCATATGATCAACGTACCTGATTGTACGTTTGGTTTATTTATTACACACGATGGTAATGGTATTAATATATCTTGTGGTGACTTTGCTACGGATGCAGTATATGATACAGACCGTCATCATGTTATAAATGATATAGGTGACTCTTTATTAATGCTAGTTAAGAGTGTTATTGATGATGCACAAAAAAGGTATGAAAAAGAAAATACAGAACTAACAGAGGAGGATAAAGAAAACTTAAAGAACGTAATCTATGTAAACTTTAAACCACAAACTAAACATTAAGGAGGTTTTATGAGTGATAAATCTTTACCTTTTAGTTTCCCTATAACTGATATGGTTAATCACCCACCCCATTATAACCAACATGGTGTAGAGTGTATTGATGCAATCAAAGCAACTACTGGAGATAACTTTAAAGATTACTTAAAAGGAAACATAATGAAGTATCTGTGGCGTTTTGATTATAAAGGTAAACCCATAGAAGATTTGCAAAAAGCTAGGTGGTATCTGGATAAATTAATAGATGAAGTTTATGAGCCTGAATATAAATTGACTACATCAGAGTTAGATCCAGACAAAGAACTAGATAGATTAAGAGGGAGAAAATCAAGTGCAGACTAACTACAAAGAATGTTTAAATGAATGGCAAGATTCTGTAACAAATGCCTTGACAACTAGAGCTATATATGATAAAGTTCCATTTCAAAGTAGAGGTCACAGTTTAAAAGTCAAAGACGAATATAACTTAAAAAGATTACGACTTTGTGTTAATAATATGACAGAGGAGTATCAAGAATTAATAGAAGAACTAGATGCTATGCATTCACCTAATGATGAAATAAATCCAGAGAAGGTGATGAAAGAGTTATGTGATGTTCTTTATGTTGTATTTGGTTTTGCATCGAGATACAAAGAGTTAAAGTATTTAGATGAGGCTTTTCTAAGAGTACATGGTAACAACATGGAAAAGTTAGAAAAAGGAACTGTGAGACATGATGGAAAGATTGTAAAACCTGCTGGTCATTTACCACCAGATCTGTCTGACTTAATAGAGAAAGGAGTAAACGATGGATGATCAAATGATTAAAACTCTTGAGGATGAAATTAAAGTTAAGCAAGATGAATTACAACGCCTTAAATATGGTGATGTATACGAAGCGCAAGATACATACGAAGCTGCAAAGGTAGTGTATGAAGAGGCTAGTAAAAGTTTGTCGGATGCATTTAAAAAATTATCTGAAGCTAGATCTAGTCACGGTTTACCGCCAAACACACCAAGTTCGTATATGTGGCGTAGAACTTATAGATTTTAATGCATAGCTTTATTTTAGCATTAAAGGTTAGAGTAGAAGAAGATCATCATATAGTTCCTGTTGATGGGGCTGAAGGTCTTCTTCAAACTCTTCCTGATGATATCAAAGAGGTTCTTGAAGATCACTTTGAAGGTGTAGACATTTCCATAATGAAGGCAGATATAAATGACTAGATTTAAATCAAACATGAACCCTATGTTCAGATCAAAGTTTTCTGAAGACATATTTAATTTAAAATATTCACACACTGGATGCGATAGTTGGGAGCAACTTGCTAAAGTATTAGTAGAAGATGTATGTGGTAACTATCGTCCTGATGAAGAAGCGTTAATGAGGATGGAAGAGCGCAAACAACTTGCACAGTATATAACTGATCTAAAGTTTGTTCCTGGAGGAAGATACTTATATTATGCAGGTAGAGATAAACGCTTCTATAATAATTGTTTTCTTTTATCTGCTGAAGAAGACACAAGAGAGGATTGGGCCAATCTCAGTTGGAAAGCTGAGTCCTGTTTAATGACAGGAGGAGGCATTGGAATTGACTACTCAGTATATCGAGAGTCAGGTAGAAAACTAGGTGGATCAGGTGGTCTTGCCTCTGGCCCAATCCCAAAGATGCAGATGATAAATTCTATTGGTGCTAACGTAATGCAAGGTGGATCTCGTAGGTCTGCTATGTACGCATCATTACATTGGAAGCACAACGATATTCCCAACTTTCTTATAGCAAAGGATTGGGATAAACTGCCAGTAGGTAATACTGGTTTTAATTTTAAGCAGATTAAGGAGCAAGATTTTAACTTTCGCGCTCCTTTAGATATGACTAATATTAGCATTAATTACGATACTAATTGGTTGTTGGAGTATTGGAATACTGGATCTGTTGGAGATGTATTTGTTAAAAATATTGAACAAGCACTACGAACAGCAGAACCAGGATTCAGTTTTAATTTTATGGAGAATGAGAATGAAACACTACGAAATGCTTGTACTGAAGTATGTAGTGCTGACGACAGTGATGTTTGCAATTTGGGGAGTATCAATCTGGGCCGTATTGAGTCGATATCAGAGTTGGCCCATGTAGTAGACTTAGCCACTAAATTTTTAATTTGTGGAACTATGAGAGCAGAGTTACCTTATCAGAAGGTTTATGCAGTTAGGCAGAAGAACAGAAGATTAGGTCTTGGTCTTATGGGAATGCATGAGTGGCTTATTAAAAGAGGAGAAAAATATGAAGTTAGTGCCGATCTTCACCGATGGCTATCGGTATATAAAGGAGTCAGCGATGACGTTTCTAGAAAATTTGCAGATGAGTTATCCATCTCTAGGCCAGTGGCGAATCGTGCTATCGCTCCAACTGGCTCTATTAGTATTCTTGCTGGTTCTTCTTCTGGCATAGAGCCAATCTTTGCTGTTGCATATAAGCGAAGATATTTAACTGGTGGAACTAGGTGGAAGTATCAATACGTTGTAGATAGTGCTGCACAAGAATTAATCGACTTGTACGGTGTTGATCCAGATAGTATTGAGTCAGCATTGGATCTTGCAGAGGACTATGAGAGAAGAATGAAGTTTCAGGCAGATGTCCAAGACTATGTTGATATGTCCATCAGTTCCACCATTAACTTACCTGCATGGGGTACGAAGTATAATAACCCTGATACAGTTAAGGACTTTGCAAATACTCTAGCATCATACGCTCATAGGTTGCGAGGATTTACTTGTTATCCTGATGGTAGTAGAGGTGGTCAACCTTTATCTACAGTGCCATACTCTGAAGCGGTAGATAAGTTAGGTGAAGAGTTTGACGAACACGTTGAAACACATGACATTTGTGAGATAACAAATTCAGGAGGAGTTTGTGGCGTATAAGAAAAGAAGAGTATACAGTGGAGACTTTTATCCTCTGAAAAAAATACATAGGGAAGGGATGATAGGTTTTACAGAAAACTTGACAAATCCCTATTCCTATGGTACATCAAGGTATAAAGAATGGGAACGTGGTTTTAACAAAGCATACTTTATACACTTGAAGAGGATAAAGAAGAATGCAGCTTGATTTTTTTTACGAGCATGAAGACCTAGTAACAGATGAGAACGGTAAGGTATGTTCTAAATGCAATAAGTATTTACCTTTATCCGCTTTCTCTCCCTGTTCTGGTGGAAATTATTTAAGAGCAGAATGCAAATCATGTAATACAAAAATGGCAAAGATACGAAAAAGATTAAAAGAAGAATATGGTATGCCTGATAAAGGATATACTTGTCCAATCTGTAATTTAGGTGAAGATAAAGTTTTAAGAAGTGGTACTGCTACTACTAATAGTCCTTGGGTTATTGATCATTGCCATGATACTGATACATTTAGAGGTTGGCTATGTCATAAATGTAACAGAGCATTAGGTGGTTTTGACGACAGTTTAGAAACATTAAATCGAGCAAAGGAATATGTTGAAAAACATTTAAGAAAAGTATTTTTAACCTAAGGAGATAAAAATGGATTTATTTAAAAAATTTGCTGACAATATGTTTAGCTATAGATGGTTATTAGGTTGTGTGTTTATATTTTTATTTATACTATTTATGAACATTACAGCATCTTGGTCACAAGTAAAATCTTCTGTAACCTGTAAGCCTCTACCTATGGCAGCAGGTGTATTAGAAGGTCTACATAAAGAAAGAATTGTATTTAGAGGAGTATCAGCAAGAGGTCATGTTACTATTATTCATCTTAATAAAAAGACAGGAACATGGTCTGCTAACGTAATATTACCCACAGATCTTAATTCTTTGTGTATGGTGGACGCTGGAACCACTGGAGAGATAACAGATACTACTTTTACTAATAAAAGCGACTTAAAATAGGCTAAATCGCGTATATGGCGTTTTAAGCCTCATACAGAGCAAGTAGGTAAATTTTGGACTATACCTACCAGACAGTACCTCTGAGGGCATTTCTCGCGCATCCTCAGAGGTTATTTTTTTAAAAAGGAGTAAAAATGAAGACACTTTTAGTATTTTTATCACTATTATACGTTACTAGCTCTATATCTGTTGGATTAGCAAGTGACAGAGAACAAATAAGAGTTGTAGGGTCATCTACGGTATATCCCTTTGCTACTTCTGTTGCTGAGAGGTTTGGAAAGTCTACTAAATATAAAACACCAGTAATAGAAAGTACTGGTTCTGGTGGTGGAATTAAAATATTTTGTTCTGGTATGGATTTAAAATACGCTGATGTAACAAATGCATCTAGACGTATGAAGAAAAAAGAATTTGATATGTGCGTTAAAAATGGTGTTAGGAATATACTAGAGGTAAAAGTTGGATATGATGGTGTAGTTCTAGCTAATAGTAAAAACTCTAAGAGATACAGTATGACTTTGAAAGATGTTTATCTAGCTTTAGCAAAAAACATACCAACTGAAGATGGTAAGATTATTCCTAACCCATATAAAACATGGAAAGAAATAAATCCTATGCTACCATCAAATAACATAGAGGTTATGGGTCCACCTCCAACATCAGGAACAAGAGATGCTTTTGTAGAACTTGCTATGGAAGGTGGATGTAAAAAATTTAAATGGGTAAAAGCATTAAAGAAGAAGGACAAACCAGCCTATAAAGAATTATGTCATACAATAAGAGAAGATGGTGCGTACATCGAGGCTGGTGAAAATGATAATATGATTTTACATAAACTAACAGTAAATAAAAATATGTTAGGTATCTTTGGATTTAGTTTTTTAGACATGAATGGAAATAAAGTACAAGGTAGTATCATTCAAGGTAAGAAACCTACATTTGATAATATATCACAAAGAACTTACCCTATATCTCGACCTTTGTATTTCTATGTAAAGAAAAATAATATAGGTCATATAAAAGGTCTTAAAGAATATGTAAAATTATTTATATCAGAAAAATCTTCTGGTCCTGATGGATTTTTAACTGATCAAGGTTTAATATCTTTAGGTCAATCAGAACGTAAGAAGAGAGCAAAAGACGTTTTAAATATGAAAAATTTAAATATAAGGTAATTTATAGTGAAGTATAGTCCAAAATTTACATACTTGCGTAAGTTTAAAAAACGATTAAATTTTAAAGTAAATGTAAAAAAAGCAAAGATAAAAAAACCAACTGATGAAATTGGTGGATACAATGGTCTTGAGCCTACACGATATGGTGATTGGGAACATAATGGTAGATGCACAGATTTTTAATTATCTGTAGGATCTAGTTTTTTTAGCAATCCTTTTAGGTTGTTTAGAGAATTGTTTCCCTTTCTTCGTATCTCTTCTTTTCTTCCTAGTAGTAGCAGCATACTCAGCAGAACTCATAGACTTTATAGCTGCTGAAGGTAAATATCTTTCTCCAGTAGCTTTCGGACCTTGTGTAGATGGCTTACCAGATTTGGTACGCCACTTCTGTCGTGTCCAGTTTTTAAGACTTCTTTGAGATTTTTTTAGAGCCATTTTTCTTTTTCCTACCTTTTAATGCTTTGAAGTCTGCACCAGTTATTCTACTTCTTGGTGGTGCAACTCTAGCTATTTTCATTTGTTTTGGTGATAATCTCTTAGCCATTACTTACTCCTTTTCTTAGGTCTATTCTTTTTTAAAACTTCTTTAGCCTTTTTAGCTATGGATGCTTGTTGAGGTTTGTTTGCAAACTTACTACGCTGTTCTAATACTGTAAGTATTTGTATCTTTCTAGCGTATGGTTTATTTATACGTTTAACTTTAGCAACAGTAGCCCTAGCATCAGCAGGTGTAGCATATTTAATACTGACAGTATCTTTTGGATTCTCATCAGTATATAATCTTCTACCACTACCTTTTGGTTTTTTACCTGTTCCTACTTTTGGATCTTGTTTTTTTCTAGGCACTATCCTCTGTAGCCTCCTCCAGCTTTTTTATAAGCAGCAGCCATCATTTGAGCCTTTCTCGCTGACCACTGACCAGGTTTTCCTCCCTTTCCACCAGCTTTAATACGATTAAATATTCTTTTTCTTAGTGCAGGTTTAGTATAGTTACCTGCCTCATTAACTCTACTTTTACTTTTAGTTTTCTTTTTTGCTGCCATAAGTTCCTCCTTTTAAATAATACAATCCTTACCCCAACTAGGGTGGATACCAATGCCTATGTGTTATCGCTAAACTCATCCAAGAAACATTAATCGTTCATCGTTTCTCCTCTTTATTAATCCCTTTAAGCGTCTGCCTCCAGCCCATATCCACCTTGGAAATTCATTTGCTGCACCAATGTAGTCTCCTCTGTTTATCTTACGTCTTAGTGTACTGCTTTGTAGCGCACCACTGCCTAGATTAAATACGAATGAACATAAGGCGTTGTACTGTCCATCTTCTAGCGGAACTTTTATTAGTCGTAATACTGCGACTTGTGATTTTTTTACATCTCTTCTTAATAAATAGTCTGCCTGATCTTTATCTATATCAGGATGATCTCCTGTTACTCTCTTATTATCCATACCCCATATGGCCCCATACCCGATAGTCCAATGTTGTGCTGGACACAGATATGGGGAGGAAGAATATCCCTCGTAAAACTTAATCAAGTCAAGACCTTCTTCAGTCATACGCCTCATGGTGTTTCCTTATTTACTCGCATAAAGATTATTAAATGTTACTGACGGATCTAAATAAGATTGATGCGATTCTGCTGAGTGTGTCCACTGAGAAGGAGTAAAGTCTGGTACTCCATCCCCTGTTCTCCACAACGCAGGACTAGTAGCTCTAACTCTATTATTAGGAAGCGCAACTATATTCCCTGTCCAGTTTCCTGCATCCAATAACTGAATGACATGAGACTGTTTATGTTGTGCAGGATCATCAGCAATATCGTGGTCAGTATAATCTACAGTGAACATATATTTACCAGTATAAAACTCACCATCTATTTTACATAACCAAGGAGAGGAACTAACTCTATCCATCACAATAACACTGTGGTTTCTAGATTCGCAATCCCAAGGCTGACATATATGGTCTTCCATAGGATCAGGCCAGTTCTCTACTGGTATATCTGCTACTAGAGCTTGTATCGGCATTCTCGCCCACATAGCTCCACCGTGAATATTTTCGTCAGGACCATCTTCCCTGTCGATTTCACAACCTGTAAATACAACCTGAAAACTTAAAGATCTGTCAGGTATTGTGTTTACTGCAAAAGCCATAGCGTGAAGGAAGTCACCGTGATAATTTTGATGGTTACAAGTGAACTCCCTTCGCACCCAACAACTAAAGTGTGGAATGTTACTTATCAGATAAGACATTATCTACGTCTAGCTGATCCACCTCGTTTAGCCATCATTGGCTTTTTCTTCTTAGCCATAGCACCACCTTTCGCGTACATCTTTGTACCCTTCTTCTTAGCCATAGCTCCACCTTTTGCGTACATTTTAGTTTTCTTTTTCATTGATCACTCTCCTTTTCTTTGTGACAACTACATTCGCAATCTTCTGGATTGCAATCACACTCATCGCAACTGTCACGATTGCATTTTTTTTGAGTGTCTTCATACTTTTCACCATAAAAAACTTTACCCCAAGTCATTGTCTATCTCTCCAGAACTCTATACTTTTTACATACTTTTCTTTTTTTACTGGTTTTACTTTAATCCATTTATCCTCTACTAATATTTTCTCACCTTCATCCTCTATTAGTGATCCTGTAGAATCAAACATGGGTTTATTCATTAGATACCTCCTACCATTTAACTTTATTAGCCCAATAAGCAGCAGACATTTTACCCTTCGCAATATTCTTGCCATGCCTAGCCTTAAAGGATTTTCTTCTAGCCGTTTGTCTTGCTGACTCACCTTTCTTAGGTTTACCAGCAGTTTTAACACCTTGTTGTCCAAAGCGTATTAGTTTTACTTTAGTACCCTCCTTGGCTAGTACGGCATGGGATTTCTTTGGATGATTAGGTGTTCTCTTTGGTTTGTTGTATCCAGAAAATGTTTCTTTACCCTTTTTTATAGTCATTACGAACTACTCCTAGATCTCTGCAAGGCCCGACTTCCAAACCAGAATGAGATAATAGCAGCAAATATTCCTTGTGTTTCTTCATCCCATAATGTTTGTATGGCTATCTCCCACACGATACCGTCTGTATATATTAGACCATATAGTGCAGTTCCTTTTATTACTGCAAATAGTGTAAAGAATAAATATGTTATAACTGGTCTGACACTTGCTCTCAGTCCTGCCATAAATCCTGTAGACTTCATGGACTGATCATGTTTGTATAAAGCCTTGCTCTCACTTATGTCAGCTTCTATATTCATTGCTTCTAGCTTTTGTGTATGTGCTAGTTTAGATGCCTCTATCTGACGATCCATCATTGCCAATTCGTGTTTTCTGTCTTGCCAATCTGAGAACATATCAAATGCTTTAGGTAGTGCAGAACCTGCAAAACCAATTAATGATCCTAGTATTGTAATCATTCTTTAGGCTCCTCTATTATCTTTTCTATTTTAAGAAACTTAATTCTTTCATTAGGTACAAATCTCCATACATGACCTCGACCATTAATTATAGAAAATACACTTTCATATATGCCAACTTTAACTAGTACTGCTCGATCTCCGTCTACGATACATTTGTCTCCTTCATTAAAACTACCATCAAATTTAAATCTAATACCAGTAACAAAGTTTGCTATTAAATCTTTAATAAAGAAACCAAGCCCTAGACTAAGGAAGATAGCAATAAGGGGTACTAGGGCATTGGTTAGGTCCAGTGATATGCTGTCCAGTGATTGCATTATTGATTACCTTGATACATATACAGTTTACTTACTTCTGTTATATACTTAGTAAAATTTTTAGTTGCTTGTTGAATTAATTGTAACTCTTCTCCAGAAAAACCTTTGATGCTATATTTATCTGTTACTTCTCCATCTTTGTTTAAAATACCTGCTTCTATTGCACCGTCTATTATATATCTTTTTACGACAGGTTTATGCCTATTTATCTTGTTCATTATTCCAGGAACTGTTAAAGAGTTTACCTTACTGCTAACTTGAGATTTCATTTTACTAGCTACTTTATTTAACAGAAAAGTTTTTAAAACAATATCATCTATTTCTCTATATTCTTTACTGTTTATGTACTCATACAGTGGTCCTGAAATAAATTTTGCAGTTAAACCTTTTAACACACGATCATATTCAGGTATCTTTGTTCTTCTAAATAATTTAAATTCAGGTATACCTAATCTAGCAAATTCAGATTCAACTGCTGTTCTTTCATCCCTTCTAAAAGCACCTGTAAATTGTTTCATTAAAGGTGCTGATATTCTTAAAGGTTTAGGGTTAATTGCAGTATATTTGTATGCAGGTACAAATTTACCCTCCTCAGGAGGAGTTAATGCAAAACCAGCAACAGAGCCATCATCATTAACTTGAATTAGTCCTGAATCTTCTGTTACTATTTTTTCTTCTGCAAAAGGTGTATCCTTTAATATTATGTTTACAAAATTATCTAAAAATCCTTTAGAAGTTCTGTGTTCTCTATATAATCTAACTTCATCTGATAAGTTAAATTCTCTATATATATCAGTTGGTAACTTTACAGGCTGTAACACTGCACCTAAAACAGATCCCATATATTGTCCTAATAAAGATTGAGTTACACCAGCAGCATCTTCATCACCAGATACTAGAGATGCTATAAAGTTTGCGTCCATGATTTTAAAGACACCTGATCTTGTTGTTGGTCCACCAAATGCTTTACCAAAATTTAATCGCCAATCTTCAGAATAACCTGTAGTAAAATCAGTCCAGCTTCCTGATCTATATTCTTTTGATGGCTCCCAACCAAATACCCTAGCAGTATTTTTTACTACATCACTTACGTTATCAAAGTCTAAAAGTTGTTTTATTCCTTCAGCAACATATAGTGCCGGTGCTAGTGGATACCATGTAGCAATATCTAATATACCACCGTCATAATCAAATAGCTCATTCCATTTTTCACCTGCATACTCAGAGTTTCTTAGAGCAAAAGCAGTTAAAACTAAACTAGTACCAGCCATCTGTTGACTTATTTTTCTTATGTACTTTTGTTTTTCAAAGCTAGTAAGTTTACCTAATTCTTTTCTCTTAGAGTTTCTTACAGCTAAATCTATTGCAGTGGTTGCAGTTGCAACAGGACTATGTTGATACATATATCTTACGCTGTTAAAAAAGAATTTTGGGAAAGGCATTACAGCAGCACCTAGACCGAAAGGTAATTTAGATGCCATCTGCAACATATTTGCAAAAGGATACTTTTCTAATCCTGGAAGTTGGTAGTTTGCTTCTAAAGCCCACTCCATAGCCTCTTCATAATATCTTGGGTCTATATTTTCTAATTCACCTTTTCTTACAAATTCAAAAAGATCTAGTCCATCTCTCCACATAGAATGTTTTAAACCCACAGTAAATGCTTGTGATTTATTGTACCTGTCCTGTAATTGGTTTAGCACATTAAATTTTACAAACATTTTTTCTATGCCATTTGTTGTTCTATTAATTATTCCTGTTCTGTCTCCTTTTAAACCTTTGGTTAATTCCATAGATTCCATAAATGCTTCAGGACCACTAAATAATTTTTTTCTTATTTCTGGATTTTGAGAGGCTATAAAATCTACTAACAGCTTGTGTTCTTGAGGATTAAATAATGACGATATATGATCCCACCCATCTAGCCAATTAACAGGACGCACTTGTTGTCCTCCTCCAGGCATATTAAATACAGAAGTTATAGCATTATCAAATGTTCTTGTAACAGCGTCTACTGGAGATCTTATTGCAAAACCTATTACATTACGAACAGTAGTTGCAGGTTGAGATATCATACCTAATCTAATAATTCTGTTTACAAGAGAGTCATCACCTAGGCTTCTTATCCACTTATCTGTTTTACCTCTTTCTGCTAATGCTTGAGTAAAATACGCTTCTGCATCTGGAGTAAAATCTTTGTTACCTACAATATCTGCTATTGCATTTTTTATATTTATATCATCATAACCTTTAGGATCTGCTTCACTTTTCTTTCCAGTACCACCTATGTATTTTTTACCTTCAAGTTTCTCAGATGCTTCTTTCCCTATTGTAATATAGTAATCTTCTGGTTTTAATTTTTGAGTTATTTTTTTATATCTTGCATTAATACCACCATTTAATTCTGATAAAAATTCTTTTGTTAAATCTTTTTTAAGTTTACCTTGTTTACCTAAAAGACTAGCAGCTTGACTAATACTACCCATGTACCCACCAGAAGTAAACGCTGCAAACTCAGCAGCACTTATTCTATGCATTGCTAGTATTTCAGACAATCTTTCTTGAGTAAATCCACCCATTCCATTTCTTATAGCATCTGCTACGTTTTGTGATATTCTTTTATTAGGATTATAAATCATTTTAGATTCTAATATAATATCTGAATACACATTGTTTAATCTTCCTATGGCTTCTTCACTAAGAATAAAATTAACGCTAGGCATATCACTTTGTTTTATACCTAATGTCTTCATTACTTCTTTTTGTAGTTGTTCAAAACCTTCTTTGGCAGCAACGCTATTATATATTTGAGAATCTTTTAAAACTTGTTTATTTATTTTCTTTTGAACTCTTGTAGAAAACGGATCTTCTAATTGTAATTTTTTTAATGCTACAGTTTTTTGTATTGCATTTCCTGTCTCATCATCAAATCCTACATTAACTACAGCAGTATTATTTGTCCGATCTATAGTTTCAACATACCCTAAATTTTCATCAATAAACTTTTCTCCTGTTTTTGTTTTCTGAGGTATATTAACAAAACTACCTTCAACCATTTCGTTTTTAAGAAACGCTTGTCCTGCATCACTACCCTTCAAATATACTTCCTTGCCCTCTCTTATAGATTTAACTATGTCTGTGGATGATGGTTTAATCTTTTTAAATCCTGCTTTAATAGCAGGTACGGCTACACTAGCAGCAACTGTTGGAACTACCGCAGCACCCGCTGCCAACGCTCCCTGACTTACACTGTACTTTTCTCTTAACTCTAATTCTTTTTCTGCATTTTGTATATACGCATCACCTAAGGTAGAACTAGCTACATCTATTCCAGCAGATGTTATTGCAGCAGATTTTAACCCTGCTGTTGTTGCATTTTTTATACCTGCCATAACTAATCCAGATGCAGCAGCTTTTGCAGCAGCACCAGAACCACCAATTACAGATGCATATGTTAAAGGATCACTAAATATACCTAAAGCATAATCTATAAATGCTTGTCCTGCACTAGCAGTATCATCTTCCCAAAAGCTAGGTAAAGCTCTATACACTTCATAAACTTCTTTTAGATCCTGTTTTACAGTATCATCTATGTTACCGATTTTATTATATAGTCTCATAGAATCAATAGTATTAACATCAACGCCACGAAACTTCTGATAAAACGCATCAATAACATCTTCATCAGTTTCATATAGCTCTTCATCACCAAATACTTCTGTTAGTACATTTTGTGCTTTATTTACAAAAACAGTATTGTTGACTAAACTATTTCTAGTATTTAAATCGTTGAAGTCAGTTTCAGTTCTTTCACTCATTCTGCACCCAATTCTTTATCAACAACTAAACCTCTTAGTCCTCCACCTACACCTTCTTGTTTTAATGAAAATTGTTTACCATCTTCTCTTGTAGCAATAAACTTACCTTGACTCTTTCGTATTTTAAGACCTTCAAAATCCTTTTCTACATTTGCTCTTTTAAGATTCTTTCTAGCCCATTGTAATAATTTAGCAGGATCTTCAATGCTTAATAAGTTTTGAGTATTCGCTTTAGCATCATTTTCTCTTATAGTTTTTTTACTTGTCAGTGTAAGTCTCATATTTTTACGTGTAAATCGAGCATTTGGATTTTCTTCATTAGCAGGTATAGCCACACCTCTTATGTCTAAACCATTATCTATTTGTCTTTTTGCTTCTTGTACAGCCTCAAAAGCTGTAACTCCTAGTGGCAATAATCCAGAATTAAAAAGATCTCTTGCTCTTTCTTCTATAGCTATTCTTTTGTTAGATACTTCTTCTAACGCCTCTAATGCCTGTTTTCTAGTAGTTTCGTCTTTCATACTAAGAATAATCGACCTCCTATCTGCTATGCTTTGACCAGGAATAAATTTATTAGCAAAGTTCATACGAAGTAGATCAGATTCTTTATAATCGTCTTTTAATGCACGAAGAACAGCAGTAGGTAATTTATTCATAAAAGGTTCTCTATCTTTTTCTCTGCTTATTTCTGGTAAGATAATTCCTGCCTCTTCACCTTCTAACGTAGGCATATCGTCATCAGTTTCTTCACCACTTATAACTTTAGATAAATACGCTGTTGCTTGTTCGTAATTCTTTTCACCTTCCATAGCGTCAGGAAACAATGAAACATATCTTTCTTTTATTATATCTCTAGTGCTTCTATTAGGTTGTCCTGTTAATGCTCCAAATAAAGCGTTTACAAACATATCACCTACTTTTGACTCACCTGCTCTAGTTGCCTGTACTGCCATCTGACCTGCTTCTTGACCAGCTTGAACACTAGCTGGCATTGTTGTAGGTTGAGATAATAACTCTTCTGTTTGTTTTTCAGCTTTAGATGCGTCAGTTTTTACTTGATTTAATTGTGAACCTTTACTTAATAAAACTTTCATAGCTAGTTCTGCATCATTACCTGATGCGGAAAGTGTAGCCAAAGCAAGTTCAGGACTTACATCAATACCCTTTTGAGCTTTTACAGCATCAACTATAGGTAAAGCTGCTCTCGTACCCTTTTTAATTACATCTAACTTTTTTATTCTATTTTGTTCTGCTTTTTTAAGTCTATCTACACCGACCTCTACAGCCTTTTCCTGTCTAGCGAGTTCGATATCTCTTACCTCTTCCCTACGTTCTAATGCAGATGTAAGTACTCTTTTAAAAAATGATGCCATATTAAGCCCCCATTAAACCTTTTCTTTTGGGTTTTTCTTTATCTTCAGGTTCTTTCTCTTCTTCTTCTTTTTCTTCTGGCTCTGGTTCTGGTTCCTTACCCTTATCTCTTTTTATTCTTTCTAATTGCATTTCGACTAATTCTGTATCAACCTGTCTAGGTATTCTTTCTACATAATCTACCTCTGCATTGTCTCCTATTGCTTTTATAACTCTACTAACTTCTGGTGTCATAAGCAATGCAACATCATAGGTGATCGTACCACCAGCAACCATATTATTAACTATTGTACTTGCAAGACCTTCAATAGGTAAACCCTCTTCCATGCAAAATACTAGCATATCATAATTATTATCTGTATCTAAAACTCTTAGAAATTCAGTAAATGCCTCTGTTGGAGATGTTATCCTTGGTGGTTTTTGCCAAGGAGCAGTTCCTACTTCTTCTGTAAAAGAAGCTCCTGGAATTGGACCATCCCCTAAAAATTGATCTGATATAGACATATCTCCTCCTAACCTATTGAACTTTCTTTTATGGCTCCAAGTTTACCTACTTTTGTACCTGACTCTGGATCTAATCTATCTGCTACGAGTTTAGCTGTTGCAACCATTCTATAGTAATCATACATCTCAGCAGACCCTCTAGGTTTTTTTACACCGCCTGTATCTGGTCTGCCTGGAGTTCCAATAGATGATGTTTGAAATCCTGACGTTGCTAGTCCTCTAGCAGCCGCTTGTAGTGGAGTTTCCCTCTGAGAACCCTTACCTTTTTTTCCAAGCATTCCTAATGCTTTAAATCCTATATTTACTGCTGTTCCAAGTGTAAACATTTATTTTGTCCTTATGTATTAATATTAAAAATTGATGAATCAGCAGCAGTATCTCCAGCTATATCACCTGCTGAATCAGGAATTATAGTAGTATCAAAACCACCACCACCACCGCCAGTAATAGTATCAAAAACATCAGAAATACCTGAAGTTATCTCTTGACCTGTTCCGCTTTTAAAGAAGCTCTGACCTAACTTAGAAGCAAAGTCAAAACCAAAAGATCCTAAAGTATCTATAAAACTTTGATCAGCTTGTTTATTATATATAAATGAAGCGTATGTAAGTTTTTTAGCAAACTGATCATTATCTCTAGAGGTAGTTCTAGCCCAAAACTCATTATCTCTAAACTGTTGCCACATATTATTTAGTGCATTTTGACTCATGTTAAATCTATTCATAACATTCATCTGGTTTGCTGCATTCTGCACTGCTGTATTTTGTGTGTTTATTTGTCTACGCCAAACAACATTTGACTGATCAATTAAAATACTATTCTTAGTATTAAACTGCTCTCTTTGATTTTCTAAGTTAGCATTAAATTGAGCCATAGTATTCTTTTGACCAGCATTAAACTGTGCTATTGCATTTTGTTGTTGTGCGTTAAACTTACTTGTCTCATTAAACATAGATGCAAAGAACTGATCATTCTGTTGTTCGTTACGAGCGTTAAACTGTCTAGATGAGTTTACTGATGCTTGGTCATTAAATATAGCTTGTACTCTTTGTTGTGAGTTTAATACATTTGCTTGTTGTTCGTTACTTAAATTAGCTAGATCTAATTGTAGTGTTTGTTGTGCATTTAATACTTCTGCTTGTTGTCTGTTGTTTAGGTTAGCTTGTTGAAATCTAGCAAATGTTTGAGCATCAGCAGCAGCAATCGGTGTGGCAGCTTCCATAGCAGCTTGAAGTATTGATGCTCCTGCCATACTTGATGCACCCATACCTCTTGCAGCTAACCTTTGTTCTGCCAATCTTATTGATGGTGCAGCCCATGAGGGTATCTCTTCACCTTCAAACTGAGATGTAAGGTTTGCAATCTGACCTTGAACTGTTGATTGAACATCTACATCTTCCTGTTGTGCTGTTACAAAATCCCTAAGATCTGTTTGTCTTGCTGCTGTTATTTCCTGTTGTTGCACTTGAGGTAATGATGTTGCAGCAGCAACCCTTTCAACTTGAGTTCTAGGTGCTACTGTTCCTGTCTGTGTTCTTTGAACTGTTGCAGTGGGTGCTTGAGTGCTTCTAGGATCTATCTGATATTGTGATGCAGTCATTAACTCTTCAGGTTTTACTTCTTGTAGTATGGGTTTAAATTCTGTCCCACCTGTAGTAGGTTTTTCTCTTAATTCATTTGGTTTACTACCAAACATTTCATAGTGTTGTTTACCTGAAGTAAATTCTCCTCTGGATACAGCAGCAGCAACATCTGGATTATTTAATAAATATGTTCTTTCATCAAACTCACCTTCATCTAATTTAGGAGCAGTAAATTGTTGTCTCATTACTCCTTGAGTAGTTTGTTGACCATACGGATCTACATCACCTGCCAAAGTTCCTTGTGCAGCTAAAAATGCTTCTGCTCTACTAGGATCATCAAATGCACCTAGAAATCCTACATCTCTAGCATCTTGCCTACCTTCTAAGTTAGTTAAGGCAGATTGTAATTGCTCTGTATTACCTTGAGTGTTTAGATCTCTTAACTGTTGTGCAGTAAGATTAAAATTACCACCTAATAAATCCTCTCTGATATTTCCAGCATCATCTAGGAAAGGTTTTAATTTTTTTTCAAACTCCTCTGCTGTAGTCATTATATTCTCCTATTAAACTGGACTTCTAGTAGGCCCAAAACCAACTTGATCTCTAGGATCTACTGCAACAGGACCAGTTGGACCCATCATACCACCACCTTGAGGAGCAAAACTTCTAAGATTCTGTCCTGCTATCTGTGCTGCCTGAGTTGCCTGTTGTGCTTGTGGCATCACTGGTGCTTGTTGTGTTTGTGGTGGTGGACCCATCATACCTAGTTGTCTTTGTTGTGCCTGTTGCTCTGCTATTCTATTTGTTTGTTGACCTACAGTTCTTAGTTGTGCTTCTAGCTCATCTCTAGTAGTCATACCAATCTCTCGACCTTGCGCTCTTTGTCCTTCAGCCCTAGTTTGATATGCTCTCGATGCTTTTTCAAAAGCACTTAGATCACCTGTTAAAGTTCCTAGATCTCTACCTAATCCTTGAACTCCTGTTTGTATACCTTGTTGACCCTGACCTAAAGCCATCTGACCACCAAACAATGTTTGTGGTTGCTTGTCATCAGGAACACCTATAGCTTGACCTATTGTTGATTGACCTGCACCTAATGCCTGTTGTCCTGCCATAAGTCCTGCCTGACCTGCTCCTAGTTGTGTACCTAACTGTGCCTGACCTGCACCTAAAGCTGCTTGACCTCCAAACAATGTAGAAGGTTGCGTTGCTTCTCCTGTATCTGGATCAACCATTGCCTGACCTATTGCCTGTTGAGTAGCTTCTTGTGCTGCCATTAACCCTGTAGGTTGTCGGGCATATATACCTGTTGCTTCTTGAGTTATATTACCTTCTTCATCTCTAAGTTCAGGAACACCTATAAAACCTTGAATACGACTATAATCTACTTCTGGTCCTTGTGTGATGTTCATGGTTCTGTAGTCACCACCACCACCAACAGAAATATTAGATCTTATTTGATCTAATTGTTTTTTAGTAAATTCAGCAGGAGGTTCTGGATCAGGTGGTGCAGGTATTGGATCTCTATCTCCTGATGCTATCTCGTCCTGACCTCTTGATTTATAGTGTGCTGTCATTGCTTCTGTAATGTTAGCAGCAGGACGAACTGTTCCATCAGTAGTAGTAACTAAATAATCAGATGGTTTAAATGCTTGTAAATCTGTGTTAGAAGTATAATAAGCTATGGCTTCTTGTTCTGTTAAATTTCCTTGTGCGTCTGGCATCTTACTTACTCCTTATAGTGTCGCATTACAAGCATCTAGAGCATCCCATACTCTCTTAGCATGGGCAGCATTATCAAATGCTACAGTCTTCTCTGGATCATCTGGATCTGGATCTGTCCAATCACCTGATACAGAAGTTAGATATGTCTGAAGAGCGTCTTTACTTGCAATCTCTTCAAAGTCTCCACTACCACCATCTTTAACAATGCCAATCATAACATTATCTCTAGGTGCATCAGTATCACTATCTACCACCACATACACTCCATGCATACCCATTGGGTCATGTCCGAAATGTAAAAAGTCTGGTATTGTTCCATCAGCGTTTAGCCGATACT
>VTLG01005741.1_pt1 | contig 47006 bp, 63 predicted proteins | sample 4694571 | NCBI WGS metagenome assembly VTLG01 (sample SAMN12604809, study PRJNA352737) | marine metagenome | biome: ENVO:00000447; feature: ENVO:00000209|ENVO:00000569|ENVO:01000036; material: ENVO:00002151; isolation source: viral sequences binned using virsorter ... | reverse complement strand
TAAATAAAATTTATGAAGTATGCAAGCTCACGCCTTCTAAGCGTCACTGGCTCCCGACGCGTGAAGCATGGATAAAGGACCATGTATCACGAGCCCCGGATAATCTGGTTATAAGATTCTCTATGCCAATGATTGACCAGCCAGCAGCTGGAAGCTGGACTCATACCTCAACTGTGGTGACAAGCGGCGCCACGTGTCCCAGCGCGAAGCAAGACAACGAATGCAAAGATTGCAGAAATTGCTGGAATAAAGAAATAAAAAATATATCATACGGTCAACATTAAATGTTCAGGCACCCAAACTATTATAAAGAATTACGAAAAGCGGGAAACGAGTTAGCGAAGCGCAACGCTGTCAAAGAAGACCTGGCATGTTCAGGCAGCTCACTCGCACGTAATAATTCGGATCAGGTCATTAGCCGCAAAGACTCGACGGAGGCTAGAAGGCGTGCACCTGGTCCGGGCCTCAAACAACAAGCCACAAGCGACAAGCCTCAAGCAGGCGACAAGCCTCAAGCTAAACCAGAACCTAGTTCAGGTTCTTAAACATCAAGCGACAAGCCTCAAGCCCTTCACAACAAGCGGCAAGCTTCAAGCCCGAAGCAGCAAGCTCCCTGATCCGGTGTCCATGGTACATGGACCACGAAAAGGTTTTCGTGGGTAAAGGACCAAGGGCCTTTACCAAGATGAATGAGTTGTTAGGATGTTTCACGTGGAAGGCAATTTGATGGGGACTGAATCGAATCTTTTTACCTTTTGTAACTTTAAGTTCTACAGTAAAAAAGTGCCCAGAAGTATTATAGCCCAATAGATCAGGAGTGCCAAGTGAGCTAAGATTTTCAAGCCGAATCCATGATATTTCGGGTATAGATTTTTTAATTTCTTTATAGAATTTAGCCTCTGGGCCCATGTAATTTTCGAGGTAAGCATAACAGGCAATTACAGCACATTGTTACGCAATTTATCCGGAATAATAATTTTTCTATCTTGTTTTGTTTTTAAAACTAACCTGTGAGACTGGTGATTACCAGTGGCTCCTAAGATTGTTTGACTATTTTCGTGAACTTCCATGCGTTTGATTTCTTCTAGGAATCCATCTTTCTCCACAAAGATAACAGCATCACTCAAAGCATTACCTTGTCGACTTCCGTCCTTCTGTCCTTCTGTGAATTTGGATAGAAATTCCTGCAGGTCTCTTACTCTCATTTATTTTTTTCCGCAAGAAGTTTTTCAATTTCTTTTTTGTAAGTGGCTTTGTCATACTCAAGCTCTTGGATAATCCTAACTTGCTGTATTAATTTAGCACTTAGCTCGTCTATAATTTTTTTAGAACCATCTAATAAATTTTTAGTTTTAATCCAATCAGACTCTCTCTGTTTCCAATCCCATATTTCAGCTTTATGTTTATCAATTAAAAAAGCTAAATCTAAAGGACCTCTGTCTTCTTTAGGCTCATTACTAATCTTTGCATCATTTTCATAACTCATATCTTCTCCGTATTCCTTTATGTTGTTATATGTACGTTTATCTTTCATACACTTGACAATATAGGAGACTTACCTTAAATTGTCAATCATGGGATTACCAAAAAGATTGACAGAAATGCAAAAGAGATTTGCCGAATTTATAGTATTTGGTGGACCTGATGGACCAGTCTCTAAGACTGAAGCGGCAATACTAGCTGGCTACTCACCCAAGAGAGCAGCACAAGAAGGATCAGAACTAACTAATCCACGACAATCACCACTTGTTGTGGAATATGTTGGTAAACTACACGACGAGAGATTACAAAAACACCAAGTCACATACGAGAGACATGTAGCTGAACTAGACAGAATTAAACAGGCAGCCCTTAAGAAATCAAGTTTCTCTTCTGCTGTAAACGCTGAAGTAGCACGAGGCAAGGCAGCAGGACTATACATAGACAGAAAAATAATAAAAACTGGGAAATTAGAAGACATGTCAGAACAGGAATTAGAAAACAAAATGAAACAGATACTAGACGACTACGCACCTCTTTTAAATGCAAAGACTGTTGAAGGTGAAGCAATTGAGGAGCCTACAGTTTCTGAATCTTCCGAACAACCGAAGTTGGAATCATCGTCCGATCCCCAAAAGTAATACCATCATCATCTCTATCGAAAGAAGCAAATAATTTAATTGAATCCTTATCTTTAGAATATAACCAACCTTCGTTGACTGGATAACTTAATCTCATCTTGTCAAATTCTTTATCGCTAGCCCAGCCCGAGTCACTTAAGATATCAATCCACTCCACCCGGACTTTAGGAAAAGGTATTTCGGGAGTTGTATGAGTTGCGATTTGTTTTCTTCTCTTCTTAGGCATAGCCCTGTATATCACCCCTATAAGAGATATACCAGATATTTAGGTAACCAAAAAACCAAAAACTTTTTCCCACCGGGATAGAGCACCTGTGACATAAGTGTACAACTGACAATATTTTTTGTCAAAAAAATATTTTTTGTCATACTTTTTGTCAACTATTATTGTTGTATACCAACGATAATCGTTCAAAATGACAAAAAGACAGTTTTTTTAGCTTTATTTTTTTTTTTTTAAAATAAAAATTATCTGTGACATCTCTATACTGTCAGCCGGACTACAGAATCTGCTGTCCTGCCTTAATTTTGCCATAATGTAGCTCCATTACCGCCATCTTTTCCTCAGCTTGCGACAACTTGTCCAGTAATTTATCCACTTCAGCTGTGATGTCTGGGTGCTCAGGAATAATTATTTCCTGCTCACTGTAGCATCTGATCTTGTACTTTGCGTCCTCAATCTCTGCTTGATATCTAGCCTCTAGTGTATTACGTAGTTTTTGGTTCATTAAAGTCCTCCTCTTTCATTTTTACGTTTGCTTGTTCTTTCTCATCGAACTTTAGTTCATGATACATGTCCAATCGTTTAAGCCATTTGTGTTTCCACTGCTTTAAAACAGAGTCCTGTATCTTGAATTCTTGATAATATAAGTCAGGAGTGCATACCATTATGACTCCTTGTCTAATTGTGCTCTTGTGTGTGTAGTCATGCGCCAGTGCATATGCCGCAATCTGTAAAAAATAATCTTCAATCCATTCTTCTTTCTTAGGTCTGTTGGCTTGCTTGAAGTCTACAATAGTCTCCATATCATTGTGTAAACATACCAAGTCAGTAGAGCCAGCATATAACCCAGGATAATGTAACATAATTTCTGAACCATAGACTTCTTCGATAGGCGTAAAACCAACTTCAATAATTTTTTCGGCCATGGGCTTCGCCTCCTGTCCGATGCTTGTAAGATCATCGTAGCCAACTCCTGAGACATGAGACTCAATGAATTTGTGCATGGATGTTCCCCGTTTAGAACTATGATTCTTGATTCGTTCTGCTTGTTCTTCTCCAACTTTGGCCTTCCATTTCTTTAAAAATTCTGTGTTTTTTGTAGCGCCTAATATAGTAGTCACTGAAGGAAGTCTAGAATTATCTATGTCATAAACCCTGGTCCCAGTTCCATGGTCCGTGATCTGTTTTCCTTGTATATACTTGTATTTATTATTTATTTTCATGTTTTAGAAATATTATTTAATTTAGCAGAATCGTGTATGTTACCTGAGACACTAACCCTGACACAATCAGATTTATAAGGACTCACCCAATGTTTTAACCATGCAGGAAAAATAAACATATCCCCTTTTTCTGGAAAGTGAGACATGTTAGTCATACATCCACGTGGACCTTCACCCCACATCATTTGTATACCTCCGGGTCCACAGCTATTCCCTTTATAAGCTTTGTTCTCTTTCTTTAATTCCTCCGGAATAGATAAATATATTATAAAAGATAAAGCTCCATCGTGATCGTGTGGTGGATTAAAATCATATTGTCTTTGATAGTTTATCCACATAGCAGACATAAAATACTCTGGTTTCTTTTCATGTTTTTTATTCTGAAATCTTTCAAAAACATTATCATAAGCACCCAAGTAAGGAGCGAGATATGGAAGAAGTTTATTTTTAGACTCGGTTGTAAATCCAAGTTCCGTGTGCAGTTGTCCGGCTAGCTGTTTACTAAAATCTCCACTCGCTAGTTTAGCTTCAGATTCCAGTATCTGTTGGAAATTATCTTTAATTTTAAACTTAACTACACAGGGCCCCCAATTATATAAGGTGACCTGTAGGTTCTCAGGTTGAGATTCTTTCTTCTGTAATTCATCAATCATCTTATGATGATTCTTTATATCTTCTTCAGTCATCATTAAAAACCATTCCTATCCGCTATTTCTTTTAATAGCTCATCATCTTTTTCAACATCTTCTTGTTTGACTTCTTTTTTAAAAGGATCGTCTACCTTTTTCTTAAAAATTTTATCAAAATTTTTTCGGTAGGTGTCATTACTTACTCTTGTTTTTCCATCCCACTTAAAACCTTTTTTAACTACCATGTAAATTCCAATCAAACTTTCTAGTTTTTCTTTCAAGTTCTAAATCAATTACATTGTCGCCTAAATTTTTAGCATAAGGTTCATAGTGATCTATTACTTGTTCAACTTTATGTAATTTATTTTTAATGTGAGGCCAGACAGCTACACAAATTTCTAGACAATCTCTATGGGATACTCTCCATCGCCATTGTCTCTTCTTTCCTTCTTTAACTTTACGTTCTCCAAAGGAACCCACCTTAAATGTATCGTGGCACCATTTCACAGTATCTTTAGCAGTCATGGCTATCTCTAGTCTTATAACCCAAACATTGTGAACTGGTTTACCCGGTCTAGTGTTTCTCTTTTGTTTAGTTTGTTTATAATAGATAGAACCTTCGCCATCTATTAAACCAGCTAAATATGCAACATCATTTTCCGTCATAAACAATCCTTGCTGCCGTGGTCCATGGATTGAGATCTATGTTTCTAGTGCAACTTGACATCATCATCTGCATTAATATCAGCAGTGTTATCAGACTCATAAGTTTTGGGCTGATGAACATAATATTCTCCTTCCGAATCGCAGTCCCAGCACTGATGGATAGATTCTCCTTCTTCAGTGCCCACCTTTAAATATCCATTACCCTTACAGGTAGGACAAAACATTAATTTAGTATTAATCTTTTTTAATTTTGCCATTTAACTTCTTCGCTTTCTCATTTGCAATCTGTTCGATTGTTTTAGATATTGATAGTTTTGCATCAGGCAATAATACCTTCGACAATTGTATCAAAGTCTTGTATGTTTCATGTGTTAACGAAACATTTCTATATTTAGTTATATCAGTCATTGTGTCCTTTCATTTATTTCTGATGATTATATAGGATTGATTAAGGATTTGTCAAGATGAAATTTATATTAATTTTATATATGTGTTCAATGAATACTGGAGCATGCCTACCCCCATACGAATGGCCGGTTCAGTTTAAAGATGCGTATGAATGTAGTATTGCAGGCTACGAAGAGGCTGCTAGAAAGCTTAAAGAGATTGGACCAGTTGAAGTTAATAAACATAAAATATCTATAACTTTTTCATGTGCTGGAATTCAAGAGACTTGACAATTGTGGCAAGATTGTGTTAAGGTGTTATTATTCTCACCACAATAACCTATCACTCTATTCCCTCTTGTGATAGGTTTTATTTTTTCATTTTAGTTTGGGTAATGCGGCCATTGTCATCTATCCACAACTCAAAGATGTTTCCTTTACCATCTATGTAGTACCCGTGTAATGTTTTTTTCTTTTTCATAATTCATTCGGCCCCTACGTTTTCCGTGCACGTACTAACGTAGAAGGCGCCGCTTTCGTTGCTAGGTTTCCCATCATCGCGAACGTACAGTGGAACGCAGTTACTGCAGAACTTGGACGCCTACTAACGGTCTTATAAATTCTATTTCCAAATACACCCAAAAAAATCACCACTACCATCGTTCATCATATGAGCGTTGATAGGATCGGGAGCATAGGTGCTCAATTTTATTCTTAATATATCACACAAATCAGCATACTTAACTGTATCTTTAAACAGTTTTAGGTTTGCTAACATCTCTTCTGTCACTGGGACTAGATGATACATTCCGTCTGTTAGAATTATCATGTCCATCAGCTTTTGTAATCATTTACTTTCTTTCCATTTGCTATAATCTTTTTAGCACCATGAGCATGAACATTAATTTTTGCATAAGGTTTCCATGCCTCACACACTAAATTTAATTCAATTAATAAATTAGACCACTGTTTAGGTGTTATATTATTACTTGTTAATATTACTTTTTTCTCTTTCATATATCCTATATAGGATATCTAGGGATTAATGTCAATGCCCTTTTTTTCTTTTTTTCTTTTGTCTTTTTTCGCTTTTATTTAAGTTCTTTTTATGACGACCTGGCCGTTTTCTGGGCTTCTGTTTATGATATAGGTTGACTCCAAATTGGGACTTCTTTGCCATTACACCCATTCTTTAACATAAGGCTTAGTTCCTGCTGGAGGATTCAAAGCTGGTAGATAACTTATCTTACCATTAATATGTTGGTGTAAATCAGAACCACAAGATAAACATCTATAGAATTCCCGGGTAACGCCTACTAACATTGTGATTTGGTCACACGTCGGACACTTCCCATTCACAATCTCTGCTTGAAATTTTATTGTTTGATCGTTCATATTTCTTTTTATTTTTTATCACACGCTGGTGATAACGTCCATCACTTAATTCTTCAGCCATTGGGTTTTGCTTATTTCTAGGCCTGTTTTTCTTAAGAAAAAATGCGTATGCTTTTTTATTCAAGGATTAATTTTCTAATAGTCACAGAACCATCAATATTTTTTTCTAGTTCTGCTTTAGATTTTAAACATCTGTGCTGTATGCCTGGAGAATAGTCACGTTCCGCGTGTCTTTTTCTACGTAAACATTGAGCCATTCCTTCGGGCTGTATTCTATGCTCTATAATTTCATTGTTCATTATAAGTAATAGAGCAACTACAACTTCTGTCCAAGTTCCTGTCATTGATGACCTCCATTGCCGTTAGTATACTTCATCTCTCTAGATGCGTCTTTTAATTTTTCAATATCAGTTAAAACTTTGTCCATTTGTTTTGTTAAAAATTCTATATTTACTTTGTTTAAAGCCATAGATTCTATATGCTTGTTCAACTTATCGGTGGTCTTGTAAAGATCCTCGATCATCATAAATTGTTCTGAGTCAGCCGGAAGCGAGCCTACAGTTGCCCCCTCGGCCACTTGATACGGAATTCCGTATTTTCGACCACATCGGTTTCCATTAATTTTAGAGTTGTCTCCATCCGATTCTGAGACTCTATTATTCCAAAGTAAGCCCACGTTCCAATCGCGACCATCGCGATCAACGAGGCTACCGTTTTCATCGGCATCTGTACAGCGACTTCTTCGCCAAGATTGAGTGGTTTATCTTTAGCCATTAGTTATAACTATACCCACTTGAAGTATTGCCCCCTCGTTCTAAAGCTTTAAATAATTGTTCGTGTTGTTCCATAATCTCTTCATCAGAGTCTGCCATTTCAGCAAGTTTTTCTTCTGTTAATCTTAGTTGAAGTTCTAATTGTTCAATTTTATTATCATGAACCGCCTGTATAGTAGAAAGTTCAAAAGTCCTAGATAGACTCCATCCTCCTAATGCAATTAGGAGTCCAACTAACATTGTTAAAATTTTTTCCATCATTATTTTTGCACTATACTTGGTTTTTTATCTTCTTTCAATGATGGATTCTGTACCGGCGCTGCGAAAAAAGTTAATAAACACAGTAAAATTATTATAATTGCTGTGAATGTATAATTCATAACAACCTCCCATTATTTTTTCTTTTCCTCAATGTTGTAAAAGAACTTATCAGTATCTTCTGTTTTCCATTTACCGCTATCTTCTACATTCCAATCTGAAGTCTGAACCTTCCAATCTGGAATTTCATCTCTTACCGTAAAAGAAGAGATATTCCATATTAATCTATTGTTAGGTTGAGCTGCATAGTTGCCATCCTCTAATGCAATTATGTGTGCGCACTTGTGTTCGTGCGGAACTTCTGAATGATCAGAATTTAATATATTAGCATCTGGGTGTCCCCAGTCAACTGTGAATAAGTAGGAGCCATGATACCACTTTTTATCTTTACCAAAATATTTTCCAGAGGTGCCTTCTAAGAGATCATAAGAAGTGACAGCAGGATAATAACTAAAACAATTCCATAACTCCAATTCATCAAGTCTACGTTTAGGAACTTCGCTTTCTTTAAATCCTCTTTGTATGAATGCAGAGATTGGTAGGCGGTAGAAGACTGCACCGTTTTCCATAATTGCGTGGAACAAAATCGGGCGACCAGTAATCGAAGCCAAACCGAAGATAATACAATCTTCAACTTCGCCATGATGATCTTTAAGATCATAGAGATACTCCCTCCTGATCTGTGCATACGTCACAGGAATGTTTGCATTCAGATATGCCATGAGACATTATAATATGATTGCGCCAATAACTAATCCAGCTACAAAACAAACGATTTCTCTTCTGTTATGTAATTGCCAAATCATTACTTGATCTATGTATTTTTTTATCATAGTTTCCTCCTCTATTTTATTGTACCCCAATTAGGTCCCGATTCATAGTCTACTTTGTTGGGAACTTCAAGTGTTACTGCATGTTCCATAATCTCTTTTATTTTATTTGAATTATTATTAACTGATACATCTAATTCATCATGCACTTGTATATGGGGAATGATTCCTTCTTTATGTAATTCAATCATAGCTTTCTTTGTCATGTCCGCTGCCGATCCTTGTATTAATCTGTTTAAAGCTTTATATGTATAAGCACGTTTAATCCCTGGTCCGTGTTCCAAGAGCGCTGCATCATGAGGCAATGCTTTATGTATACCGAATTGATTAGGCTCCCACAAATGAAACCTACACAGTCTTCCAAGTAATGTTCTAATCTTCCCAGCGTTCTGTGCTCTGCTCATTACATTGTCCATAAGTTTTTTAACAAAGGGTACCTTGTCATGATACTGTCTAAATAAATCTTCTGCTTTATCTTTAGACACACCGAGTTCTGCTTGTAATTTATTTTTTCCCATACCATAGAACAGGCCAAGATTTATAGTCTTAGCCTGTGATCTAGGTATCTCTGCCATGTCAGCGACGATCGTATGAAAGTCGGCATCCCCCTCGCGGTAGGCTTCCAATACTTCGTCCACTCCATAGAGATTCTGTAAAGCTGCATAATGTACTACCAACCTAGGCTCTTGCTGAGAATAGTCAAAACAACCCCATGTATGGCCTTCCTCGGGTATAAATAATGACCTAATCCGTGGTCCAAGTTCCTTGTTTCTAGCAGGAATTTGCTGGAGATTTGGGTTTGAATAACTAAATCTCCCGGTTACAGTTCCGCCATTATCGGATCTAAGTTGGTTAATTTCAGCATGAATTCTTCCTTTATGAGAATGTTTTAATATGGTATCAATGAATGTGGTATGGGCTTTGTTTATTTCACGGGCCTGGGCAATTAGTTTCACTGTCGGGTGGGGGTGATTCTGCAAAAAGTTTTTAGTAAATGATGGAGAATTTGTTTTATCGGTGCGGTCATATGGTAGGGAGAGTTTTTGAAAAACTTGCTCAATACTCCTTGCTGCCCATATTTGAACGTCTACTTGTGTTTCTTTTTTTACTTTGTGTAGGAATTCTTTTTCTTGTTCAACTAACTCTTGCTTTAATTTTTGAGCAGCTTGAACGTCTACACGCACTCCTAAAAATCTCATATCAACGAGGCAAGGAAATAGTTCGGTCTCTAAATCAAAAATAGATTGTATATCTTGGTGTAAAATTTCTTTCTTAAGTTCTTGCCAAAGGGCTAAAGTTATCTCAGCATCTTTTTCTGCATACTCGCCAACATAAATGGCAGGTAGTTTATACATTTCTGCCTTGGCGTCAACCCCCCAGGACTTGGCTGCTTCATATAAATTTGTTTCACTTTTTGTTTTTCCAGTGTATCGTTTAGCACAGTTGTTTAGGTCATAGCGCATTTGATTTTCATCAACCACGGCCGATGCAATCATCGTGTCAACTATTTTACCGTTAATACTTAAACCTGTTGCGCGTATAAAGCACACGTCATACATGGCGTTATGAAATATTTTTGTAGCGTCTGTGTTAAGGACTGCTTGAAACCATTTTAAAACTTTTTTTCTATCCATGTTACCACCACCTTCGTGAGCTATTGGATAATAACCCGACCAATCATGTACAGCTACTGCTATACCAACCATTTCTCCTCTACCAGTCACTGAACCTGATCCCATTTTAATTAGTTCTGGATCTTTTGTTTCTAAATCAATTGCTATCTCTTCATATTTAGATAAATCTGGAAAGTCTTGTGGCGGTGTCCACTCTACTTGTGGTGCAAATAAAGGTTTTTGTATCATGTATTTTTCTCCTCATAGTCTTTATATTCTTTTATTAATTTTTCTGAAGGGTGCCACACATCAACAGCACAATGACAGTTGGGACATGATAAGTTACTAACAATATCATAATCTTCGTTATCTTCCGTGTCGTGATCTCCACCCCATATTAATTCTGTATTACAATGCCAACAGTTCATTTAATTATTCCCCATGTGTTAGGTTTGTCTTCTGGTTTATTTTCTTTTGGTTCTTCTATTTCTTTATAATCTCTTTCAAGTATCATTTCTAAAAAGTGTATGGCTTTTAATATATCTTCCTTCTTTCCTTTCAGTCTGTGACGACATATATATTTTATAGCGCATCCTTCCGGAAAAAGCAATTCATTCTCTACTACAAACTTGCTGGGTTGGATTTTAAAATTTTGATAGTGACTCCCGCCGTGTTGTTTATCCCAAACACTCATAGATTTCCTAACTGAAAACTTTTATAATCATCCTTGGGTTGGATAACATGTAAATTTTCTTTTGCTCTGGTTGCACCTACATAAAATAATCTGTTCTCATCGTCCGGATTTTTTTCGTAAGCTTTGTTTGTATTGTGTGTAAGGTCTGTAAGTAAAACTACGTTTTGTTTTTCACCACCTTTTACACTGTGTATAGTTGATAAATGTATACGAGGATTTTCTTTCAAACTTTCTCCATTTCTTCTCATAGCTCTTATATACTCTTTTCTATCGTTTGAACAGTCATCAAATGCTTCAAACCAATCTGTCTTTACTTGAAGACCATAGTCTTTAATTAATTGATCTAGTCCATAATAAGATTCTTTAACCATTCCTTTCATTTTTTTCTTATGCCAATGACTTGGACCCATATACTTAGCAATACTTTCTAATTGTCTATAGCTCAATAGGTGTCCTTTTAATAAATTATGCCAATCAATAGCTGCTTCTTGAATATCTTTTTCAAAAGATTTTTTAAATTTATTTTCAAAATATAAACCCCTGGTCTTTAAAGTCTCCTCTATTGCATCCAGCATGTGCCTAGTTCTTGTTAAAACCATCCACTCACCGGTTCTTAAATCAACATCTTCAAAGGATTCATACATATTTACAGATCCTTCAACAGTCTTTGGTCTCCATTCTTTATGTATTCTATTAGAGACTCGTTCTATAATTTTCATAGCAAAGTCATGAACACTTCTAGGTATACGCATTGATTGAGTTAGGTGTAAAAGTTTACCAGTTTGTGTAATGAATCTATCTACATCTGCACCAGCCCATCTAAATATTGCCTGATCATCATCACCAGCTATAAAAGAATCCTGAGTATTAAAGTGATTAACCATATCCCATTGCATACGAGATAAGTCTTGTGCCTCATCTATAAACACAACATCAAATTTAGGAGATTTATCAGACTTAACAAAGTCTAGAATCATGTCATTAAAATCTATTAGACCATATTCCTTTTTGTATCTATCTAGTTCATTGGCAATGATAGTTAGTTTATCATATTCTACATCTTGGTTGTGTTCTCCAAGATTAAATTGTTGGTCTACTGTAATGTTTCTAAGTTTAGCTAAGTTAATAATTCTAAGGTAATCACTTTTAGTAGTAAATAATCCTGTCTCTTCTTCATCGTAGTCATTATAATCTAATGGTAAATTTATTTTTTTACCTAAATCTTCATAGTGTCTACGTTGCATAACATTTTCTTTATTAATACCGAGTCTTTTAAATGCTAATGAATGTAGTGTTCTAAAATATGGAAGATCATCTTCAGATAAATTAAATTTATTCATAGCTCTATCCTTTGCTTCGTTAGCCGCTTTCCTAGTAAAAGCAAAATAACCTACTTTATCTGGATCAGTTTCTTTTAAGTAATCATCTACTTTATTTAAAAGTGTGTGAGTCTTTCCAGTTCCTGGAGGTCCTAATACTATTGTTTTCATTAAAATGGATCGTCCTCTTTTAATTTTTTCTGTGTGTAATTTTGTTCTGGTCTTTCAAATGCATTTACTATCATAACACTAGGTCTCTTCTTACCTATAGTAAGTCTATCATCTTTACATTCACAATGTTCTTTCAACATTTGTTGAGTTGGTTGGGCTTTCTCTCCCCATTTTTTTCTTTGTAAGTATCCATGAAAAAATTTACTAAATATAAAATAATGTTTTCCTTCACTGGTCCAAACATTACCACGTAAAATATCTTCTTTTGTTGTAGACTTAGCTGTCCTATTAGAACAAAACTCTTCTAAATGATCTTGTAATTGATCTAAGATAGAAGAGCCTTGCGGAGCTTTAACTATTTCAACACCTGCCAATAATAAATCTACATACTTATCAAATTCGTTTGGTTTAATTCTTGGTGGTTTTTTATTTATTTGTTTTGTTACAGTTCTTCTGAATAATCTTTGGTCTATTAAACAATCTATATTGTCTAACTTAACTCGCTCCCCATCAACATTAACCCAATAGTATGGCTCATCTAATTCTACTTTTTGTAAATCATTTAGTTCTGGAAATACGGATTCACCACCAATACCAAATTCTCTAGCTTTACATAATTTTTTATCACAGTGATTACACATGGGTTCTTCATTACATTTAAAACCTAGATCTTTTTTACTATGAAATTTTATTTTATCTTGAATAGTCTTGTCGTCTAGTGGTGGATCAAAATAATTATAATTAAATTTATTAATTCTGTTAGGCCAATCTTCTGGCCATTTTCTTTTTGCGTATTGAATATATTGATAGATAACTCTATCTCTTCCATCTTTTAATTTAGTTTGTGTTAATGATTCTATACATGGGGGACCATCGCTAAATTCAGATTCTGGTCTTTTAATTTCTAATCTTTCTAGTTGTTCCGGTGTTAATCTATTTCTTTCGTAAGAGTCGTAGAAGCTTTGCATCGATGCGGCCTCTCCGTTCTCCTGAAAGGCGTACCTCGTGGTATCATCTCCATTAAAATAGGGAAGGTTAAGAAAGTTTCCTGTATCCTCTTCTGATTTTAATTCTACTTGTTTTGGAAATACTTCTGATCCCCCATAACCTAATACTGCACTAACAGATAAAAGTTTGTCTCTCATTAGTTTAGCGGTTACAGGTACAGTGGTAAAACAAAATACGTGTGCACCACCAGATTTAGATCTAAATACTATTAGTGGTAAATTTAATAATTTAATTTTGTTAATTAATTTTGGATGATCAAATCCTGCGTATGAATCTATATCAATACATCCCCATACACATTTGTTATCATCATTAATTGGAATAATTCCTAAACTTGGTTCTGTTCCTTGTAAGTGTTTAAGCCACATATCTTCTGTGACTGGTTCTCTTTTAACAAAAGATTTTCCTTTAATCTTCTCTCCGTCCGCACCTTTCTTGTCTATAAAAGTGACACCGTGCGCACGTTCTAATCCATTAAAAATACTTTTAAAATTTTCTACCGACATAAAATTTTAACAGGCGGTTCCACGCTAGCTTCCCCGCCTGCTCCTAGGAATTAGTATGGAGTATCCTGTTTGTCTTCGCTGTTTCCATGCTTGACTTGCACTTCGCCTTTGCCTAATCTTTCAGCAAAACCTTTTGCAATTTCATACACAGATTTATCTTCAACGGGACCTACTTTAGACACTTCCCATCCAAACCATGTTCCTTTGTCATTTGACATTTGAACAGTCTTTAGATTATAAATGTGGCTGTAAGTTGGCGGTGTGAATAAACCGTTCTTACCTGGCATCTTAATCCCCATCATAATTGAATTCCACTTACGACTAATTTTTAATTGAGTCGCTTTCATAGAAATCAAAGCTGTTTGTGGACTATTACCTAAGACTACTACAAAATGATTTGCAGTGTTCTCAAGATAATTACCATTTGGTAGACGATCTTTAAAAGATTTGTCTCTAGTAGTTGTACTCACAATGTCACTATCGGCATTGTGAATTGCTACTGGAGCACCTTTGCCCTCACCTCTGTCTTGCCATTCTACATATTTTCTTTCATAGAATACCGGCAATACATCTATTCCTTTAGCACCATCAAAAACTTCGTTTGTGACAGTATTGAGAATCATGCCAGGTTCTGCACCTTCAACATATTTCCCATCTCTCTTATTAACTTCAGGAGATAGTTGTCCTAAGACTTTCAGAAATGGTAATGCAAGATCCTCTTGCGTCATATTCTGCGAGCCAGCATTTGCATCAGCTTCGAATAAATTCGTAGACAATGCACCTGCATTTTCTTTTTTTGCTACTTCGTTCATGTTTATTGTTTCCTTTTTATTGTTGTTTTATTTCCAACGAACACGTTGAAAATTTCCGTTGGCATTTCTTTACCTGCCTCTAAACGTTCACGGACTAACGCTTTGAGAGTCATGGGCTCAACCTTCAACTTTTGTGTCGGTTGGAACCCACGCTCTGCTGCAAGAGCAGCATAATCAGCTGCCTTGTTATCTTCGTTGCGACCAAAAGACACGGATATCTCGTTTTTGATTATATCTCCTAGTCCATTATTACGAAGCCAGTTAAACGCCGCTTCTTGATTCGCTTTAGTTATTGTAGCGCTATAGTGCGGCTTAACATCTACCGAAGATCCGTCCATAAGTTTAAGATGAGATAAACCCATCTCTGACATCATAGTTGGAATAACTTCTGCTGATAGATGTTCTAATTCCTTTTTTGTATTCTTTATATTATCTTCTTGTAGTTCTAATCTCTTTTGTAATGAGTCTAGTTTTTCTACTTGGTCTGCAAGAGACTGAATATTGTCAGTCTTTTTAATAACCTCTTGCTGGTCTTTTTCAAAATCAATCATTGATTTCTCCTTTCTCGTATAAGTTAATTTCAATAGGATAATATTTTCTTTCTTGTTTATCCCATTTCAATAGATTGTATTTTCCATTAGTAATATCAGAAACTATAGAACATGTAACACCTATTATTGCTGGATCACCAGTTAATAATAAATAATCTCCTTGTTTAAAATCTTTTAAAGCTTTCCTTAATTTAAAAATTAAAGGACCAGGAGAAAAAATAATTTGAGAAAGTTCTGGTAATAAAAATTTTATTTTACCATAATCTGCTGCACCCATAATATTAATTTTAGGATTGCCAGATTGTGTACCAGGAATTTCTTGTATGACATAAACTATATTTTCTTTCATGCTTGACAATATAAGGCTTCCATATTATATTGTCAACTAGAAAGAAGAAAAATTATGAAATATAAATTTAAAACAAAACCTTACGCGCACCAATTGACCGCGTTAGAAAAGTCATGGAACAGAGAAACCTATGCTTATTTCATGGAAATGGGTACAGGTAAAACAAAAGTATTAATAGACAATTTAGCTATGCTTTATGATAAAGGCAAAGTTAATGGAGCTTTAATTATTGCACCTAAAGGTGTGGTGGGAACTTGGTATAATCAAGAACTTCCTACTCACTTACCCGATCATATAGATAATATGACTATTTTGTGGCAATCTCATATTACTAAAAAACAACAAGAGAAATTAAATACATTATTTGAAACAGGAGAAAAACTACACATTCTGGTTATGAATGTTGAAGCTTTTAGTACTGAAAAAGGAATGAAATTTGCAGCCAAATTTCTATCTTGCCATAATACCTTAATGGCTATTGATGAAAGTACTACTATTAAAAATCCTAAAGCTAAAAGAACTAAAAATATAATAGACCTAGCAAGGCATTCTAAATATAGAAGAATAATGACGGGTTCTCCAGTTACTAAAAATCCTTTGGATTTATTTAGTCAATGTTATTTTTTAGATCCATTTCATTTAAATCATGAATCTTATTATTCATTTAGAATGAGATATGCCATTATGAAAACTGCTAATATATCTGGTCGTAGAATTGAATTGGTTGCTGGGTTTAGAAACCTAGGGGAATTATCAGATAAGTTAAAACCTTTTTCTTATAGGGTATTAAAAGAAGATTGTTTAGATTTACCTGATAAAATTTATATGAAAAGAAATATTAAATTAAGTAATGAACAACATAAAGTATATGATCAAATGAAAAAAGAAGCTCTTGCTGTTTTAAACGGTAAAAAAGTTACAACAGTTAATGCTCTTACTCAGTTGATGAGATTACACCAAATTACATGTGGTCACTTTACTTCTGATGATGGGGCTACTCAGCCTCTTCCTAATAACAGAATAACCGAGTTAATGAATGTATTAGAAGAGATAGAAGGCAAAGCCATTATCTGGGCCCACTATCAATATGATATTACAGAAATTATTAAAGAAGTTATTAAGGTCCATGGTCCGGGCTCCATTGTTGACTATTATGGGTTAACTCCACAGGATGAGAGGCAATCTAACATCAAGAAATTTCAGGATAACCCTAAGTGTCGGTTTATCGTTGGAACGCCCTCTACGGGCGGCTATGGCATCACTCTGACGGCTGCAAACACCGTAATATACTATTCTAACGGATATGACTTAGAAAAAAGACTGCAGTCAGAAGACAGAGCACACAGAATTGGACAACAAAAATCTGTAACATATGTAGATTTGATTTGTGACGAGACCGTAGACGAAAAAATCGTAAAAGCTCTCCGTAAAAAAATAAACATAGCATCAGAAGTTTTAGGAGAAGAATTAAAGTCATGGATTTAGTAGGATATACACGCGAGGCGCGCTAAAATTTTAAGATACGACTTTTCCACCGGACCATTTCATGTCCGGAAGGCCGTTCTCGTAAGATTTCCCGTCGTAGGTTAATACTTGTTTTCTGTTAGCACCCTGTTCATTGTAACTAACGTGTACCCAGCCACCTGCTGGATCTTCAGGGTTATAAAATTCCAAAATTAATTGATCAAAGTCTACGTTGTTTTGTAGCCAGTAAGCAATCTGAATATTTGGTACACCTGCAATTTCAAAGTCAACCGCCTGGCCCTTTGCATGTTGCGACGTCTTTTTGCTGCCGATCGCCTCACACAACGCCTCGGACCTGTAGCCCGATGTTATTGTAATTGGTTTGTCAAAGTGTGCACGAGCTGGTTCTAATATTTCGTAGCATACGTTTTCTAAATTTTTAATGTCACCAGATCCTGGTGAGTTGTCGATTCCTTTCCGCGTCGCTGTCATCGACTTGGTCATCTCTTCGAGTTTAAAATGTTTACTAAGCTGCATGATTTTTATTTTGTGAGTAAGGTAAATATAACATATCCCATGCCTGTGATCAAGGCACCAACAGATACCAATAGAATACTCTCTATTCTATGTATTTGTTTTTCAATAGAATGAATCTTATCATGAGTTTGTTTTTGCATAATTCTACATAGCTTCTCATGGGAATCAATTCTTTGCAATGCGTTATCTTTAGCCATTACGTTCTCCCCGCAATTATTTTTTCTGATGGCGATAGTAGTGCTTCTTCTGTCCGTGTCAAGTTAGTTTGTTGGTTTTTTGCCATTGTCATTGCTGCATTATTTGCTACCGGCATAGGTGTATTACCTAATGGTGGTGTTTGAATACTAGATTGATCACCTACTATTTTTTTCTTTTTAGGTATCCATTTTTCTTCATCAATGACAAAAGGTTGATTTAAATATTGTGCTTTGTTCATAACCATTTCCATAATAGATAAAATTTTTGAGTTACCATCTAAAGGATTTGGTAGACCTTTAGTTCTTCTTTCCTCTAAAGCTTTTTCATGAGCCCATTTCATATCAGAACTAAAAGGTGTAAATTTATTTTTCATTAAATTTATAAAAAGATTTCCTTGACCTCTTTCTTCAAATTCTTTGTAAATTAATTTAGGATTAGTTCCAAGTATAATAGCTGCATCTATTTTTCTTTTCATTGCATTTTGATCTTCTAATCTTTTTTTATTTGCTTTAATGTATTGTTCTAAAATAAATGTTTTATCTGTAATTGGGTCACCGGTGAACATATCCTCAGTAATTAATTTTCTTTGGTTTCTTTCAGAGTCCGTGTAGTCAGCAATTGCAAAGTTGATTACATCTAAAGGATATAATGTTTGTGGACGACCTCCCATGAATCCCTTCAACTCATCCGATAATCTATATTTTTTTCCTCTAATAGTTTTATCTCTAAGAGCAGCATCTATTCTTGTTAGCTGCGGATAAGATAATGGTGAAGCGGTATACATAAAATGAAATAATCCTTTTAATATTTTATCTGATCTATCGTCTTCTTCATTCCATACTCTAACTCCATCTCTATCTTCTCCACCTCTAATAAATACATCTGCTATCAATCCATAGTAAATTGATTCACCATAGAATGGTTCTAACAGTCTATCTAATCCTTTTACCATTCCTTCAGCTAAAGCAGGAAGTAATGGTTTTGTATCTTGTATTTCTGCTTGCGAAATTAAAGTTTGAACTGGGTTTAATACTGTGTCATAGAAAAAGGCACCACTAAAATCAATCACTTGATAGTTTCCATCTTCATCTATTACCGGTATTAATGTAGAACCTTCTGACCAAGGAGCGACCATCTCTCTCATGGCTTGTAGTTTTTCTCTTGTAATTCCATACAGTCCTCTTGCTGCTTCAACAATCATTGCCGGAACAACTGCGTAAGCTGTACCTAAACCTATTAATCTTTCATAACCTATCTGTTTCATAACTGGATCTTTAATCTCTTGTAATCCTTGTCTAGCTATGTGAGTAGTAGTTCTAATAATTTCTGCTGGAAACGATACGAAGTTTCCAAGCGGTGATCTTCTACTTGCTTTAACAAATGGAGATACGTAAGCATAGTTAGGTAATGTATTTCTAACAATTTGTGTTGCTCTTTTTGCAATATCTATATCTTTTGGTATGTCAGCGTTAGTAAATTTTTTTCCAGTTTGTGGATTAATTATTCCTTTTTTAACTGCATTGGCATAAGCTCTTTTAAGTTTAAAATTCTCTCCAAAGAAGTTTACCATCTTCCATATATCATCTTCAGCAATGTACATGTCTTGGGCCCAGTCTACTATGCCCGTAAGTTTTTTCATTTTATTACCAAACATTTTGAAAGCTCTGTTAAAAAAGTCTCCACCTTTTTCAATGTCAGTAATAATTCCCATTACATCTTTGTATGTGGCACTAGAGTTAACCATCCCTTCATCTAAAAAGAATTGATACATTGCTTGGTCGCCATCTTTATTTAACCATTTAGGATTACCTGTAACTCTATACAAAGTTTGAGGTTGTAAGGCATTAAAAGCATCTTTCATTGCTTTTCCTAGAACCATAGGATTTGTAAAAAGAAGGGAGATATTTCCAGTTGAAAGTGTAGTCACTGCTCCTGAAGTAAAGTTTCTTCCATGAGTAAAAGGACCTAGTACAGTTTTACCAAATTGAGTTAAACCTTTAGGTATTAAAAATAAATATCGGTAAGCTAAACTTCTCATCAAACCATCTAATGGAAGCTTGTCACCAAACTTCATAGCATCAGCTATAGATTTGTTAGTAAACATCCCATCTAATGGACTTGTATAATATTCTTCTGCTAAGTTAGCACTTAGTTTTAAACCAGTAGGAGATTTAATAATATTTTTTAAGTCGGGTTGATTTTTAGCATTTTTAAAAGCACTAATGGCTTGCAATCTATTTGGATAAAATAATGCTCGTTCCCCATTGTCGATTAATGCTTTGTTAGCTATCTTCATAGCATTATAAAAATTATCTCTAGCTGCTATCCCTCCTAGGTCTTCCATAACATTTAAGATAACTTTGTTAGCGTCTTTTGTTTTGCCAAATAATTTTTCAAAAGCTGCAAGATCACTTTTAGTTCTAATTAATCCTCCCGATTTATCTGGTTTAAATTTACCACCCACTACATTCTCAGCTATATTTTTAATTTGAGTAGCTTTGTCAGCTCCAATACTTTGAATTGGATAAACAAATTCTGGAGTCTTAGTAATAGGATTTAAAGAAACGTTATCAGCTATATCAAGTACTGCATCTCTTGCGTTAGCTTTACTTAAGTTTACACCATTAGATTTAGCATAACGTATAAATGTTTCTGCTACTTCATCTACCATTTCATTAGTTATTTTATAACCAGTTATTGGACCCACATTTTTGTCGGTTAAAATTTTATATTCAGTTGATAAAAAGTTTTTAAACCTATCATTCATTAGGTCATTAAATTGTTTCGGAGCTACGTTTAAATTTTTTCCTTGGAGTATAGAATTTTTAAATATATTCATATTGTTTCTATACTTCTCTAGGTTAGCCACTAATTCTTCTATGTCTGTTTTATTTGCTCCTAATTTTTTTAAAGATTCTTTAAAAGCTGTTACATTTTTAAAGCCAGGGAAAACTATCTTTCCTTTTTTAATAACATCACCAGTGTGTGTTAAGAAATTAACTAGCATGTCATTTATTATTTGAGGATTGTCTACGACTTGAGCAGACTGTCTAGTAGCTTGGAATATATTATTATAATTGTAACCCACTCTTCTATTTAATTCTTGAGCCATGTTCCGTGCTACAGCTTGCTTTCCTTCTAGTCTTTGTACTCCTCTAAATATTTCTTTAGGCTTATCTCCTCTTGCTCTAAATGGTCTCATGAACCATTTATCTGCCCAACGCTCTGAAGCTTTCATACTATACGCTGCATCTTTACCATGTTTGGCTGCCCACTTCCCAAACTTACCAGCACCATAAAAGAAAGGTGAGATTGGAAAAGCCATTTCACCACCAAGCTTTAATCTATTCATTAATTTTCTGTACGCATCATCACTCGACGTATCTTTTTTTGTTCGGTCCATAGAACTATAATGACCTGGTTCAAATAACCAATCTCCAAATGTACCTACATCATCAGCGTCTGCTATAAGACCACCAGAAACTCCTCCACCTACTGCAACCGCTGTCCATTTTTTTACTCTCTTACCAAAATTTAATTCTTTAACTTTGTCTGCTGCGTTTTTTAAGTTTTTATTATTAGAGGAAATATATCGACCATTCTTTTTTGCATCAATTAATTTATCTGAAATTTCTTTTCCTTTTTTCTTTAAGACTAATGGGTCATCTATAAATTTCATAATAGGTTTGCCCACTGCTTTCCAGTTACCGTACATAGATGTTAAAAATTCTGTAATTCTACCAGCACCTGTAGCTCTTGCTTTTTCTTCAGAGTATTTCATTAACTCACCCACGACAGTTTGATCAAACCATGCATCTAACTTAGCTACATTTGTTTGATCCATCTCAACATCGTCTCCTACTGCATCTTTAATTTCTGCTGTTAGTTGTGCCCAACCATATGGAATTTTTATTGCACCTGATATAATAGCGTTAGATACTGATTCACTTAAACTAACTTCATTATTTTCTTCAGCTAATTCAAGTATATTTTTCTTTTCTTTTTCAGATTGAAGATTAATATTATCCGAAGCCGCTTCAATTGCTTTATCTAATTCGTCGTCTTCTTTCTTTTTCTGTTTTGCTTTTTCTAATCTTTTACGAGTTTCGCCTGGTGTGGGCACGTCAAAAATATTAAACCCACCTAGAGCTTCAAAAAGAGGATCGTTTAATTGTTCGGTAAATGTTTTTTTCTTTTTTTCTTCAGCCATTGGCTACCTCCTTAATCTTGTAAGTCGGTCAGGCTCACTACTTCAAAAATTTTATTTGGACCTAGTTTATACATCTTTCCATCTGATACATTCATGTATATTTTACCTACTTCAATACCAGGAATAATGTCACCTATTTCATTAAGCTGCATTGTTTCAGTGTCAAAGAAGGTTGGATCGATCCATAATTGTGTAAGGTTAAATTGTTCTTTTACTTCTTCAGGATATTTATTGTGTACAATGTTTGCTTCATGTTTAGCTAAGTTAGAAGCTGCAACACTATTGCCTTTAAAGTTCATATTACCTAAGTGTTTTTTTCTAAATAAATCATATGACTCATTGTATTGTGCTTCAGGCGTAAAGACTTTTTCCTTACTCATGAATTTTTGTTTAAGTAATAAGTTGTATGCTTCCTGTGGAGTTTTAAATGGTTGGTTGGTGTATGGATTAACTCCTCCTCTTTCAAACATGTTATTAGCTTCTGTCCATAATTTATTTTTCTCATCTTGGCTTGTGTTTTTATAGGCTGCTAATAAAAGATCTTTGTCGCTTTTCCATTGCTCTAATTTTCCTTTTTCTCCTAGTCCCCAATCACTTTGTTGAGTTTTACTTAACTGATCAATTGGACCTCTTGCTGCTTTACCTATTGTTTGAAAAATAGATTGGCCGCCAGGCTGTGCTAATATATTTGCTCCTAGTCCCATAAAAAAATCAGAAGCTTTGTAAGGATATTTAGAAGGTGTAGGCATATCTCCTAGTTCTGCTTTCATCATTTCATAATCAGATGGAGGCATACCTTTGTTACCAGTCACCATATTATTTGTAACATTGTTTTCTATACTAGATAATTTTTCTCCTACGTTACTTGTATCGGTCCAATGCTCTCCAGTTTCGTAGTCTCGTACTCTCGCGTGGTCGCGTTTTCCTTTAGAATCTATAATACCTTTTTCTATTAATATTTTTTGTTGTGCTTCCCATTCTTCTTGAGAACCTGGAAAATTTTCCGGTTTAACTGACAGACCTTGATTGTATCCTTGTCTAGGTCTAGTTAACCCAGTCGTAATCCCTGTGCCAGCAGAGCCGCCGATTCTAAACATTGGTCTTTGTAAAGTTCTATTAAACATAATTACTTAAGTGCCTTGTAAGCTCCTAATCCCATTGATGCTATACCTAACGCCTGTTGCAACGGCGATTGGTTTGGTGTTACTTGTGATTGATACTGACCCATAGCACTACCAAATAGACCACCGATACCTGTACCGAAGTATCCAAGTCTTTCATATGGTTCGTACGCAGCCATTCTATTCGCTTCTCTTTGTTGATCAAGAACCGCTTGCTGATATGCTTGTTGAGACGCGCCCGCTTGACCCAACGATTGAATGTCTTGTCCACGTAATTGTGGCATTAGTTGAGCCATTCTTTGTTGGTCGGCTCCTAATTGTTGCATTTGTCCAAATGCTGTTTGTGCTCCTTGTTGAGCTTGCATGAAATTCTGTTGTCTTAATTGTGCTTCTAGTGCAGCTCTATCTAAATTAGATTGTGTTTGATATTCTGATCTCATTACACCTTCTCTACCACCACCTAAGTTTCCAGATTGTGCTGCCATCAATCCCATTTGACTTAAATCTTTTCCTCTTTGTTTATCAAAACTTTGTAATGTTGCATCAATAACCTGCTGTTGATACGGAGACATAAATTGTTGGTATGCTTGAGGACCTGTTAAGTCTTGTGCACCCATCATACTTGCTGGTAAACCAGCGTATGTTCCTGTTCCTGTTTGATATTGTCCAGCTTGTGTTAGGTATGGTGCATAAGCTCCGATACCTTGACCTTGAGTAGTAGCCATTGTGTACGCATCTTTTTGCGCTTGGTCTTGTGCTGCTACGGATGGTTGAAATTTTGTTGTATCTAATGCTTGAGACGTTAAGCCCGTTAACTGCGTTGCGTAATCTTTACCTAGATCTTCTACAAACTGTGGGGGTAATGCTCTTGATTCTGTTATAGCCATTTTATAATACTTCTCCTATTCTCTCTGATACACTAAACATCTCCTGAGCGCCAGTGTTTCCTTGTGTTTCTTCTGATATTTGTCCGCCTTGCTCTAGGTTCTTCATCACGTTTTCCATGATTTCTGCCCCTTTGTCAATGTCTCCACCGCCTGCTCCTCTTACAGCATCTGCTGTAAAAACAAATTCATTTCTAGATAATCTTGCAGGTACATCGTCAGCTCTTTCTTCTCCACCTATAGCAACGAAGCCTCCATTGTTTCTATAATCTTTTTCCATGCCTCCAAGGTCCATGAGCCCTCCTTCTTGAGCTCTGATTCTTCCACCATATGCCAAGTATTTTTTTTTACGACTTGGATCCCATGGAATAATATCTCTATCTTTATAAATTCCCTGTGATCTGTCTTCAATACCATCTTGATTTGCATCTCTAAATTCCATTGTTTGTATTGGATTAATATCTTGATGTGGATTTAAAGTTGTAGCATCTGGATGTAAAGGTATGGGTTCTGATCCTGGCATTGGAACTGGTTTTACTTTACTCCAATCTAAATCTTTAATTTTGTCCAACCAATCTCTTGCATCAGGATAACGTTTTCTAGGTTGTTGTGGAATATCCCAAGGGTCTTCTGCTCCAGCATCAATTCCTATTGGACGATAACCTTCATCAGCTGTTAATTCTCCTGGTGGTTCAAAACCTATATTAGCATCAGTCATTTGTGAAATAACCATTTTTTGAACTAACTCTGGATCAATTTTATATCTGTCAACTATCAAGTTGACTACTTCACCTATTTGTCCTGCGGGTGTAGCCGCTACTAATTTTTTAATAACATTCATTATTTCAGTTTGATTTGTTTTAGCTATACCAGCAATACCTTTGGTAATATTTCCTATAGCACTCGGTAAAGTAAAATCTAAAGCGATACCTAAATCTTTTTTCATTTTATCAGTATCCCATGTAGATTCTGTAGTTGATCCTTTTCCTTTTGATCCACGTTTAAAACCTATTCTTCCACCATCTTTAACTCCGTAAGTTGGATAAGGTAAATGAGTTCCTAAATTTAAAAAAGGAAACGCATCATTAATAGCTGATAATTTAACTGGATCGTTGCCAGCTTCTTCGATAGCTGTATTTAAACTTGTTCTAATTCCTTGTGGAGTATCTTCTTCTTGTGTCAATGGATTAATTAATCTTCCACCTCTGTCAGCTACTATACTAGCGTCTTGTTTAGCTTTAGTTCCTATTCCTAAAAAAGGAGCTGCTGTCATTCCAATTCCTGCTAGTTTCCATGGACTAAATCCAGTTCCTGCTTTGTCTAATAATAAATTTCCTAACCATTTTTTATCTTGAGCCATTGACTTAAGTCCACCAACCCATCCAGACATTCCTTTTCCAAACCATCCGGCATTAGCTCCATAAGCACCTAAACCTAATACAGCCAGCTTACCTACATCACTTTTTAAAACTTTTCCTGCTGCTTTGGCTACGCCTTTAACAGCTTTCTTAATACTACCTAAAAAATATCCTCTTCTTCCAGTTTCTGTATCCATGATACCACCGAAAGCTGCTGGTACTCTACCACCGCTAGCTAAAAGAAAACTTGATCCGCCTGGATAAGCTAGATCCATAAATGTGTTACTTGTTTGGTAATCTTTTGTACCATAATCTTTGTAAGGCCAACCTGTGTTTGCTAATTGAGTTGTAGTTGTTCCACCAGTTCCACCACCGGTAGTTCCACCACCTTGTGTAGCTAACCAATCTTCGTAGCTATTAAAACCTTGTTGTTGCCATGCAGGCATATCACCAAGTGGAACTGCGCCTGGTACGCCACCATAATCATCACCACCACCTCTTTCAGTAAACTCTCCTGTTCTTGGATTGTAATTCATACCTCCCATGTAACTTGCATATTGTTGAGGTGAATGTAATTTCATTCTATCTACCCAATTCATTGCTAAATCTTTTTCAGTGCCTATAAAGTTTGCTCTATCTATATCTCTTTGTATTTCATCAAGAGATAATCCTTTTTTGTAAGCACCTATTTTATCTAGTAATGGATGTTTAAATGATGACGGAGACGTAGGTATGTATCCTGTTTCTCCTGTAAGTTTATTCCACATTTCATGATTATATTTATCGAAAGAAGCAGGATCTTTATAGCCTAGGTCTCTGAAAGTTGCTGCTATGTCAGCTTGGGTACCACCTGCTTTACTCATTTGATCATTATACCAAGCTTGAATATCAGCAAGAGAATTAATACCACTTATATCTACTCCATCCAATTTTAATTTATTACGAATTTTGTCAAGAGCTCGTTTTTGGTAATAAGCTGTTCTTTTATCTCTGGATTTTTTGTTTATGTTTTCTAGCCAGCTTCCTTTTTTTGTTTTTTTATCTTCTGGTACTATATCTTTTTTTTCGTCGTCATCCGTCAAACCATATTTTAATTTTCTTTGTTCTGATGCTGGGTCCCATGTTTGTTTTTGTTGATCACTAGCTTGTTCCCATTTTTGTCTTATTTTTTCATCTTGTTTAGAACTGTCTTGCCATCCTCCACCTGCTCCGCCTGAAGATGCTGAATAACCTGTATCAGGATTTGAGTAAGCTCCGGCTGCATCAAAAGAATCATAGTTAGGTATACCTCTAGGTCCTTTGTGAGGAGTATCTGGTTTTAAAGCTTGTAAAATTCCAGCTTCATCGTCTGTAATATATGCTAAATGTGTATTAGGAGAATGTGCTCTCGCTCTAAATTCTTTTGGAACTGAAACCATGTCTGATGGTTCATAATTTATGGCTCCAGCTTGAGTTATACCACCATTCTTTTTCTGAATTCTACTTCCATAGGTATCGGCCCAGTCTCTTGCGATCTCTGGTTCGTTAGCCCATAGGTATCTTCTTTGTTTCTCTGATTTAAATGGCACGGTTACTCTCCTCCAGAGTCGATCATGTCCAGCGCTATAGTGTAAATTTCAAATTGTTGTTCTTGCGTAAGATCATAAAATTCTTTTCCATATTTTTCCTCCGCTAAATCTTCAGCCAACATTTGTGCTTTCCATCCTCGTTCGCCACCACCTGCCATCTCCATAGTGTCGGTTTCTTTAATTGTTTCAATTCCTGTAGGAGTATCTATTGTTTCTCTCATACTTAATTTTTCCATGTCTCCACCAAACATAGCTGGTACTCTTTCACTCATGCTGACTTGTTCTTCCATCATTTCTCTAGGCATTTGTGAAGCGATACCTTCTTGTTGTTGGTCCGCTTGTAATTGTTGTAAAATCTGTCTCCAGATTCCGCTTTGATAAAATTTTTCAAAGTTTCCAAACTGTACTTTTTGTTGGGGTTCCATTTGCTCCCATATTTCCGCTGCAATTTGCATGGATCTTTGGTCGCCTTGACCTTGGCCCATTCTTATATCACCCCTATTATACTTGATACTAGGTGCGCCGGCTTCAATGGTTTCTGACATTTTTTCTTCGAACATATAAAATCTCCTGAGTTTATTAGTTTACTTTGTTTTTGAGAACAAATCAATAGCTGGCATAATAACTCTGACATCTCTTTGGATATCCTCTTCTGGTATATTTGCCGCTTTTAAAGCGTCTTCATCAGGGTAAATTTCCCCTGTCTTCTTGTTCTTAAGTGTTGTTATTATTTTTTCTGGTGTTAGCTCTATCATTATGTTGTTACCTCTTTCTTAATGTTTAAATAGCTGATTGCAATGTCTACTCCATCACTTACTGTTCCAGCTGTGCTATATTTTAATATGGTTCCACCCACTACCACTAAAGGTAAACTAATTAATTCAACACTTGCATTAGTAGCTAGGGTTTGAGTGTGTGTTACAAAAAAGGCATTGTCAGTTATACTAATTGTAGGAGTATTAGATCCTGATTTATTAGTAACTCTTATTGATTTAATAATATAGGTTTCATTAACTGCAGGCGATAATAAAGCTATATTTGAATCAGCACTTGTCGTACTTTTACCATAAAAATTATATATATTTACAACAGCCATTATTCCATAAAGAAGCTTTTAGCTTCTATCTCTTGTTTTAATTCTTCTTGAAAAGATGTATTTAATTTTTCTAACACGGCATCTAAATCTCTTACTAAAGATTGAGCTACATCTTCTTGATATTCTTTACTAGCTCTTGTTAATGATTGTACTATTTTTGCCATTATCTTCTTCCTCCTGAGTGTATATCTAATCTAAATGTTCCTAACTTCCAGTTAGAATCTATAGCAGTATTAGATATGGTTAATGCTACAGCTCTTGCTCTGGCTCTTGTATCAATTTTTTTAGTACTTGTTGTAATGGTAAAAGGACCTAAAGAAGAACTTGCCGATGTGTCATTAGGATAATCTCTTAAATCTAATTGAACAATCGTATTACCTGTTTGAGAAATAAAGTCAGGCACCACTCTACTTACTCTCATTATAAATTCTCCATCCCCTCTTAAATCTGCAAGAGAAGTTGCTGCACCTCTAATAACTTTTTGAGTAATATCATAATCACCTGAAGTTATGTTAGCTGGAATGGCAGTTATAGTACCGCCTTTAATTTGATTACTTCCAGTTTCATGTTCATAATAAACAGTGCTTCCTTCTGTGTTTCCTTCAACATCAAATGAATCATCATCGCCAGCATCATAAGCTGTTGCATGAGGTAAACCAAAAACTGCTGAGTCTTGCCAAGTAGTTCTTTTGCACAATGTGCTTGCATTGGAATACCAAATAGGTCTTTCAAAAGTTGAATCTAAATAACTATATAAAACTGATCTATCGGTAACGTTTGATGTAGATGTTGGATAGAACCACATTACTTCTCCAAACAAGTTATTAATTCCACAGTATACTAATTGATTAGATGTTGTGTTAAGATCATCATAAACATAGTCTTCAACTAAACAGTCCATAGATTCTAGTTTACCAGTATATCTAAAAAAACCATTATCAGACATCCAATATGCAGCACCATCAACTTCGACTGCTGCATTCATTCCAATCAATCCACAGTTAGTTCCCACTTGTTCATAGGCGAAAGTAAAAGGACTTCCAACAAATCTCATGGTAAATAAAGATGTATCAGTCCAAACATATAGAGCATTTCTACCAAGCTTTGCTCCCATGATCCGTGATCCGGCGGCCAGTCTTTGTGTACCAGCACTATTGGTTGCTGTTGGTGTCCATGTAGTGATGTCTTCTTGGTCCGAGAATCTTATAAACATTTCATCTTGTGTAGATGTATCTCCAATAGTTGTTTCAGTTCCAAATAAAACTAAGTGACGATCAGGTGTAGATACTAACATAGCACGGGACGCTGTTGGTGCACCAGATATAATAGTTGCTCTTGTTGTTACAGCATTAGTTGCATTTGAATCCCATTCAAAAACAGCACTGTTATGAATTAAAGCAATAAGAGTTCCCCCTAAATTATCTAATGACCATAAGCCAGGATCTGTAACTCTATCAGTATTAGATGCTGCTGATCCCCATCCAGTCCAACTAGATGTATTGGTAATAGTAGCTCCTCCGCTATGGGCAGCTCTAGTTGATCCCCTAACTGCTCTAGTTATACCTGTAAAACTTGTTGCTGTTACACCTGTGTAAGAAATTTCTTCACTACCTACTTGAAAATAATTAGTTCCTGAAGAAGGAAAACCAGTTGTGCTTCCAACATTAATAGTGGTTCCTGATCCACCAGTTCCAAAAGCATTATCTCCTAAACCAGGAGCTGTTAATGTAGTAGTAGTTGAACCTAATACTTTACCACCCCATAGTGATATACCAAAACCATAAGCACCAACTTGTTCAGCTGGTCCTACGTGGTAGTATCTATAATAAGTAATTCCTCCAGAAGTAGTTGCGCCACTTCCTGTTTCATTACCTGTATCAACTGTAATTTTAAAATTATCTGTATCAACAACTTCAGTAACCATAAATTTTTTGTCACAAAATGTAGCAGATGTATAATTAGAATCAGTAATAGAACTAAATGTAGTTGCGTCTCCAAATAAACATATGTCCCCAGCTTGAAAGCCATGAGTTGAAGCGGTAATGGTTACAACGTTTTGACCGTTAGTAGTGCTAAATGCATTAGAAATAGCTGTTCCTGATGGATTAACTAATGGGTGGATGTCATAATAAACACCACCTGTATAAGCATATAAAATTCTGTTTGTTCCAATGATGGCATATTTTTGAGAGTCGTTACTAACCATATGGTGTAATGCTCTTGCAGCACCTGTTAGTTTACTTTCTCCTAGTTGTTGCCATCCTCCTATTTTTTCAGGAGTACCATATCTAAAACGTACATTTTCTCCACCAGTCCACTGACTCTCAGCTCCTGTTGGTGTAACCTGTTTGTTGAAACCTGGTAAAAAAGCAATCTTTTGTAGCATATAACCTCATAATATTAAAAGGCCCAGCTTACAAATGAGTAACGGGTGCCTTTAGTTGCTTCCCTTACTTCATGTGGATACATGAAATTAGATGGAAACAATAGTATATCCCCCGTTTTTAACTTAATTTCTTCTCCTCTGCAATAGAATTCAGAGCCTTCATAGTCTTCATTTAAGTTGGCTACAATAGAAACTAGCGGCACTCCTTTCATCTGACCATCAAATATACTATGTATATGATCATAGTGTTCTCTCATCATAGTGCCAACTACATATCTATTAAAACGTATGGGACTAAACTTACTGAGCCATGGTCCTTGGGTTTTTTCTCCTGGTGTGCTATGCTTTTCTTGATACTCATTTAATGCTTTAACTAAGTATGGTGTTATCTTTGCTTGTTGTTCTTTAGTGCAATTCATTACATCTAATTCTTTTGTGGGTTCAGATGCAGTTGTGCCCTCAGCATAATTGTTCCAAGTATGTTTTTTCCAAATACCTTTATTACACTCATCTATCAACTCTTCACATACTTCTTTTGGTATGTGATTTCCTACGTATATATAACTTTTAATTGTGCTCATCCATTAACCTCCTTATGTCTAAATGAGTTAGTGATTTTTCGGACCCAAGAGTATCGATACAAAAAGTATTAAACGATATACTTATTCTATCCTCTTCCCCGTGATTAATTGGTACACTATGTTTTAACGAAGATGGAAATAATATTAATTCACCTGTTTTACAACCCAACAAAAAACTTTCTGAATTTAAATGGTTAAATTTTTCTGGATCTATTTTCATACCATCTTGTCTTTCTTTAGCAAACTGTATAGGTGGTGACTTTTCATTTATTTGAAAATACATTACACCAGATACAATACTATTTGGATGCACATGTTCATGATGCCTTGAGCCTTTTGGATTTCTATTAGCCCAACATTGGGTAATTACTAATCTTTGTTTTGAATTTAAAATATTTGTGGTAAATTTATCTACAGCTTCCCCTAAAAAAATTTTTATATTTTTAAACTCTTCACTACGAAGTAAATATGAATCATCCGATCTATAATTACCATTACCTTCTTGTTCTCTATAACTTAGAGTTTTTAAATATCCTAATTCTTTATCGATAGATTCCTTATAAGGAATTATTAAAAGAGGAGTTGGAAATAACTGTATAAGTTCTTCTTTCATACAGAGTGTATACTATATTTTATTAAGCTTGTAAACCACCATGTGAGTCTGAAGTTCCTACAAGACCTCGTCTAGCTGATGTTATATCTCCAAAATCTACAGCATTACCTGTGCTGGCTATTGTAATAAAATCGATTACATTACTATCTGAAGGGGTTGCACCACCTGCAAATATACCAGTTATACTATCTGACCCACTAGCAAAGTTTTGTCTACTCTCTGTTAAATCTCCAAAATCTGTTGTGTTACCTGTCGAACCAATAGTTATGTATTCAATAATATTAATTATTGAAGGGGCTCCTGTATCTCCTCCAGCAATTATTCCTCTTGTTGAAGAAGAAAGACCTGTAGCTTCTGTTCTAGTTGCACTTAAATCTCCAAAATCTGTTGTATTACTAGTTGAAGCTATTGTGATATACTCCATGGTATTAACAACATAAGGAGAGGCTGCTACTGTTCCACCTCCAAAAACTCCTCTAGTATTGCTAGTCATACCTGCCATACTTTGACGACCTATACTTAAATCACCAAAGTCTGTTGCATTACTAACACTTGCTATTGTAACATATTGTATTACATTAGTTTGTGTTGGTGAAACATGTCCTCCAGCAAATATACCTCTAGTCGTGTTACCAACAACCCCGCTTTGTGGGTCATAAGTTGGTGATATTAAATCACCAAAATCAGAATCATTTCCTTGAGAAGCAAACTCAACAGATCTAATTGCATTTGTGTAATCAGCCGAATATCCTCCAGCAGATAACGAACGAGTTAAACTAGACGCACTACTCATAGATCTCATACCAGTTGCTAAAGTTCCAAAGCTAGATGAATTACCTTTAGTTTTTATCATAGTCATATCTATAGAAGTCGATACCGAAGGGTTTTGACCTCCAGTAAATAAAGCTCTCCCTGATCCAGGCATATAGGTTACTGATGGACGTTGTGTTTGATTGTAATCTAATCCAGCATGTGAATCATCTACACCTCCTAAATAACATCTGGCTTGTGTAAGATCACCAAAATCTGTAGCGTTAGCAGCTGTTGCTATTTGTACAAAATCAATTACATTTTGTAAAGATGGAGTAAGACCACCCATAACTGCACCTCTTACACTATTATCTACTCCTGCTGCAGCTGCTCTAGCTACTGTTAGATCTCCAAAATCAGTTCCCGTTGCACCACTAGATAAATCATTTTGTTGAATTTCACCTATAAAAGAACCTGGAGAAATATAACCACCTGCAGTAATTCCTCTTGTAGTAGAACTAAAACCTGCTGCACGATTTAATGCTGTATTTAAATCTCCATAATCTGAAGAGTTTCCTGTAGTAGCTATTGTCACTGTATCTATTCTATTAGAGTAAGCTGTAAAAGAACCGTTTGAAGAACCACCTGATTTAAACCACTTTGTATTATTACCATAGCCAGCAAGACCCATTACGGTTTCTCCTAGATCACCAAAGTCTGTTGCGTTACCTATAGAAGCTATTGTAATATACTCCATTACATTTGATATGTAAGGTGAAGACACCATTGGAGTATAAAAACCTCCAACTATACCTCTCGTGTTATTTGAATGTCCAGCACCAAACCCACCGCTTTGTGTTGAATCTCCAAAGTCAGAACCATTACCTTGTGATGAAAAATTAAAATATGTTATATTATTAATATAACCTGGAGCACCTTCACCTGCGTGAGAAATTCCTCTAGTTGTGCTTCCATATCCAGGTGCAGCTCCTTGAATAGTTGCAAGATCTCCATAGTCAGCAGCATTACCTGTTGTTGATAAAGTTATAACATCAACAGTATTAGTATTTGTAGGTGTGCTACCTCCACAACCAAAACCTCGTCCTGATCCTCTAGACCAAGTATTATTTCTTTGTTCTTTATAAGCTTTCCCTATTGACCAAACTTGATTTGAATTAGACATAATTATAATCCTCCATGACCGTCACCAGCCGCTCCTCCACCTTGTTTTGCTGTAGCTATATCTCCAAAATCTGTTGAATTTGATGTGGAAGCAATTGTGATGTAATCTATTATATCACTTAATGAAGGAGTAGTTCCTCCAGCACAAACACCTCTCGTAGCATTAGACATACCCATAGAACTCATACGTGCAGTAGTTAAATCTCCAAAATCTGTAGCATTTCCCGTTGAAGATACAGTTACATATGATACTACATTAGTTCTACCAGTCTCACCTCCTTGGTCAGCTGGCGCAGGAGCGCCTCCTTGAAAAACACTTCTTGTTCCATTAGATAATCCAGCCTGAGTATTAGTCGCACCCAGTAAATCTCCAAAGTCTGTAGCATTACCTGAACTAGCTATAGTCCAATAGTCTATAATATTTCTAGTTCTTGTTGTTTGAGGTGAGCCACCATAATAAGATCCTCCACTGTGAATCATTCGAGTATCAGAACCTGCACATGATCCATAATTATAATGGGCATAAGTCAAGTCTCCAAAGTCTGCTGTGCTTCCTTCAGTTGCAAGGTAGTAAAACAATATATCATTTGTTGCAAAAGTATCAGGAACTTGTGATCCATAAGAATTAAAACTTCCCATTCTAAATCCTTTAATTGAATTTGATCCTCCCATACCTGAAGAATTTTCTCCGTTGGCTGTAATGTTTCCAAAGTTGGCACTATTACCTTGTGAAGCTATTGTAATTTGTTCTTGTGTTGATGTGTTTGCACCTGGACTCGCACCACCTGTTCTGTCATGATTTATAACTGATCTTGTAAAATTAGATCCACATGAAGCACCTTCTGAATTCCCATAAGAACTCATGTCTCCAAAATCTGTGGTGTTACCAGTTGTATTAATTTGAATAAACTCCATACCTTGTGAGGTAGAAGGAGTATATCCAGATATAAAAATAGCTCTATTTCCTTTTACATAGTTAGGCGGAACATTAACATAGTTACCATAACTAGATGCTCCAGTAGAATAATAATATAATAAATAAGGTGTATCACCTGTCACTTCTATTTTGGTCCACGCTCCAGCACTTCCTGGTGTTCCATTAGTAGTAACCCCTGTTGTGTATTCTGATGATCCTGCAGCATCGGCCGCCGTTGCAAATCTTAATGGTTGACTACCATTAGTACCCTCAGCTTGATCAAATTCATAAGTACATCCTGGGAATAAAACTAAACGTGGATTACTAACGCCATCCAGTACAAATTTACTTCCTGCTACTGTAACCGTATATTTATATGTTGAAACCCTAGCCACCGACTAACCCTCCATGTCCATTTGATGCTGCTCCAGCTTCTGATCTTGCACCTATCGTATCTCCAAAATCTGCTGCATTACTAGTTGATGCAATCGTTATTTTTTCTATAGTATTATAATAATTAGGTGAGTTGTAGCCTGAAACAAAAAGTCCTATAGTAGTATTAGATGCTAAACCCTTAGCTGGTTGTCTAGTCGCTGTAGTTAAATCTCCAAAATCTGTTGCATTACCTGTAGTCGCTGTTGTAAAATATTCCATTATATCAGTTGTTGAAGGTGTAGCACCACCCATTACAACTGATCTTGTTGAAGAGTTTGCACTACCCATAGCAATTCTTGCTGCAGACAAATTACCAAAATCTGTAGAATTTCCAACTGTTGAAAAAGTTACATAGTCAGTAGTATCAACTAGAGTTGGAGTTGAACCTCCTATAGCTAATCCCCTAGTTGTGTCTCCCCCTTCTCCTCCAACCGCTCTAGCTTGTGTTAAATCTCCAAAGTCTGCTGCATTAGCTAAAACTGTTATGTTCACATAATCTATAACATTGGTTCTAGTAGGTGTTGCACCCCCTTGCATTATACCTCTTGTGTTATTATTAGTAGGCATTGTGGCATAATTAGAAACAGTTCTGTCTCCAAAGTCGGCAGCATTACCTTTTGTAGAAAAAGTTAAATAATCTATGTTTGCAACTGCTGGAGCCGAGCCCATAAATAAAGCTCTTGTTTTATTACCCATGCCATCTACTTGTGAGCCATTTCCAGTTAGTGCATCTCCAAAATCATTTTCATTTCCGTCAGTTGAAATTGTTACAAAACCTACATCTGTAAAATTTGATGATCCATCATTACCCATATATCTAAGAAGTCTATCCCCACCATTCTCTTGAAATGTAGGTGGTCTTGTTCCTTGATACCCGTCGTTTAGTCCGCCGTGTGAATTAGAAACCTGAGCAGTTTTAGAACCTAAAACTTGTGTACAGTCACCAAAATCTGTCCATGTTCCACCATTTGCAATTATACCAAAATCAATTGTGTTAGTAGAATTACCACTAGTATTTTGACCACCCATCATTACAGCTCTAACACTGTTTCCTGTACCACCAGTGTTTATTCTTGTTACACTTAAATCTCCAAAATTAATCATATTACCTTGTGAGGCAATTGTAAGAAAATCACACACACCTGTTTGAGCACCATTGTATGCACCCATAGTAACACCTCTTGTTGAAGAGCTAGTGCCACTCATGTTATACTGTGTAGCTACGCAATCTCCAAAATCTGTTGCATTTCCTGTTGTTGCAATTTCTACAAAGTCTATTGTGTTTACTTCACTTGGTGTAAAACCACCTGCAAAAGTACATCTTGTAGGAGAAGTCATAGCAGTAACCATTGCTCTTGCTTGTGTTAAATCACCAAAGTCATCTGAATTACCTAATGATGATATTGTATTGTAATTAATAATATTACTCATACTAGGATCTCTTCCACCTGCAACTAATCCTCTAGTAGAGTTTGAACCACCAGCTGGTAAATTTACTCCATCAGTTAAATTACCAAAGTCGGCTGCATTACCTTCTGTTGTAAATGTAACGTATTCGATTGTATCAATTGTTGGAGAACCTCCAGCAAAACATCCTCTTACAAAAGAACTAAAACCAGCTTGAGAACTCATTGCTGTCGCTAAATTTCCAAAAACAGTTGCATTACCTTCTGAAGCAATAGTTATTTGTGAAATTTCTTGTGTCGATGCTGGTGTACCTCCGCCAACTAGTAAACCTTTTGAATTATAATTAGGCCAATACCCACCCATTACCGCGTCATAGACGTCACGCAGGTTCCAAACTCCCGAAGAGTTATCGAGTTGCGGGTAGTTAGCCATTTACTAACCTATTTTTTTAGACCAGATATTCGCGGCTGCTGCTGCTTGATCGAATGGTACAGTTGCATTTGGATCATTGGAACTAGGATCTTGTTCAGTCCAAGAAGATGTATAACTATCTAAATATGTTTCTACATCTGCTTCACTTGCAAGTTCACCAAGTCCAACTTCGTCTGAACCATCAACCGTTGCACCGATCATAACTTCAGAAGTATCTGGGTAATATCCACCATCATCTATCCATGTTGGAATCGTACCTGCATCTGTAAGTTTGTATTTAACTATCTTGTTTGCCATTTGGTTTCTCCTTATTATCTAACAGTTTAGTATTGAGCGACTCTTCATCGTACAGCTTAAATCCTCTACGCTCTGCAAATTTCTTTGCATCTCCTGAGAACTTATCAGCGCACGCTTCTAACCATTGCATGGTCATTTCGTGGGTAGGCGTTTTGCCTTCTCTCATTAACTTATTTTCCATGTCTAAATAAGCGTAGATTTCAGCTTGTGCCTGTGCGCTGTTTATACCCATATCGAAGAGATAAATCAAGTTTCCTTCATCTATTACTCCACCTCTGGCACGTGCAGCGTTAAGAGCCTGTTTGAGACAAGTCATAACATGATATTTTGACTCCTCTTTTTCGTACTCTTCCTCAGTGATATCATCTTTACCCAGCTTCTTCAATATACTTTTATACTGATTGGTAAAGAAACTCATTTTTCTAATGGCTCCAGATACTGAATTCTGGATGTTGTTCATGTTTACCTTCACTTCTAGAATCTCAGTTTCAAGAAGTTCTCTTTCTAGATCGTCTTTATATTCCCCGTCGTTTAATTTTTTTTCTTTTTGACGAAGCTCTATATCCTTCTTCATCATTTTAAGTTGTGCTTCTTCTAGAGCCATTCTAGTTTTATCTAGTTCAGCTAGTGTATGCTTTACTGACCTGATAGGCGTAATAGCAGTAACATCTAACATGACTCCCATAAACTGGGAATGTGATTTGTAGAAGTTTGAACTTGATTGTTTAATGGCCGGTAAAGTAGCATTAATGTTGGTTAACATTTGTTTATACTCTTTTTTAACCAATGGCGAGTTTGTTAGTTTTTGTATAACTAGGTCTTTAGATGACATATTTTTCTCCTTTATGTTGTTGCATGTATATGTTCATGTTAAGAAAGAATTATACTACAGAATCTTAGGAAAGTCCACCATGGCCGTTTGATGACCCACCTCTATTTCCAGCAGCAACAGTTGTATCTCCATAGTCTATTGCATTACCAGTTGAACTAATAGTAACATAGTCGATGTTATCTACATAAGAACCTGTATAACCAGATAAAAATACTGCTCTTAAACTATTTGAGTTTCCATTTACACCACTTCTAGCAACTGTTAAATCTCCAAAGTCTGTTGCGTTACCTGTTGATGCAATTGTTACATAATCTATAACATTACTTTCAGTTGAAGGAACATCACCACCTGCAAATATAGCTCTAGTGCTTGAACCCGTGTTTCCACCTGCTGGCCATCTTGCAACTGTAAGATCTCCGAAGTCTGTACCATTTCCTGTTGATCCAATTGTAAAATATTCAATTGTATTAAGATAAGCATTTGGATCATCTCTACCTCCAGCATAAACAGCTCTTGTTGAACTAGACACGGCACACTGATCGGTAAGGTTAGCACTTGAGTCTCCAAAGTCTGTTCCATTACTAATGGTTGCAATTGTAAAATAATCTATATTATTAATTCTTCCAGGAGTTCCTGGATAACCACCACCTACAAGACCTCTTGTTGCATTTGATGTTCCAGCATTACCTCTTCTATAAGTTGCTAAATCACCAAAATCAGCAGAGTTTCCTTTAGTTGAAAATTCTAAATAATCTACATCAGAAAGATTACTTCCTGCAGAACCATTTATATTTATATTTCTTGTAGTAGATGCTAAACCCCCAATATTTTGTCTGCCATAAGTTAAACTACCAAAATCTGTTCCATTACCTGTTGTACTAATTTGAATAAATTCAGTTGATGTTGAATAACTTGAACCATCCCAACCACCTCCACTAATACCAATATCTCCAACTTCACTACCTCTTGGTACAACTGTGCCTGTTGGTGAATAAAGTTCCGGGGCTCTTGGATTATCTGTTAATAAACCACCATGATTGTTTGATGATGACGCACATCTTTGTCTTGCTTGAGTTAAATCTCCAAAATCTGTAGCATTTGCTCTTGTTGCAATATTATATTGTTGAATAATATTTACTATGCTTGGAGTCATTCCACCTGCCGCAATTCCTACTTTTCCATTACCTGTGCCTGCTCCTCTGTTTTGTGCAGATGCTAAATCTCCAAAGTCAATAGCATTACCTAAAGAATTAATCTCAATGTAAGATATGGTATTTACAATTGCACTTGCAGGAGTTGTATTTCCACCAGCAAAACAAGCTCTTGTTGGTGAAGCTGCAGCCATTAAACTTTGTGTGGCCGTCGCCAAGTCTCCGAAATCTTTTGCGTTCCCTGTTGAGGAAATTTCAACATAATCTATATTGGCTCTCCAAGCAGGATTAAATCCACCACACACAATATATCTTGTATTGTTTGAAGTGTTAGATGTGCTATATTTAGTTTCAGAAAGGTTACCAAAATCGGTTGCGTTTGATAAAACAGATGGAGTTACATAATCAATCGTATCATATTGTGCGCCATTTGAACCCCCTGCAAATATAGATCTTGTATTATTACCACCAGCACTACCGCTCATATAAGAACGAGCTTGAGTTAAATCTCCAAAATCTGCAGTATTACCTAAAGTATCAGGAGAACAGTATTCAATTATTGCACTTATACTTGGATTTCTAAATCCACCAAATATTGCTCTTGTATAAGTACCTGCACCACTTCCATCTTCTGATGCTGAAGTTAAATCACCATAGTCAGTTGCGTTACCTGCAGTTTCTACAGTTATATAATCTATTGTGTTTACAAAAGTAGGTGTTTCACCACCTGCAAATAATGCTCTTGTAGATCCTTTAGGAAAAGTTCCTTGGTCTTTTATATTTTTTGTAATTTGATTTATCTTCCAAAGCCCTGTGGCTTGGTCACGTCTAGGATATGAATTGCTCATAGGTTATTCTCCTATGCGTCATCCATTAACTCGTAAGATATAGTAACTTCTAATGTTGAAGCAGCAGAAGCTCCACCTCTAATTAAATCAGTTTCCATTAAGTAGAATGATGCATTTTTGTCAATTACATCAACTGAGGAATTAGCAGGCACCGTTAATTCATTACAAAGTTTTTTGTGTGTCCCACCTACTTCTGAATCAATTGTAGTTGTTGCATCATTGTCAGTTACATTTGTAACTCTTATTACATTAATTTTACAAACTTTATCGCTTGCTGCTGTAACTAAAGTTGTAGTTAAAGTTGTACCTAAATCCGCTACATATGTTGTGCCATAAATACTTGTGACATTTACTATATTTGGTTGTGCCATTTTTTAATTCTCCTTCTTATATATTACCCGAAAACTATCGCTGCTGCAATAGCTTTTCCCATTGATATACCTGAATTAGTTACAAAACTCAAATTTCCAGATCCATCTGTTTGTAATATTTGATTTGCTGAACCAGTCGCTGCTGGCAGCGTTAATGTGTAGCTTGCTGGTGAAATAGTTGCATGTGATCTTAATCCTACATATGCAGAATCATCAGAATCACTCAATCTTAACTCTTTTTGAGAGTTTATAGTCATTCCAGTTCCAGCAGTCCATATTAAATCTGCATCTCCAGCTAATGATCCTGAATCATTATATTGAATTTGTGTAGTTGAACCACCTGCTGCGACAGGGAAAGTTATTTCGTAAACACCTGTGTTAGTTGCTACACCATCAAAGTAAACCAGCTTCCATGTCTTGTCACCTGTTGCCCATGTAACAGTTGCACCTGAACCCGAAGCTGCTTTTAATTGTACTGTGTAAGAACCTGATGTACTATTTTTAATAAGATAAAAATTTTCTACGCCAACTGGCATAGTAACAATTTTGTTACCAGATATTGTTTCAGGAGAAACTGCACCTAAAATAATTACTCGAGTTGCAATTGTAGCTCCTGTTGCACCATCGGATTCTTCTAAAGTTGTAGTATTAGCTCCAGCTCCACCAGCATTTAAAGTTTGCACTTTATAACCGCCAGAGATTTGCTCAATCATCTGTAAATTAGTATTTGTTTTTGTTCCCCATGTACCGGCGTTTTCACCAGTAGCCATTAGTTCTATACCGAGAGGTGTATAAGTAGATGCCATTGTTTAATCTCCTAGTTTGGTTGTTTATATTGGTTATTTAGTTTTAAGTCAAACATAATTATGATGCTACTTTATCTGTATAAGAAGCACTAGTTCTAGGTGTCTTATTACTATAGGAAGCACTAGTTCTAGGTGTCTTATTACTATAGGAAGCACTCGTACGAGGATATAATTCCTGATAGTATCTTAATATTAATTCATCCGCTACGGAAACAGTGGCAGTTTGACCTAATCCTGCTAAACTTGCAATAGTTAGTTGCGTAGTTGTTAAACTATTAACGCTTGATGTAGCCGATTGACCTGACAATACAGCTGGAGTTAATGGTGTAACTGTCAGTGAACCTAGAGCACTTGTAGCTGTTACTCCGCTTAATTGGAAAGTCGGGTTTGATGTAATTGTTACTGATCCAGTAGCTGAAGTTGCACTTAAACCTGTTATTCCTATTACATCAGCAGGTGATAATGCACCTACAGCTGATGTAGCTGTTAATCCACTTAAACCTATTGATTGATCTGCAGGATCTAAAGTTCCAACAGATGCAGTTGCACTTAAAGATGAAAGTGTAGTTGTGTTATCAGAACTAACTGACAATGAACCAAGAGAACTTGTTGCACTTAATCCAGTTAATCCCATCGATTGATCTGCAGGATCTAAAGTTCCAACAGATGCAGTTGCCGATAATCCTGTTAATGGGAAGACTGCAGATTCAACAGTACCCCAACCATTTTCACCCCAGTCTAAAGTACCCCAACCAGGTTTGATATAAACATTTTCAGTTGGAAGATTTAAAGATGATGTTGCACTTAATCCACTTAATCCAACTACATCTGCTGGACTTAAAGCTCCAACAGAACTTGTTGCTGATTGTCCTGTTAATCCCATTACTTGATCAGCAGGATCTAAAGTTCCAACAGAACTTGTAGCTGTTAAACCTGTTAATCCCATTACTTGATCAGCAGGATCTAAAGCTCCGACAGTAGAAGTTGCACTTAATGCTGGAAGTAATACATAAGGTGAATCACCCCACATACCCGATCCATAAGCATCACGGCCCCATCCTTGTTCAAGAAGATCAGAATCATTCCAACCAGCTTGTCCCCAAGTATAACGTCCGTATCCTTCTGAGACACCTGTATATGATAGGTCTCCTAAAGTTGAAGTAGAAGAAAGACCCGTTACTGTTAGTGTAACGTCAGCCATTTTTTACTCCTATGCTATTTGAACGATTGCGTTTGTCGCTGTTTGTGCTGGGAATTCTATTGTGAAAGTTCCACTTGTTACAGTTTTGTCTGAACCAAAATTAATTGCACAGACCGCTCTGTTAGTTGTGAATCCTGTAACAGCTGTAGTATTATAAATTAAACATCCTCTTGCTGTAAATGAAGCTGATGTCCAACTTGTATCATTAAATTTAACACATGCTGTGTCTCCCGATAAAACTGGATCAGCACTTGCTGTTAAAGTGTTTCCACCACCTGTATAACCAGATGAGTTTGTTGTTACTTCGTATGTGCTTGTTGGATCTGCTGTTGCACTTGTAGGTGCTGCATAAGCAGTTGTTGATTTACTTAAAGTTGCTGAGTTGCTTGAATATAATGCAAGTTTAAAAGTGTTACCTGTTGGTGCTCCACTTGAATCATTAAAATTGTGTCCGCCCTGTAGAATTTCTACTTTAAAACTGTTAGCTATTGCCGATGTTATTGCCATAATTTATCTCCTAATTACTGAGGCGGCGACTGAATCGGTATACGGATAGTACCATCTGTATAATCGTCTCGTCTTCGTCTCCCAATTTGCATTGCTGCAAACTTTTGTAGTTCTTGTTTATACTTTTGTTCGTATAATGTCAACATATCTGCTGGACCTTTTAAATAAGAATATGCTTCTGTTAAACAGCAGTATAAAAGGCCTTGAGGGAAATATTTACTAACATATGTCCCTGAAGTATCAGTCTCTAAACTTGGTGGAATCTTGTTCCAATGAATAATATATTTATAATTAGCGTCTGGTGTAGGAGCTAAATATATGGCTCCAGAAGTAGTTGATCCTGTTCCAGTGGCTCCTCCAAACATAGAGTAATATTTAGGCAATCCAGTAGTATCTTGACCACTTTGGCTTCCTTCATCACCTGTTAACTCTCCTACATATTCTTGTATAAAAGTCTGATCTCGTCTTTCCAAGTAAACTCCTTGTCCAGTACTAGCAGTAGTCGAATCAAATACTTGGACTGCTCTTACAAATAAACACCCGGCAGGAACATTTATACTATTATAGTCTGTTGCTAGTTGAGCTTCTGATTGAACTCTATCTGAATCCATAGGAAGATCGTATGCAATTCTATATTCTGCATTTTCTATAAATCTATTTAGTACAGCAGCAGTAAAAACGTTACTATCTACTTCAGTGTAGTTTCTAATATCTGTTTGTAAATTTGATAAAGTGTATCCAGCCATAATTAACTTCTATCATTAACGGGTCCAATTGTACAATTAAAACCGCCTCCTGTTGCTGTGCTACTTGCTGCTGAAACTAATGGCACTGTTAATGAGTTATAATGTGTTTCTGTTTGTGATGCTTTAGGACCAACTATAACAGTTGTTCCAATAGCTGTTGCAAGATATGATCCATATACTTTAGCACCACTAGAATGAGTTCCTGCACTTGTGCTAGTAGGAGTAACTCCTCTGTATGGAGCTGAAGATCCACGAGTACATCCTGTTAATGTATGAGTGCTTCTTCCAGTATATTTAATAGTTTCATTTTCATAAGCTCCTGTGTCACTATTTACTTTTTCAATAACAATATATCCTGCTGTTGGAAAAGCTGATCCATCAGCTAAAACAATAGATGTAGCTGAATCAGTTAAATTTCCATTTAATGTTGTAGATAATTCTAAAGTTGTAATTGCAACTCCGCCCACTGGTTGCTTGACATCACTAAATCTTACGTATGTAGTTCCTTGATTAAAAGCATTATTTGGAAAAGAAATACTTAAAGTAGTATTGGAAGCCGTTGTAAATGGATTCTCAGGTAAGATATTTTGAACTGGAAATTCCACTCTAGCTGGTTTTGCATGTTGTAAGGCTTGTGGATCAGCGCCCACGGGCCTTGGATCTATTTGTGGTTGTTTAGGTTCATACTCAGATATATGTACCCAAAGACCATTCCATTCTTGTACCATTTCTCTATATGGAAATGCCGCACCAGAACGGTCAGAAATCATTAATGCATTAGTACCTTTTGCAAATCGTGCCATTATATATTTGGATAATAAGTCTTAGGCGTTATGTACGCACTAGCTGATGATCCATCCTCCTGTAACGCTCTAGCTAATTCATCTTCATATAATAATTTAAATTCTTGAGTTCTTTGAGGAGCATACTTTTGAGATAAATAATATGTAAGCCCTGATATCATACACGGTATAAATCTGTATGGAGCATCTGATGCATTAGTATAAGCTCCTGCATCTTGAATTCTTTTTACATAATAAATATTAATGTAATTACTTGCTTGAGTAGAACCAGCAGTTGGATAAATTGTAACTGTAGTTTTATCTATGAATCTTTGAATCCAAAATTGACTTGGAGTTCCTTTAACTAGTTTATTTGAAAAAGCAGCATAAGTATCTCTACTTACTTTTGTTAAAGGTAAATCAGTTTGTTCAGTTGTATTATAATCACTTCTATAAGAAGCAGTCATAATATCGCTTATACCATATACTCCATTAACCGGAGTTGTAGTATCACTTGTTCCGTCTGAACTATTTCTATAAAATGTATAGGTTTGAGTACCTTCAGTTAAATCGATATTTGTATCGCCGACTTCCCAAAAATGAAGTCCTCTATTTCCCCATTCTTGAAAAAGAATATTTAAAGATCTTCTAGCACTTTTAATTTGATGACCGGCAGTACCAACTAGGCCAAGTCTTTCATAAGCCTCGGCAATAATATCATCAATTGCCAGATTCTGATCAAATCCGTAAGCACCCGATGTTGTGTTCGCCATCTAAACTCCTATCCATTATACAGGATGTTCATCTGATCTATATTATCCAAAGTATAAGTCACCTGTAAACCATTATTACATAATACTCCTGGTGCAGGTATATTAAAATGAGTTTCATTATCTGCTGTCCCATTTGTTCTATATTGCATAAATGGAGTATCACTTGAGGTTAAGCCACTTGAAACATTGTGAAATTTTACATCTCCTGCTGTTCCACCGCTGCAACAAGTAAATCCTTTAAGTGCAGTTCTTCCACCAAACATTCCCATTCCTCTAGAATCATTAAAACCTAAAGAAACATTTCCTGCTGGTTGTGCACTCATTTCAGCTGCAGTAACAGTTAAGAAATATTTAGTTCCTGCTGTAGTTGCTGCTGAACCTGGTAGTGTAATTACTTCAGTTTGAGAATTACCGTTTAAATCTGTACCTGTTAAAGTTACAGTTTTTCCAGAATCAGAAGAACCTGCTGTAGTTGCAGTTATAACTGCTCCTCCACCATTGTGAGTAGAAGCAAAAGCAGTGTTCGCCATCGTAAAAGAAGTATTCGGTCTAGCCGCAGTTGCAAAGTAAGTATTACTTGCCGCTGTTTCATCCATTATAGTTTTAACTTTTACATAAGTTGATTGCATAATTTTCTCCTTAATAGTGAGCTCCCAAAGGAGCTCACATTATTTTAGTTAGCTATTAGCTCCAAGCCGCTGCGCCTGTATCAAACGTAGGTCCTGTTGCTAAATCGTGAGCAAAATTCCAAATGCCTTTTTCAAAACAAGTGAAATACAAATAACAACCATGAGTTATGCTATTTGTAGCTGCATTAGCAGGTGTGTACGTCAATATAGTTTCATCTGCTGCAGATGTATCTATAGTTGAAGCAGCACCAGCAGTTCTACTCTCTACTTTTGATCCTGTTCTATAAACATCACCAGTTGCGCAAGTAAACTTAAGTGTGTTTACTCCACCAGCTGTTTCATCTGATTGATAATGAACTACTACAGTTCCAACTGTTGCTGCCGGTAAAGTTACCGCTTGTGCAGCAGCTCCTGTAAAGTTGTTAACCGTGATTACATTAGCTGCGTAAGTTAATGTTGCGTTAGTTGCCACTATTGTTGCAGTTAAGCTAGTTAAATCAGGTTTAGTTCCTAAAAATCTTGAAGTTATAACTCCTGTACTAGCTGCTTTATTGATCTGTTGAAATCCTTTTTCGGATCTAACTGGACCGTTAAACGATGTGTTTGCCATAATATTCCTCCTAGAATATCTTAAATGTAGTCCCTAGGGAAGTCGACTATACGCGTCTACATTTAATCATTAATGTTAATTGTATAGTGTTTTTTTTATATAGTAGTTTTAAGTAGAGTGCAAGCGATTGCGTAGTGAATGTACGTATTTCAACGATGTGGCGTTTATTTAAGTAGCCACAGAAACTTCGGGTGCAGCATTTTGAATTGCATTTTCTCTGTCTGCAATTCTAGATTCCTCAAGTTTGATTTCATTAATAACTTCTTTAATCTTGTTATCAATTCTAACCATATCCAGAGTATATTTACCTTCTTGCTCATACTCCAGTTGCCACCTCAACTCCAAGGACCTCTTTTGTTTGTACAGGTCTTGTACCATCTATAACCTCCTCATAGGTTATTCTGTTTATCTTGGGATCGTTCATTTCTCCAAGATACTCCCATTTTATACTCTTATCTCCCAGTTTGTCAACTATTGAATTTTCAATAGATTCAACACTGTCTTCAGCCAGAACTTCAAATTCTGCGCCATATTGATATGCATGTATTTTTACTAGGAATTTCCTCATATTCTCACCGTATTTGTAAAATGTGGCGGAACTATGTTCCGCCACATAATTAGTTTAGATTACGCACCTTCAACGCCGAAGATACCTCTATAGTCAGATGCGCCAAAAGCGTATCTTTCTCTAGCTTTGTATCTTACGTTACCAGTATCAAAGTCCCCTTC
>VTLG01016241.1_pt1 | contig 47074 bp, 56 predicted proteins | sample 4694571 | NCBI WGS metagenome assembly VTLG01 (sample SAMN12604809, study PRJNA352737) | marine metagenome | biome: ENVO:00000447; feature: ENVO:00000209|ENVO:00000569|ENVO:01000036; material: ENVO:00002151; isolation source: viral sequences binned using virsorter ... | reverse complement strand
ATTGTGGGCAGGGCGGTCAAGGCGGCTCTGGAATGGTAAGAATTACATACCTATAAAAGGAACTAATGGCTAATTATTCATCATACAAGATAGTACAAGGAGATCAATTTGTTGGTGCTGCAGTGACAGCTACCAAGTTTAGTGGTTCTCCAAACTCATCCTACGGTGTTAAGTGGTTCTTCGGAACTATGTGTAGATGTTCACCTGGCTGTTGTTGCCTTTGGTCTGTACCAAGTGACGTACAGAACATGTGGATTCAGGCTTGGGGTTCTGGAGGAAATGGTACTGGTGCATGTTCATGTAGCAGATGTCATCACTGGGAAGCTGCTCAAGGTGGATACTACAACTCTAAGATGATAGAAACAAATGGTAATTGTCAATATACCGTTTGCGCTGGTGGAGTTTATCCATGTCTCTCTAGAGAGTGTTATGGATGTATGGGCTGTACTTCATATGTAAATGGATATAACTTATCAAACTTCTGTGCTATTGGTGGACAGAGAGGAAATGCTAACACAAACTGGACTGAAGCTTGTGCGTCTGATAACGCATGTTGTAGACAGCCTGGAAACAACGGAGGAGACTTTGGATTTGGAAACCATACTGGTGCATGGTCGAACTCCAGACATGATACCTACAGAGGTTGGTGTCACTGTTATCATTATGGTCATTCTCCTACTTCTGCACCTTTGATTGGTACTACTGCAATGCAGTCAATCCGAGAATGTTGGATTCGTTGTGGTTGCTGGATTGTTCCTTACGGTCACGGAGGAACGAACGCAATGACTACATACTGTGGAAACGGTCACTGTGGACAAGGCGGTACTGGTGGCGGTGGTCTTGTTAAAATTACATACTTCTAAGGGAAAGTAAATGGCTTCTTATTCAAGTTATAAACAAATTTCGAGCGATCAGGTAGCTGCTGGAAGTATACCATCTAGTGCTATTGCATCTGGAACTTTCTCGAACTGGTGCGTAAAATGGGTTCATGGTGCTCCAAACAGTGTTTGTAGTACTGGTTGTTGTTGTGCTTGGACTGTTCCAACTAACGTAACAAGAGTTACATGGGAGATATGGGGTTCTGGAGGTAACGGACACGGAGAGTGTAACTGTAACCGTTGTGGAAACTGGCACGCTGCTGGAGGGGGATATTATAATACAAAGACTCATAGCACAAGTCAAGGTTGTGTATATACAGTTTGCGCTGGTGGTACATATAGATGTTGTTCAAGAGAATGTGTAGGATGTCAAGGATGTGCATCTTATGTAAATGGATATAACCTTTCTAACTTCTGTGCCATAGGTGGTGCAAGAGGTTGTTACACTAATGATTGGTCTGCAAACTGTCATTCAGAATTCCAAAACTGTTGTTTCCAGCCTGGCGCAATGGGTGGAGACTTTGGAATGGGCAACCACGCTGGTACATCATACAGACCTGGCGGTTTCAACTGTCACTGTTTCTTCAACAATGACGCTACTCCAACTGGAGCTCCATTCATCGGAACTCTAGGTGTTAGTTACGGTGTTAGACAGTGTTGGATACGTTGTGGTTGTTGGACTGTTCCATACGCACATGGCGGACAAGGTGCTACTACTTCTTACTGTGGTAATGGTCACTGTGGACAGGGTGGACAAGGTGGATCAGGACTTGTTAAGATAACTTTTGTCTAAACCAAATAAGAAAATTTTTCCAGAGAGGGTCATAGACCCTCTTTTTTTATAAATAGTGCCGAAGGAGTAAACCCGAATAAATCCAAATGGCAACAAAAATTATTTCACAAGGATGGCAACTAGCATTGCCTAACAGCTTTCTGGTAGACCATTCATTCAGTGATGGTAAGCAGAGAGATCAGACATACGATGGCCCTGACAAGATCTATCTACAGATAGGTGCAGATGGTAAAGAAAAGTATGGCCCACTCACAGAAGACGACATTGCAGATGGTCGTCCAAAACCAGCTGACGTAGTTCAGTGGTACGAAGTAGACTGTGCTAGATCAAATCTACATACACTTATCTGTCAACTTAGAGGCCCAGTTATAGATGAGAAAGAGGAAAGTAGAGATGTTCCTCTAGATCAGATAGTTAACCATCCAGGCTCACCAGACTTGACTGCCGATGGATATGAAAGATTTACATATTGTTCAACACTATTCCCAGATGACATCTATGATTTTGAGAGTATCACAGTTGCAAATCCAGGCTCTGCTGGCCCCGATGACATTTCTATAACTGCATTTACAGCTAAAGAAAAGTTGAATGGTGCAGATGAGGACAAAACATGGGATATGGTTAGAGAACATAGAAACAATGAATTAGAGCGTAGTGATTCCCAGATTGCAGAAGATATGCCTGATGACATGAAAACCAAACTCAAAACTTGGCGTCAACAGTTAAGAGATCTTCCAGCTAAAATGCAAGCAGCTGGTGTTGAACCAAACATTGCAGATATGATGTTCCCAATGAATCCATTGCATGTAGATCCTCCAACAGACCCTGCTGATGGTGGTGATGCTTCTAAGACAAAAGCATGGATGCCACCTGACACCTAAACTTTTATATATAAAATAATTCATCAAGATCCTCCTAATAAGGGGATCTTTTTTTATTATATGTTTGAAGTAAACCCTGTAAGAATTTCACATATACAAAGATGTTATGATCATTGGAAATACAATGATTATGGTTACATTTATAGAAAAGTTTTCATAGTGGATGATTTCTATAAAAATCCTGATGAGATAAGAGAATATGCTTTGTCTTGTGAAAGAACAACTGATCAAGAAATTTGTGGTGGTTTAATTGGATCAAGAGTTGTAGAAGATAGACAAGATATGATTGACAATCTTCGACCAGTATTTTCTGACTTATGCCAGCATGAAGAGTGGAAAAATCTAGAATATGATGATGCTGAGTTTCAAGAGAAGTGGGATAATATGAAGTTCATGGTCAATCATACGACACATGATGACATAATGAAAAAATTTACTAAAACTGTTTATGCTTATACTCATCATAAAGATAATATTGGATCTAAGTGGGCTGCGTTAGTATACTTAAACAAAGATGATGAGTGTGAAGGTGGTACACAGTTCTATAAATTTCAAGAAGATCATCCCTATGGTCACAATTACGACATAAAAAAAGATATAATGTTTACAAGTAAGATGAAATATAATAGAATGGTATTATATGAGTCTAGACAAACTCACGGTGCTGACTTAGATAGGACAATGTATAAACAATATCCTCGTCTGGCACAGGTATTTTTTATGTGACTATATAGTACAGGAATTATGAAAACTATGAGATCGAAAGCGTTTTTTGTTAATGGTGGGGCTGGTAGAGTTATAAGTTCAATCCCTGCATTTGAGAAATATGCAGAGAACCATGATGATTTCATCATTGTGTGTGAAGGTGGCACAGATTTCTTCAAAGGACACCCAACACTTGATGGTAAAGTATACGATCATTGGCATAAAAATCTTTTTCAAGAACATATAAAACACAGAGATTGTGAGAGTCCAGAACCATATAGAATATGGCATTATTACAATCAAAAATGTAATCTATCACAGGCATATGATATAGCAATTAATGGTTTAGATGAACCTAGAGAATTGCCTGCACCTAGAATAGAACTCAATAAGATGGAGGTTATTTCTGGATATAATATTGTAGAAGAAGTAAAATCAGTAACAAAGAAAGATAAAGTTATAGTAGTTCAACCATTTGGTAGGTCTATAGAACAGATGGGAGAATTTATGGCAGATCCAACTTCAAGAAGTATGTCTCTTGTATCAGTTTGTGATATCATAAATCAACTCAAAAAAGATTATGCAGTAATTATAATGAGTGAATATCATTTTGCACTTGAAGAAAATGAAACTAGTAATAAACATCAAGTAGCAAGGCCTCAAATTAGTGATATGAGAATATGGTCTGCTGTTATCGAAGTTGCAGATCATTTCTTAGGTTGTGATAGTATGGGACAACACATTGCAAGAGCTCTAAGTAAAACTGCTACTGTGGTTGTTGGTTCCACATATCCAGAAAATATAAGTTATCCTGGCCATAAAGATTTTGATATAATTGATGCTGGAAATGGTCGTAGAGAGTATGCACCAATAAGAATTACTCAAGATGAAAGAGTTGATCGTTTTAATGATCAGGCTATGGAGTTGAGTAAAGATCAAATTAAAGAAGTTGTAGACTCTTGTAAAAAAAGATTAGGTAAACCAAGAGCGTATACTGGCACATTTGTTCCTCCACAACAACAGGATCAATCTTGTTCTACACAATCATCAATGCCTAAACAAGCAGATGCTTTTCAATTGGCTGGTGGACAACAGTTGACTCCAACCGAATCTACAGTTCCATTCTCAGGAGCTCCTAAACCTAGTTTTACATTAAATCAACCAAAACCAAAACAAAAATCTAAAGGTTTCAAACAAGAGATTAAGAATCTTTTAAAATCGGATAATCAAAGTTTAAAAATAGAACAAAAATAATGACTCAATGGATTGCTGCAATTGCTAGAGGTCATAACTCTGGTGTTTGCTTACTTAAAGATGGTGAACTTGTTCTCTCTATAGAAGAAGAAAGATTTTCCAGAAAAAAATATGACGGAGGCCCTTTAGCCTCTATGATTAAGATATTGGATTATACTGATACCTTAGATTATCTTGTAATTGCACATACACAACCATTAGATCAGGCTGGAACTATAGATTTCACTGGTGAAAATATGTACACAGGTCTAGCAAGAAAGTTAGGTTTGATTGATAGAAAGGCAGATCTCTATAAACACCCACAGGTGATTGATATGAGTCACATGCATCATAAACTTCACTCATCTTGTGCCTTTTTTAGATCAGGATTTAAGAGTGCAGTTTCTGTTATTGTAGATGGTGCTGGAACATTTATACCAATGCACATAGAGGGAGAAGATGTTATAACATGGGAATTGGAGACTATAATAGATTGTGATTATCCAGATAAATTTACCACCTTGTATAAACATCAAGGCGGTAGAGGGCCATGGCCTTCTGTTAGAATACCAAACTTTAGTTCTGAGTATTATGAAGAAAAGGATGGAACTCATGAATTAATTTTAGATGAGTCTGCTGGTATCGTAAAAGCATACGAGGCCGTCACTCAGTATTGTGGATGGGCTCCTATTGAGGCTGGTAAGACTATGGGACTTTTCCCATATGGTAGTCAAAATTTAAACATACCAGAAATCTATACTAATTATGATGGTATGAGTGATTGGACAACTGCCAATAGAGATTTAATTGTTCCTACTTATCCTAATGGTGCAGTTGTTAACCAAGGTAGATTCAAGGAACTTAAAAATCCTTCAGATATGACACCCGAAACTGACTTGACTAAATTGCAAAGTCGTAGAGATTTAGCATATGCCATTCAGACTGAATCAGAACAAATGGTTTTAGATTTGATTCGTAAGGCAGTCAAGATGAGTGGTAAAAAGAACGTAGTTTTATCAGGCGGATATGGATTAAATTGTGTTGCAAACTATTGGTATCTTGAACAGTTGAAAGATGAGGGCATCAATCTATTTGTAGAACCTGTAAGTAATGATGCTGGAACGGCTATTGGTGCAGCTTACCTACAGTACCAAAGAGTCAGTAAGAATACAAAGATACATCCACAGATTAAGGATCTATATTATGGGCCTAAGTATGAATATGATAAAGAATATATTACAGACCTTGCAAATTATTATAATGCAACTAGGATATTTGAAGCGGATCATGAGGACGCAGTAGATCTTATTATGAATAAGAACATTGTTGCAATGTTCCAAGGTAAGTCAGAAGCAGGCCCTCGTGCATTGGGTAACAGATCTATCATGTATGATCCAAGAGATCCAAAAGGAAAAGATCATGTAAATACTATCAAACGTCGTGAATATTTTAGACCTTTTGCTGGATCAATATTGAAAGAACATGTACATGAATGGTTCGATCTTCGTGGTATGGATGATACACCATTTATGATGTATGCTGTTAGATGTCAAGAAGGAATCAAAGAAAAGATTCCAGCAATCATTCACGTTGATGATACATGTAGAATACAAACTGTTGAAGAAGATGTCAATCCACATTATTACAATCTGATCAAAAAGTTTTACGAGAAAACAGAATGTCCAATAATATTCAATACATCATTTAATTTGGGAGGAGAACCTCTTGTAGAGACTCTAGATGACGCCCTAAGAACTCTTGCAAATAGTTTGATAGAATATCTCTATCTGCCAGAGTATGGTCTTATAATCGAGGTGAAGAACTAGTGACGGTGGAGTACACCTATCCTCATCATGGAGAAGATAAAGAATCACTTTTTAGTATTGTCGCAGATGCTATTGGAGATGAATTGCCACAATATATTTTGGATGAATCTCCTGGCTGTCATGTAACGAATTGGAATATAATCGCAGAACATCTTGAAGTACAAAAGTTTATAAAATGGTTGGAAGAAACAACAAATGCACAATTATATAATATTTGGGGTCTTCTATATGGAGATCAAGGGAGTGTAAAGTGGCATAGTCATAAGAGTGAATTTCCTGCATACTCATTTGTTTATTATATTAATGTTCCTGAAAACAGTGGCCCATTAATGTTTCCAGAGACAAAGGAAATTATACTACCAACAGAAGGTAACTGTGTAGTATTTGATCCCAATTTATTACATGGAGTTCCTCCAAGTAATCATTCTGGTAGATGTGCCTTATCAGGTAATTTAAAGATATGAATATTGTTATAGTAGGTGGAGGATCAGCGGGATGGATGGCAGCTGCTTCTATGTTGAAGCAAGTTCCTCATGCAGAAATAACATTAATTGATAAAGAAGTTCCTGTTCCATTGGGTGTAGGGGAAGCAACTCTCTTGAGTTTTGAACGATTCATGATAGATGATTGTGGTTTTGATCCCAAGGAGTATAGAAAAGAATTGGATGTAGGATTAAAAGCAGGAATCTTATTTAAAGATTGGGGACATGTTGGTAATGAAATATGGCTTCCATTTTACTTTTTAAATTATCCGTTTATACCAGAAGAAGATCCACCTGTAGCGATGGTGGATGCATGGTCTAATTCTAAGAATGTAGATTTTAAAAAGTTAGAAGTTCTATATCAATGTTCCATGTCAAATATAATTGATAAACAACAATTGGGCGGTGGATATGCTTTACATATAGATTGTATTAAATTGATAGAATATATTCGTAATAAAATATCAAATTATATTACATTTATAAATTCCGAAGTAAAGAAAATAAAAACTCATCGAAATGGTAATATATCCAGTTTAATCTTAGAGAATGGAGAACGAGTTAAAGGTGATCTGTTCATTGATTGTACGGGATTTAAAAGTATATTGAAGACAGAAGGAGATAGAGTTGATATATCAGATCGTTTATATGTTGATACAGCAGTTGCTGGACCTATTCAATATGAAGATAAGGAGGATGAGTTTAAACCTTATACTACAACTACTGCAGTAGATCATGGTTGGATATGGAATACTCCCTTACAGTCAAGGATAGGAACTGGTTTAGTCTTTAATAGAACAATAACTCCAGTAGATGAGGCCAAAGAATATTTTTGCAAGTTCTGGAATAACAGAACAACTCCTGATAAACTAAGAGTTATTGATTGGACTCCATATTATGATAAGAATCAGTGGAATAAAAATGTTGTATCTATAGGATTAAGTGCTGGGTTCATAGAACCATTAGAAAGTACTGGTTTGGGTTTAATTATAGAGGGTATTAAAAGCCTTACTAAATTATTAGGTGATGGGTTTTATGGCCAACATGATATTGATTACTTCAATAATCGTATGGTACTTGCCTATGAACAATGTATAGATTATGTTAATTGTCATTACTCTAAATCTAATATAGAAAGTCCTTTCTGGGATTATGTTAGAAAGAATTTTGTGATGTCTAAATCACAAGAATTTTGTATCAAAGAATTGTCTTCAGATAATAAAACTATAATGCCTGGCGGTAAGGGATTTATATTTGGAAACAGTAATTGGGTACATTGGTTAATACAGGCAGGTTATGACATCAATCCAAAGACATGGATTGCACATGATAAAATAGAAGAATCCTTACAACATCTTATATGGTGTGAAGATCGTAAAATTGAATTAGGAAAAGATCTCATTAAGCATTATGAATTCTGTCAATAACATAGTTGTAGTTGGAGGTGGAACCTCTGGGTGGCTGACAGTGGCAGCAATTAACCATGAATTGCCTCATGTCGATGTTACTTTGATTGATAAAGAAGTAGGTAACCCTGTAGGTGTAGGTGAGGCAACTCTTCTTGGATTTGAGAAATTCCTCAAAGTTAAATGCGGTTTCCATCCAAGAGAATATATTCAAGAATTAGATGTAGGAATGAAAGGGGGAATACTATTTCCTGATTGGGGATTTAAAGGCAGTAAGATATGGCATCCATTTTATTTTTTCAATTATCCTTTCTTTGATCCAGATAATAATGAGATACCCATGATCGATGCATGGTCTAATACTCAAGAGATAGAATATCAAAGACTAACACTGTTATATCAAGCATCTATGGCTAATTTGGTTGATAGAAGTCAACTAGAAAATGCTTATGCTTTGCATGTGGATTGTTTAAAATTGACGAAGTTCATTCGCAATAGAATATTAAATGATATTACATTTATAAATTCGGAAGTAAAAGAGATAAAAAGAGATCTAAATGGTAACATATCCAATCTTATACTAGAGAATGGTAATAAAATAAGTGGAGATTTATTTGTAGATTGTACTGGATTCAAAGGTATTCTTAAAGAAAACAGAGATATATTAGATCTTACTGACAGATTATATGTGGATACTGCTCTTGCTGGACACGTTCCTTATAGAAATAGACCAAAGGAATTCACACCTTATGTTAATTGTCCTGCAGTAGATAGTGGTTGGGTGTGGGAAATACCCCTACAGTCAAGGATTGGATCTGGAATTGTATTCAATAGGAATGTGACTCCTCCAGAAGAGGCTGCAAAAGAGTTTTGCAGTCATTGGCAGAATAGATTAAGACCAGATGATTTACAGTTTATCGATTGGACTCCATACTATGAGAAAAATCAGTGGACTGGAAATGTTATTTCTATAGGATTGAGTGCTGGTTTTATAGAACCATTAGAAAGTACTGGTGTTGCATTAACAATGGAAGGTATCGCAACTTTTACTAGGTTATTGAAAGCTGGCCCATGTAATTATCATGATGCGAATTATTTTAATAGTCGTATGTCATTACTCTTTGAGATATGCATAGATTTTGTTAATATGCATTATTCTAAATCTGATATAGAAAGTCCTTTCTGGGATTATGTTAGATCAAATTATAAGATGTCAGAAGCCCAACAATTCTATATTGACAATATGACTTCTCAAAAGATGACTGTATGTGATGGAAAGGATTTTATATTTGGTGGTGCAAACTGGGTGAATTGGATGATCCAAGCAGGTTGGGAGTTGACACCCAAGAAGTATATGAATGGGTTTATCGATAATAATAGACTAAAGGATGCGTTAGATCATATGGCATATAAAGAAGATAAACGAGTAGAATTTGGGGATCTGGATGGTCTTATTCCTAATAATGCTTTCTGTGATCACTTTCTAGTATAATGAAAAGAGTTAAGAAGTTAGTTATAGTTGGTGGCGGAACAGCGGGATGGATTGCTGCGTCTTGGTTTGGTAAAAGGTGGTCAAGTTTAATGGAAGTGGTTGTAATTGATAAGACGCAACCAGAACGAGTAGGTGTAGGTGAGGCAACTCTTCTTAGTTTCCCAAGTGTGATGCAGAATATGGGATATAAAGTTGAAGAGTGGATTAATGAAATAGATGCAACTTTTAAAGCAGGTATATTATTTCCTGGCTGGGGTAAGGAAGATCATGTAATTTGGCATCCATTTGGTTTTACTAGTGTTGGGAATGAGAAAGTTCCAATGTATGATATATGGAGTAGTTTTCAGGATGAGTATGATATAAAAGAGATATCTCCACTATACCAGTCTTCTCAGAAAGGTAATATTGAATTGGATTATGTACGGGATACTTATGCTTACCAGATTGATTGTGGTAAGTTGGTTGGATTCTTACAAAGGATGACTTCTAGATGTGTTACATATATTCAATCAGATGTTAAGAACATAGTAAGAAATGGTGATGATATTGAAAAGTTAATTCTAGAAGATGGATCTGAAGTGGTAGGGGATCTTTACTTGGATTGTACTGGATGGAAACAATTATTAATTGGTAATGATAATATTGATTTAAGTGATAGGTTGTTTATTGATTCTGCATTGGTTGGTAGGGTAAAATATGAAGATAGAAATATAGAACAACATCCATATACTGATTGTGAAGCTTTAGAACACGGGTGGAGATGGAAGATACCTACAAAATCCAGAATAGGAACGGGATATTGTTTTAATAGATCTATTACAGATCCAGATGATATAGCAGATGCCTTTGTGGAACATTGGAATGGTAGAATAACTAAAGATGAATTGCATCTTTTAGATTGGAAACCCCAAAGATGTAAACAATTTTGGAAAGGAAATATCGTATCTATTGGATTGAGTTCTGGTTTCATAGAACCATTAGAAAGTACTGGTCTTGCTTTAATGATAAGGGGATGTGAATTTCTAGAAGAGTGTATGTATGGTGGTGTCTATAACCCTAACTATGAACCTGATGTGTATAATGTCAGAATGAAGGTTTCTTTTGAGAGTGCCGTTGATTACATTACTATGCACTATACATACTCACAGAGGAAGGGCAAATTCTGGGATTACGTTAGGGAAAATGTTGTGAAGTCTGGTATGCAATCATACATGGAGGAACAGATAAACAACCCAGATGAACTAACTTATCAAAGTGATAGGACTAGTTCCTTCTTTGGTGGTAGTAATTGGCATGTTTGGTTAGCCCAGTTGATGCCTTCTGTCACTCCAAAAACATATTGGAAGAACATGTCACCTGATATTCTTCCAAGATTTAAAAATTATATCGAGACATTAGGTAATAATGTGTTAGAATCAACTCCACAGAAGATTATTTTAAAAGAATGGTATGGACAAAAAAATAGTATGGTGTAATGGCACCTTTGACATTTTGCATCCAGGCCATATTGAACTCTTCAAAGTTGGTAAATCGTTAGGTGACATACTTATAGTAGCAACAGATAGCGATGAGAAAATTCGTAAAGATAAAGGTCCACTTAAGCCCATCAACAATCTCTGTGATAGAATTTCTATGTTACAGGCGATCAGATACGTAGATGAGGTATTATACTTTAATGATAGAAAACAGTTGGAGGACTTGATACAATTGTATAATCCTGATATACTGTTATTGGGTGATGACTGGCAAGGAGGTGATGTTGTAGGAATAGAACATGCCAAAGGTGTTCGGTTCTTACCCAGATTAAATTATTCAACCACCGATATAGTTAAGAAAATCCGTGACACAGTTTAATGTATTGGTAATAGGCGATAAATGTACAGATAAGTATGTTTATGGTAAGTGTTCTAGATTAAGTCCAGAACAACCTATACCTGTTTTAGATAAAACAAATATAGAAGAAAAGCCTGGCATGTCTGCAAACACTGAGGTGAATTTGCAGGCATTTGGGGTGAATACTATTTTATGTTCCCAAAGAGAAGAGATAGTTAAAACTAGGTTTGTGGATTCTAATAGTGGATACCAATTACTTCGTTTGGATGAAACTCCTAAAGTTGGTAGAATAGCCAATGCGGAGTTAAAAATGGCCTTGATGCATATGAATCCTGATGCCATTGTTGTTTCTGATTATGATAAAGGATACCTTAATGAGGAAGACTTGTGGAGTTTATGTCATAATTTCAATAGACCAATCTTTGTAGATACAAAGAAACGTAGACTTTTTCAAAAGGATAATGTATACTGGAAAATAAACGAAAAAGAATTTGATGCACTGGACAAAGATCATTTACCTAATGACACTCATCTCATTGTCACTCTGGGATCTCGTGGGGTAAGATGGGCAGGAACTACATTTCTACCACAAGAAGTCAAGGTATTTGATGTTTGTGGTGCAGGTGATACTTTCTTGGCCTCTTTGGTCTATCAGTTTTTAAAAACTCAAGATATGCGGAAGTCTATAGACTTTGCTAATAGAGCTGCTGCAATATCTGTAACACATCCTGGCGTTTATCATTTAACTCAGGATGACATTGAATCACTATATGGAGGAAGAAATGAAAAGATCGGATCTGATGCATTACCGATTACAGGCATGGATGCGAGAGCACAGTTGCAAGGACATTGAGTATCTTGGTGTGAGAAAAGATACTCTTGGTGAAGATAAACATTTCTATAGAATAGGAGAACATGAAGTTCCTCATGATGCTATAGAAGAATTAGAAATGGAAGAGGTGGATGAGTGAAGGTCATGCTGTTTGTAATTACTGTGGTGGCAAAGGTTGCAAGAAATGTCATTCTGGATGGGAATGTACTATGAAAAGACTTGGTAAATGCAACAAATGTGACATGAGATGGAAATTAGGAAAGGAGGTTTTATGAGGTATTGTTTTGACATAGATGGTACTATTTGTACCCCAACTAAGGGAAGAGATTACGAAAGTGCTCAACCATTTAAGAGTCGGATTGACACCATAAATAAATTGTACGATGAAGGAAACTATATTATTTTCCTCACGGCCCGTGCTATGGGTAGATTCTCAGATGAGAGACACAAAATAGCACAGGCAAAGGCTGAAGAAGTTTTATTTGATTTAACTCAAAGTCAACTTAAAGAATGGGGTGTTAGATACCATGAACTAATCATGGGTAAACCTCATGCAGATATGTTTGTTGATGATAAGGCTTGGCCAGATACCACATTCTTTAATGATGTACGATGAGAACTCACCCAAAATCATATGGGGCTAGTAGGAGGCCTCGCAATGCTCGTGCGGCGGAACCTGTTAAGTATGTTCCAAAAGGATGGGGATATGAGAAATGGATAGCGAATTGTGAGAAATATTGCGGTAAACTCTTGTTCATTGTTAAAGGTAAACAATGTTCATGGCATTACCATAAACTAAAAGACGAAGTATTTTTTGTACAAAGTGGAAAGATTAAACTCTTTCATGGATGGGAAGACGATATAAACCATGCACATATAACCATATTGGAGAGAGGAGATAAGTTCCATGTACCTATTGGTCTGAAACATAGAATGTATGCACTAGAAGATACCGAACTCTTTGAGTTCAGTACAGAACATTCTGATTCAGATTCACATAGGATATTACCTGGCGATCTTATTGAGTAATATATTCTTTAACTGACTTATAATTATATTCATACCAAGAGTTATCCGCACAGGTATATTCTTGATACTTATCTTTTAAATTAGGGGGGAATGGAATCGTTTCGATTTCAGCCCCTTCTTTTTCGGCAATTAATTCTGCAACAACTTCAAATGATATTGGTTCTCCAGTTCCAACATCATAGATACCACTTCCTGATGTGTTGTTTAAAACTACATCTACAACATCATTAACACATACAAAGTCTCTGAAGGCATATTCTGAATCTTCAAATACCTTTATTACTCTATCTTCTTTTGCTTGTTGTGTGAACTTACTTATGGGACTCATTTGATGACCTTTATGAGCTTCACCTTCTCCATATACATTAAAGTATCTGAATCCTTGAACCAGTTCAAATTCATCCATATGATCTTGAACCCAGTAATCAACAGTTGCTTTAGACAGTGCGTAAAAGTTTAGAGGGTTAATAGTTTGTTTCATATAACCAAACTCTGAATGAATCCTACCATATACAGAGGCAGATGATGCATACTTAACAGGAATACTATACTCTATTGCTTTCTTAAACAGTTCAATAGAGAATTTAATATTATATTGATATATCTTGTCTATATCGGTCTCTGTAGTACTTGATATTGCTCCTTGGTGAATGATCATTTCCACCTTATCCCAGTCCTCATATTCTTCTAGGAACTTAAATGCTCCCTCTGCTTCTACTCTGTATACATTTTCTGGATCTAGTTTCTTCAGAAATGCTTGGCCAATAAAACCGTTATAACCTGTGAGAATAATCATTTTGCTGGTAGAAAAAATACTTGAGTCAATCGAAATAGGTCGTCTTTATAGAAATTATCTTTATCATATGCTCCATGTAATACATTAAAGGGATACATTATGAATCTATTATACTTCATTTCTGCAAGATGTAGTAGTTCCCAAGGTCCAGAACTCTCATCAACATAACAGGTATCTGCTAGATTGGCATTTTTTGGGTTAACTTGATTACCTTTATAGTTATAGAAACCAGTGCCTCCATTACATTCTTTTGGTTTATTCAAATAAACAATACCTGCCCAACCTCTCTCATGAACATCTTCACAGTCTATATGTGGTAGTTTGGATCTATCTTCGGATTGTGTTACATTAACAGTAAATCCATTTCTAAACATTCCTAATCTAAATGCGTTTATTTCTTCTGATTTTAGTCCAAATACACCCGTAGCTACTTCTTCCCATACATTAAAGAAGGGTTTGAGATCCATATTCATGTCCACTCTCTTTCCAGGCACTCCTTTTAATACTAATGGATTGCCAGTAGCAGGACATTTGATAGCTAAATTGCGAACAAGATCTGGATTCTTATAGAAGTTATCGATATACACTATTGGGAATTCTTGCCATCCCATTATTTCTACTTTGGCATCTAACTCTTCGTTTATTGCGAAGGTCTCTTGTTCGTCTATGGAATACTTTTTCATATAACCTAAATACTTTGGAGAAAGTTATGTATTACTGGAATGGCAAAACCCAACAGTAAAGAGGGGTTGAAAGAATACGCTCTCAGAAAACTCGGAAAACCAGTACTGGAGATCAATGTTGATGATGATCAGATTGATGATCTCATTGATGATGCCATTCAGTATTTTCACGAGAGACATGGAGAGGGTATAGATAGAGTCTTTCTGAAACATCAGTTGACGGAAGCAGAAAGAAATACTATGACTGGAGTTGCTTCAACGACTACAGCGACAGATAACTATGGTGGGTTAACTTCTGTAGATTATACCGAGGGAGCTAACTATCTTCCTTTGCCAGATAGTATTATTGGAGTAAATAAAGTATTTAAAATGGACTCATCCACCTTATCGGCGGGTATGTTCAATATCAAATACCAGATATTCCTTAATGATTTATACTACTACGGTGCAATAGATTTATTGAACTATAGTCAAACAAAATCATACTTAGAGACTCTAGATTATATGCTTAATCCAGATGTTCAGGTAAGATTTAATAAAAAGAATAGTAGACTATATCTAGATATTAATCTAAAGGAACTTTCAAATGAAAACTTTCTAATTTTAGATTGCTTTAGAGTTGTAGATCCTCAAAGTGAAACAGCTGTCTATAATGACTTCTGGCTTAAACAGTATACCACATCATTGATAAAACGACAATGGGGACAAAACCTTATTAAGTTTACTGGTGTTAAATTACCAGGCGGATTGGAACTTAATGGTCGCCAGATATTTGATGATGCAGTTCTAGAAATAGAGAAACACGAGAAGTCTCTAATGGAAGAATATGCAATACCACCTCTAGATATGGTTGGATAAATGCCACTATCACCTTTCTTTTTACATGGATCTCCAAGTGAACAAAGACTTGTTCAGGACTTGGTTAACGAACATCTACAGTTGTTCGGTCAGGATATTTTGTATCTGCCTAGAAAAATTGTAAATCAAAATACAGTTATCCGAGAGATTACTGCATCTAAATTTGATGATAGTTTTAGGTTAGAAGCATACCTAGTAAACACTGATGGATTTGGAACACCATCAGATGTACTAACAAAATTTGGTGTTCAGGCACAAGATGAAATAACTTTAGTTGTTTCTAAAGAAAGGTATGATGACTTTATTGCTCCTTTTATAAAGTTATGGCCAGAAGGAGATAGGGCAAATGCATCCACTCCAAATGAAGGAGATTTAATTTACTTACCTTTAGATAATGCCATATTTGAAATCAAATATATTGAGAGAAAGGTTCCTTTCTATCAGGTAAATGAATTATTCATGTATGAATTTAGATGTGAGATCTTCCAGCCTGAGGATGAGGTTATTGATCTTCCTGATGGATTGACAGATAAGGAAGGTGTAGCAGTTGAAGAAAGTATGGTAAGTGGAAGTAATTTAATTACTTTACAATTAGAAGATGAGACCATAAGTAATGCTGCGGCAACAGTTTCTCTTGCATCTACTGTTACTGGAGTTAAGTCTGTTCAGTACATTAAGATGTTTGATAATGGAAATTACTTAGGAACTCCTAGTGTTGAAATATTCAAACCAACTGGAGGAAACAGAGCTACTGCCAGTGTTACTGTTTCCGAAGGAGGAATTGATGTAGTAAGTATAACAGATAGTGGTTCTAACTATCTGAAAGTTCCTTCAGTATCTTGTACACCACCAAATAAAACAACTGCTAGTCAAATAAAATTTGGTAATAACTCATTACATCACACATCAACGACTGAAGTTGATGGGTCTAATTGGCATTTCTTATCCAATGTAGATGCTAGAGATACTGGAAATGGTAGACTATCATTCAGTTTCTGGTATTATCCTACTAATTTCGATCCACTAGGAAATTATACTGGTGCAACAATAATGTGGACGGATAGATTTAAGATCTATCATAGAGACACAGGTAATATAATCTTTGCTTCTGGTTCTGGATCTATTGAAAACACTACAATATTAACTCTCAATACATGGAACTTTATAAGAGTTGAACAATATGGTAGTGACGCAACTATTTCTGTAAATGGAACTCCAAGTAATAACCTAGGAACAGCAGATCCTATTTTATTCTTTGCTGGTGATGCATTGAAGTTAGGTGCGGATACCGCAGGTGCTGGTAAGATTCCTAGTCAAACTGCATCATTTGTAGGTTATCTAGATCATTTAACTCTTAATTTAACTGGAGACAATGCATTAAGAAATGCTACTGCAACACAGGTTCCTACAACTACTACCTTACAGGAAGTAGATCTTCAAACAAATACTACTGCACAATTTATTCGTAAATTAGATAATGAGTTACCTGTTATTACGGCTACAATTGATTCAAATAGAGTAGTATCTGCATTGACTGTAGTTGATGAAGGATATGGATATACTTCTGTTCCTATCCTGACTATTGATGCACCTATGCTTGGGGATCAGGCAACTGCTGTTGCAATTATGACAAGTAGGACTGGTGTTCCCAATAATGCAGTTGATAGAGTTCTATTGATTAATCCAGGCACAGGATATACTACGCCACCATCAGTAGTATTCAGTGGTGGTAGTCCAGTATCGGGTGGTGTTGCAATCGCAACCGCTGTTATTGCAGAGGCAGTACTTGGTCCAGTTGGAATTACTACAGGTGGTCTAGGATATAACTTCACACCTACAGTGGGTATTACTTCTGTATGGATTCAACAGTCTAATGAGACTGCAGAGTTACTATGGAACGCACAAGCAGAGGCAGTTGTAAGTACTGCTGGTACTGTTAAGGAAATCAGATACAGTAATGCTGGTGCTGGTTACACAAGTACTAATGCTGTTGTTGCAATAGGTTCTGTAACATCTAACTTCTTCGGAGAATTTGAACAGGATGAGATAGTTAAAGGTGTCTCTACAGGAACAAGTGCATATGTTGCTTCTTGGAATACTGCAAATAATATTCTTAAGGTTATCATTCCAACAGGAGATTTTGCTGTTGGTGAGATAATTGTTGGTGCTGGAGCAAGTTATAGAATTCGATCAGTATCATCTGATGTGGATGGCGACAAAGAATTTGCCACGAATGAGACTTTTGAATTTGAAGCAGATCAGATTCTAGACTTCTCAGAAAGGAACCCCTTTGGGGAATTCTAAATAGTTTTATAAATTGGTAATATTATGTTAACTAATCATTTCTACCATGAAATAATCCGTAAGACGATTGTGTCTTTCGGAACCTTGTTTAATAATATTGAGATTAAACATACGGATAAGAGTGGTAATACTTTAAGTGTTACTAAAGTTCCTATATCTTATGGACCTCAACAGAAATTCTTAGCAAGAGTAACACAAGGTAGGGATTATCAAGATGGTGTTGGAACATCCCTAAGTTTGCCTAGGATGGCTTTTGAAGTGATGGGTATGAATTACGATTCTACTCGTAAGGTTTCTACAATGCAAACCTTTAAGGCAGTCAATAAGAATACCAATAAAATGATTAAGGGGTATATGCCTGTACCTTATAATATTAATATGCAACTTAGTATCCTTTCTAAACTCAATGAGGATGCGATACAGATTTTAGAACAGATACTACCATATTTCCAACCAGCATTTAATCTTACTATTGACTTAGTAGATGTTATTGGAGAGAAGAGAGATATGCCAATTACACTGGAAGGAATCCAGATGGAAGATAATTATGAAGCTGACTTCTTAGAAAGAAGAGCATTAGTATATACCTTGAACTTTACTTGTAAGACATATCTATTCGGACCTATTGCTAATAATAGTGATGGATTGATTAAGAAAGTACAGGCAGATTATGCTACTGATACTGCAAACACTAAGACTGCACCTAGACAAATACGTTATCAGGCAACTCCAGTTGCAATTAAGGACTATGATGAAGATGATACAGCAAGAACTAATGAGGCGTTTGATACTAAGAAGACGGAATTTGATGTTAACAATGCAACTCCATTCAAGAAAGGAGATTATATACAGATAGATGACGAGAAGATGTTAATTAGATTGATAACTGGTAATAGGTTAAAAGTTCGTCGAGGTGAGTTTGGAAGTGTAATTGCTCCGCATGACATTGATGTGAAGATTAATGGAATTACTGTAACGGATGATCCATACGTTGAATCTGGGGATGACTTTGGATTCGGTGAAACTAAGACTGAGTATGGTGATGGTTCTGTATACAGTGTTGCACAGGGAAGGGATTCTGACATATGAAGAATGAATTCGACACTATAGATGATGCTTTGGAAGTTTCTGCTGAGATAATTAAAGAACCAGTAAAGAGTCCTACAAGAACAAGTATCAAGAAACCCAAAGGGGATTCTCCAGAGATCCAGAAGGATTATGAGTATAGTAGAGCCCAGTTATATTCTTTGATAGAGAAGGGACAGGAAGCAGTTGATGGTATACTTGAAGTTGCACAAGAGTCTGAGTCTGCAAGATCATATGAAGTTGCTGGTCAGTTAATTAAACACGTTGCTGATACTGCTGACAAGTTAATGGATCTTCAGAAGAAGGTTAAGGATATAGAAGAGGTAGATACTAAAAAAACTACCACAGTTACTAATAATTCATTGTTTGTAGGAAGTACTGCTGAATTGCAGAAGATGCTTAAACAGACAATGAAGGACAATAAATAAAACGGAGACCTGCGTTCTACTATGAGATCTTATACTAACCTAAGAGAAGAGAACTGGAGAAGATTGAATAAGTATGGCGCGACTTATTCAATAACTTTTATCTTTAGAGGTAATACTAAGTTTATCCAGATGTTCTTCCCTCAAAGGGGAAGACCTTTGAAGAGAGATGTCCAAGCCGAATTGGAAAAAGTATATCCAGGCGGTAAGGTTATATATTTCTGTCCTGCTGATAAAGATCCTACTAAACCATTACTTGTAATTGATCCCTGATGGCTAAAGAATCTGATAATGTATATCTTGGTAACCCGAATCTAAAGAAAGCCAACGTTGCTCAGAATTTTACTAAGAAACAAATTGCTGAGTATCTTAAGTGTAAAGACGATCCTGTATATTTTACCGAGAAATTTATAAAAATTATTAACTTGGATGAAGGTCTAGTACCTTTTGACATGTATCCGTTTCAAAGGAAGTTAATTCATAATTTCCATAACGGTAGATTTAATATATGTAAGATGCCTCGACAGTCAGGTAAGTCAACGACTGTGGTATCTTATCTTTTGCATTATGCATTGTTCAATGACAGTGTAACTATAGGTATTCTTGCAAACAAAGCCCAGACTGCAAGAGATTTGTTAGGTAGACTCCAGATTGCATATGAGGCATTACCCAAGTGGATGCAACAGGGTATTATTGCATGGAACAAAGGTTCTATGGAGTTAGAGAATAAGTCCAAGATCATTGCCGCATCTACCTCTGCATCCGCTGTTCGGGGTATGTCATTCAACATCATATTCTTGGACGAATTTGCGTTCATTCCTAATCATATTGCAGATGATTTCTTTAGTAGTGTATATCCTACTATTAGTTCTGGTAAGTCTACTAAGGTAATTATTGTTTCTACCCCTCGTGGTATGAACCATTTCTACCGATTGTGGCATGATGCAGAACTTGGTAGAAACGAGTATGTAACTACGGACGTTCATTGGTCGGAAGTGCCAGGCAGAGATGAAGCGTGGAAAGAACAAACGATTAAGAATACATCAGAAGCTCAGTTTCGAGTTGAGTTTGAGTGCGAGTTCTTAGGATCTGTTGATACTTTGATTGCACCTTCTAAGTTGAAGGTAATGTCGTATGATGATCCTATTGGTAGAGGTGAAAGGGGTGGAGAGATATATGAGAACCCAATAGATAAACATAATTATGTTATTACTGTTGACGTTGCAAGGGGTGTGGAGAAAGATTACTCTGCCTTTATAGTATTTGATACAACTCAATTTCCATATAGAGTAGTATCAAAGTATAGGAACAATCAGATAAAACCAATGTTGTTCCCCAGTGTCATTATTCAATTTGCAAAAGCATACAATGATGCATATATCTTATGTGAAGTAAATGATGTAGGAGATCAAATTGCATCTATACTTTTCTATGATATGGAATATGAGAATGTTTTAATGACTGCAATGAGAGGTAGGGCTGGCCAAGTTCTTGGTCAAGGATTCTCTGGTAGTAAGGTTCAACTTGGCGTTAAAATGTCTAAGACTGTTAAGAAGATGGGTGCATTGAACCTAAAGACACTTATAGAATCTGATAAATTATTGATAAATGACTACAACATAATTGCAGAGTTAACTACCTTTATTGAAAAGGCAAATTCATTTGAGGCAGAAGAAGGTTGTAATGATGACTTAGCAATGTGCCTTGTTATATTTGCATGGTTAGTCGTGCAAGACTATTTCAAGGAGATGACTGATGACGACATTAGAAAAAGAGTCTATGATGATCAAAGGGATCAGATAGAACAAGACATGGCACCATTTGGATTCATCAATGACGGAGTATCTGAAGAGACTTCATTTGTAGATACTGAGGGTACTAGATGGAATGTGGATGAGTATGGTGATAGATCGTATATGTGGGATTATCTTTAATGGAACTAACTGACGAAAATGTAAATAACGTATTAGATGAAATCCGTCCTTATGTAGAAATGGATGGAGGTTATCTTGAATTCGTTGCAATAGACTATCTTAAGGAAGGGCCTATAGTCATGGTAAGAATGTTAGGTGCTTGTGCAGGATGTGCTATGAGTGCCCAAACATTAACTATGGGTATAGAAAAATTAGTTAAAGAAAAGTTTCCAGAGGTAACAGCAGTAGTATCAGTATAATAAAATGGATCTTGATGAAGAATTTGATTTAGGACATCTGGTATTACACGAGAGAAAGTGTAGAGTCTGCAATCAAACTAAAAGTTTAACAGATGGGTTTTATCTCACACGAAAGAATAGAGGTGTATTGCCATCATCTTATTCGTATGAGTGTAAGACTTGTACTATAAGAAGAGTGAAATCTAAAAGAAAAAGAAATAAACCAGAGATATATCCCGATTGGTAGGTAGTTCATGTACTGTTTCCCCACTGAAAACACCCAAACAATAAATAAGTTGTAGAGAAAACAACTGAGATTTTCAGAGGAATACTAACATGACGCTTAATCTAGTATCTCCAGGCGTAAAGGTAAAAGAAGTTGACCTAACTGTCGGAAGGATTGACGGCATCAACGATCAAGTTGGAGCTATTGCAGGACCATTTGAAAAGGGACCTGTTAATGAACCAGTTCTGATTGAAACAGAGGCCGATCTCTTAGAAACGTTTGGTTCACCCAAGTCTGCCGATGCACAGTACGAGTACTGGATGTCAGCATCTGCTTTCCTTTCCTATGGTGGAATCCTTAGAGTTCTAAGAACTTCTAACGCAATGTTGTCTAACGCTAACGCTCCTGTTGGTGCTGCGATAACAAACCTTTCCATCGCTTCTTCTGAAGACTATTACAACAATAGAGCAGCTGATACTGAGTGGTTATATGCCGCAAGGAACCCTGGCTCATGGGCAAATGATCTTAAGATTTGTACCATTGACTCACAGGCAGACCAAAGAATCGCAATTGGTACTGACGGTCTTCTAGTAGGATACGCTGTTACTGCTGGATTCTCAACTAGTGTTGCTCAAACTGACGGAACAGTTGGTATTCACACAGGATACATTAAAGGAATTATTACTGGAATCAATGCAGATTCAGTAGACGTTAAAATCGTAAGTAAGCATAACGTCACAACTGACACATGGAGTGCAATTGATTACGAGCAAGGATCTACAACTAGTGCCTTCCAAGGGTATGACGTTCGTGTCTTTGACAACAACGCAAATGCTACACCTGATGTTAACCATCCTAACAAGTTAAAAGTTTTCGATTCTGCTGGTGCGTCACAAAGAATTGAAAGACAAAGATTCCAAGCTACAGTTGGAATAGGTTCCACAGTTATCGGTTATTCTGGTGACTTCAATGCACTTAAGTCTGCTCCTGGCGACCAGATTAAGTCACAGAACGGAACTTATACAGGAACAATTGTTTCTTATGCCGTAACAAACGGACAAGGAACAATCATTATGGACACCGCTGCTACAGTGGCGTTCGCAAATACAGACTTCCTCGTTAAGTCTGGTATTGATAGTGGACTTTATCTAAGACAGGGTAACACTGTTACTGATTGGTATGATCAACAGACTCTTGGACTTACAAATAGTACAATCCATTGGAAGTCAATCGCTGATCGTCCTACAACTACTGAGTACGCTAAAGAAAGAAACGCAAAGAATGACGAGTTCCATGTACTAGTCGTAGATGACACTGGTAACGTAACTGGTAGTTCTGGAAACATCGTAGAGAAGTGGACTGGATTATCCAAGGCAAATGATGCTAAGGTTTCTCCAAGTACAGACATCTACTACAAGAATTATGTCGCTAACTTCTCCAATTATGCATTTGTTGGAATTGCACAGACTGGTATTGGTCTGAAGCATACATCACTAGGTGGATACACCGTTGATGCAACTGGTGTTTGGGGAACAAAAGCACAAGGAGTAACCTTCAATGGTTCTGGTCCTAAGATCTACTCCCTTGCAAATGGATACGATTACGGCGGTACTGATAAGTACGCCTGCACATTAGGAGACATTGTAACTTCTTATCAGGTTCTAGATAACCCTGCAGAATACTCTGTTAACTACTTGATTCAAGGTCCTTCCAGTGGCGACAACATCTATGAGGCACAAGCAAAAGCAAACAAACTAATTAGTATTGCTGCCGTCCGTAAGGATTGCATCGCTTGTATTTCTCCTTACAGAGCTGGAGTTGTTGGTCTAACAAACTCTGATCAACAGACAGCAAACATCATATCTTTCTATGATAGTTTGACATCTAGTTCTTATGCAGTCTTTGACTCTGGTTATAAGTACACTTATGACAGATTCAATAACACCTTTAGATATATTCCTCTAAACGGTGACATTGCTGGATTGATGGCAAGAACATCAATCAATTCCTTCCCTTGGTTCTCACCTGCTGGGGCAACAAGAGGAAACATCAACAATGCAATTAAACTTGCATACAACCCCTCACAGGCACAAAGAGATGAGTTATATCCTAAGAGGATTAACCCAGTCATCTTTACACCTGGCGCTGGAGTTGTTCTATTCGGTGACAAAACAGCTCAGAAAGAGGCATCTGCCTTCGATAGAATTAACGTTCGTCGCTTGTTCCTTACTATTGAGGCAACAATTGAGAGAGCTGCAAGATCACAACTCTTTGAATTCAACGATGATCTTACAAGAACAAACTTCTTGAATATTGTTGAACCATACCTTCGTGATGTTAAGGCTAAGAGGGGTATATCCGACTTCGTAGTCATCTGTGACGAAACTAATAACACACCTGCTGTTATAGATTCAAATACATTTAAGGCAGACATCTTCGTGAAACCTGCACGTTCTATCAACTTCATCGGTCTAACCTTTGTTGCTACAAGAACTGGTATCAGTTTCGATGAAGTTGTTGGTTCTGTCTAATTACTAGCCCTTTACTAAATAACTTACGAAGAGAGGATTTATCTCAATGGCAAAGACGAATTTACCCCCAATAGAAGCAAGGACTATAGACTCCTTCAAGTCTAAGTTGATCGGTGGTGGAGCAAGGCCAAATCTATTTGAAGTAGAACTTCAATTCCCAGGCGGCCTTGGAGAAGATCTTAATAAGACAGCTGCCGAGGAAGCAAGGTTTATGGTTAAGGCCGCAAACCTTCCTGCTTCAAATATCAATGTAATTGATGTACCCTTCAGAGGAAGGAACCTCAAGATCGCTGGTGACCGTACCTTCGATGTTTGGACAATTACTGTTATCAATGACACCACATTCAATATCAGAAATGCATTTGAATTGTGGATGAATGGAATCAACAAGCATGACAATGCTACTGGAGAGACTACTCCTGTTGATTACCAGACAGATGCTACAGTTTATCAGTTAGGAAGAAACCTTGCACAAGATTCTCAGTCTGCCAACGGTGGAAAGATTGATGCTTCTAAGAGTGACAAATTGCCAGTCTTGAAAGCATATGAGTTGCATGGAATATTCCCAACTAATTTAAGTGCAATCGAACTTTCTTACGATCAACCAGATACGATAGAAGAATTTACAGTTGACCTACAGGTCCAGTGGTGGGATGCCCTTAACAAGGATGGTCAAAGTATATTAGGAACACTTTCCAATTAATATAATTAGTGTTATAATGTAAGGCATAAATAACTGGGAAGAGCCCCAGTGTAGTGAGTTAATGGCTAAATTATTTGGTTTTAAGATACAGAAGGACGACGAGAATACCAAGAACGTTGTTTCACCTGTACCTCAGAATAACGAGGATTCATCGGACTATTATGTTTCGAGTGGGTTCTATGGTCAGTATGTTGATATTGATGGCGTCTTCAAGTCTGAGTTTGAGTTAATAAAAAGATATCGTGAAATGGCACTTCATCCAGAAGTGGACAGTGCCATCGAAGATATTATAAACGAAGCAATAGTTTCGGATCAAAATGATTCTCCAGTCGAAATCGATTTGGAGAATCTTCCTGCATCTGCGAAACTTAAAGATCTCATTAGGGAAGAATTTAAAACAGTTAAAGAAGTATTAGATTTTGATAAAAGATGCCATGAGATTCTAAGAAATTGGTATGTTGATGGAAGAATATACTATCATAAAGTAATTGATATTAAGAAACCCGAAGAAGGTATTCAAGAAGTAAGATATATTGATCCTTTAAAAATTAAACTTGTAAGGAAACTTAAGACAGATCCTACATTGAAGGGAGCGATTAAGGCTGTAAATCAAGACAACCCTACTAATGTAGAATCTCCTGAGATAGAAGAGTATTATCAGTACGATCCTAATACAACACAAGGTAAAAATAACTTAGGTGCCATAGGTAGTACACCTTTTGCACATAAGAATAAACCAGTTAAGATTGCTCCAGATGCAATAACATTCTGTCATTCTGGATTGGTAGATAGAAACAAGCAAACCATTCTTTCTTATCTTCACAAGTCCATTAAGGCACTCAATCAACTTAGAATGATTGAGGACTCTCTTGTTATCTACAGATTGAGTCGTGCTCCTGAGAGGAGGATCTTCTACATTGATGTAGGTAATCTTCCAAAGATTAAAGCGGAACAGTACCTCAAAGAGGTGATGAACCGTTATAGAAACAAGTTGGTGTATGATGCATCAACTGGTGAGATCAGAGATGACAGAAAGCATATGAGTATGCTTGAAGATTTCTGGTTACCTCGTAGAGAAGGTGGTCGTGGTACAGAGATTACTACACTTCCTGGCGGACAGAATCTTGGAGAACTATCTGACATAGAGTATTTCCAGAAGAAACTTTACAGGGCTTTGGGAGTTCCAGAGTCACGTATTGCTGGTTCTGGTGATGGATTTAATCTTGGTAGATCTTCAGAGATTTTAAGAGACGAGATTAAGTTTACCAAGTTTGTTGGTAGGATGAGAAAGAGGTTCTCAACTGTCTTCCTTGACATGTTGAAGACTCAATTGATTCTTAAGAACATAGTTACACCAGAGGATTGGGAAACTCTTTCTGATCATATCCAATTTGATTTCGTTTACGATAATCATTTTGCAGAACTGAAAGAAGTAGAACTGATCAATGAAAGACTTGGTGTTGTTGCTGGAGTTGATCCTTATGTCGGTAAGTATTACTCACTTGATTGGGTAAGACGCAACGTTCTGAAACAGAAGGATGAGGAGATCATTGAGATCGACAAACAGATGGCAAAGGAAATTGAAGATGGTCTAATTGCTGATCCAATGGAAGTACAGCAACTAGAGATGGGTGTTCATCCAGAGCAAATGCCTGGCGGGGCAATGAACCCAATGCCCGATGAAATGGGTGCTGAAGAACAACAAGCACCTCCTCCACAAATGCCCAAAGGTGGAGAAATATAAATATTACTAGTCTAATTCTATATTAACCCTTATGGATAATGATTTAATTGACATGATAGCATCAGATGATGGTTCTGCATCAGACGTACATGATAAGATCAAAGATCTTCTTTATGCAAAGTCAGCAGAAAATATTGAGACTATCAAACCAGCTGTGACTGCCTCTATGTTTGGTGGGCCTAACCCCTATCTAGACATACCAGAGACAGAAGTAGAACCAGAAGTCGGAGAACCTTTACCAGATACTCCTGCTGTTGATCCTACGGATGAAGCACCTGGCACTCCTGCGTCCGTTGAGGATTCAGAAGTTGAAACTCCTACTGCTGAAGTAGAAGTATCTGATAATGAGACCGAAGAAGAAAAACCTGAGGCTTAAAATGAAACTCATCAGAGAAGAGATCGAAACTGCTAAGGTTCTTGTCGAAGAAAAAGACGGCAAGAAAACCATGTTTATAGAAGGTATCTTTTTACAAGGAAACCTTAAGAACCGCAATGGTCGCTTTTATCCTGTAGAAACTCTCGAAAGAGAAGTCAATAGGTACTGCGAAGAATTTGTGGGTAAAGGCCGAGCTCTTGGTGAGTTAGGACATCCAGAAGGACCAACAGTTAATCTGGATAGAGTTTCACACAAGATTGTTGATCTTCATAAGGAAGGTACAAATTTTGTAGGTAAAGCACAGATCCTCAGTACACCTATGGGTAAGATTGCATCATCACTCTTGGATGATGGGGTTACTCTTGGAGTGTCTTCTAGAGGTATGGGTAGTTTAAAGGAAACCAGCGAAGGTTACAAAGTAGTTGGTGAAGACTTTATGCTCGCAACTGCAGCTGATATAGTTGCAGACCCTTCTGCCCCTGACGCATTTGTCAATGGCATTATGGAGGGAGTTGATTGGGTTTGGGAAGCTGGATTACTACAGGCAAGGAAGGCACAACTAAAAGTACAGGAGGAGACTTCTGCACCAGTTGCTGTTAAAGAGCCTGAGGAAGTAGTCGAGGAAGCCATTGAAGAAACACAAAAAACTATAAATACATTAGTGACAAGTCAACAGCTTGATGAGAAGAAATTGGAAATCTTCCAAAACTTCCTATCAAATCTTTGATTTAATAAATAAACATAGATTAACGATATCTAATCACGTTTTAACGCGGAGAGTTCAAAATGTCTCGTGGAGATTTACAAGAAATGGAAGTAGGCACAAAGCAATCCAACACTGCTGTTAACGCTGGCGCTGGTAAAGGGGATCCAATGCCCTCTACACCTAGCGACTATGTTAAAAGTTCTCAAGCAGTAGAAGATCTGGGAGGACCTACCCCTCAGAACTCAAAGCCTGATGACGAGTCCAATGCGCTTAAGACTCCTACAAAGACCATTAAGCAAGTTGCGGATGTAGTTACCAACCGTCCTGGCAAAGGTGGAGGAAATCCTGGCATGCCTACAATCAACAAAGGAAAAGTTTCCTACGAAGAAACTGAGACCGTCGAAGACGAGAAGGTGGAAGCCATCGTTGAAGATGAGACAGTTACTAAGGAAGACGAAACCAAGGTTGACCTTAACTCAGCTATCGAAGAGGACGTTAACGCCCTTCTCGCTGGTGAAGAACTCTCTGAAGAGTTTAGAGAAAAGGCAAAGGTAATCTTCGAGGCATCTATCAATGCTAAGATTACAGATATCGAAAATCAACTGAACGAAGAATACGCTACCAAACTCAACGAAGAAGTTGAGACTATCAAAGTATCTCTTACAGAGAGAACCGATGCGTATCTCGAATATGTCGCAGAAGAGTGGCTAGAAGAAAATCAGCTAGCAGTCGAGAGAGGCATTAAAGCCGAAATGACTGAATCATTCTTAGACGGCATGAAAAAGCTTTTTGAAGATCATTATGTATCATTACCTGAAGATAAATATGATGTTCTAGAGAATATGGTAGACAAGCTTGATGAAATGGAGACAAAGCTCAACGAGCAGATAGAAAAGAACGTTGACCTTCGCCAAATGCTTGGCAAGTCAACTGCTCAGACTGTCTTTAACACTGTTGCAGAAGGTCTTGCAGTATCTCAGAAAGAGAAACTACAAAGTCTTGCAGAGGGTGTTGAGTTTGAAAGTGAAGAATCCTATCGTGGAAAACTAGAAACTCTTAAGGAGTCGTACTTCAAAGGAGGCAAGACTAGTTCTCCAGCGAGCGCACCACAAGAACTGAAGGAAGAATCAGAGCACGTTGAGCCAGCTACTGGATCAATGGCTACTTATCTGGAAGCACTTGGTCGTGTGAATAGGAAGTGATCAATTTTTAGTTAAACAAACCCTTACAAAACGATGCAACAAAACATCAACTATCAGGCGCTTACTGAAAAGTGGGCACCGCTCCTCGATTACGAAGGAGTAGACAAAATAACTGATGCTCATCGTAGAAATGTAACAGCAGTTCTACTTGAGAATCAAGAGCAAATGCTCCGTGAAGAGAACTCTTTCCAGAGTTTAACGGAAGCATCACCAACTAACTCCGCTGGAACTGGTGGATTTAGTGGATCATCTGCAGAAGCTGGCCCTGTTGCTGGTTTCGACCCAGTTTTGATCAGCCTTATCCGTCGTGCAATGCCTAACTTGGTCGCTTATGACCTTGCTGGTGTTCAGCCAATGAGCGGACCTACAGGTTTGATCTTCGCAATGCGTTCTCGCTACACGAATCAGAGTGGAACTGAAGCTCTATTCGATGAGCCAGATTCAGCATTCTCTGGACAGAACAGCGCTGAGAACCTCACTGGAGGATTCACAGACACAGCTGCTGGTTTCGGTACTACTTCACAGTCTGGAACTAACCCTGGCGTTCTTAACCCAGTTGCCTCTGCTACAACCTCTGCCTACGACGTAGGACAAGGTATGAGAACAGGAGACTCCGAAGCTTTAGGTGACGGTGCTTCTAACCATTTCCAAGAAATGGCGTTCTCCATCGAGAAAGTAACAGTTACAGCGAAGTCTCGTGCTTTGAAAGCTGAGTACTCACTCGAACTTGCTCAAGACTTGAAAGCTATCCACGGATTAAACGCCGAGTCTGAACTCGCAAATATCCTCTCAACAGAGATACTTGCAGAGATCAACCGTGAAGTTATCCGTACTATCTACAAGTCTGCAGAACAAGGTGCTACAATTAACACTTCAACTGCAGGAACATTCGACCTAGATACAGACAGTAATGGTCGTTGGTCAGTTGAGAAGTTCAAAGGACTTCTGTTCCAAATCGAAAGAGATGCCAACCAGATCGCACAAAGAACTCGTCGCGGAAAGGGCAACGTTGTCCTCTGCTCTGCAGACGTTGCTAGTGCCCTAACAATGGCTGGAATCCTAGATTACACACCTGCGTTAAACGCAAACCTAAACGTTGATGACACTGGCAATACATTTGCTGGAACATTAGCTGGTAAGTACAAAGTTTACATCGATCCTTTCGCTGCAAACAATGACGCTAATCAGTACTACGTTGTTGGATACAAAGGATCTAATCCTTACGATGCTGGATTGTTCTACTGCCCTTACGTTCCACTACAGATGGTTCGTGCCGTTGGTCAGGACACATTCCAACCAAAAATTGGCTTTAAGACTCGTTATGGAATCGTTGCTAACCCATTTGCGGAAGGTAATGTTTCTAACCAAGGTCTTGGACGCCTACTTTCAAACTCTAACCGCTACTATCGTCGCGTTAAGGTTTCCAACCTTATGTAATTCAGATTACATATCTTTCAAAGACCTCCTTCGGGGGGTCTTTTTTTATGCCTATATACTAAGCCTCATGTTATAGTAATGAATAAGTGGTTATCGATAAGTTTAGGAACGGTACTGGGTCTTAGTCATATTGGGATGATTGGGATGATATCCAGACAAAGTAAGTTCCCTGTAGTAAATGTACCTGTTGGTGAGTACACTTCCTATGAAGTAAAGGCAGGTAAAGACGGATATTGGATCAATTATCGTTCCCATGATCCTAAGATGTCCCGTGTGGAACGGAATATAAAGAAGAAAGGTGGCTTTCTGGGATTGGGTAACAACACCATTCTTGAAAGAAAATCATATCCAGCCACGGGTCTTGGGGCTGCGGCTGTTTCATCTACCACAGGAACAGGTAAGTCAGAAGAATGTATCGAAGCAATCGGATCAGGAAAAGGAACAGGTAGGATGGTCGGTGCTAGCGTTGGTGCTGCTGTGGCCCCTTCTCTCACTGGGGTTCCTTTCGTTGGTTGGGTACTTGCTGGCGCTGCTACAATGATGGGTATGGATGCTGGATCTGATATAGGTGGAACAATGGTTGAGAGTATCAGTTCAGAGTGTGAAGAACCAACTAAATAAAAGTAAAAGCCATGGCATCAAAGAGTTCTGCATGGGATAGACAACTAAAGAATAGGAACTTCTTATCTCCTGCAGGATTTAAGTTTACTTTGGCTAAGGCACCAAAGGTAGATTTCTTTTCTCAGTCGGTTAACATTCCAAATATCAATTTAGGAGTGTCTATTATGACAACCTACTTGAAAGATGTTCCCGTGCCTGGAGATAAACTTGATTATGGCGATCTTGATATAGAGTTCTTTATCGATGAGAATCTAGAAAACTATTTGCAAATAGAACGTTGGATGAGATCATTGGGTTTCCCAGAATCTATTGCAGAAAGTATACCATTAACACCTAATACAGAAGATTTAATCGAAGGGGCAACGTCAGACGGTACACTTATAGTGTATAATAGTAGTTTCAATTCAGTTGCCAAGGTAAGTTTTAAAGATCTATTTCCAGTATCTCTTACTGGAGTTCCATTTACCGCTGATGTAACTGATATAAATTATATTATGGCGACAGCCAGTTTTAAATATACTATTTTTAATGTGGAGAGTTTAACAGGAGATGAATCTTGAATTTATACAGGACCTTTGGGATAAAGACTCTGTAATTGATAATGAACTGTTACACTCTGAATCTACAAGAGTGCCAGCATTACATGCAAAGTATTATAAGATATACAACAATATCTTAACCCTTCAAAGAGCTCAGGAAACTAGATATAAAGTTTTAAAGAAAGAGAAATGGCAATATTACTCAGGTAAAGCATCACCAGAAGTATATGCAGAGAAACCTTTTGACCATAAAGTCTTAAAGGCAGACTTAGGGATATACTTTGATGGAGATGAAGATCTAATTAAATGTGTAGCTAAGATAGATTACTATCAGATAATGCTAGATTATCTTGAGAGTATCCTAAAAGTTATATTGAATAGAACGTACCAAATAAAAAATGCCATTGAATGGCAGCGATTTACGAGAGGTTATGACTGATCTTACAATTGCTAAGAAGAATGAGGTTTATCTTACAGTAGATGCATCACCTCACGTTCAACAGGAACTATCAGATTTCTTTACTTTTGATGTTCCAGGCGCCAAGTTTATGCCTCAGTATAGGAATAGACATTGGGATGGTAAAATTCGTTTATTTTCAACTGCCACTGGTGAGGTTTATGTCGGACTGTTAGATAAGATTGTGTCTTGGGCAAAGAAGTCTGAGTATACAGTTAAATTTTTAAACAGTGAATACTATGGGACACCCTTTGAAGAGAATGAAGAGATATCCAAAGCAGGTGTTAAGGATTATATGAACGCAATCTCTCAAATTAAACCGAGAGACTATCAATTAGATGGTGTATATGATGCACTAAAATATAATAGGAGATTAATTATATCTCCTACTGGGTCTGGTAAGTCCTTAATGATCTATGCTATTGCCAGATATCATGTAGGAAGGAAGAGACGCATACTACTTGTTGTTCCCACGACTTCTCTCGTAGAACAAATGTATAAGGATTTTATAGAGTATGGTTGGGATGTCGAAAAATATTGTCATAAGGTTTATGCTGGTAGGAAAAAATCTACTCCTCAAAGAGTAACTATATCAACGTGGCAATCCATTTATAAGATGGATAAACAATGGTTTAATCAATTTGATGTTATAATAGGAGATGAAGCACATCAATTTAAATCTAAATCATTGATTGGTATTATGTCAAAACTTAGAGATACTAAGTATAGATATGGATTTACTGGAACTTTAAGTGGGTCACAGACTCATAAGTGGGTACTAGAGGGATTGTTTGGGCCTTCTTATAAAGTAACTGAAACTAAAGATCTTATTGATAAAGGACATTTATCTAAATTGGATATACAGATTATTGTATTGAAACATGATCCAGTTCAATTTGATGATTATCGAGAAGAGATAAATTATATCATATCTCATGAGAAAAGAAACCAATTCATCAAAAATTTATCTATAAGTTTGAGTGGCAATACATTAATACTTTATAGTAGGGTGGAATCCCACGGGGAAGTCTTATATAATTCTATAAATAGTTCAGTAAATGATGATCGTAAAGTCTTTTTCGTTCACGGTGGTGTGAACGCTGATGAACGTGAATCGATCAGAGAGATCACTGAGGAACAATCAAATGCAATTATCGTCGCTAGTTACGGGACTTTTAGCACTGGTATTAATATTAAGCGGTTGCACAACATCATCTTCGCAAGCCCCAGCAAGTCCAGAATCCGAAACCTCCAATCCATTGGTAGAGTCCTTAGAAGAGGTAGAGGAAAAGTAAAGTCACTCTTGTATGATATTGCTGATGACATTACTTATGATTCCCAACGGAACTATACTTTGAATCATTTGATTGAACGGGTCAAAATTTATAATGAAGAAGATTTTAATTATGAAGTATCTCAAGTTAGGTTAAAGTAACATGGAAGAAGATTTCTATGGATCAATAAAATTAGTATCAGGCGAAGAGATCTTCGGAGAGGTTATGCCGTCTGAAGAAAATGGTCGCACGGTTTTAATTGTAAGTGATCCTGTAGAGATTGAGACTGTTCATATGAATGGAAACCATGAAGGTCTAAGAATGATGCCTTGGTTAAGGAGTAATCCTAATGAAGGTATCATTGTTATCCCTATGGATAAAGTAATTACAGTAGTAGAAGCTAAAGAAGATTCGGACGTAGTAACTTATTATCAAAAATTTATATTTTCTAATCTAAATGGTGGTTCTTCGGAGAAAATAAAAGTCACGAAGAAAATGGGTTATGTAATTTCTGTTGATCAGGCTCGGGAATACTTAGAAAGTATCTATAAAGAAGATCCTAATAAAGCTGAATAGCATCCCCTTGAACCCTGGCAGAGTTATTGTACAGGTAAATTTGATACTTGTCAAGTAGGTATAATTATGGTACACTATTAACAACTAAAGAGGTGATATGTAAAATGCCCGCAAAAGGAACCCGCACCAGAAAACGATCTGAGCATTACGTTAATAATAAAGAGTTCTTGTACGCTATTGTACAGTATAAGGCTGATGTTAAAGAAGCTGAAACGAACGGTGATCCGAAGCCTCGTATTACCAATTATCTTGGTGAGTGTTTCGTAAAGATTGCTACGCACTTGTCGTATAAACCGAACTTTGTAAATTATATGTTTAGGGAGGATATGATATCAGATGGCATTGAAAACTGCGTTCAATACATACATAACTTCAATCCAGAGAAATCTACAAATCCTTTTGCATACTTCACCCAGATTATACACTACGCATTTCTTCGGAGGATCCAGAAAGAGAAGAAACAAATGGAGATCCGTGAGAAAATCATTGAGAAGTCAGGCTACGATGAAGTTATGCATGTGGACGACGATTATGGTTCTTCTAGTGATTACAATTCAATAAAGGAAGCAGTTCAAACGAAGATGAATCAATGATATTGCCTGGCACCACAGTCACAGTTATAGATGAGACTTCAATCTATCGAGGATATGTTGGATTTGTACAGAGAATAAGTGGGACTAAAGCTGCTGTTCTTTTTGACAACCTATCTCCTTGGGAGAAAATGATAACTTTTCCAATAAAAGATTTACAAGAAGGAGGTATCCTACCGAAATGAAGATTGCAATTATAACCGATACTCATTTTGGTGGACGTAGAGGTAGTAAGGTTTTTCACGATTTCTTTCAGAAGTTTTATGATAATATTTTCTTTCCCGAATTAGAGAAGAGGGGAATAAAGTATTGTATTCATATGGGAGATGCTTTTGATAATCGTAAGAACATAGATTTTTGGTCACTTGACTGGGCGAAGGAACATGTATATGATAAGTTTAAAAATTTGGGCGTGAAAGTCTGGCAACTTGTAGGTAACCATGATGTTTATTATAAGAATACCAATCAGATTAACTCTGTTGATTCTCTTCTATGCAGTTACGATAATATTATCCCTATATCTAAGCCTGGAGAATATGATATTAACGGGTTCAAAGCCTTCATGCTCCCTTGGATCTGCGATGACAATTATCAAGAAACTCAATCTGCTATTGCTGCCACGAACGCTGAGATTGCTTTTGGTCACCTAGAGTTGCAAGGGTTCCAATTATATCCTGGCTGTGTTCAGGAGAGAGGTATTGATAAAGGTATTATAGCAAAGTTTAGGACGGTATTCTCAGGACACTATCATACTAGAAGTAATGATGGACAGACATTTTACTTAGGTAATCCCTATGAGATGTACTGGAATGACTGTGGTGATAAGAGAGGATTTAATATATTAGATACAGAGACAGGAGAGATTGAATTTGTAGAGAATCCTTATACTATATTTGAGAAGATATACTACAAGGATACACCTGCTGCTACGTTTAAAGCCCATCTATACAAAGATAAGATAGTAAAACTCTTTGTACAGAGCAGGACAAGTCAATTGCAGTATGATAAGTTTCTTGACAAACTTCTCAAGGCTGGTATAATAGATTTGAAAGTTGTTGAAAATACCGAAATCAATGATCTAGAGGTAGATCTTGATGGAGAAAAGATAGAGGACACCTTAACTCTTCTTAATAAATACATAGAAGAATCTGATTTTGAATTGAAAAAAGAAAGAGTTCAAAAACTTCTTAGAGAAGTATACTTAGAAGCTTGCGAGGTTGAGTAATGTACATCCTGTCACTTGCTGGAAAAGAAGGTGAGGGGGCTTATGCTGTGACTAATGATGATGGCCAGAAGGCATTGTATCTCTTTGAAAAGGAAGATGATGCCACAAGATATGCAGGACTTCTAGAAGCAAATGAAGAAACGGTCTTGACAGTTGTAGAGATTGATGATAGTCTAGCTGTAGAGACATGTCAAAGACACAAATACAAGTATGTCATCATCACTCCAGACGATATTATAATACCGCCTAAAGATTATGATAACATTCAAGACGATTAGGTGGCGTAACTTTCTATCAACTGGTAATCAGTTTATTATTGTTAGTTTCCAAAAGTCTCCCACAAATTTGATAGTTGGTGCAAATGGAGCTGGTAAGTCTACTATTCTTGATGCTCTTACTTTTGTTTTATATAACAAGCCTTTTCGTAAGATCAAGAAGACGCAGTTAATTAATACAGTTAACGATAAAGCATGTGAAGTACAGATAGAATTTGAGGCCAACGGTAAAATCTATACCATTGTACGAGGTATGAAACCTACCTTGTTCGAGATCTATATTGATGGTAAGAAACAAGATCAGTTTGCGAACGCCAATGATCAACAGGCGTACCTAGAAGACAGTATATTAAGGTTAAACTATAAATCCTTTACTCAGACTACGATCTTAGGATCAGCAACGTTTGTTCCTTTCATGCAGTTGAGTAATACTCACCGTAGAGAGATAGTAGAGGATGTATTGGATATAAAGATCTTCTCAAGTATGGCTAAGATACTTAGGGAGAAGATTAATAAAACAAGTATAGAAATCAAGGAACTTGCTATCAAGAAACAGTTGATAGAAGAGAAGATAGATATGCAAAAGAATTTTATTGCTGATCTTGATAAGAGTGGTAAGAAAAAAATAAAAGATATTAAACTAAAAATAGATACTATTTTTGAGGATACTTCTACGTTGATGGGAGATAATGTTAAGTATGAGAATTTAATCGAGACTAAACATCAACCAGAGTTGGAAACTCTTTCTAATGCTACCTCTTCGTTACGGAAGATGAACACAATTAGGGGTAAACTAGAACAGAAGATTAAGATTATTACCGATGAGCATAAGTTTTTCAAGGATAATGTATCATGCCCTACTTGTGAGCAGGATATTGAGGAAGACTTTAGGCTAAATAAAATCGGAATTATCGAAGGGAAGGTAAAGGAGATTAACTCCGCTTACAAAGATCTTCAAAAATCTATAAACGATGAAAACAAAAAGGAGGCCAGGTTTATAGATGTTTCCAAGCAGATCACTAAATTAACGAATGACATTTCAACAAACAATTTTAAAATTTCTGAGTACCAACGTCAAATCCGCCATTATGAACAAGAAGTTCAAGACATTACCGAACAAATTGCAAATCGAAATACTGAGAGAGCTACCCTTAAAAACTTAAAGAATGATTTAGTATCTGTAGAGAAGAACAAGGCCGATAACACTGAGAATATTGACTACTTGGAGTTTGCTAACTCCATGATGAAGGATAGTGGTGTCAAGGCAAAGATCATCAGAAGGTATTTGCCTATAATGAATCAGAAGATCAATCAGTATCTTCAGATGATGGATTTTTATATCAATTTTACCTTTGATGAACAGTTCAACGAGAAGATTAAGTCTCCTATTCACGAGAAGTTCAGCTACGAGTCCTTCTCTGAGGGTGAAAAAATGCGAATTGATCTTGCTATTCTGTTTACTTGGAGAGATATTGCTAAGTTAAAGAACTCTTCTAGTACAAATATATTAATCCTCGATGAGATCTTTGATAGTTCTCTGGATAGTAATGGTACAGATGAGTTCACTAAGATTATTAAATATGTTATTAAGGACGCTTATGTCTTTATGATATCCCACAAGGTTGATGAATTAACTGATAGATTGGATAATTTGATTACGTTTGAGAAGATGAATGGATTCTCTAAGGTGAAGTACTCGAAGTAGACAGTTGAATTACTGGCACACTGTTGGTTGAAAGTGTCCCAGTGTGTACTATTATATGTACATACACAAGAAACAAATGCTTACACAGGTCAATTACGAAGTCAAAGGTCAACTCGCTAAACTACTTGCGACTGAAGACCTTATAATAGAGAATCGTAAAGTACCTACGGCAGCGTTTGACGTAGAGAAGAGGGTTCTTACCTTACCGATGTGGGAGAAGGCTTCTGGAACCGTATACGACCTACTGGTAGGTCATGAGGTTGGTCATGCACTATACACCCCTGCTGATATGTGGCAGAAAGGTGAGTTTAAGGATGTTCCAATGTCCTTTGTTAATGTTTTTGAGGACGTTAGGATTGAGAGATTGATGAAACAGAAGTTTCCTGGCTTGAGTAAGACATTCTATACTGGTTATTCTCAACTAGCAGAACAAGACTTCTTTGAGATTAAAGATCATGATATAGAGGATCTTAATCTTGCTGATAAAATTAACCTTTATTATAAGATCGGTAACTTTACAAAGATTCAGTTTGAAGATAATGAAAAGATATTTGTAGAAAGAGCATTAAAGACTAAGACTTTCCAAGACGTTCTTCAGTTATCAAAAGATCTAACAGTATTCCTACAACAACAGATGGATGATCCTCAGAGAACTGAGGTTCCTGTTAATGGTGGTGGCCAAGGTGGAGAACTTGATGTTCCATTTGATGCCACTGATGATGTTGATTATGGAGACTTGGAAGATGAGTCAGAAGGTCGTGGAAATTCAGAAGGTGAAGAAGAAGGTCAACTTATTACTGATGATTATGAATCGATAGGTGGTGAACATAATAATGATTTGGAAGCACTTACAGATAAATCACTTCAAGATAACTTAGAGAATCTTAATGAAAAAACCAAGGATAGTTATTACGATCCAGAATATATTATAATACCTGATTTAAATCTTGATACATTAGTTGTTAGTCACACAGAGGTTCATGAGTATATTGAGGATTGGTGGAAACAATGTGAGGATAATTTTAGGAAGCACTCTGAAAGGGAGTTTGATATATTTGGACCTGTAGATAATGAATATAGATTGTTCAGAAGAACTGCACAGAAAGAAGTTAACTATCTTGTAAAGGAGTTTGAGTGTAAGAAATCAGCTGATGCATATGCAAGGGCAACTGTAGCTAAGACTGGTGTTATTGATTGTAACAAACTTCACAGTTATAAGTACAATGAAGATCTTTTCAGAAAGATTACTACTCTACCTGATGGTAAGAATCATGGGTTGATATTTGTTCTTGACTGGTCTGGATCTATGTCACATGTTTTGCAGGATACTGTTAAACAATTATTCAATTTGATATGGTTCTGTAAGAAAGTTCAGATTCCTTTCCAAGTATTTGCTTTCACTAATGAGTGGAATAATAATGTTGATTATCATTATGAATACGATCATGAAGGCCCTCCAATAAAGAGAACTGCGTTACCAGAACATCATGAACCTGAAGATGGATATATGATTGTTGATTCACAGTTTTCTATGGTTGAGTTTCTTTCTAGTGAGTGTAAGAAAGGAGATTTAGAAAATCAAATGCTTAATCTTTGGAGACTTAGTTCTTCTCTTTCTGGTAGTAGACGATGGAACCCAATATCTGACTATCAAGTTTATTATCAGTCTCCTAGAAGGTTGGGTCTATCAGGTACTCCTTTGAATGAAGCATTGGTATCATTGAATCAGATTATTCCATTATTTCAAAAGAAACATAATGTTCAGAAGATACAGTGCATTACTTTGACAGATGGTGAAGCGCATCCTTTAAGATTCAGTAAGTGGATACCTGCTCGTTATGAGGGTGGTAAGGATTATTTGGGTCAGAGATCAGCTATCAATGGTTGTTCCTATATTCGTGATAAGACAAATGGAAAAACTTATTTTTGTAAGTCTCAGTATCATGAATTAACTTCTGCTCTTTTGAATCAACTTAGAGGAAGATTTCCTAATGTTAATTTCCTTGGTATAAGAGTTATGGACAATAGGGATTCTAGTAGTTTCATTCGTAAGTATCTGGACTGGGATTTTGATAAGGTTCATTCCATTCAAAGTGGTTGGAAGAAAAACAAATCTCTTAAGTTGACTGATGTTGGATACCATGCTTACTTTGGATTGTCATCAACTAATCTCAATAACGATACAGAATTTGAAGTTAAGGAGGATGCATCTAAAGCACAGATTAAGAGTGCCTTCAAGAAGTCATTAAATTCTAAGAAGATGAATAAGAAAGTTCTTTCTGAGTTTATGGAATACATTGCATAGACACTTGAATAAGTGGCACACACCCCCTTACATAGGGGGTTTTTTATTGATATAATGTATACATACAACAGAATAAACAATGCCTTTTGAAGCTAAAGTGAATCCCGAATCCCTCCTTAATTCTCTTAGAGATCTATATGGAGATAAAATTACATCTGCACATGTGAAAGCCTGGTGTGCCCAGAATGATGTAGGGTATCAGACTGTAACCAAGTACCTTAGACAGTATAAGACTGGAGTAGGTAAGTGGAATCTAACCATTGCAGAGAAGCTTGAAAAGACTTACAAAGCACCTGCAGCATTACCTCAAACAGAACAGAACCTTGTTCCTGATGTTGATCCCAATTTTGTTAAGTTTGGAAACTTCACGGATGTTAAGAAGATTATCCAATCTAAAGAGTTTTATCCAACTTTTATTACAGGTCTATCAGGTAATGGAAAAACATTTGGAGTTGAACAAGCCTGCGCTCAATTAAAACGTGAAGTTGTTCGTGTAAACATTACAATAGAGACAGATGAAGATGATCTTATCGGGGGTTTCCGCCTTGTTGATGGTAGCACCGTCTGGCACAACGGACCAGTTATTGAAGCTCTCAACAGAGGGGCTGTATTGCTCCTTGACGAAATCGACCTTGCCTCAAACAAGATTCTCTGCCTCCAGTCCATCCTTGAAGGTAAAGGAGTTTTCCTTAAAAAGGTTGGAAGATACGTCAAACCAGCAGCAGGGTTCACAGTCGTTGCTACCGCAAATACTAAAGGTAAAGGTTCAGACGACGGAAGATTCGTTGGAACTAACGTGCTCAACGAAGCCTTTCTTGAAAGATTCCCAGTAACATTTGAACAGGACTATCCTTCACCAACAATAGAAACAAAGATCTTAACTAATGTTGGATGCGAATTGACATTTGCTGAAAATCTGGTAAAATGGGCAGGAGTGATACGTAAAACATTCTTCGATGGAGGAGTGGATGAGGTTATCACAACTCGTCGATTAGTTCACATCGTTCAGGCATATCAGATCTTTGGAGATCGTTTGACTGCTATTACTAATTGTGTGAATCGTTTCGATGATGATACAAAACAATCATTCCTTGATCTATATACCAAGGTTGATTCAGGAGAGACAGAGGAGGAAGATGCCAGTATATAGAGATTACGAAATTCGTATCAATCTAAATGAATTGATCGAGAAGAGAGTACCATGCTGTGATTTATTACATCCTGATCACTGTTTCACAGCAGATCAAATATCACAGATAGCACATGATATTAATATGGACTTGGATTTACATCCAGTCTATCATCAGATCGATGAACATATCATGCGTTATGTGAAGGCAGCAGGTATTGATAACACCGAACATTGGATAGAACCAAAGTTAAAAGACCTGGAGAACTAAATTATGCATGGTAAAGACCTTGACCTATTAGACGGTCCCGACTATAATGTAGATCCTATGCAAAAATATAACGAAAAGGAACTCTTAAAAGAGATCTCCGACTATATTGGAAGTACATACAGAGGTCATTATTCTGTAGGAAATGTACAGACTCTTGACCTTATTGATTCTGTAGGTGATGCAGAAGCATTCTGTAGAAGTAATGTTCTTAAGTATGCTTCTCGTTACGACAGAAAGGGGAATGCCCGAAAGGATATTATAAAGATTATCCATTACGGTCTTCTCCTATTACACTTTAACGATAAGCGGGAAGCTGCTGATCGTAGACAAGCAGAAACTGGTTCTGCATTCACCGTTGATTATGACAAATGACCGTATTATCCAAATCTACAATTGAATTACTGAAGAACTTTTGCAGCATTAACAAGTCACTTGTTATTAATCCTGGCAATAAGTTAAGTACCCTTAGTATTAATAAGAACATCCTTGCTTATGCTGATGTTGAAGAATCATTTGATTCTCAATTATCAATATATGATCTTGGTGTATTTCTTGGTGGGTTATCTCTTTTTGAGAAACCTTCTATTGATACCTCAAGGGATAATTATGTAACTGTATTTGATTCAGCAGGTAGATCTAAGACTAGATTTTTCTATGCTGATCCAGAGATTATTACTCAACCACCTGAGAAGGAGATTGCTCTTCCATCTGAAGATGTGAAGTTTCGTCTCGATGCTAATACATTACAGCAACTTCAAAGGGCTGCCAACATATATCAATTACCTGATCTATGTCTTTATGGTGATAGTAATGAAATGACTTTGCGTGTGACTGATAAGAAGAATGATACTTCTAATAGTTACTCAGTTAAGGTTGGTGAGACAACAGATGAGTTCTGTTATTGTTTTAAGGTAGAGAATTTAAAGTTGCTTCTTGGTGATTATAATGTTACACTAAGTAAGTCTAATGTTGCATTATTCCAAGGGGAATGTGTAAAGTACTTTATTGCTTTAGAACCAAATGCCTAATGATTTTTTATGGGTAGAGAAGTACAGACCTCAGTCTATTGAGGATTGTATACTTCCTACAGAGGTGAAGGCAACGTTTAAAGGATTCCTAGAGCAGGGTGAGATTCCAAATCTCCTCCTCTCTGGGACTGCTGGTGTTGGTAAGACAACTATTGCTAAGGCATTATGTAATCAATTAGGAGCAGATTTCTATGTCATTAATGGATCGGATGAAGGTAGATTCTTGGACACTGTACGCAATCAGGCAAAGACCTTTGCTGCTACTGTTTCTCTTACATCTCAATCTCGTCATAAAATTCTCATTATTGATGAAGCAGACAATACGACACCCGACGTACAGTTACTCTTACGAGCCTCGATTGAGGAGTTCCAGAAGAACTGTCGCTTCATATTCACGTGTAACTTTAAGAATAAAATAATAGAACCATTACATAGTAGAACAACAGTAATTGATTTTAATGTCCGTGGAAAAACTAAACAAGCTTTGGCAGCACAGTTCTTTGAACGCTGCAGAGACATCCTTACCAGAGAGGAAGTACGGTACAATGACAAAGTGGTTGTACAAGTCATCCAAAAATACTTCCCAGACTTCAGAAGAACACTCAACGAACTCCAAAGATATAGTTCAACAGGTTCTATCGATACTGGAATCCTCGCAACGCTAGGTGATGCTAAGATTGATTCTCTTACAGAGTATCTAAAGAATAAAAAGTTTAATGATGTAAAGAAGTGGGTTACTCAGAATATTGATAGTGATCCTCAATCTATCATGCGTAAATTGTATGATAGTTTATCTAGTGTTATGGAAGGACCAAGTATTGCTGCAGCAGTTTTAATTATTGCAGAGTATCAATACAAGTCTGCCTTTGTGGTAGATCAGGAGATTAATCTTCTTGCATGTTTAACACAATTGATGGTTGAGTGCGAATTTAAATGAGGCATAGTAAACTACGTCCCCAAGTTATAAAAGAGTGGGCAGTTCCTGGTGGTAAACCAGGGATACTGTACCATGAAACTGTAAGTGATGGGACTGCGTTAAAGGATGAGATAAAAAGACTTGAAAGATGTGGTGAGTTATATTTGTATGAAGAGTATGATGGTACTGATGCTAAAGGAGCACCCCAGACTGTTAGAAGAATAGATCCTAATAGTACTAAACCTTGCAGGTGTTGTGGTGTTATTAAACCTCTAAGTGAGTTTAAACAAGAACTTAAGAGGATGGCAGATGGATCTAGAAATGTTTGTACTTCTTGCTATACATTAAATTGTAGTTGGGCAGGAGAGTTTAGAAAGAATTTTAAAAATAATACTCCTAAAGAAAATTGGCCAACTGCTTGTGAATGCTGTGGAGCAGAGGTTGGATTTGATAAGTTACATGCAGATCACGATCATAAAACTTTTGAGTTTAGAGGATGGTTATGTTCTTATTGTAATAGAGGGTATGGATCTATAGGTGATACTGTAGAAGCTGCATTAAGACTTTATAATTATGCAAGAGGAATTAAAAATCCTCCTCGTGTAGTTGATTCTAAACCTAAAGTGGTTGCACCATTAAATCCTTTGGAACAATTATTATGAAGATAGATTTATTTGAGTATCCATGTTTTCAATATCAGATTCCTAATTGGGAAATTTCTGTGAAGCAGACGATATACAATAGAATAAGTTGTTCTAAATTTAAAAGAGATTCATTAGATAATTTTTGGACAGATAGAGGTAATGGTGATTACTGTCGTTACATTCAAGATTTAATACTTCCCCAACTTAGTATGTTCTGTGCAGAGGCACAGATCACTTGTCATATGACAGATGCTTGGACTGCCAAGTATGATAAAGGTGATTATCAATTACCACATAATCACCGTTCTTTGGGTTTTAGTGCTATAATATACATAGAATATGATCCTAGTGTTCATACTCCAACGTGTTTTATTGCACCGTGGCAAGACCCAAGATGCGATAAAACAATTTTAAAATTTTCAGATGTGGGTGAGGGATCTATTATAGTATTTCCTAGTTCCACTCTGCACTTCGTTCAACCTAACGAATCGGACAAATGTAGAACGATTCTATCATTCGATCTTTTACCCGATGAAACCAGTTACTAATCAAGACATTATGGAGGAATTAAAGGTGAGTAAAAAGGATAAGTTAAGACACCAAGTAAAGAGTAGATTTTATTATCTGTTCTGGGGTGCTGCAACTGTATCTGTATTTGTAGGACAGATGTATGTTGGATCTGGTTATCGTCAGATGTCAGAATCATTCAATCGTATTATGGATGCTATTGTTGTTGAGATTGAAGATCAGCGACAGAGGTTCTATTGATGCCTACTGAACCAACCGATCTTTGGGAAGATATGGATAGACTCAATATGCTCTATGAAGAGTTGTGTTGGGATAATCTAGATCTGTTAGAATTCAAAGCTGATTTTGAAAACAATCAAATTATAATCAGAAACAAAACTATGGACATGGGTGAATGAAATCTTTAAAAACTCCTCTACGCTATCCAGGTGGGAAGTCTCGTGCTATTACAAAGATGTCACGATTCTTACCAGACATGAGTAAGTATAAAGAATATAGAGAACCGTTTCTTGGAGGTGGTTCTGTTGCTTTATACATGACAAAACAATACCCTCATCTAAAAGTATGGGTGAATGATTTATATGAACCTCTAGCAAATTTTTGGCAACAACTACAACATGAAGGCGATGAAATTACGACCAGGCTCAAAACCTTTAAAGGATCATACCCCACCCCAGATAGAGCACGAGAACTTTTTCTGGAAAGTAAAGAACTGGTTAACGATGCCTCAGCCAGTCTCGTTACCCGTGCTGTTAGTTTTTATATTGTTAATAAGTGTTCTTTCTCTGGTCTCACCGAATCGAGCTCCTTCTCCAAACAAGCCTCCGATTCAAACTTCAGTTTACGAGGCATAGAAAAGTTACCAGCATATTCAGAGTTGATACAGGATTGGAAAATAACTAATCTTTCTTATGAAGATTTAAAAACTGATGATAAGAATGTCTTTACTTATTTCGATCCTCCTTATGAGATTGGAGTACCTATCTATGGTAAGAGAGGTGAGATGCACAAGTACTTTGATCATGATCAGTTTGCAAAAGATTGTGATGGACAAACTAACCATCAGATGATATCCTATAATAGTACTCAGGTCATACGCAATCGATTTAAAGATTGGAATGCTGCTGAGTTTGAATTAACTTATAGTATGCGTTCTACAGGTGACTATATGAAAGAGCAAGCAGAACGTAAAGAACTTGTGTTAACTAACTATGGCATATGATGATAGGTATCCTCTTAAGGATTATTTGAATAGTATTAATTTCAACAAGGAAGATCTTATGGAAGATGATCCTGGTTGGGAAAAAAATTACCCTCCTTATGTAATCAATAAGTGTATGTCTCATCATATGGATACGATTATTTTCGCTAATGAAATGAATCGGTATCCTAATCTTGATAAGCGTTTACAATATTCATTTTATCTAAATACTGTGAGACCTAAGAAGAGATTTTCTCCTTGGTCTAAAAAACAAACGGTGAAAGATCTTGACCTTGTTAAATCATACTATGGTTATAGTAATGAGAAAGCCATACAAGCATTAAGAATTCTATCTCCCAACCAACTTAATTACATTAGAGAAAAACTGAATAAAGGAGGGAAGAAATGAGCGAGATTATGTGGACCAAGGATGATATGGTCGAGGTGAATTTAAAGGAACCTGATGACTTCCTTAAAGTTCGCGAGACACTTACTAGAATTGGTGTTGCTTCAAGAAAGGAAAAGAAGTTATACCAGTCATGTCATATCCTTCACAAGAAAGGACAGTATTACATAGTACATTTCAAGGAACTCTTCGCACTTGATGGTAAGAAGGCTAACTTATCAGAGAACGATGTACAGAGACGTAACAGAATTATTAGACTACTTTCTGATTGGGGTCTTGTAGTAGTTGTAAAGGATAGTGCAATCCTTGATGCAGCACCATTAAGTCAGATTAAAGTAATTGCTTATAAAGAAAAGAGTGAATGGACTCTTGAGTCCAAATATAATATTGGTAAGAAGAAGCAGTCTTCAGATTGATATATAATATAGTTACAAAAACTTTTCATGGCTGAAGAGGTAAAGGAAGATCTGTTAGAAGATCATCCTGAAGAAAAAAAGAAAGGATTCTTTGGTAAAGCGAAAGCCGCATTACTACCAGATGCTGAGGAACAAGCAGCAATCATCTCCACTGCAGTGAGAATCACTGTCCTTGCCTGGTCTGGGGGAATACTCACATTGAATTACGTTGCCATACCAGGAGTACCGCAACAGAAAATAGATCCAACTTTTATAGCTTCGGTTTTTACAGGAGTTTTAGCTAGCTTCGGAATTCAGACTGCTAGTAAGAAAGGTGATGGAACTATGAAGATGCAGAACAACGGTAATG
>VTLG01012787.1_pt1 | contig 47081 bp, 68 predicted proteins | sample 4694571 | NCBI WGS metagenome assembly VTLG01 (sample SAMN12604809, study PRJNA352737) | marine metagenome | biome: ENVO:00000447; feature: ENVO:00000209|ENVO:00000569|ENVO:01000036; material: ENVO:00002151; isolation source: viral sequences binned using virsorter ... | reverse complement strand
CTTGACAACTATCTAAAGGCTTGGAAAGATTCGGTTTATGAAGAAGATGCTATTGTGTGGAGAGTAAAGGCATCTAAACTGTGGACTGATGGAACAGGACACATAGTAGTAAACTACTTATGAAACAAAAACATCCTAAAACATATCACCATTGGAAGGTTAGTATTTATTGTAAGGAAGTTGAAGATAAAGAAAAGTTACGTCAGGAAGTTAAAGATGCAACTGAAGAATATCTAAAACATAATCAAATAACACATTTAACTGCAACTCCTACTGTAAAACCATTATCTGTGAAGGTTAAGACTTTACGGAAAATAAGTGATACAGAAGAATTTGCATACCTAGAAGAAGAACATGATAACAAATATTATTAACTTAAAAAACTTTCTAGAAGGAGAAAACATGGAAAACCTAGCCATTTATACATATGTAAATGGTCGTAAAACATTTGTTGGTAAACGTATCAAAGATTCAATTCACCGGGAATTTGATTTCTCTAAAGCTGTATTATGGCAACATAAGGAATTTTCCTTTGATAAGAAACTATTAACATATGCATTAAACAATAAAATAAAAAGTTTTATAATGACCAACACACGAAACAATACCAGCTATAAGTTTGGTATTAAAGCAATTGTAAATAATGGTCACTATATGAAGGAATATGGAGAAGGTGAACAATGGTATTTCTCTAAAGATATAGGGAAAAAAGTTAAGTTCTCCAGAACTCCATATGTTAAAAATGAGATAACCTTAAACGAACAGGAGGAATATGGCGTATGACGACATTTGTAATTTATCTTTATATGTAGGTTGGGCTACTGCTGAACCTGAACATGGTCAAACTGGTGATCTTCAATGGTGTAATTTCTCTATTGGATTAGCTGGTGGAAAGAAAGGAGAACAAAAAGAGTTCCGTAAACTATCTGCTTACTATGATAATGCTGAGAGAATTAAGAAAACTGTCGGTAAAGGAACTTTAGTTGCTGTTCTTTGTAGATCTAAAACTAAAAAGTGGGAAACTAAACAAGGCGAGAAACGTGAATCTATGTTCTTTGTTATTAATTCTTTCTTAGATCCTAAATCATTAATGTCTGGTTCTTTTAATAAAGACGAACAACAAAAGACTATGGCTGAAGCCTATAATGATTTACCTTTTAATATGACCACATAGTTGGTCTAGGATGGTGCGAATCTGAGATTGTATCTAAATGTATAAATCTCTTGGAATGCGTACCTCTCTGAGAAATACCTACCCCACTTACCCCATGTTTCCTAGCAATATCTATAAGTCTGAGTGCATCTGCTCCTGCGATAAGAATATCACTTGCGGCTGTACCATTCTTTCTAGGAACGTGGGGGCCATCCTTACCAGTTGAACTAACTCTAGAATTATGTTTGGCACAACGTACCGCACTACTGACTCTTAAAGGTCTATTCATATCATCCCTGATATTCTGTAGTATTGCCATGAAGTCTGGATCCATTGAGTCTTCTCCACAACCACAACTACACATCATTTCTGCACTAGAAAAGTTTTTAGTCAGCATCATAGCTAGTCCTCCTATAACTAACCCATTGAATTGTCGTCTAGTACCAACCCACATGGGTCTATTACACTAAGAAGCGTTATTACTTCTTGTGTCCCAATGATTCTTTTAGCATTCTGACTAACTTATCATCTACATCACTGTCAGTCTTTTTTGCTAAAGTTTCTAATAATAATATTATGACTTTCTCAATAACTTTGCTATTTCCTAGCATAGATAAAGCCATTGTTTTAACTACACTTGCTATCACTATTGGCATTAGTTTCCCTTTCCTGTTAGAAGTGAATTACCATATAACTTCTTATATTCTGCTCTGTCATCCTGTATTTGTTTAGGATCTATTTCTCTGTCACTAAACTCTCTTGGTAGACCTTTTCTAGCAGATACTTCTTTTTCATATTGATTATAATCTTTGAGCCTCGCTTCAAGCCTATCTTTTTTGGCTTTAGCTTCTCTTATTGGTCGTCTTTTTTGCTCCATATGGCTATGTATCATTTCACCTATTATGCTTCTTGGCCTTTCTTCGTAAGTTGGGTACGTCATTTTTTCTCCTTTTTCTTACTATTCCACATATCTACATTATAAATACCTTTCATATGTTTACTCCAATCTTTTACAAATACATCATGAAAAGTACGTTTAGAAATTTTATTAGTTTTTGGGTTATACATTGGCCCATCCATTCCCATAGCTTTGTTCGCCGCCGCACCAGCCGCAAAAGTTGACATAACTAACATCCCCACACCTTTAGCACCTGTACTAATAGGCTTTTGATATACATTTTTAAGAGCCTGTATTGTACCTTTTCTTTTGGCATGATCTTGATCAACTTTTATAGAACCTCTACCACGTTTAGGTTTGCTAGTTAAAATTGAACTCATTATTCCTCCTTTAAACTATCTATTTGTCTAAGTATTTCATATTGTGAACCTTGAATTATTTCTAGCTTTTCTGTATGTAAAACTAATTTCTCTAGTACTGCATCAATTTGGTAACTCAGAACAGCCTGTTCTTTTTCTACACCATGAACCATGCCAAACAGCATAAGCATTACAACTGCTGAACCAGTAACCCATAATGTCATCCAAATTTTAGAAGCCATAATCAATGTGCTGAGATTTTACCTACATGTATTCTAATATTAGTGACTGTCTTATCCAATTCTTTAAGTTCATATTTTATATATTCCTCTGACTTATGTAAATGCTCAAGATGAATTGTATGTTGCTGAATTACTTCATCCATTTCTAACACAGTTGTAAAAAGCCATGATACAATACTTAAAAGAATAATGCCTAGTACTGGCACACCCATTTTAACTAAATTATGCTCAAATACCCTTTCTGCACCATTACCATTATAATTTGTAATTGGTTTTGTTTTTTTTAAAGCCATTATTCTTCACACTCTACATCCATATTATTAAAAACACATTGCCAGTAAGGTCTTACATAATGTTTATTCTGCCAAGTAGTTCCTTTATATGGCTTCAAATCAACTGTATATCCTTGCTTAGTTGATACACTATGAGAAGAACAAGATGCTATAAACAGTAATATTAAGCTAACTCTTACCATTCATATGTTCCTCATGTTCCTGATCTCTTTTGTCTTTAAACCAGTAATCGGTAATCTTAACAAGGATTGCGACATACGTTCCCACAAGGATATTAACGAGATCCCTACTCGCTTCTTGAACCTCTGCATAGAATAATAGGTAAAGCAGAATAAGGAACGTAATTGCATTGGCAACCGATATAATGAATCGCGCCCAGAAATTAAGTAGTTTCCTATTCTCCAGTGCATCTCCACCGCCACCGAATAGAGTTTTGTGGTGTTCATCTGTTCGTCTTTCATCCATTTATTCATGGTTTAGTAGGCCAAGTAATATCATCTGGATCACTTTGACTAGGAACGTCCCTTAAATCCTGTCTGTATTTTTTCATTGCTGTAGATAAAGTATTATCACCTAATGCCAGATAGTCTGTCTCAGTTAACTTCTGATTTCTTTGACTCCTTACATTATCCCACTTATCTGCCAGTAGCCTTGCATCCTTTGCTGTGTCATCTGGTACAAAGTGAGATTGAACGTACTGCTTTGGATCGTGACTCTTTCCGTCTATGTCTAGTATTTCTTCTGCATCTCTTTTGCTTACATAGTATTTGATGTTGTATGTTTTACCCTCTGGTTTCCTAGAAATATAATCGTCTAACTCAACAAGTCTTGTTTGAACATTCTCATCAGTACATTCAACTATTGTAAAATCCTCTGAAGGATATGTAACAACAGGAGGATCACCAGAGGTAATTGTTTCAATCCAAGCCCAATACTCAGGTTTGGTCATACCTTTAGACCTTCTTCTGCATTGCCATTCAGATTCGTGGACTTGTTGAATTACATTTGATTTATGGGATATAAACATTTTATTTTTCCAATTTTATGATTTCAAATCTATTGGATTCCTCATCTGCACTAATACAAGCTCCATGTAGTTGAATATAATCTCCTCTTTTTATAAATGCAGTTGCTCTCATAGGAGTAGAATATTGCTGACTTGCATCATGCTGGAAGTTTTGAATTAACCGTTGACCATTAATTCTAATATTTGTCCACTCACTTACATTGATAGCATCACTAGAGAAAAAATGTAACGACATATCATAATAACCATCAACTAAACAAATTATACGATCATAAGCTATTGCAAAGTTCTTGTTACCAGAGTTGATTGTACTATTATGTAATCCTCTCCAATCATTCCAAGTTTTAAGCAACCAATCATGGCTAGTAGTTTGAGTATCGGTAGTTACAACCACACATACATTACCAATATAACTCGTATCTCTCGTAATTTCATCCCATGTCTTTCCGTCTGGTGTAACCACAAGATTAGTCTGTTCCATATTCCTGTCACCACCTACCAACTCATGTAGGAAAGGTGTTTCAAAGGTCTGGTAGTGATATGAGGTGTGGATTGGAGTTGCTATAAACATTCCATCAAAATTCATCCCACCATCACTTCCTGCACCTCCAAATTCAAATTTATTGTTACCCAAAGTTGTAACTGGTGAAATTCCAGAACTACCACCAGTAGAACCATTCCCATAAACACCAGTAACATTGCTATCATTTATTTGCATTTGTGGTGCATCTGCCGCCATATTATATCCACTAATCGCAAATCGTGTTCCAAATGCTGAAACTGATACTGCATTAGAAGCATGTTGAGCAATATCTATGTGTAAAGTTCGATAATTAACAGCATCTGGAGCAGTTGTTAAAGTCGTTGTTCCTGAACAATTATAAAGTATGTCTCTACTAGCAGAAATGTATCTTGTACCTTTACTAAGATTTTGATTACCTCCTGCACCTTGAGCAACAAAATCTGCCATCAGCATATAGTCTGCCAGCACTACAGCATCCTCTGGTATTGGAGGTTTCTTGGGTTGGTGGAAAGTTATAAATTTTGATCCAATATGATCACTAGATGATGTAGCGGCACTTGTAAGTTGAACTCCATCTACCCATACATCATAAGGACTACTTCTTTGTAATTTTAGTATATGAGTTCCATAAGGTAAATTTTGTGCATAAACTCCATTTGTTATACCAGCATGAACAGCTTGAGGGTCTGCTTCAAAAGAAATTCCAGTTCCTATAAAAGTTATATTAACAATATCACCACCTCCTGTGTACCAATCTGTAAAGTTAGTATGTGCTGAGTTATCATCTCCTGACATAGAGGTTAGTCCATCATCCATCACATAAGCTACATCATCTTCTGCATTTGCTAACTGTGAAAAATCTGCCGCACTTGAAGTACCACCTGTACTTTGATTAGCCGAACCATTTCCAAACTCTCTCCAATGGAACGATTTAGCCACCTCAGATAATGAATTATCTACTGCATCATCACTAAAGTTTATTGTGTGAGAATTAGTTGCACTTGCAGTAGTTATTTCATTTGATTGATCTGTGCCAATATTCTGAGCATTTGCTGGCATCATAGTTACAGAAGTTTTTATAGTGCCAGAAGAATCTACCCACTTGACTACTCTTCCTCCATTGAAAGGTCTTATATGATCATTACTTCCCTTATCCCAAGGTGTTCCCCACGTTGTTGCTGTACCTAATCCTAGTGAGGTTGCTGTATCTACTACTGAGGAAAAGAGAGTAGTATCATTAACAAATCCATTGAAAGGATCATAGTGTGGATTATCAGAAACAGTAAACTTCTTACCATAGGAAACTACATTCTGACTTGGTATCTGAATATTATTAGTTCCAAAAGTTAGTGTCCCATTAGTAACTGCTCCTCCTGTGGTTGCGGCACTAAGTTCAAACTCTGTAGAACTTGTAACAGAAGCTACTGTGGCATTTGCAGGAATACCAGTACCAGTTACAGTCAATCCTGCAACTATTCTAGTATTAGCATCATGTGTTATAGTTGGATCGTTATTGTAGTCACACGTTGCATCAGTAAACTTGTCTTGGGCTATTAGTTCGATGCCATAAATATCTAAAGTATCTCCACTATCGGGTATTTTTAAAGACAATGTGTGAATACCTAATGTTTGTCCTGTAACAACAGTTCCAACAGAACCTCTATCTACATATCTTGTACCTAAAGGAGAATTAACACCTGTTTGAAAGGTAGTCTGTTCTGCTGACCAACTTCCACCATCAATTTTGTAGTCATAATTACAATATTGACCAACTGACCAAGTAAATGTCAAAAGATTTGCAGTAGTAAAATAACCAACTATTTCACAATAACCCAATCCGGCTGTACCATCATTCCCAAGTTGAATATTATGACCATTATCATTATTTTGCACTTTTGCTCTTCCATATACTCTTATCCACTCTCGACCATCTACTGAATAAACATTCTCTCCATGAATTGCAGTTTCTTGTTCTAGTGATTGTAATGACTTGCACATATGCCTCTGACTACCAAAATGACCACCAATTCTAGGGTCTTTTATCGGCTTGCTTCCCTTTATGTCTGTGTAGTAGTACATTCTTCCGTCAGTATGTGCAGTACCATAGGTGTAAGAGCCACCAAGTGCAGTACCACTCAAGTCTTTACCAGCAACCGCAGGGTATAGCACATTAGGGATTATGTGTGGTATTACTTCACCAGCTTCTATGCCACTACCACTTGCTAAGTCTCTTGCTATGCTCATGTGTTACTCCTTACTGTAATAACCTATTTGGATTTTCATTTAATTTTAGCATTTCATTCCTAAAAGATTCTATTGCTGATCCTGCTTGTCTTGTTTGTTGTGAGCCTTCAATTAATAACATCGGCAACCAAGTTACTGCACAATCCCATTGATTAACGTCTTGCCCTGTATTTGGATTCTTACCCATTATCTGAATATAAAATTTACATTTATATTCTAAACATTTTTTTTTAATGAAAGGACAAAAATCACTCATTAATTAATCTTTCGTTGCTATGATTACGTCAACATAACTTACGTTTAAATCTATACTCCCGTGACCGTGGCTACCTCCTCCTCCTGAAGCTCCAACAGCTCCCATAGCTGTTTCCGAGATATAATATCCAGAACCATGTACTGTAACTCTGTGGGCTGTTGAAAAACCTGAACTGCTATCATCATAAAGAGTTAATGTGTGTCCGTGTGAAGGTATTTCACTAAGTTCTAATGTATGCACAGGAACAGTTTGAGAAGCAAATGCAGTTTCAAATGCTACTGAACCACCACTTCCTACTGTTCCAGATACAACCCTTAAAGCTACATCATTTGAACTTGTTACCTTTGTCCAGCCTGTAGGTGCGGCAGTTTGCTGAAATAACATTTTAGTGCCAGAGGCAAATCCTTGATTGTTTGCTGACTGCATTGTAACAGTCCCACCAAAAGTTACATTACCAGAAAAAGTTCCTCCACTACTTGCAGAAACCATATCTGAAAGTGTAAAACTCTTAAATGCCAAAACATTGATTTCATCGTTTAATTGTCCGGCAGTAGTAAGAACAATACTTGAACCATTACTTGCAGTATAATCAACTCCATTTTTAAGTTGAACACCATTCATAAACACAATTATATTACTTGCTGTATATGATAATGTTCCTCCTACATCTGCTGTTCCAGAGTATGTTTTAGATGTTACTTGTGCTGATGTTGTTACAAATTTATATTCTAGTAAACTTACATCTCCTGCTGAAGTTGCGGCTATCCAGTTACCTCCACTATCAAGTATCCGCATTTCATTATCAGTACTATTAAAATATAAACTTCCAGTTACTAATGCATCTCCATCGTTATTGAGTGCAGGGCCATCTTTAGAACCATTATAATCTCCATATACTCCATATCCTGTAAATGTAAGAGCTACGGCACTTCCTGCGGCTACCATATTTTCTGATATTATTACTGTAGTTCCATCAACCGATATTACATTTGGTTTAGGAGATGTAGGCATTCCTGTTCCAGTAACAACTTGTCCTACTTTTATATTTGAGCCACTTGCAACAGTAATAGTTGAAGAATTTTTTGCCCATGTACCATTAGTAGTAGGATTAGTACCTTGAGAATCACTATCTGCCATCCTACCAAGATATGTGTCATCAAAAGAATCAAATACATTAGATACTGAAGCCGCACTATTCTTAGCGGCTGTTGCTGAATTAGAGGCATCTGTTGCATAATGTAATGCTGATCTATCACCTGATCCTGCACCCGGAACTGCCGCACCATGTGCTGTAGAAGACCAACCTTTTGCTGAACCTCCATAAGTATCTGTTCCTGCTGTAGCTGATTGAGCATATGCTTTAGAAGAATAAAGTGTACCATCTACTGTACCTGTACTTACTGGTAATGAAGCCCAATCCTTAGAAGAACCACCTAAAGTTGATCCTGTCATTGATGCACCTTGTGACCATGCTTTAGCAGAACGATCATTTGTTGTTGCACCATTTACTTTAGCTGTATCCTGCGCCCATCCTTTAGCTGATCCACCAGTAGCAACTGAATCAGAATTACCATCTCCTTGTGCATATTCTTTAGCACTTGCTAATGATCCAGTAACAAATGCATCTTCTGTAGTTGCCCATTCTTTAGCTGAACCCCCAGTTGCCGCAGTTCCTTGAGCATATTCTTTAGCTGAAAATTCTGAGGATGCTATTGCACTACCAGTATGAGTAGCCCATTCTTTTGATGATCCATCCGTAGGTGCATTACTTCCTGTTACTGAAGCATAGGCTTTTGCTGAAAACTCAGATGTGTCTACTGCACCATCACTTTTTGTAGCCCAATCTTTAGCCGATCCTCTTGATGATGTAGTAGTAACTCCAGTACCACCTACTGACCATGCTTTTGCACTATAATCTGTCCCTGTTACTGCACCATCTACTTTAGTTGCATAATCTTTTGCAGAAGTTGCTGTTGTGCCTGTTGCCCATTCTTTAGAGGAATAGTCACTTGTTGTTGATGCTGTTCCTCCATCATAAGTATTTACTACTGCTCCTGATTCTGTTGCATATGATTTAGATTCTAATACATAGTCTTCTGCTTTATCTACATTAATACTTGATACTGTTAAATTCCCTGAACTATCAAATTTTAGTGATTTATTTTGCCTATTTGCAGAAGTAACATTTAATTCTACTGCTGTAGATGTTGCATCACTTGCTACTAATGTATCAGATAATGCTAAATTTCTTGCAGTTGAGTTTTTTAACTGCTGAGACATATTTACAATTAAATCTAATTGTGTTTCTAATGACTCAGCTTCTAATTGTGAATTATTTTGTAAATCAGTTGTTTGTTCAAATGGAACTTCTCGTAATAAAAGAATACCTACTCCATCGGTAGGTGCAGAATTAAACTTAACTGTGGCAGTTGTACCAGAAAAAGTAACTGTGTAATCGGTAGTTAATGTCTTTAGGAGGGTTTTAGTCCAAGTTAAAGTACCTGTACCAGCAGTAGTTATTGCAACAGCAGTCCCACCTGAAGTTAAAGCAAGTTTAAATGTGTTAGTAGTTTTATCTCTAACATAATAATCAGTATTAGCGAGAAGTCCTAGAGGTAAAGCTGTTGCGGCAGATAACCTTATAACTTGTGTATCTAAATGACCATGAGCATTATCTGTAAATACATTTGTAGATGCATTTGCAGTAAACGTACCAGTATTTGTTATATATACTTTTATATGAGATTCATTTTTTACTGGTATATTTGTACCACCAGTAGCAAAAACATAATCTGTAGCACTACTAGCGGCTGTAAATTCTGCTCTATTTAATTCTGTTGTAATCATGCTCTTAGCCCTCCATATGACCAAATACTTGATGGTTCAATTAAAAATCCAGATGCCATTCCTCTTTCCCTAGCTTCAAGGGCTTTTAAATATCCGGGCTGGAATGTTTCCATTATACCATAATGTACCATATAATTTACTGCCGCTTCTGTCCAAAACAGATTAGCAAAAGGTAATTCATGGCGCAAGTGTTTATAAACATCTATTGCATCTTTGTTACCTCGTGCCAACTCATATCCCATTTGACCCCATTTTTTTAACGACTTATATCCACTTCCTAATATCATTTCATCTAAATCTTGTGAATAATTCCCAAATTGACCTCCTATATAATCAGATAAAAAACCTAGAAACCCACTTTGTGCTAATGCTTTTTCTGCTGTTTTTGGATCATCAAAAGGTAAAGGTTCTTTTCCTGCAACCATATTTTTAAGACTTGCTGAAACATAACCTAATCCAATAGCAGGAATAACATGCATTAATGATGGTGCTCCTAAATCGTACATTCGGGGTAAAAGATTCCTAATCATTTTAACCTGATGCGTTCTAAACTGAAAAAAAATTCTTGCAGTTGTTTCTGGAAGTGAACCTCGTTGATTATCACCATACATCCATGCTCTTTCAGCCGCACCAGCTTCAGGAACCGCTAATCTGCTTTCCATTATATAATATCTATTTATAGATTGTTCAATTTTACGAGCCTGACTTTCAGTTAAACCTTCTTTTGCCCAATTTTGTTTTATTTTTAATTTTCCTCCGGGTTCACGAATTGCCACTTCTTCAATAAAATGATCGGATGTAAAAAATTTGTTACTTTTACTACCATTCGGATTAAATGCGGTTTCATCAAATGCACCTACTTTTCTTAACAAATTCCAATCTTTAGAATTTATTTCATATTCTTCTAATAATTGTTTAAATCGTGGCGGTACATTATCAAACCCTTTTGCTAAATTGTCTGCGAAATGCATTGACATCATTTTTGCTACACCTTCTCTAGAAGAATTTGTCCACCATGTTAATAAATTAAGATCAAACATTTTATCAGTTAATTTATTTAATGTTCCCATTGCTGGATTATTAATATAATTTCTTGAATATGATTCAAAAATACCATCAACACCAACATTTAACTGACGTAGCAAAATATTTTTTTCTTGAGATGATATATTTCGTGTAGCATTTTTTAATACATGATTAATCAATCCAAGATACGCTTTCCCCGGTTTTACTCCTTGATAATGCAAAATTACTGCCCCTGTCCATAAATCATTAACAGATGATAAAGTAGCTTTACCTAACTTAGTAAGATATTCCCAAAACTGGAACCCAGTTACCATTTTAGCTAATGTAGGATTCGCAGTCATATAAGCATCTCCTGATACTTGTGCTAAAGCCCCTCTTAATCTTCGGTATTGGCGTTTTGAGATTTTTTCTGAGTCTTTTAGAATATATAATGCTTTTTGCATTTCATCAACTGGACTTACATCATTCCAAAATAAATTATCATAGGCTTCTTGTGCCAAATTTATTTCTGTTACATTACCAGTTTCTTTTGCATACGCTAATTCATCTTCAGCTTTACGTAATGTTACTTCATCTGGTTCTATTTTTGTTCTATATCCATAACCAAATGCTTCACCATAAGCAATATGATTGTCCATCATAGTCATATTTTCAAATACTGCATGTGCAATATTTTCGTGACCATAATGTTTATTATAGTTAATAAAAGATTCATTATCCTTAAATTTAAATATTCGTTTTAAATGTAAATTATCAAGTAGTAACCCACTTTTGGAAGGCTTTACAGTCATTTGTTCAAAAGAACTCTTTAAATATTTTTTTAAATCAAATTTATCAGGATCAATTTCTATTCCTCTATCAAGCATAGCATGTCTAATTCTATCTTTTGTTGCATCATGGTCTAAAGCTAGATATATATCTTGTACCCATTTATCTTTCCCTGATTTCAACATACGATATGAATCGTGCCATTGTTTTGTAATATAATCATCTCGCCAAAAAACACCACCTCCAAAACTATTTACTTCTAGACGTTGCCTTTTTTGGTATTCGGTTACTGCCTCTGCCATTTCATATGCTAATTTGTTTTTAGTTTTGGGCGTACCAAATTGATCCAATTCTTTCACAAAGTCTTTAACAAAATTTTGATCATTTAATAACTTTTTTATATCGCTATTTCCCATTCGTAATCTAGATGAAAAATAACCAAAACGTGCATGTGCTCTTGCTAATGCTTTAGATGTAATACCAGAAGTTTCTCCTACTAAATATTTAAATAAAGTTTTATATGGTTTAGGATCATTTTGAACGATATTAGCAATTTTCTCTTGAAAACTTTTAGTATGTGCTTCTGATAATTTATTGCTTTTACTCCTAAACCTTTGATTTTCAATATCATTTGCCAGTTTTTCAATTAAACCTTCAGTATCACCTCCAGCCTTTAAATGTTTTTTTATGTATGCAATTTCTTGCTTAGATGCCTTTATGTCTTTTAATAAAATATCACATTGATTCATGATGAACACCTTTTCCATGCTTCAACTACATTTCGTAACCCTACTTTTAAATCTTCTTTTAAAGTTAAGAAATGTGCTTTAATAGGATGTAAATCTGCTGGATCTACATGTTCCTGTGATTTAGTAAGATCCTCCATTTCTTGATCATATTTTGCCCTAGCATCAGCATCAGATAATATTTGATCTCCATTTGGGGATTTACCATCTATATTAACTTCTCCTCTATGTTTTATATCATCTAAAGATTTGATATAAGCCATATGCAATTGTTCTTTCTTAAAGTTTTTCCTAAATGTATTTGCCATTGGTAATGTTCCTAGTACACCTCCAAATAGTCCGGCAATCATTACATCAAACACTCCTGACATGTAATCAATATCTTCTGATTGGCGTGAATCTGCCATATTTTTAATTATTTGATATGAGGATTCTGCTAATACACCTTCCATTGCATATTTACCTACTGGTTTAAAAGGATTTATTAGAGCTTTAAATGGATTTATATTTTTAGATAAACTATTTACTAAACTCAATCTTTGTGTAGCTATTGATTTAGTACCCATTACTCCTTCAAAAGAAAGACCTAATGTTGGATCTGCTATTGAACTTACTTTTTTTGCGCCCCTATGAAGTGCTTGTCCGGCTTTAGAATATGCACCAACCATAGGAATATAAGATAAAGGATCTAAAGCGGCCGCTCCTAAAGAAGCACCTATATTATGGATTGACCACGGATTTGTATTCCCCATAATATTTTCAAATTCTTTATCTCTATCATATCTATCTGCTAAAATTCTAGAATCAGTTTCAGATAATCCTTCATGCCATTTAATACCCGGTCTATAATTATCATGCATTCCTTCTTTCCATAAATCTAAACTTATTAAGTTTTCAGGATCATGTGCTTGTTGTACTAATTCTGAGACATATGCAAGTGTATTATATTGATTTGTTCGAGAAAATGTTTCTTTCATTTGTGTCCAAACACTAGGTTTAAACGATCTTATTGCATGATGCATTAACATCTGCCCCATTAAACCACCACTTTGATCTATTTCGTATGTAGGTTGTCGTCTCATTTTTTAATTTGTTACTTTATCCCAATTACGTTGAATCTGTGATCCTAGTCCTTCGCCACGAGAAGGTGAATTTTTTAATAAAAACCTTTCTTCAATAGACATTTCCTTTCTTCTCCTTGCTCTACCACCTAATTGTGAAGAAGTTTTGCGATAGCGTGGTGTACCATACTTTATTGGCCCAATATTAGGCCTAAATGGTGTCATTATATTTTTTAACCACGGATAAAAGTCAAAAAACTTTTCTTCAAATGTATAGGTTGTTTGGAGTCTTTCTTCTTCCCATTTTTCTGCAAATGCTTCTCTGGATAGGTTTTGACCTTGTGGCCCATATTTTTCCCAAAATGGTTTTACAATTTCATTATATTCAAATTTAGGTATATTAAATGGCTGTAACCCCCACCAATCTGCTGTCACAATTTCTTCTGTAAAACTTGTAACACTATCTAAAACTCTACTTGGGCGATCGTTATACCACCGTTCTACGTTATCATATATATCTTCATCATTATCAATATCCATAAAGTTACCTCGTCTGTAGGCAGATAAAACTCTTATGGATTCATCTAAATTGTATTGGAGTGGAACAATCCGTTTTTCGTCAGGCGTTCCCGGAGGCCCTTTGAATGTCTTAGTATAAACCCAACGCCCAACTACTTCACGATTTGTTCTATCACTCATATCTCCTTCTACTACTACTACTTCCATACCTTTAAGGTCTTCTTCATTTTCTGCATTTGAAGGATGTCTTACGCCAGTCCACATAGATGCTCCTCCTTTTGCTACTTCAGCACTCAATTGTGCCATTTCTTTAGGAGTTTTAAGTATTGCTTCCCCATCTTTAAAATATTGGAAATGAACATCTTTTCCTTCTTTGACTGCTCCAATAATTACATAATTAAATGAATCATAAAAATCATCTTCATTTAAATGCTTGCTTTCTATATACCTTCGATTAAAAGCCATATTTGTTTTTGCACCACCATCAAATATCATATATGGTTGGAATAAAAAATCAGCAATATCTTCGTAATCTCCCATCGTCCCACTTTCTTCTAATATTTGAATTAAATGTGCAAATGATTTTTTCTTATTAGGATCTTCAAAAATAGAAGGAAACTGGAATGCTAAACTGTTTTCTATAACTGTTAACCTATCGAACCGATCATCAGAATCGGGCCTTATTTCAATATTTGCTCCTTTTGGATATAAAGCATGATATATATCATCATATTTATAAGCACTTTTACTATAAGGATCTGCATGTTCCGGCATTAAATCAAACCATGCAGAAATAGCTGAATTTCTTGGATTACCAGAATTAATTAACCTTGATTGAAAATTAAATAATTCATCTCCTACTTGGTACATAGTTAATTCTTTTCTTAACCCATATACCTCAAGCATATTTTGGGGCTTTCTCATTCTTCTGCCTCCCTGTATGCATCTCTCATTTGCTCTGCTTTCCTTTTTTCATTCAAACTTTCGGCAGATAATAAATCAATATATCCTTGAATTTTCCATTCAGGCAAATAACTTATTGGCTGTCCGTCGTCTCCAATATGTTGAGATCTGTCTTGTCCTGTTTTTAAATAATGTTCATTTAATTCTTTTGCTTGTATAGCAGAAATACCCGGAGGATAAGTTATAGGACTTCCGTCTGATTGTGTAAACTTTAGTTCCTTAATATATGTATCATTTGGCCTCATTACTAAATCTTCTATTCTTTTTGCTAATATTCTGCTTTTATACCTATTTCCAACCATTTCCAATGCTACAGATGTTTGTCCTGCATCATTAGTTTGATTACTTTCAATTTCATCCCAGCCTTTTATTAACGCTGTAGAACTTTTAAGTAAAAAATTATCAGTATTAAAATTCTGTATTTCTTCAAATCCAGCAACAATATTTCTGTAAATTCCTTCTTCTTTACTATTCATCCTCCAACTTTTATATTTTGGGTCAGTTCTTGGATTACTGCTCATTATACCTTCATTAACAATAAATAATTTATTAGTATGATAATTTATTACTGCTGATTGAAATGAAGCAAAATCATCTTTCATTCCTTCACCCGGAGCATTAACAGGAATTCCTATTACTTCATCTTGTAATATTTTTTTTACATCATTTAAATTTAAACCAAATTTTTTAGCATATGTTTCAGCTTTTTCAGCATTGACAAAATAAAATTTACCTGTTTGTGGCCCTGCTTGTCTTTCCAAGACATCATAGTTTGCCATTAACCATGTATCACGCATATCTTTATTATCAGCTTTTGTCATCATGCGTATATGAGTTTGGAAAAACCCTTTGTTTCTTGTTTCTTGATTTTTTTTATCTCTTTCTCTTTCTTTTTTAGCTTCTTCTTGTTTACCTTTTGCAATTAATACGGATTCTTTAATAGCATTATCATAGTTTTCTTTAATTCTAAATCCATACAATTTACCAATTTTATTAAATTCAGCATCACTAGATTTGTAAATAGTTTTTCCATCTGGAGAACTGTATTTCTTAATTAAACTCTCAGGTCTATGTACTGCTCTATCTTTTAAATTTAATTTTAGCTGGTTTCTTAATGCTTGATTTTGCTCACTTTGATCTCTCTGCATTTCATTCAGCATCCATTTACCTACAACTCCACTATCTAAAGAAATACCACCTACTATAAAATCTCTATTTTTAGCTAGTTCTAATGCTTTTTCATGATCAATTTTTGCATAATGTTCAAACAATACATTCCCAAGCACTTGTGCATATTCATATTTTCTCCTTTCTTTTTCTTCTTTGTTCATTGTTGTGCCTTTAATTTTCGTATCTAATACCACAACATAATCTTTTAAAAGTTGATTGGCCTCTGCATTTTTGCCCATAGTCAACATTTTATCAGGAAATGTCTCACCATGAATTTCATGTAATTGAATTAGATCATTTCTTAATTTACTTACACTCCTATTTGCTAAATTATCAAGTGCCGCACCAGCACGAACTATTCCTTCTTGATGTAATAATTGTCTTATTTTATCTTTAGAACGAGTATCAGCTTGAGTATTCATTGCTTCTAGTTCTCGTACAGTCTGATCTGCTAATCCATCATCAAATTCATATTTTTTTATTCCAGCTTTACCGTTATCATATTTTTCAATATATTCTGCTATATCTAAATCTCTATCAGGTAAAGATTTAATATTTTGCATAATATTAGCTTCATTTGCAGAATAATGATCTGACATCTTTGAAATTTGCTTACTTTTTTCTAAATCAACAGCCGCAATTCTTGCATCATTTTGTATTTTAAATACTGATTCAAAACTTTGACTAATCGAATTCCACATTTTTTGTGAAACATTATGTACATTTACTTTTCGGGATTCACCCGGATTTTGGATTTGTACAGGTCTAGATTGATAAGTTTTTAATTTTGGCTTTTGACCTAAAGTATTTTGTATTTCTGCCATTATTTATCCTTATATATGGAACTCTCCTGACTTTATTTGATCCCATGATGCAAAATCTTTTGTCCAAAATGGTTTATCTTTATATGTTCCAGAACTAGATGCAGTTCTTCTTGAATGTGTACCATACCCTTGTACTGTAGCATTTAATATTCCTGCAACAAACTGTTTTTGGTTAGCTCTATGAATACTATGTGCTTCTTCATTTGCTAATGTTTGTCCTTGTCTTGCCGCATATAAATCTGCCTCATTTTGAGAGGTTGTATCTCTTGTAATTGCTTCTATATTTTTATTTGTATTTTGTGCAATTGCAACTTGTACTGAATCTCCTTGATTTTCTTTCATTCGTACAACATCTTTTACTGTTCCTGATATTACCGCACCACTACCTGATGCTTCAGCTTTTGTATTAGCAATATCCTGAGTTGACTGTAAATAAGCTGATTGTTGTGCTTGTGCGCCATCTTCTAATACATCTAATTTTGCTATTTTTGATTGCTGTGTTCGTTGTCTAACTTTAAATGCGGCCAATTCTGAAATCATTGTCCCTCGTCTTTGGGCTTGTCTTGCCGCTTCTTTTCCGGCTTGTTGCCCTTCATATACGCCATACAACGTAGTACCAACTGTAATTGATGTCGCAAGCCAAGTCATTATTCTTCTACCTCATCAAAAGTCTGTGCAATTATTTCTTTTTCTATTTTCTTTAAATCTGTCTCAAATGTCCTATGTACTGTCACAACAATAGAATTTGTATGTGTAAATAATATTCGTTTTGTGCCGGGAGGCGTAATACAGTAATAAGGTGCTTCCAGTAATCTCTCTCCATCTTCTGATAATACAGACATTTTACCTTTAAGTAAAAAGAAAGGATGTGCAACCTTATGTATTTTGCTGATAACAATTTCTCCTCTGGGCATAAATATTTCTCTTATATACAATCCATCTCCATATGTATGCTTAACAGGATTAATCGCATCTGCTTCTTTGCCTTGATAACCTTTATTTGTATCAATTAAATGGTTAGCAAGATTTGTTATATTCTCCCTATATTCTTCTTTAGATATTTTAGGAGGATAAAATTCTATAGGTTCATTTAAATATGTAGTATCTATACGATGTGTTACTGAACCCATTAACTGCCTCCTGTTTCGGTTTCAAGCACCAATGAGTTTATCTGCATTGGAAATGGGCCGTTAGACACAACTTTAATACCATATTCGTCCCATCCTATACCTGATAAAGATAACTTCCGTGATCCTGAAAATAATGGTATTTGTTCACCCATAGAATCGCCTGTTGACCTAAATAATATATCTTCTAATAAATCTGTATATTCAATTTGTATTCCAAGAGATTCCTCAATTAGTAGTGTAATACTAAGTAATCTTTTTGTATATGAATATTGATTTGGAGGAGGTGTAGGTTCTAATACTTCTATTTCACCATTGTAAGGCAATCCAAGTACTACATCTGATCCTGCGGTATTATCTAAAGTTACAACACCTGATGCTACTGTTTTATTTACATGTTGCATTCCATCATAATATACTTGCAATTCTTGACCTTCTAAATGAGATAATCCTGTTACTTGTTTAGTTGCCCAACTATGTGTACCTGAACCTGCATTAGTATATGCTATTGCTGTGCCTCCTGATGAAAGTGCCAACTTGAATGTATTATCTGTTTTATCTCGTACATAGTATTCTTCTCCAACTGCAAGCCCTGTAGGTAAAGCCCCACCTGAATTTGACACACTTATTACCTGAGTGTCTAACAATCCATGATTTGCTGACGTTACAAGTAATCCTGATGAACTACTAACAGTAAAGGCTTTCCCTGCAATGTTTTTTGTTAATGCACTATCAGAGAATACTAAAGCATTTCTTGCCAATGCACCTTCTGTTGGGAAACGTGCAAGAGTTTCCATATAATATTTAGTAGATCCATTAATTGTTCTTTCTATTTTAAGCCATATTTGGTCATGACTTTCTGTAGCAATCATTTCAATATCTGTAACTTTTGCATTTGTACCAGATATAACATGTTCAGACCATGCCTGAAAAGATGTTTGCCTATCATAACTTAATGACAATAATCTGCCATCTGCCATCATCATCCAAATTACATTAATTGGACGTTCCTGCCATACCATTTTTTCTATAGTAGATGTTTTAATAACATCATATCCTTTTACAGATATTTTACTGTTAAACCATTGACCTTGCTGACCTTCAAATAACAATTGTTGAACATCTTTTCCTCCAATCTGTGTGTACATTAATGCATTTGATACAACTACTGGAGGACTATCTGTTGCAGAAAATGAAGATTCCCTGTTAATTGTAAATCTAAATGGTGTTACAACCAGATTGGTTTCTGATCCATACAGCATATAAATGCCAGCAGATGTACCCATAGTTAGCTTTTTTGATTCTGCCAACCATTTAATTTCATCTAAAGTATCTGAATCTAACGTAAAAGTTAAAGCACTTGAATCTGTAATAACTTCTGTTGCCTCACCATTTTTAACAACGGATGGAGAATCTTGTGCAGGAATATCAGTTGGTGCAAAATCATAGAAATTTGCAGTACGAGATAACCATACAGTAGAAGGTTGTATAGATGTTGCTCCCAATACCATTCTTTGCTGATATATTTGAGCAACACTTGGGAATCCTTCACCAATGCTAAATGCGCCTAACCTAAAATCTGGAGTTCCAGCTTTTTTATTAGATCCTGAAGGTGTACCACCCCTGATATTTGCCATTTCGGTTTTTAACTTTACTGTAACAGTATTTGTGCCTTGAGCAGTTATAATTCCCCAACACCATCTTATACCTCCAATCCGTGTTAATGGCTTTGCCAAAGGATTTATTCTAATCATTCTTCCAACATCATTATCACTAAATAAATCATCACTTACTGCTCCATCCTTATAAAGAGTAAAAGCAATTCCAGATTCGGAGGCTGGATATACATACCTATATACTTTTACATCTGCATCTGCTGATGTTTCATTGTCTGCAAGTTGGAATTCTAATGGAGATCCACTATCTGTTGATGATATTTGAAAAGTTGTTGCAGTTGTAGAAACAACATAATAATCATTATCAGTAAGAGTCGTACTACCATCTGAAGTTATATTACCCCATCCATCCGAGCTTGAATCATCATCCAACCTGATTTTCATTCCAGTTTGTAGACCATGATTTGCTAAAACAATTTGATTTGTAACAGTATTAAATTCTACTCCTGCAATTTCTTCTTTATTTGTTGGTTCAGCAATATACAACGAATATTTGTCAGTAGAAGCGGCATCCTCAGAATAGACATTAATTTCTTTATAAGGGCCATCTTTCATTACATATTCATATACAGTCCACACACTATCATCTGCCGCTACTCCTGTACCAGTTGCAGTAGTATCAATAACTCGTTTAATTATTTGAGGAACTTTAGTAGGACAACACACAAATATATAATCACCACTTTGTGTATATTTGAGAGTTGCTAATTGTGCTCTAGTCCATGCAACAGTAGAAGAGAGAGTAACTTCATAGGTTGCTGGAGTACCAGCTTTATTTTTTAATAGCTGATCTTGCGACCATAATCTTAAATAACCTCCTGAAGCATCAGTAGCATGAGTCTGACCAACTTCTAATACATAGGTATTATTTTTATCTTTAAAGAAAGGAATAAGAATTGCGGAAGAATCTTTTAGTTCACCTATATAATTAGTGCCGGGGCGTTTCACAACTGGCCCTGAGAGGATAGGAAGCATATTCTTTGCCCCCTTCATACCATAACTATAAAACTCTTCGCTAGAGCGACCCTGAAGACTTTTTGCTAATACACCTTCAGAGAATCTAGGTTGATAAAACTCGTACTTCATAAATACTAACCAACATTATAACCAATACTGTAATCATATTTATTAGCTTCATATCCCTCTGTTGGAGTATTAAAAGTCCGATGAGGTACAGAAAACCTTCCTCTTTTGGCATCAAGATAGGAAGATCTTTCTCTATGTTCAGGTGTTTTATCATGTGAATTTGCGGCTCTGGCTTCTTGTAGGGCAATCACATATTTTTGCATTAATTCTGCTTTAAGACCTTGTTTACTTGTAAGTGTCTCCGCTATTTCTATTGCAAGTTTCATGGCAATTGCTTCTATAAGCAAAGAATCCAAATTATTTATATCTGTTGGTACTGCGACATACAGTAATTTTAATGCTGATTCATTAGATAAAAGATTCTTTTTTTCCACCATAAATCTTGATATTGGATGTACTTCAACAACTCTTATATAATTTGCAGGAAGTTGAAATGTATAATTCCAGCCAAATAGCGGGGTATCTATACTTGTTAAATCTGCTCTTTCAAGTGCGCTGTTCCATACATGCATTCTTAATATTGTAGTAATACAATCATCAAGTCGTGCATTACATGCTCTTGCTCTTGAATTATCATCTGTTAAATTTTGTATTCTTGCTTCGCCCAGATTACTTAGGGCAAGATTAGCTATGCCAGTTTTATCCATAATATACTATTAAGAGTGGGGGTCAGTTTCCCAACCCCCGATTGATATTAGTCTAAGGTATAAAGCGCCCAAACTGTTATCGTTACACCATTAGTAGCCGCAGTAGTTCCAGACGACGGATCGTATTTCACTACTACATCTACTTCACTGGTTATTGATACTGGTGCAAGAGTAGCCGCAGAAGCAGCCCCCATCATATAACGAGTAGCGGCACTTGTAGATGCGGCACTCCCTAAAAATGCGGTTGTTGCTCCTGTATATCCTGCTTGCAGGGCTGAATTAGTCCCTAGTGTACCAGATATTCGCATTGCAAATTCCCAGACCTTTGCACCCGGAGGTAGCTTACCGAAAAGAATTTCAGTTTGATCTGCTGTAGATGCAGTTACGAATGTATCATGTAAAACACGCACACGACCCCCTTGCGTTGCGACATCAGTCAGCTTTGCAGGTTTTGTAACGTGACGTTTTTTATGATTTACAGCATATTGATTTGCCATATTGTCCTTTCAAATGTTAAGGGTTAAGCAGTTTTGAAACAGTCGATTTGAATGACCATTTCTTCCCAAACCCTAGTTGCTCCAATATCCATTTCAAAATATGCATATGGAACGAAAGATTTGTCAGAACGTCTTTCAATCTCAGTAATTGGTTCTTCCCAAGAACAGAAAGCCAGCCCTTGCGGATGAAATGCAAGAACTGATTCAACCAATGAGTCTCCACTACCCGTTGTAGGCATGTTCTCATACCTGATGAATTGAAACCCGGCAAAAAAGTTTGTTTGCCCTTCTACCAATGCACGAATATTATTATAATCCGCACTTTGGACTTGTGTTGAGTGCAGTAATGCTTCGATCTGAGATGCAGAACACACTATGAAATAAAGTGGATTACCACCTTCATCATACTGATCTGCTTCCTGCTCAGAAAGAATCCTGCGAGCCTTTAACAGCTTATCTATTGACAAGACCGATGCATCATCAGCATCATTTTGAATACCACTCATAGTATCTGATCTTGAGCCAAAAAAGAAATTCTTGGCAATAAACTGTTTCGGGAAATTAGTTGAATTCCAGACTATTTCGGTTGCACCGTCCATTGCTCCACCATCTGATTCGTATGCTGAACCAAAAGCGGCATCAACGATTGTAGCATCCATCTTACGAGCCATAGCCATAGACGTAGCTTCTGCATAAGGCTGAAACACATCATAGTTCATTCTACGAGTGTCAAAACCTTCTACAAAGAATCCAGCATTTTTAGGCTGTGCTGATACTCTCCTACGTTTATGGGAAATCGCTTGTACAGGTGAATCTGCAAAACGTGCAACTTTATCGAGTGCTTCGTTAGTTCCGATCTTATCAATGAACTCGGCTACACCACGACAGTCTGGCTTATTTGTTACAAAATTACGTAACCTCGTTGTCTTCTGTTGAAGAGCATGTAATACATCAGCAGAGTACCGATGTATATAAGAGGTTTCAATGTCATAAAAATTAGCCATATTGTTACCATTATGAAAATTAGTTAAATCACAACACCTAGTGATTATCCATAAAGGGTCACAACAGACTTTTCAGCAGGACAAAATGTTTATCTGCCTATTATCTTTTCTTCGGTACTACCTCCACTATGGAGGGTGATATGTTATCTTACTCTGCGCTGATTAGGATAAGCCTGTTTAAACAGTCTTTCCATTTTATTCATTGCAGTTTTATGTCCGGGATCTTTATTGTCCCGATACGACTTAGAAAATTCTTTGTCACTATACAAGGCCTGAATTTCTTGCTGTGCTTGATCTGGAGAAAGCTGGCTACTGCCAAGTCCTGTCCCCACAACTAAAGAATCTTCACCCATAAGTTCGCCAACTTTAGCAAAGACACGGAGCATTTCAGGATGATTTCCCATGCCTGACTCATCCATAAGTTGACTTAACTCTGGTGATGCAAATTGAGCAAATGCCCTTTTTGCATAATCCATTTTACCATCATAGTTCTTACCCCATTCTTTTTGGAGTTCCATTGTGGTATTAGTTCTTAATTCTTCTAAACCATTTTGGTGTGATTCTTGTTCTTCCTCTTGAATATCACCATATAGTTTTAGAATATTATTTGCTTGATCTTGTGTCAGACCAGTATCATGAGCAAACTCTCTAAATCCGTCTAACTCACCATTTTGATCACCAAATTCATAATCTTTAAAATGTTCTGGTCTTCCAATTTTATTATAAAAATCATCCCATTTTTCACCTTCACTTGGGATTGCTACCATGTTATCAGGATTCCCACCAATCATTTTGACTGCATTAACGTAGGACTTTGCAAGTTTATCTACTGAATCAAAAGTCTTTAGACTTGGTTCTTCCCTTAAACCCGGAGGCATTTGGGATGCTTGAAATTCTATCGGACTATATTCTTCCGATTGTGTAGATTCATCGCTTGCCACTTGTCCTGATTCTTCAGGGGCTTGAGCTTCTTCTGTCATAATTAGTTATTAATAGGGTTATCTTGCCTTTTTGACCGGGCAAGTTCTTGTTGATCATATCGTGCACGAAACACTCTAAGATCAGTATCCACCAACTCTAGTATTTTTAATATTACACTACGCTGACCTTCTTGCCAAGCGGCTAGATATGGATCAGCAGTTGGTGTGGTTTTAAAAACAAAATGGTCTTTAACCAATTTTGTTAACACTTCTTGACCTTCTTCTGTTGAGAAACACTCTTTAAATATTTTTCTTGTATGTGCTTCTCTATCAAACCAGTTCATTGATTATGTTTACCAATGCCATGCTTAATATGACATGTTGTACAATATTTAGTTTTTTCTACAGGCAGACCAACTTTTAAATTTGCTTTTCTACCTAAATATTCTTCATAAACTTTATTTTGAGATTTAGTTACATGCAAGTCATATTTTTGTCCTGTTTGTTCTTTACGCAATAAAAATTTCTTTATATTTTCTGGAGGCAACCATTTATCTACAGGCTTTGCACTTTTTCCAATATTTGTTGCTGGTCTAGTAAGTTTTATATTTGATATATCATGACCAAATTCTCGTTTCTTTTTGTTGGGCCATTGTGCACCTCCAAACCTAAATGCTTCATGTAGTGCCCATTCATGATCCGCTTGAAAATGACCAATAAAAGGGCTTTTAAAATCTGAATGCACATCCTTTATCCAACCCCCACTTTTATCAGCTAACTGCTGTGCTTGTGCCGCTTCAGGTTTTGTTTTTTTTACAAACTTTTCGCGATTTTCCCAATTCTTTCTATTATAATGGGCTTTAATAGAACGATATAAAGCGCTTTTTCTACCAGACATTAAGCACCCTCTCTAACACTTTCTGCTTGTGCAGTTTTTTGATTAACATCTGCGGCAACTTGTGCCTGTTGCATTTGTTCCTGAGCCTGTCTTTGACGTTGTTGTTCTGCAACCATTGCATCCACTTCTTCTTTAGACCTAATATTTGAAACTGGCACTTGTAGAACTTCCGCAGTATTTTGCAATATCTGGTGAGTATTAAAATACATTGGAATCGTTTGATCTATCTGTGCAAGTGGTAATATCATCTCAAACATTTGGTTCATAGAACTTATTTCTGTTGATCTCATTGCAATAGAAACTGGATTCAAATATTCAATTCTGAATGATCTCTCCATTTCTTCAGGCATTTCAGGCAACAAAAATGACCTCATTAATATATTAACTGTTCTTCTGATTAGTGGATCTAAAAATTCTGCTTCTTGTCTAGCTAAAATTGGCCCAAGTACAGGCATTCTCTGTCTCATCCGTACTGAAACTTCAGTTGCAGAAAACCTCATTACATCACCATCAGGTGCAACAGGGCCGGGTAATTCAAGTAAATCCAAGAAGTATCCTTCTCTTATTGCCTGAGAACATTTTGCACTAAGACGTTCTGCATAGTCAGGTCTTGCATTAGTAGGTGCTTCAAAGATCATATCCTTGCCCCCCAGACCGACTGAGTAGTAATTAATAGCATCGGGTGTGGTATCTAGGGGGTCTAAGAGTCCAGAATCGGGGACGAATAGAGGCGGAGAAACCGATTTCTGAACTGCTTTTAAATACGTTTTATCAACTTCTGTAATTAACCTTATATCAGGCATTATTTCCCAAGTTGGCCCACGACCATATATTTCACGATCTGATCTTTCCCATCTGGCACAGATATAAGGCATTTCATCATAACCACCAACATTTAGAATAGTTTTATTTTCTTTTAGATAATGTACTGATATATAAGCCTTTTTAAAATTCTTTTCATTCGGTATATGTTCCATAACTGTCCATGTAGGCAATACTGCATGAACAACATCATATTCATCAAGCATTTTTTCACCCATACCTTTTTGAATAATTTCAGGCGGTAAAAATTGGGGATCAAATCTTGATATTATATCTTTAGCGGTTTGCTTGTAGTTACGGAAAACTGTGTCAATTTCCATCTCACTTCCGCTACCCAATATACAATCCGAAAGAGGGAAATTACGATAACGAGGGCCAAAGCCGGGAACATCCTCAACAAAAATAATACCAGTACCGAATGCACCAGCTTCCAAATAGTATTGAAAAACAGCACTTTGAAAGTTTGAAATAGGTCTTGACATATGGTGCTGAATAATCTTTGTTGCTTCTTCAATCCATAATGCGACATTTCTATCCTTATCAAGATTTGTATGACCACTAGATAATTTAAACCATTCTGCACCCATAGGAGTAAAAACATTATGGATATTAGATGCAAACCTTTTAAGAAGTCTCATTGCTGACCCCTCAAAAGCCATATCCATACGTTCTGCCCCTCTGGAATGAGTTGTTGTAAAGTCTGAACGATGTGGCAAGACATATTCAGAAATATCCTGCCATTGTCGTTCCCAAAGACTCCTATTATTTTTAAGTTTTTCGTGATGCCGATCTAATACTGGCCCTAATGGACTTTGTTGATTAGCCATGAATTTCCTAAATTAAATATTATTTAAACTTGTCCTGCTGAACCAGACCCAGAATGATATGCAGTTCCCATTTGAACTTCTCGTTTACGTCCTTCTGTTAACAATGTTGCATCTGCTTCTTCGTCACCAGTTGGGCCAAGATCACGAGGTTTACCAGCATCATCTGCATAACCTCCTCCTCCATGTAGAGCTTCTTCTCCTGCGGATGCAATTCTATCGCCTACACGATTAATCCAATATGCCGCACCTTTTTCGTGTCCTAACAGCCCCTCTATTCCTGCACCAAGACCAGAAGCAACATTATCTGTTAAAAGACTTATACCTCCAGCTAGATCAGACAATGAACCTTCGGGTGCAGGAATATTTGGGATAGGTACTTCAGGCAGATCCATTGGATTGACATCAATTTTAACTGGATTATCCTTAAGAGCCCCAGATACATTATCTGTAATTTTTTTAAATGGATTCCCTCCACCGCCTTTACAGAGTGCGATGTCGCCAGAGTATTCAAATGATTCCGATGATGTTTTTACTAACTCACCATCTTTCCACTCGTAATTTACTTCAGTATATATTTTCATAATTCCCTTTCTCAAATATTTATAATTGTTTTCTAAACAAAATACTATGTTCAGAATATTCTAGCAAAATTTTTTTCCATCCCTTCCTGCCATAACAATCCATATATGAACAACCTTGTTCTTTTGCCCATTTTTCTAATACAGATAATGTTTCTGTAACCCATTCTTTCATTCTATTTCCTGAAACTGTTACTATCCTGCAAACCTTATCTCTTGGGAACTCGACAAATTCCGTTGTTATAACTGCTATTACATTATTTGTTGTATTTTCTAAAATTAGCCATAACGTATAATATCCTTCATTAATAAACAACTTTACATCTTCATCATTAAACACATCTTCATTAGTTCTTGCAACTTCGTGCTTAATTTTATCCCAAACTCCATCTACTTCAGAACCCGAAAGATTTACATAATTAAAGATATGCCCTTTCTTGATGATCTGCATAATAATCGTATGTATTTATTGCTCGTCTCGGTCGTTTTTTAGGCGATCCAGTTGCGGCATATTTCAATGACTGAGAGGCATACCTAGTTGCACTCATCAAGTCATCATGAACTTTAACTATTTTACCATCTTTCCGATGATACATCCTAACTTCTTCAAACCACAAGTTAAGATAATTAAAAACCCTGAATCTACCAGTTTGCATTCTTGACAGCATATCCATAATTCCGGGTTCTACTGCAATGCCACCTTCAGGATTCTCAAAGTGTTTATGAATCATATTTAATCCCTGTTTCCTGTATAATTCTGCTAATGGCTTCCCAGATCCTTTATCATGCTGTGAACCATCATGAGGCCATACGACAGGAATCCATTTACCACGTTCCCTTATTGCCGCACCATGAACTACAGGAGTCTCCGTTGATTTTCTATAACAGTCATAAACATAAACTGTATCAGTATCACGATCCCATGCAAGCCATACTGCCGCAGTAGGGTGATCCCATCCAAAATCCAGACCACAAATTTTAGGCCAATAGTCAGGAATTGGGAATGGTTCTATTTTTAAATCATCTTCACTTATAGGGAATACAAGACCTGATCCTAGAACTGGTATTCCTTTTGACCGCATATCCCTTTCATGTGGAGGAAGTGCGGCTAATATTTCTTTCTTAATATCTTCGTCTAAATGCTCTGCATCATCCCATGTTGCATGATAAAGTGCCTGTGACTGTCCTAAACGTGTCATAAATTGCGTTACAACTTCCGTCATGCCACTTTCAGGGGTAAAGGTCATATAAACTATACCACCACTTTTTAAGGCCGCTCTAAGAGCCTGTGAGTATATATCCTGTGGGGGTTCTTCATCAAGCCATGTTACATCAACGGCTTTACCCATCCATTGCATCTTGCCCTGTTCATAGGATTTAAAAATAAGTTTTGAATTTCTTCCAGATACATGTTTTACATGCAAACTCTGGTATGCATTTGGAACTCCGGGTTGCCTAAGAGGTGTACCATCAATATATTCTTTAGGGATTGCACCTTTACCAAATTCATCTTCATCACCCGGCTCACCTAGTAATTCAGCCTGTACTATATCTCGTGTGTTTGCAGTTGTATTACCAGCCGCCCAAGCAGTTATAGGCCGTTTAAATTTTGCTCCTGTCCACCATTCTGGGTATCTTCCTGTTAAGTGATATGCCATTTCACATGCACCGCAAAATGTTTTTCCAGTTTTATTAGCGGCCATTAACAGGCGTTGCCTAGCAAGCCTCCCTGCCATGTCTTTGGCATCATGGAATCTTTTCTGGTACTCATAAGGTTCATACTCAAGCAGTCTATTAGTTTCATAAAGTTCAGTAATCTTTTCTGCAATCTCAATTGCCTTTTCTGCTTTTTTACTCATATAGCTTTAGTTAATTTCTTTCTTTCTTCATACTGCTTTATTTGAAAGCCGGATTTCGGGATATACATTTGAGATAATGTTTCTAATGTGCTTGGATCTTTTACGCCAGCTTTTTTAAGTTCGTTTCTTGATTTTAAAACACCACTTATCATTGAGATTATACTTAATGGGCCTAATGACTTAGTAACATTTTTCCCGGTTTTATTTTTTAACAATTTTAATGCTTCTTTCCTGTGTTGTTGTGGAGTTCCCCATGTACCAGTACGCTTTGATTGAGTCATTTTAATAATTCCAGTTCTTCCTCCTTCTTGTGGAACTTGTTTTATAATCTTATTAATATTCTTTGGCAGGGAATAACCAGTTTTACCTGTAGTACTAGATTTGTTAACTTTTGTAAATACTCCGGGGTGTTTACCTGATGTAGTTTTAATTTTCTTTACAAATTTATCACCTGTACCGACTCGTTTTGTTTCACCAAGATTAACATTGCTTTCATAAACTCCTACACCACCAGTATATTGTGTAGGCTTATCAACAAATGCTCTTGATATTATTCCACGCTCTCCGGGCTTAATATGCGGTACAACTTTCTCACCTTCAGATGGCACAGTTGTGTACCTATTACCAGCACCCGGTCTATGATCAGTTACATTCTTAGATGAATCAAGATGATGTGGCAGAGATTCCTGTATTGCTCCATGCCTAATAATACCACCAACTAATTTCTTATTAGTTCGATCCATTGTGCCATGACCAGTAATTTCTCCTACTTTTCTAATATTTATACCAATATCTTTGCGACTTATTTTGGCTTTTCGTGTATCTTCTCTTTTCTCACCACCAGTAGCTTCGCCACTAAGTTTTCTATCAAAAGGATCCCATTCTGTTACAGTTTTCTTTGTATCTTTACCAATTACTTTCCCGGCAGATTCTTTCTTTTTATTAGCATCTTTAGTCCATGCCGTATTAAGAACACTCTGCTGAGATGGTGCATCCATATCTGGAATTTTTGCATACTCATTAATTAGTGTTCGTGATAAGAACTCTCGTTTTTCTCCTGAATAAAAGTGAGTAAGATTCCTTGCCGCAATTGTCCTTCTTTTTAAAGCATCCAGTTTATTTATTTCAGCATCACGCTTCCCTTGTTCTTTTATTGCACTCTCAACTTGTTCAACTTTAACTTCTTGAAGTTTTGGTTTTTCAGTATGAGTACCTTGTGTTCCTTCTTTGCCTTCATAAAGCGATGCTTGTTCAGCTTTTTTCTTTTCTGTTACAAAATGTTCATAAAAGGGATTGCCTTTATCGTATAAGTTTGCACCAGAGTATCCAGATTCTTGTTGTTTGTTGACTAGATCTGAAACTATATTCTGTATTAATTTAGGTTTTTGTTTATTTAGTTTAACAACTTCATGTCCCGGCAAAACTTCTTCAGTTCTTTGATCAATGTATCTGCCTTTTTTAACACTATATGGCTGTTGTCTCCTAATATCTGAAGTATCTTCTTCAATAAACTCTTTGCCGTGTTCTTCACCGGGGCTATCAGGGAAGTCAACTCTAAGTGCCTGATCTGTTTTAAGCGGATAACCTACTTCACCTGAAAGATTTGCAATACGCTTTAATTCAGTTTGATTTAATATTCCACGAGTATGTCTTGGTTTATTAAATTTACTTTCTTTAAAAGATTCTTTATTAAAGGCTATAGCTTCTTCTTTTGTATAGCCTAATACTGGTTTTTCTGGATCAATCCATAAACCATCATTAATAAGATGTTCATTGTAATCTTTTGCAACCTCAATATTATACTCATGCTTTTCTCGGATTACATCTAGGGCGGCTAACCCACTGGTAAGATTAGGTTTTTTAATATATGAACGAGTCTGGCCTTTATCTAATTGGGGGATACTGCTTTTTTTGATACCTTTTTGTTGAATGACTTTAGCCTTGCTTGGATCTTGTCTACTAACACCTCTTATTTCATCTTCAACTTCATCTATGTACTCTTGAACAATTTTGGCAGTATTACCTTTACCATGCTTTTCTTGTAATTGTGAATATCTATCCCACCATATTGATCTTTCACCATATGAGTAGCCGACTTCACCTTTCGGATCAAAATAATACCTGTTAAGTAACTGTCTTTTTTCCTTACCTCCTTTTACTCCACGATCTTCTAACTTTCTTAATGCCTGTTCTCGTGCATCTAATTTATTATCCCCCGGGAATAGATAGTTTCCTTTTGCATCTTTGCTATAAGGACTTATTGCTCTTGTTTTTAAACCATACTGTTTTGCGACATCACCAATAATTTTATCACTATCACTTTTACTATATCCTCCATACCAGAACTCCACTTGATCATCTGAATACTGACTCCTTACATCTTTAATAATCTTATCAAGGTTTTTACGGAAGTTTGCTTCTGAGTCACCAAGCCTTGTTGGGCCTTGTAACCAGACTGCCTTTTTAGTTTTTGAGGGGGGATTCCATGGTGACCAAGTTTTTTCAGGATTTTTAACAAATTTCTTTAAATCAGCACCTTTATACCCTCCCTCTTCAGTAGAAACAATTTTACCACCTTTCCGTTTTGCCGCATCAGATGCTAAAATACGTCTCCGCTTAATAAAAGGAAGAAGTTTCTGATTCTTAATTATATTTTTACGAGCCATTAGTCTCAGTTATTTGTGGGCCAGATATAACTTTCCGGCTTTTAAATGCTCCTATAAGCATCTTTGCACCATCATCACCAACTAAGGCAACCAACTGTGCATTAAGTTCTTCTATGGTACGTCCAGTATCAAATTCATTAGCAACCTTATGTCCACCCCTGTCCAAGATTTCTTTTGCGGCATTGAGCTTTACAGTATCGCTTTCGCTATGCATCAACTGCTCAATAACAGACAATGCTCTTGGGCCACCTTCCTTCAACCTTACTTGAAAACGCCTGTCTACCTCCTCCCGATTTTCCTCTACAAGTTTCTTACCACGAACTTGCAACTGGTATGGATTCTTGTCTTTATATCCTGCTTCTTTCATTGAAACAAGATAATCGCCTGTAGCAACAAACGTATCTATAAACTTTTCAGTATTGTGCCGCATAGCCTGTCTTCTTGGTTTCGGAATCGTGTCCCTCATCCTTACGCTTCTTTGGCTTGCTGGTGAGTAAAGTCTTGGCAGGTTTATTGCTCTTCTTGTCAGAATGCATATTCTCTCCTAAATATAAATTTTCAAAAGAAATTTTAATCTAGGGAACTTCTTTAAGAAATACAAGAATTTTTTAAGGAATTATTTATTTGTGTTATAGAAGGGTAACACTAAATTTTCCCCCTGTGTAGGGGAATGGGTAGAGAGTACTACAAAGACAAACGCATTTTGTACCCCACCCCCCATGCACACTCGGTGGCACTACGGAATCCACATAATAAAAATCTTTAGTAACTATTGTAAAAAAAATCTTTCTTATCCTCTAGCACAGGAAAAGATCTTCTTAATGTTACTCACAATAACAATGACAAAGATTAATATTACAAGCAAGCACTCATGTTCTGGAATAGATAAATATTATATTTAATAAATAAAAGGCAGAGTCAAGTTTTTTATTTCATAAGCGTAATCATACATTCAATTCATACTTGATATTGCACTACACATTCGATTATTCCGCACTAATGTTATTTGTAATAAGGAGGCGAACCTCACGGTGCATGAATGCTCCTGAAAATGTCGCATTCTTTTAAAAATGCACCTCTTATTACTAAATAATCATAGTGCTAAAAATAATAATCTTCATGTTTCGTATTCATATCATCGTATTCATTTTCATTCCTTCTTACTCAATCAATGCTCAACATAAACTAGTAATAATATCAAAACATTTTATTACTTTCTTTTTTTTAAACTGAAGTTTTTGTGGGTGAGTTGGGTTTGTCGGCTTTGATCACGATAACCTTAGTTACTCTGCCTACTGGCTTCATTCTGTGCATAGCAATTCAGCAATGCGCTTTCATCAAACATGATACGAGGTAGTTATGAATAAAGTAGAAATTAAAAAGTTAATCAGTGGTACAAAGGTCACACTAGAAACGTTTGAAAATTTGAAAAACGAGTGTGGACTCAAGTCTGCCATTGAATTCGTCAAATCACAAAAAGGCGAAAACACGCCCAGAGTTAATAACAGCCCAACAGTAGGCTTTCTTAACAAATTTGAAACTATAGTTCGTGACGAAGAAACTAAAAAGGACTATAGAGTCACAAAAATGCGTTTCAAACTTGGCATTCCTCGTGAACAAGTAGCAGGAAGCCCACTTGAATCACAATGTGAAGGAGATTGGTTGCTCCTCACAGGCGTGTTCCAGCCTAACAAGCAGAGTGAAGGCTTCTACATCGGTCAAGATTTCATACGCTCCAGAGAACAGGAGAACCTCATGGAAGAGGAGAAATCACACAAGCAGGGCAAAAAGCCCTACGTCATTCACGATTGGATGAAATCACGAACTAGCAATAACATTGTTGAAGTTCAATAAACTCGTTGTGCAGGGGGTTAAGATAATTGCCCTCTGCACTTTTTTTTACACTATGCATTGGAATTCGCTTTGCTCATTCAAACTAAAATGAAAATATTTTTATCAAAATATTATCATTTGAAAAGCAGGGCACATGCACTAACCATACCAACACAGGAGAATCGTGAAATGGAAATCATCTATGAACAGTTTAATCCCAGCAGAACATTACTCAGGGAAAAAACAAACTCAATCAATCAATCAGATCCAGCGTATCAACTCAAACTCGCACAATTCATATCAGAACCAGAACCAGAAGTTGAACTTAGCTTCGATTCCTAAACCTAACTGGTTAATTTCAACAGTATTTTGTGCATTAGCATTCACTCTAATTCCATTATTCCCAATAGTAATTGCATTTCTAGTTGGACATTGGATTAGTAACAATAATAAGAAATAAATAAGGAGAAATAAGATGGAAACATACACATTAGACACAGCAATCATGGGATCAAAAAGATTATTCAATAAAGTAAGACTCATGATGAATATTGCAAATAAAGTTTCATGGTTAAATCCAACAAAAATAGGTATTTACATGCTTGCAGGAGTATATGCAATATTGTATGCCGCAAGTTCACCATTATTCATACCAATCAATTTTGTCAGGAAACATTGGGCAAGAGGATTGGCAAAAGCAAATGTAACTAAAATGATTTCCAAATAATAATTTATAGAGTTGGTGAGGGGCACGACGGTGCGATGGCGGTGGAGGCTCGATTATCAGCAATAGCCAACTCTATTCACAATCAAATAAGAGGTATATATGAAAAAAATAAGACAATGGTTAACAGCATTACAAACTCTAAAACATATGCAAAAGCCTACAATCAATCCAATACAGGCTCGATACATAATTGAATGCATTAAACATAACGAGAAAGCAATATGAGTGAATCACACATAAAACCCTATGTATGGGATCAAGTAGAACTACTTAGAACCCTCACAGACCTCTATATAAAGAATAAAGATACAGAAGATGGTCACATGAACGGAATGTTAGGTGATCAAGCATATAGAGCATTAAAACTAGTAATAAACCAGCAAATACTTGAATTAACTAACTATATAGCAGAGCAACATAATAAATCAAATCAATGTACCAATGGAATACTTGAAAAAGATGAATTTGGAAATCCAACTAAAACAATATTTCAATGAAAGGATAATATGCATCCACTAGAAGATTTTAACGATCGAATGGAAGAGTTTGTAGAACAAAAGAAAACAGAAGACAGACTCCCTAAATCAATCTCAGAAGTATGGGATTGTGCAACTGGAATAGAAAATCATGGTTTCATAGATTATGATGCCACAGATCTTCACAAAGAGTTGCAAAAACTCAAAGAAGCATTAGTGAAACTCAAACAAAACGAGTAACACAAATAAGTGCCAGTACAGTCTAACACATTGTATTGGCACACAAAAAATCATACACACTCATGTGTACCAACAATCAAAACCCAAAATGGAGAACAGGATGTCACCAACTGAAGAATTTATAAAAAATTTACAACATGACCACATAAAAATGATTATAGATGGTTTAGAACTCTTAGATGAATATTACAGCACAGAATCATTATTTGATAAGGTCATGGAAGTAAGAGATTTAAAAACAACTGTACAAAAGCATGTACCGACACACATTTTAAACTAAAAAAGGAGACAAAATGGAAGATTATAAAATGAAAAGTAACAGAAATGCACAAATAATTGATGAAGAAATTTCTAAATTAGATATAGAAGACAGTGCTAAAGCACAATTATACATACAACTAAACACAGCACATTGCCTAAGATCAATAAAAGAAGAATTAGTACAACTAAATTCTATACTTAGGCACAAATCTGGCATAGATCAACCAGACGGATGGGATTCATCTAAAAATCAAAAAGACACAGATGACGTACCAGAAACAGTAACAAATGATTTAGGAGATTTAAGAAACGATCTAGATGATTTATCTCAACAATTAGATGATCTGAGGGGTGATGTAGAATATAAATCCAATGAAGATCATGATCATGACAGTTATTTAACAGGAATTGATCTTGAAGACTTGGAAGACAAAATATATGAATCATTAAGTGCAAAACTCCAATCAATCAGGGAAGAAATTTCTAATGTAAAAAAGGATTTCTCTGAACCTAAAAATGTAACAATAAAATGGAGAGATAAAGCCGATGAATGATAAAGAAAAATGTGCATGGTGTGGTGCAGATTTAACACTTCAACCCGGCCCTATACATCGAGAAGGCGGTAAGGCATACTGTAATCCTACATGTGCGGCATCTTATCGTGTAACCAAAGAACCTAAAACAAAAGAATTAACTGGAGGCTAATATGTTAAAACATAAACCAATAGAAACTCAGACATACAGTAGTTTTGAGCATTTAAAGCATGATGCAGGATTAGAAGAAGATAAAACCTCATATGATCCTGTACCATCCAACATAGTATTTGAAGATGATCAATGGATTAACAACAAATATAACTTCAATACACATGGCATTAAGGCACTTTGTCAGGCAACTAACGTAAATGGATTATTTAATACAATGGAAGCAATGGAGCATCCTCATATGTCATCTACATTTCTTAACAAACTATTCGATCAGCAGAGTATTAAAAACGAATTAGCAAGTAAAAGACTTGTAGTTAATGGTGATACTATAGTGGGAATAGTTGGTTCAAGGTATCTACCATACAGTAACTTTCAATTTCTTTACGATTTATTCAGGGATGATAAAAATGATTCCTTAGAATTGGAGAGAGCAACAGTTACCAATACTAAAATGACTGCCAACTTTGTTGAGAAACATGGAGGTTTCAAGATGAAAGATGGAGAAGATTTCACTAAGATTGGTATAAGTGCAAGAAACTCAGGTGTAGGAGATACCAAAGTATCTACAAATATTTTTACATTAAGACCAAGATGCCTAAATGGTATGATGCATTATGTAAAAAGAGGTACAACTTCAGCAAAGCATACTGGAATGGCAGATGTAATGAAATATAAATTAAATCAGATCATAACATTAGCAAAAGACCAGTATGAGGTCGTAAAGGAGCGTGTACAGGCATTAACACAAGTTCCCTATACTAACACTACCGCAGATACTTTTCTTAAGCTACAAGCCCCTGTGGACATTTTACCACAATTAAGGAAAGCAAAGTTATGGAGTCCTAAAAAGAAGTTCTCAGATGTAACTACTCATCAGGAGGATTTAACTCGATCTATACAGATACTAAATGAAGTACCTACCAAGTATGGTGGAGTACATACATTAGCAGTATGGAACAGTACATTTAGGGATCAGAACAGCATGTATGAATGGGTAGAAGCATTCACAGAACATGCACAAACATTACCAGCAGAAGTTCAATTAGAAGTAGAACAAGGTGCTGGTGAATTAACAGCATGGATTAGTGACCATAAAGAACAACTTGGTTACTTACCATTTTAGGCACAGCTGAGTCGTGTCTAAGCGACATGGATGTTGCACAACAAAGACTGGTGAGGTAGGTATGGCGATAAATAGTCTGTGGAGGGAATACTATTGTTGCCGCACAGTAAATTGCGGCATAACGTAGTATTTTGTAATCAGTCTTTTCACATTAACATTTAACAATAGAGGCAAAATGCAAAATAAAGCAGGAAGACCTAAAAACTTAAAAGGAAGAGGATACAAAGCTCTTCAGGTAAGAGTTGAAACTGATGAAATGCTTGTTGAATATCAGGAAAAAATACAGCAGAATCGTGGTTATAATGTTAGTAAAAATGATTTAGTACACATAGCTGTAAAACGTTTAGTTGCTGATGATCCAATATAAATAAAGGAGAAACTATGGAAGAGCCACATTGGTTATTTGATGAAGAAGCATGGGAGGAACATCATTCCGTGAAGGAACCAAAGTTAAATTATGATCCAGATGATCCAGAACCAATTGATGATCTAGATTTTATTGACATTAATGATTTACCTTGATATGTTACTCTAAACAAACTAATATATAGTTATGACTTTACGAGAACAATGCATTGAATTCCAAGTAAAATTGGATCCAATTGCAAAAGAACTAGGCTATTCCAGAAATTATGTTGGTATGGTCTTAAATGGTAAACGTCAAAATCATAAAATAACCTCCGCAGTCTTTTTAGCATTAGAAAAACGCAAATCAGAACTGCGTAAACTTATTGGATAAACCAGAAAGGTATTTATGAAAATAAATCTACCAGTGGATGACTATGCCGCAAGACGGCCTTACATCAGTGCTTCAGAGGCACATAAGACTTTCTCAAATGAAATGCATACATTCTGGAACATGAAAGTCGGTAACATAAACCCTCCAGATATTTCCCACCTAGAGCCAATTAAACGTGGCAAACGAACAGAAAAACATATGCCTGAGTGGGTGTATGAAGATTATGGAATGAAGATTGATGCCAATTTTGACACTTTCCTGAGTAAAAAATATCCGTGGGCGATTGCAACGCCTGATGGTTTTTTTAAAGGAGAAGATGGAAAATATGGTATTGAATTCAAAGCGCCATCTATATTTAATTCATCATATGGTGAACCAGATACAGATGATATTCCACAACATAATCTTGTACAAGTACATCATTCAATGGCAGTTTTACCTAGATTAAAAGGGTATTACTTATTTACATATACGGAAAATGGAATTACCAGATATGTAATCAAAAAAGATAAAGAAATTGAAGAAAAACTGATGGAAAAAGAATCTAGATTCAAAGGATTTGTGGATGAAAATGTTCCACCACCTCCTAGAAATGAACAGGATTTAATCTATCATTACTTCAAAACCACTAACAAAACCTACTTAGAAAATCCTAGTGCTGAATTACTAGAGGATTGTAACAAGTTAAAACAAGTTCGTAATCAAAAGAAAAATGAAAAATCTAATGAAGACGATCTTAATTTTAGGATAAAACGTGGTATTGGTGAACATTCGGGCATAAAATTCCCTGATGGCAAGATACTCCGTATGGATAGATGTTTTTCAAAAGCCAAAGTAGATCAAGAAAAACTCTTTGAAAAAGAACCAAAAACATTTAGAGCATATTGCACCAAATTTGATGCAGAAATATATGCAAAAAACAATCCTGATTCTGAATTTGTTGTCAGAAGTCCATATACTAAATTACATTTCCCAAAAGACTAAGCAGTTTAAAGGCTAAGATTGTAAGTGGATTGCTATTTACCACCAATGATAAATGACATTGGTATTCTCCACATTATTCAGCAGTTAAATCAATACAGGTTTCATTGTGTTCCAACCTTACGATGTCTTTAGACTGCTTCCTATTATAATATCAAAACGAAATGAGGCAAAATGTCAAAAATAATCAAATATGAAAACATCACACCAGATCAAGTAGAACTAATTAAAAGTCAAATTGCAGTAAATGCAACTGATGATGAACTAAAACTGTTCTTACATGTTGCTAACAAATCAGGTCTTGACCCATTAGCTAGGCAGATTTACTTCATTAAAAGAGGAGGTAAAATGACTATAATGACCGCAATTGATGGGTTCCGGGCAATTGCAGATCGAACTGGTCAGTATATCGGTAGTAGCGATCCTGTATTTGAAGATAAAGGCGATATACCTATTAAAGCTACAGTAACAGTTAATAAAGTAGTTGCTGGCGTTGTAGGTAATTTTACTGCAACTGCAAGATGGTCTGAATACTATCCCGGTGAAGCGCAAGGCTTTATGTGGAATAAAATGCCCCACACAATGTTAGGTAAATGTGCTGAAGCATTGGCACTTAGAAAAGCCTTTCCTGCTCAATTATCAGGTCTTTATACTGGTGATGAAATGGATCAGGCTAACAATGATGACAAACCTAATGAACCTCCTCCTAATAAGCCTAAAGAAATTAACCCTACAGGCGGTTCTCAACAGCTTAAAGATAATTTAACTGAGCCTGAAGAAAATAACTTTAAATATTCTCTTGAAAGTACACAAAAAGAATTAGATGAAGAATTCGCTTTTTGTGAAAATGATACTTTAAGAAAAACTATTCTTAATACTTTAGATGACAATAAGTTTGTGCCATCTGATACAACTAACGAAACTTTAATTGAATTTGCCAAAACATATCCATCAAATAGAGAACGGTTTCAGAAGTTAGCACACAAACAAAGTAAAGAATGGAAAGGCAATATGCTTCCTGATGATTGGACTGCACTTACAGCATATATGGGAGAATTAGACAAGTTTTATCAAATGGCTGAATCTTCTCAAACACAAGAGGCTGTATGACATCAAAAAATACTATGACATATAATGATATGCATGAACGTGTAAAACATGCATATATATTAAAATTAATCACAGAATGTGTAGAACACAACAGCCCTGTATTAAATAAGTACGTTATACCTTATTTAAAAGAAAAAGAAACTCATATTGCCGCTACAATAGGACGATACGCTATTATAAAGGAGGCTAAATGAGCATATTTGTTGATGCAGTATCAATATACTGTGATAACTGTGATGAAACAGTAGAATTTGACACTAACATAGTTCTTGATACTGAAAAAGAAAACATCACACATACATTAAGTGTTCAATCTCAAGTTGAAATGTGGTCTTTTAATTCTATAAAAACATATGGTTATACATATGACACTCTATGTCCAACGTGTGCAGATAAATTTGAAGAAAAGGGGGTTGCATGACCAAAAATGCTATTGTAATTCCTGATTGGATTAATCCTGATACATGGGAAGATTTCAAGGAACATAGGAAGTTATTAGGTAAAAACAAAGCATTAAACCATTTATCAACTAAAAAAATAATTAATAAACTGACTAAGTTCAGAGAACAAGGTTATAACCCTAATGAAATTCTGGATTCCGCAATAGAAAATGGCTGGACATCTGTTTTCATTACAAAAGAAATGACAAACCAAAAGGAGAAAGGAAAAACAAGAGGTGGTTGGGCAGGGTTAGATCCTGATCATCAAATGCAAATTGCCATTAGAGAATTTGAAAAAGGAGAACATGGGAAACTTAATTAATTCTTCAATACATCCTCAAGTAAGGATATTTGTTGCAATGTTATGTGAAGGTTTCAATGTTCCATCTTCAGAAACTAAAATACAGGCATTTGCCAATAAACTAAAACATCCACACATTCCTGCTCTTATGGAAACATACGAGATCTTTACTGATGGTCGTGCATCTACAAACAAAATGCCTACCATTGCTGAAGTTATGGAAGTATATCGTGGAGTTGAAAAAAGACTTACACAAAAAAAGGTTGAACAAATTACTTCTGAGAAAACCCAGGGGGTTGATTATTCTCATAGTAAAGTAATGTTTGCCAAACTAATTAAAACTCTTAAAGACGGAGGTGCAAAACATACAGGTATAACAGATTTACCAGTTACCGATTTTCAAGGTGGCTACAAGTTTACCCTATCAAGAGACGAAACTGGTCGAGATTGGGTATATTTTCATAATCATCCTGTAAATCACGAATAAATAATGCTCAGATCGCTCTGTATGAGAAGGAAATGGATGTCCCCTAGTGATTGTATAGGGCGATTTGACTCATTTCAAACTAGATATGAAACAGTCTCAAAAAATAAGATATTGTAAACAATGTGGTAAAGAAATAGATAATTCTGGTCGTAAGATGAATAAAAGAACTAAATATTGTTCTAATGATTGCCATGAAGACTATCTATTTGATAAAAGACTTAGAAATGCTGAATTAAGAAACAATGCAAAAGAGACTAATAAAGAAAAAAGGAGAAAATATGAATCCAGTCGCTAGATTAAATATTCCTCCATGTCCGAAACCTCGTATGACAAAAGCTGATCGCTGGCGTAAAAGGCCAAGTGTATTGAAGTTTTTTGCCTTTAGGGATGCAGTAAGGCAATATAAAGAAAGTAAAGTTGTCTTACAAAGTCCTTATCATTTACATCACTTGGAATTTGAATCATTTGAGATTGAATTCCATGTGCCTATGCCTAAATCATGGAGTAAAAAGAAAAAAGGATATATGAATGGTTCTGCACACCAACAAAGACCTGATCTTGACAACTATCTAAAGGCTTGGAAAGATTCGGTTTATGAAGAAGATGCTATTGTGTGGAGAGTAAAGGCATCTAAACTGTGGACTGATGGAACAGGACACATAGTAGTAAACTACTTATGAAACATAAAACATATAACCATTGGAAGGTTAATATTTATGTAAAAGAAGTTGAAGATAAAGAGAAGTTACGTCAAGAAGTCAAAAATGCAACTGAAGAATATCTGAAACATAATCAAATAACGTATCTAGTAGCAACTCCTACTGTAAAACCTTTATCTGTTAAAGTTAAGACTTTACGGAAAATAAGTGATACTGAGGAATTTGCATACCTAGAAGAAGAACATGAAAATAACTATTATTAAAGGAGATAAAATGAGTGGCAATTCTTGTGATTTTGAAGGTTGGATTACACATGAACCTGAATATGGACAGACAAATGGAGGAAAAACGTATTGTAATTTCTCTATTGGATGTAAAGAACAATATGAAGGTAAAACTACCTATTTAAAATTTACAGCATATGGTAAACATGCAGATAATCTAAAAGCTAAAGCTGGTAAAGGATTATTTATTACTTTGTGGCATACCATAGCACAAAATGTTGAATATAATGATAAAAAAACAGGAGAGAAGAAGTGGTACACTAGGTATTTACTTCACAATGAAAAAAGTGACTTTACTGTACCTAGTGCTTTTAAGGGAGGTAGTGAAGATAACTTACAAGCAGAAAAAGATTTTTCTGAATCTTATGCTTCGGATGACTTACCTTTCAGAAACTAATAAGACCACATTGTAGGTCTAGGATGTTTATCATCAGAGAGTGTGTCTATGTGAATAAACCTTTTTGCATGGGTGCCTCTCTGAGATATACCAACCCCACTTACTCCATGTTTCCTAGCAATATCAATTAATCTTAATGCATCTGCTCCTGCAATAAGAATATCACTTGCCTGAGTACCATTAGTTCTAGGAACATGTGGCCCATTCTTTCCAGTTGAACTCACTTCAGCATTCCTCTTGGCACAGCGTACCCCGCTTGAGATTTTCAAAGGTCTTTTCATTTCATCCCTAATGTTCTGCAATATAGACATGAAGTCTGGATCCATTGAATCTTCTCCACAACCACAGCTACACATCATTTCTGCACTAGAAAAGTTCTTTGTAATCATCATAGCTAGTCCTCCTATAACTAACCCATTGAATTGTCGTCTAGTACCAACCCACATGGGTCTATTACACTAAGAAGCGTTATTACTTCTTATGTCCCAATGATTCTTTTAGCATTTTGACTAACTTATCATCTACATCACTGTCAGTCTTTTTTGCTAAAGTTTCTAATAATAATATTATGACTTTCTCAATAACTTTACTGTTACCTAGAAATGATAAAGCCATACTTTTTACTACTCCTGCAATAATAAATGGCATATACTCCTTCCTAATTAAGTTTAGTTAGTCCGCAATAAAGCAAGATGTATGTTTTCTAATTCACAAGATATATCCTGAAGCTCTTTAATTTGGATATATTTCAATGACCATTCAATTTGAAGTCTTCTTATCTCAGGATCTTGGGATAAATATCCTTTTGAATATTGTAATTCTCTCTGAATCCAAAAAGCAACATCATCAAGATCAGGGTCAAACTCTATCGTTTCTTCTTCGTTTTCATTAATTTCTTTAACTTGCTCATTTTTTGCTCTTTCTCTTGCTACTTCATTTAACGATTGTCTTAAATCCATTATTCCTCCTTTAAACTATCTATTTGTCTAAGTATTTCATACTGTGAACCTTGAATTATTTCTAGCTTCTCTGTATGTAAAACTAATTTCTCTAATACTGCATCAATTTGGTAACTCAGAACAGCTTGTTCCTTTTCAACGCCATGAACCATGCCAAACAACATTAACATCAAAGCCGCTGATCCAGTAACCCATAATGTCATCCAAATTTTAGAAGCCATAATCAATGTGCTGTTACTTTTCCAACATGAATTCTAATATTAGTGACTGTTTTATCCAATTCTTTAAGTTCGTATTTTATATATTCCTCTGACTTATGTAAATGTTCAAGGTGAATTGTGTGTTGCTGAATAATCTCGTCTTGGTCGAGAACGGTTGTAAAGAGCCATGATACGATAGAAAGAAGGATGATCCCGAGTACGGGCATACCCATTTTAACTAGATTATGCTCAAATACCCTTTCTGCACCGTTACCATTATAATTTGTTGCTGGTCTTGTTTTTTTTAAAGCCATATAGCCTTTTAGGATTAAACATTATTTTCTTTTTTTCTTTTTTTTACGTTTAATCTTTTTATCAAAATGTTCTATTGTTAATTTTTTATCAGATTTAGTTTCCTCTTTCCACCTATCTACTCTTTCTTTATCCTTATCATCATTACCAAAGATAATCTTAACTAATCTATTTAAAAACATCACACTCTACATTTATATTGTTAAAAACACATTGCCAATAAGGTCTTACATAATGCTTATTCTGCCAAGTAGTTCCTTTATATGGCTTCAAATCAACTGTATATCCTTGCTTAGTTGATACACTATGAGAAGAACAAGATGCTAAAAGTAGTAATATTAAGCTAATTCTTACCATTCATATGTTCCTCATGTTCCTGATCTCTTTTGTCTTTAAACCAGTAATCGGTAATCTTAACAAGAATTGCAACATACGTTCCCACAAGGATGTTAACAAGATCACGACTCGCTTCTTGCACCTCTGCATAGAATAATAAATAGAGCAAAATAAGAAACGTAATTGCATTGGCAACCGATATAATGAATCTCGCCCAGAAATTAAGTAATTTCCTATTCTCCAGTGCATCTCCACCGCCACCGAATAGAGTTTTGTGGTGTTCGTCTGATCTTCTTTCATCCATTTATTCATGGTTTCGGATATTTCTTTTTTACTTCTGCTCTCTTAGCTTCAATGGCAGATTTATCGTCAGTATCGTAGAGTGCTACTACAAGTTCCTCTATGCTTGGATACTCTGCTTTACGTTTATTTTTATAATCATTGGATTCCCACTCACTAATCATTTCAGCTAATTTAGCATCAATTTCTTTTTCAGTTGGATTTGGCCCTTTATTATTTGGTGAGAACTCAACCGTGTCTGTTTCAGAATCATACCCAAAACCTCCAACAACTAGTTCCCTTAAAGCATCAAATTTTGTAGGTTTACTATTCATGTCACAACCTCCAACAAGAGAATACTACTTTTACCATTGGGATTCATCCCCCCTGCTGGTACGTCACCACCTGCACCAGAATATTCATTTCCTGCTTTTAATTTTGCAATATATGTATGATTCCCTGTGGCTGATGATGTATCTTCTGCAATAAGACAATTCATAGAAGTTACATTATGATAAGGATCATTATTGTTTTCATCGTGAATATATTGGTAAGTTTTCCCAAAATCAGTTGCGGCAGTTGGTGCAGTCCGATTAAACCAAAGTATGCAGTAAGATGCATGATTACAATTTAATGCATAAGTTTGAATACTAGGGTTAGCAATAATTACAATTTTTGAACCAGATATTTTTTTATCTATTGTGCAAGTATAGTTTGTACATTCAATTTCAGTATAATCATTAGTCCAATATGAAGTAGCTATATCTAATGTTGAAGCTGTTGTAATAATATGTCCTGCTGGGAACGTAGTAGTAGATGCCAGAGTCTTATTTGCTAGAGTCTGTGTATCATTAATACCTACTGCTGTAGAAGTAAGTCCATCAATATGGTCAAACTCTGCCGCAGTTGTGCCTCCTGCCACATAATCTGCAAGTATTCTTGCTCTTGTCATGTATTACTCCTTTGGTTTTGGATTGTCTGCTTTAACTTTTGCTATTGCCTTATACCATTCACCATCCTTAGTGCCTTTGCCAGCAGTCATGTCGTGGAAGAGCATATCTAGTTGTTCACCTAGTTCTGGATACTGCCTGTCTCTTTGGTATTGTATAGCATCTGATTGTGCTTTTACCTTAGTAACCTCCTCATTTAATTTTGCATTTGTAGGAGGATTTTCATTATCTAACCAATCTGTTACTTTAGTTTTATCGTTAGAGAACCCTTGCTTGACTCCTAAATTTCTTGCGGCTTCTCCAACAAATTCTTCAAAAATTGTTAAACTCATATTTCCCTTTTTAATGTTTTGAAAGTCCGTAAATTGTAGCTAAACAATGGTCAATATTATTATCAGCAGTTAATCTTATACCTGTTAATACACCTGTATTATTACTTCCCATATCACCTTCAAGTCCAGATAATCTATTTTCAATGCCAGTATATCCACATGACCTAAACCATATTCTTTTTTCTCTCCCAGCCCACGGCAAATCAACCCAAAATGTTACATCACAACCTTTGCCTTGGTCATCTCCTATACCTTGAGTAAAAGGGACATGGGCGGCTCCATTACTATTATTAACTGCCACAGACCCTGAATCACTATACATATAATAGACAGTTCTTCTTACACTAGCTGAGATTACAGACCCATCAATAATTTGATTAAACTTAGCATCAGTTTGTCCTGTTGTTGAAAAATGACTAACTGTAATCATGTACCGATCAAATTTATTTGTAAAAACAGTACCAGCCGCAGTCACATCATCTGGTATATTTAATGTATCTGCACCAGAATCAGACGTAATTTCTTTTCTCCAAAGTTTGATCCAACCACTGCCAGTTTGACCAAGAACTCCAGACTTACTTCCTGCTCCTCCAACTATTCCACTCATAATTAACTCCAATCTTGATCTATATAAGAAATAACAACATCAATATTTGCCGAACTTGCCGTAATCATACATAAGTGATCTGTTCCAGAAAGAACTAATTTATCATTCCAAACAAATGTTTCATTAGCACCGATTGTTTGATCAGATAGAATTTCATAATCCGTTCCTCCACCATCATCATCTATGTATAAATCAAAAGTTTCAGTTGCTCCTCCTGTTTCACATATTGTCATACTTAAAATTGTATATATATGATTTGCAACACCATTAATTAAAACATTTTCAGAGTTTGTAACTCCTGCAATATGGGCTACTTTTAAAACCTCTGTTCCTGATCCACTTGGTATAGCCATTTATCCTCCTAATACTAATGCTTGATGTGTTGAACTCTGCATAAATGCACCTTTCTGTTTTATCTTTTTATTTGTTGCCATTGTAACGTCACCATTATGTGTTACATTACCGGCAAAAGTTCCCCCATTAGCCGCACTTACTGTGTCGCTAGCAGAGAATGTTGATAAGGCTACTACTTCAACTACATCATCCGCAGTTAATGCAGATAGCCCTGTTATTGTACTACCATTGGTAGCTTGAAAGTCTTTGCCAGAACCCTCAATAAGTTTAACCCCATTAAGGTAAACAGAAACTTGGTTAACTGTATAGCTAACCATTCTACCATCAGTAGCAGTTGTTACAGTTGTTTCCCCGCCAGAGGCTGTGAATACAAAATATTCAGCTTGCCCTTGTCCGGGTTCTTGTCCTAAGTATGCCATGTTTATCCTTTAGGGTATTTATCTTTTGTTTTCTTGATTAC
>VTLG01014392.1_pt1 | contig 47112 bp, 62 predicted proteins | sample 4694571 | NCBI WGS metagenome assembly VTLG01 (sample SAMN12604809, study PRJNA352737) | marine metagenome | biome: ENVO:00000447; feature: ENVO:00000209|ENVO:00000569|ENVO:01000036; material: ENVO:00002151; isolation source: viral sequences binned using virsorter ... | reverse complement strand
GGTAGTAACAGTTCCACCAGTTGGTAAGACATAAGGCTCTGCACCTGATCCATCACCTATGTTTGTCCAAACATTCGCATTTGTAGTTGCGTCAGTACAGCTATACATTTCTCCTGTAGCTGTATTGAGAAAAATAGTACCTACACCACCAGAAGGATTTGTTGTGCCAGTTGGGTTAGAACCACTTTTAGTAATTTCACTAGGTAGATTGGTAAGACTTGCCCCTGATATAGCTGGCAAAGCTCCACTTAGTTTAGAACTGCTTACAGTAGATAGCCTAGCATCAGCCACCGTTCCTGTTAAGTTTCCAGCAGGGATAGAAGTCAAGTTTGCCGCACTTGCGGCTGGCAAAGTTGCAGGGAATCTTGCATCAGGTAAAGTACCACTAGATATATTTGAAGCCGAGGTGGTATCCGTAGTTGCAGAAGTAGCTAGACCATGTGATGCAATAGAGGTTACTGCGCCACTTACTTTACTTGTAGCAATAGCCGCACTTGCATTAATATCAGAATCAACTATAGTTCCTGCCTTAATGTCAGCAGATTCTATGGAATCATCTGAAATATCCGATCCACTAATCGGTACATTCGTTGGGGCATTACCTAAATATCCACTCATTTAACTGATCTCCATAATTGACAAAGCTATAGAAGTAGCATTTGCCGTGTTACTTTGAACTTTTAACACATCGGACGCTTCCATCACAATCTTGCCAGCCAATATATCCAAACTACTGCCCGTTGGGATGGGTAAATTTTTACCGATTGAGATGTTGTCACCATCGTTGTTTTCGATGGTTGCGTTTACTGTAATTGAACCAGCCGTAATGTTAGCGATTGTCAGGCCAATTATTACCGTGGTTTTTCCCGCTCCCACGGTATACACCGTCATATCGGTGGTGGCCCCCGTACTACTTCCATCTTTAGTTTTGAGCAAGAAAGTGTTTGCCATATTTTTTTCCTTATCCGAGTGCTATTGCCATTGGAACCGAGTTATCAATGCCCGTAAATGTCATTGTATCTGTTCCAGCGTTGGTTGCTATTGTTAAAGTCGATGAATCCCCCGTTGCAAATGTCAATGTGTCGGTAGTCGAATCAGCAACAATGTCTGATTGACCGCTAACAGCAAGTGTTTTAAAAGCATTTTCTGCGGTACTTGAAATTGTAACTGTGTCTGTGCCAGCGTTTGTTGTAACAGTCACTCCACCAGCCCCAGCCAGAGTCAAAGTGTCGCTGGTCGAATCCGCTTCAACGTCTGATTGACCTGAAACCGCAACAGTCCCAAAAGCCATAGCCGTAGCTGTTGGGGCTACGTTTTGCCAAGCTGACCCATTATAAACACGCATGGCATTGGTATCTGTCCTAAAAACAAGATCACCCTCATCCAAACTAGATGATGGATCACTTGAAGCTATGCGATAAGTGTTGGCAAAATTATTAACATCGGCGATATTTGTTGCGGTAGTATTTATATTGGCAATCGAACCGCTACAATTTGACATGGCTGTTACGTTTGCGCTTGTGCCGAGCGTATTCATGGCAGTTACATTGGCACTCGTTCCCAGAACATTCATATCGTTTACTACATCAGCCGTTGCCAGCGTATTCATATCAGCCACTACATCAGCAGTTGCCAGCGTATTTAGGTCGGAAACAACGTCTGCGCTTCCGAGAGTATTAAGATCAGCTACCACATCGGCGGTTCCTAAAATTCCCATATCCGTAACAACCGCAGAAGTACCAAGTAAGCCCATAGCCGTGACATTCGCTGAAGTACCCAAATGACCCATAGCTGTTACATTCGCTGAAGTTGCCAGCGTATTCATATCCGCAACAATATCGGCTGTTGCCAAAGTGTTCATGTCAGCTACTACGTCTGCGGTTCCAAGAGTATTTAAATCGGCCACTACGTCTGCCGTTGCCAGCGTATTCATATCAGCCACTACATCAGCCGTTCCAAGTGTGTTCATATCGGAAATGGCATCGGCTGTTCCCAACAGACCCACTTGCGTTGAAACACCAGCTACAGCCGTAACGTCACTTGCAATTCCAGATACGGTATTAATTTTTGCCTGATCTGATGTGGTTGGGGTAGTCCTAACCCAAGTCGTATTTCCAAGGTCATAAACGAACATTACGTTATCGGTGGTTGAAAACAGAAGGCAACCGTCAATAAGCGCATCGCCATCATTGTCAACTGTTGGAAAACCACTAGAGGTATCTTTAGCCCCTAAAAACCGATCATCAAAATTATCATAACTGGTTGCGGCCGCCGTAGCCGAGTTTGCACTTGCTGTCGCTGAATTAGCCGCCGCCGTAGCACTCGCCGCCGCTGAAGCAGATTGGGTTAAAGAATCACCACTAAAAACGGTTTGAAATTTATCCGCACTAGAGTCGTACTGAAACCCATAAAAAGTTCCAATAGTCAACTGTCCAACAGAAGGTAATGTTCCAGCACCATCTAGCACAATCGCTTTTGCCCCAAGTCCATTTACGTTCAAAGTAACTGCTGTTGACGTATTGGTTAATTTGATGTCCGTAACCACAAACATTCCATTGGTTAGAGATGTTGGAGCGGGATCTAAAGTAACTACCATAGCGTTGACCGCACCCGTATCACTCGCAAACCAACCCTGACCATTGGTTTGAATGTAATTTATTACATCGTCTGCTAGAGAAGGTAAGTCTACCCAATCATCTTTAGGAGTGCCGTCAGAGGCTTGCGATAACGCTAAGTTTGCTACAATTTGATCTATCGTTGCCTCTATATTGACAAACTCAGTATCTAAATTCGAAGTTCTAACAGTTGAACGACCAGAAACATTATTAGACTCGTCATTACTAAAGTCTGTCGTTTGATTGTATGCTGGTGGATTTGGCATTTTTTATTCCTTTTTTAATAACGATTCTTTACAAGTTTTCCTAATGTTCTTCCTACAGCTTTTCCCCCACTTATTGTTGCATCTATTGTCGCATCGGCCACGTCTTTTGTTTTCTCTGCAACTGCTCCCGCTGTGGGGGCTAAATATTGCCCTGTTATTTTTGTTAATAAATCGGCTGAAAGTTGTGTGGCTTTTCCGTATTTAATTCCCTCTGTAAGCCATCTAATACCTTTAGGGGAATTTAAAAAATTAGCCATAATATTTAAACCAGCTAAACGTTGTAAATTTTTAAATGGGTGCAACGCCAACATGCTCGCTATAAACCCAGAAGATAACTTCAATTCTCTCCCAGAAGCTGTAACAACCTTAGCAAATCTAAATAATTCTTTATATCTTGCTTCGCCAAAAATAGCTTTGATCTCTCTCGCCATACTTTCTTTAGTGCCTACCGCAAGCTTATTCATTAAAGGCTCGCCTTTGTAAACAATATGCCCAATATTTTCTGTATGATTGATCATGCTACTTAATAAGCCTTCCATCGAATCTTTCTTAAACGCTATCCATTCTTTACTATTTTCACCGAAATGCGCTTTAGCTTTGTTAATTTCTTTAACCTTTCCTTTTCTAAATAAATAATCAACAGCATTTTTATCTCCATCTGTCATCGCTTTAATGAAATTATTTTTCATAAAAGCATCTTTTTCTTTTGATTTTTTTAGAGCATCTTCAAGCACTCTTTTAAACTTTGTTTCTCCTAATTTTGCTGTTTTTAACTCTTTAAGACTTACTTTTGCATTATTAGCATCAAGTTCTTTTATAAGATTTTTAAGTCCTATGTGTTGTTTCCCAAAAATTGTTTTGTAAGTGTTTTTTCTCTCTAGAGCCTCAATGTTTCGTAACAACAAACCAGAATTAATTTCAGCAACATCATCTATAGCACCAGACTTATCAAGCCAGCTTTTTACAACACCATCTCTTACCTCTTGCTGACCTTCTTTGCTTAACAAGCCATTAGCACCAAATAATTTTGCAACATCTTCTACAGAAGCATTTTCTACTTTTCCTATAACTTGGGATGGCTGAATACCACCTTTATCAGCATCTTTTAATAAGTTTTTCATAAACTTATTATCTAGCAAAGGTCGAGTTCTTTTATATTCTTCGTCTGCTATTTTTAACGCTTTATAAGCATCTGGGTTATTTCCTAGTCTTGCGTTAGATAAAGCATCATCATGCGCCTTTTCTATAATTCTAAAAAATCTATCGTCAACTGTTTTTAAAAAATCAGGATCATACGCAAGATTTCTAAATCTACTTCTAGAGGCATGTATAGCTTGAAAGCTTTGCATCTTGTCTGCTTTCATTGTGTCGTCAAGTAATTGCTTTGCTTCTTTAGGAAGCCCAACATACTCTGTTATCTTTTTATTCCCGACTTGTGTTGTCTTGACTTGAAAAGTGTCGTCTAAATATTTCTTTAAACTATCTCGAATAGCCTTATTGCTTACTTGTTTTTTGAATGTTTTTGTAACAGGGTCTTTAGGAAGTAACTGATCAATCTTTGCGTAATTAGCCCGATCTTTTGCGTTAATTTTTTTAGCTTGTGCCTTTAATTCGCTTTGAACATTTGCGCCAAAATCCTCTACTGGTTTTGTTTGAACTTTAGGATCAATCTTCTGCTGTAATGTTTTTGTTGCCTTTTTTTCTAATTTTTCTATAGTTTTTTCTTGCCCAGAAATTGATTTTTCAATGTTCTCTCGCATCAATTCATCGGCGTCATCACCAGTTTGTGCCACAACTTTTCCCTCTACATCTTTTCCAGATTCCTCAATTAGTTCTTTGCTTTTTTTCTTTATTGCTTCAACATTGCTTGCCTGTCTTTTAGCTCTAACGCTTTGGAAAACATTTTCAGCTAAAGCCTCACCTCTTTGCAATAAAGGATTGCGTCTGGGCCCTACAGCTTCAGAGACAGGCAAAGTAACGCCCATTTCTGTCGCTTCTTTGGTAGTCTCTAGTTTTGCGGGGTCAATTTTACTTGTTATTGCCGAGCGTGGGCCAGCAAGCAAAGCTTGTGAAACTCGTTTAAGATCCCCTATAACTCCCATAGGATCATCTCTAAATTTTTCCCATGTAATTGTAGGCCAACCGCCAGATTCTTCCACCGCACTCATTCTCTCGGTGTTGGGACCTTTAAATACTTTTCTACCTACAGCCCCAAGTCCTCTTGCTACTACCTCTCCACCGCCCGCCCATTTACCAGCCGTTACTCCCATGTCTACTGTATCTGCTTCAAGTCCTTTGTCAAAGATAGAAGAACTTGGATTTTTAGGTAAAAAACCATCTTCTGAACCCAGCAATACTTCTATTTCTTCTTGAGCAAACTTAACAAGTCCTGTGCTAGAAGCTACAGTAAGAATAGATGGAATTAAACCTACACCCTGAGTTGCCATACTCGTACCTACAGCAGTTATCAGTTCTGGGGCATCTCCAGCCATATCGGCTATATCTGCAACGTTAATATCTATGCTGTCAAGCTTCACGAATGGCTTATTTGATCTCTCTCTCCATTCTTTTTCTCTTTGATTTATATAACCCGCATTAAGCAAGCCATCAGGATTTATTACAACTCCAAGCTGGGTTTTTTTCCAACCAGCCTCACCGTATATGTTGTTTAATGCTTCATCTCTTGCTTGTGGTGTGTCTGTAAAAGAAAGAGTCGCTCGATCCTTTATTGCTTTAATTTTCCAACGGCTGTACTCGCCTATATCTTTTGAGTCTGTCTTTTGTATAATAGAGAAATCATCCATCAATTCCCCAGCCATCGTTTTAAATCCTTTTACTGCTTTAGCTCCAATATCCCTTAAAGTAATATCTTCATCTTCTTGAGATTCCTCCGCTGACATTATGCTAAATCTTTTCGATGGAGAAATTACATCAGCATCCGTTCTAGGAATAACTTCAGTCGCCCCCATTTGCCCAAGAGCAGAGTTAGGGTCAACAGGTAGTTTCCCAGTATCAATATCCTGTATCGTTATACTGCTTTCTTCTGGATAAACTTCCTCAAAAGGTAATGTTGAAAATCTTTCCATTATTTCAATACCCTCATAGCTTTACCAGTAGAATTATCTTTAATAGTTCTTTTCCGGCCATTTTCATCAAAATAAAAATATGCGCCCGTTCTCTTATCAATTTTAATATCTTGATTTACATCCGTTAAGTCAGCGAGCATTTGAAGCACCTCTGGTCGTCTTGATTCTTCGGGTGGAAAATCTTTTCTATCAATGTATCCCTGTTCGGGATTGCCGAGCCCACTTAATTCGTTTGTCTCTTCTGCAAATTCGACTTTTCTTATTTGATTAGGAACATACTCATCACCTACAGCGTTGGTAAGTGTCCTTCTAAAACTTTCGTTGATTTCATCAATTTGCGATAGAGCCAAAGTAACTTGAGTCGTAGTTTTCATTAGTTGTTGACCGTCTACGATTTCATTAACAAGTTTTTGCTCTGAATCGGAAATACGTTTTTCACCAATAAGCATTTGTCGTGCTTGCGATCTCAACATGGCGACATTAAAAGCAAATCGTGTAGCAGGGCTATTTATAGGCTCAAAGGTTTCGGCATTAACTAAAACCATATTCCCGTTCTTATTTTCAATAGTTGCCACGTTATTAAATTCTTCGAAGAATTCTTCAAGTCCTTTTAATTTACCCATAGCACCAATTACATCTGTGCCATACATGCTAATTAGTTTTTGCGAATCATCAATTATTTTATGTATAGTATTTGTCTTGAGTATTCTTTCTCTTGCTTCTAGTTTTTGAGATTCGCTAAGTTGTTTTTTCTTGCTCACCCCAACAATAATACCGCCATAGGCATCTGCTTGTTGTTGCGCTTCGCTTCGCCCAGTATTCATTTTTCTAGTTGGAGCTTTTGCCATTCTTCTCAGCTTGGCTCTGGTCTGCATAACTGATGATGGGGATATAATCATGTTATGCGAAACGGTGCCATCAGTATCGAACACTTGAATCATCTTATAATCTTGCGCTTTGGCAGAATGACCTTTAGCGAATTGAATTTGTACTGCTTTTCCGCTTGATCGAGAGAGTGCTGTAAAAGTTCCGTCATCATTGTATTTTATTGTTCCTTTAAGATAGTCGGAATCTTTTTCTTGTTTTGCGATTACGCTTTTTACTTTCTCAAGATCGGCTTTTGCTGTTTCATATTTAATTTTTGAGTCTTTTGTTTTCTCAAGAATTTCTTTGTCGAGCCTTAATATGTCTCCTTTAAGATCAAGATTTGCGATCTTTGCTTCTTTTTCGTCTATGTTTAAAGCTGTGCTTTGTAATACTTCTTCTCTTTGTGCATCTAACAAATCTTTTCTAGCACCAAAAACTTTCAAATTTTCTGTATTATATGAATCGCCCCATCTAACCTTCGCACCAAGTAAGCTCTGTTTGCTCTTTTGAGTATTTCGCCTTTCCTCAGTTAGTAAGTTTTTAGCATCAACCTGAGCAAGAGCGGCCAAACTACCTCTACTATCAAGACCAGATAAATCTGTAATTTTTGCACTCCCAATCTCAGAAAGTGGCGTATCTTTAAGATTCTCGTATGCCGTTCTTGTTCGACCCATAGCATCTGTGTCGCTTAAAGCCTCAGTCGTTAAACTTGGATTCTTAGTACCTAACGCTAACGCCATATTCCCAGCGGGCGTGTTTAATAAGTCCTCTTGAGTGAAATTTCCTATTGGAAATTTCTCTAGGTTTTGTTGGAATCTTTGCCCTAATCCTGTTTCGTATAATGCTTTTCCATAGTTCTGAGGATTTTTTCTATCTGCGGAATACGCTTTTTGAAGGTCGGGGGATAACGTTGGGTATAGTTCGTCATATCTTTTCCTGTCTTCCATGTCTGCTTTTAAATCAAATTCTCTTTGGCGAGTAAGCATTTGATTTGCTAAATTTCTAGTACCAAGATTTTCTGCTCTCAATCCCAACATTTGACGGGCAGGAGTGTTTATAAACGCATTTGCTAACGTTCCCAAACCACCATATAAAGGACTGCTTCCGTATCTATTATAATTAGGCATTATCCTCTACCTCCAAACCAGTTTCCATTTCCGTATCCCCAAGCGGGGCTAGGTGGGTTGTATACTGGCGAAAATCGTGTTACATCGTTAGGGGCTATCCCGAATCTCGCCCCACCACCATACGAATTAGGACTAAACAAACTGCTCATTCGACTACCAGTATCAGATTGAGGTAAAACTGTTTGCGCTGGGGTAAAAAGATTCCCTAAACTATTCCAAGCTTTGTCGTACCACGGTGCTATTGTTGCTGTGCTACCAATGGCGGCCGCATCTGCTGTCGAACCTAAAGACGGGCCCCATATTTCAGTATATGGATTCACCGCTTCTGTGCCTAAACTAGCACCAGCATTATATAAACCATAAGCTGTCCCACCAATTCTAAGCGCATCACCTATAAACTGTGTAAAGGCATCAGGTTGAACGGCAGATATACGCATATCGTTTATATTTCTATCAGCAATCAATTCATCTGCTAATAATCCTCTACCCAAGCTAACATCAATAGGGGCTTGTCCTCTAATTTGTGCAGTTCTGTTTGGAGAAAGAAATCTTGAAAAAGCAATATCTCGTAGATTTTGTCTCTTAAATGAATTTTTGAATCTATCTTCTCTTAACTTTTGAAATTTTCCTGATTGTTTTCCGCCAGTCTCTAAACCACCAACAAGACTTTTATCCATTACTGCTTTTGTCTTGTTTATCGTGTTTATGTTTTTGATGTCCTCAGCACTTAGTAATTCTTTTTCTTTCTCTGGGCTTACATCTTCCAAGCCTTTCTTAAAAAGAGGCTTGAGTCTTTCGTTGGCTTCTTGTGTTCGCCTTCGAAATCCTTCTTCGGCTAATCTTGTTTTTTTTCTTACGGCCGCAAGATTATTTCTTCTGTTAATCTCATTTCCAAGCAATGTTGCGCCAATTGCTATCGCTGTACCCCAACCCATAACCTACTCCTTAACTAAAATCTGTTATATTTCCAGAAGTTCCTTTTTGCGAAGAAAACAAGTTTGTCGGATCTTGCCTTAATTGATTTGCAAAAAGAGCGGCGTTTGATAACCCCTGCTGTATTGCTCTTTGATCATTTATTTCTTTAAACAAACTTCCTACATCTTGAAAAATATTCCCAAAAGCTTGCTGATTAGCACCCGTAATTGCCCTGTTAGTGTTCGCTAAAAATGACGATCCTACACCCCCAAGCAACGAACTTCTGCTAATATCCGATTGAGCCTGACTGATTAAGTTGTTCAATAATTGCTGATCAAATGCTTCTTTTTCTGATCTTGCGCCAGCTACACGTTGATCTATTTCTCTTCTTCCTTCTCCAATCCTGTCTTGCAATCTTTCTTCTGCATCGGCTTGAGCAGAGCTTCCTCTTAAACTTCTTCTAGACAAAGCAAAACCCAATTCACGTTTTGCATCTTTAATATCTTGCTCAAAATCAGGTAAAAATCTTTGACGAACTCTATCCTCAATGTCTTGAAAAGAAGCTAATCTCGCCTCAGTAGGATTCCCTGTAAGTGGTCTGTTAGCATTAAATTCATTTGCATCATCGATTGCTTTCTGCGCCTGATCAATTTCTGCTTGATTAATAACAAATTGTTCAGGAACATATCTAGTTTGCCCTACATCGTCATATTGATCTTGATAAAATGTTTTAGGAACCGTTCTTTGCCCAAAAATAGGATCAGGAACCGTACTCGCATCAGGAACTTCTCTTAGAGTCTCTGGAGCAAAAAACTGTCGCTTAACAGCATCAATATTCCCAGCTATTCTTGCTTTTCTGGCCGCCTCGGCAGCCGCGGCCGCGGCCGCTCCACCATCGCCTCCGCCTCCTTTTCCACCCATAGCTACCTTACCTTTCCATACATAAATAAATCATAACCATTTTTACAAAAACCTTTTAACTTCCCTTCAAATTCCAAATCTAATTTAAATTGCAACCAATTTTGAGCAACTGTTCTCCACCCAATAGAAGATGCTTGTATTCGATGGCAAACCTTATTGTCTAACATTAAATTCATAAGACCTTTTATAAATTTTGTTGTTACCCACCAATCCTTTTTACTTATTTCATCTGTTGCCACTAACCAAATTGTTGCAACACCCGGATTTTCATAAAAAGTTCCACCCACCAAAACTGGAATTCCTTTTTTATTGCAAATGGTATAATGCTCTCCATTTTGTGTTAGTAACTGCCTGATAATTTCTTCTTTAGTTTGCGCTTTCTGAGTTGCTTTAAACTCATTAAAATCGTCTTGCCTCATCCTCTGACACACATAAACGCAATCTTCAGGTGTCATTGGGTAAACTGGAAGTTTATCCATTAAAGAGGGGCTAAATTTTCATAATATAGACTTATTGCATCCAATTGAAACGCTTCGTTTGCGCTGTGTTTAAAAACTGGGGCAACGCTTACCCCTGTTAATTCAACTGGTATCATTACGTCTGGGCGAGTATCTCCAGAAATTGAAATTTCATCAGTTGTAAAAGTTGAATCGGTAGAACCATCAATATATCTAAACGACAATCTTCCAGTTCCTGTCGTTACGGTATCAACACCACGAAACATTTTTAAAACTCCCGGTTTTTTTGCATCAACAAAAGCCATAACCATTTCAAACTCAAACGGAGTGCCAGCAGTATATGTCCCTGTCGCATCATTCGCCACGAAAGCCTTAGTAATATCAAACGTATTTGTCGTTGAATTAGATATTGTGTAAGCGCCATTATAGTTTGTAGTTCCAGAAATAATTACTTCATCGCTGTTGACTCTCCCATGCGATGCAGAAGTAACAGTTGTTACCCCTGCGCCACCGCTTGCAAAAGCCGTGATTGTTTTGCCGGTTTCGTATGAATCTCTAAAAACATCAGAGTTAAGCCTGTATAGAGAATTTCCAGTTCTTAAAAAAATTTGACTATCTAATAATGTCCAATCATCAACGGGCCATGGCAGAGCATACTCAGACCATGCCGTTATTTTTGCTGTTTTAGAAATAGTAAAAGCATAAACAGTTTTATCTATTACGCATAAATATTGACCTAAGCTTGGGCTAAATTTTGCTTTTGGAATAACAGTAGGTGTTTGCGGTAAATCAGCTTGCACAATGCTATCTATTGGTGACCCAACATCAATTTCAGCTTGACTGTTTGTTAAAACAGATTCAGATATAGACCTAAATCCAAAATCAGTCAGCATATACATATCTTGAAAAAGAAGAGCAATACTTCTATGGTAGCGTGTATGAACACCCGGCAAAGATTGAGTAAAAGAGTGATTTGCTGGATCAGGATCAACAGCCCATAGCTGAGAACCGTCTGCAAAGAAAACAACTAAGTTTTTTTCTTTATATTGTCCCAAAGCCAACGCATTATCAGAACCCTTTTGTTTCAAACCAACAGCAAGATTTCCAGCGTCTTGGGATGTCGTCCAATCTCTAGGAACAGAAGTCGCTGAAAAACTCACAACATCACCATTAATCGCCCAAATCTTGTCCTCCATTTTAACCACGCCTTTTGTATTCGGACAATTAGCGTCAACAATTCTGGTTGGACTCGAACCATCCAAATAATGGTGCATAGTTGTTCCGTTGGAGTATTCAACGCTTGTATAAATAAAACCTTTAAATACGTCTGCAAAATGGACATATGCAACATTAACAGTTGAAGATATTCCAACCGTCCAAGAATCAGAAACCGTATGTCCATGTTTAGCGTTAAAAGTTATTTGAACACCTTCTTGTAAATCTTGCGCTGAACCAGTTATCAGAACCCCACTTGTCCAAGCCCCTGAATCTTTTTTCCATCTAAAAGTATTCGGTATTTTTTCCCAAGTTCCTGTAGCATCATCCGCGACAAAGTTATCTGTAATAACAAAAGTGTTTGTCGTAACATCTGAAATTGTAAAAATTCCATTATAATTCGAAGTGCCAGTAATACTTATTTGGTTGCCACTTATAAGACCATGTGAAGCATCCGTAACTGTTGTCGTACCACTAAAGGGGTTAGGGCTTAACTCCCACATTCCTGTCGCATCATTAGTTGTAAATTCTTTAACTATATTAAAAGTATTCGTTGTAACATCTTCAATCGTGTAGGTTCCGTTATAGCTTGTCGTTCCTGAAACAACAACGCTATTACCATTAGCCAAGCCATGAGCAGTAGAAGTCAGAGTCGTGTTCCCACCCCAACTTCCTGTCGCTTCGTTTGTTACGAAGGTTCTTACAATTTGAAAAGTATTAGTCGTAACCCCAGCTATCGTATAAATTCCGTTATAGTTAGAAGTGCCACTAATAGTAACCCTGTCAGAGTTTGAAAGACCATGAGAAGAAGAAGTGATAGTGGTGTTCCCGCCTCCCGCATCTGCCATTACTGTAATAGAACCAGTATGAGCATTTGCCATAGCTGTAATTGACAAAGTATTTAGTGCCTCATACTTTGTAATGCTTCCTGTTGTTTTACCATCTATTTCAACTGTAAAAGTAGGCGTGCCTGTTCCTGTATAACCACCGCCAGAACTTAAATCGTTTAAACCACTACCAGTAAAAGAAGCTGGGTTTACGTTTGAACCCGCAACCTGATTAGGTGTAATTGTCAAACATTCAACTTCCCATTTATCATTTATTGCGTGTCCTGTGGTGGCTCCAAAAGTTATTTGAACACCATCGCTTAGTGTTTGACCCGACCCCGTGATAGAAACTCCAGAAGTCAATGCACCGTTCTCTTTTTGCCACTTGAAAGTATCAGGAGTGCCTGTCGAATCTATTTGAATAATAAACTTAGTTTTTATAGAACCAGAATAAGTACCGCTACTTGTTAAATCATTTAAAGCAGAAGCTTCATCGGGTCTATATTTTGCTGGGCGAATAACATTTGCGTGGGTTACTGTTCCGTCAGTTGTGAAAGTATTAAGCACTCCGCCAGCGGCAAATATTCCAACTGTTCCAGATTCCAGCTCTGCTATTTTTTCTGTGCCGGGTCTTTTCTTTATCGCTTTACCTGTAGTTACATAGCCGTTTTTTAGTTCTCTTAATCTGTTTGCATCAGCAACAGACGCACCTTTTCTAAGGTCTTTTCCTATGCTGAAATCTGAATAAGTAACTACAGGCATTAAAGATCCGATGTGTGATAATGTTTCATGTGATGATCAAAGTAATGTCCAAAAGGATCGACTTTTCTTCTACCCGCTCGAACAAATCTTTTTTCCCCTATCGTTCCGCCTTTGATTTTTTCTAATAATCTTGTAAATTGCTGACTGTAAATTTGTGCATCTTCGTGTCGATAATGCGCCTTTGAGTTAGTTAAAGCCAAAAGCAAAATTAAATCCGCGTCTAACGTAGCTTTGTCTGAATCTACGCTGAAAGCATTTAATCGTTTTACATATTCGAGATCAATAAAATATTTATTGCTATCTGGCTGAGGCCATACTTCAATTTGATCTCTTCTTTCATATCTTGTTGGTTGCGTTTTTGGAGTGTCATAGTCATCGTGATAATATTCAATCCCTTCAACTAATTTCCAAGTGCTTGGAGTGGATGTTGTGCTATCTCTTGCTGTAACTATGATTAAACGATCGGGATTACATTCGTCAGGCCAATCATATTTTTTTTGACCATCATTGGTCTGAATTGATGATGTGCCGATATGTTCTCTTGGAATATATTCCCAATAAAGTTGCTCTTGTGCTTGTCTTAAAAAAGAATCAAGAATTGCGGTGTTAATGCCAGCTTGCGAACCAAAAGAAGCAAAACCAAGTCTATCCCTCAATTCTTGACGTAAAGACCCTAAATTTCTTGCTGTAGGTAATGCCATTAATTAGCGGGCTCCAATTCCCCTTTATCAGCTTTTTCAAGCATTTCGATTAATACAGATTTTTTGGATGCTGGGTCGTAGTCAACGCTTAACTCATCTAAAATTTCTTTTAACTCTCGCTTTGTCATTGACTCGTAATCCATATCATCTGATTCTTTTAATTCCTCAGAAACAGAATCTTTTTTAGAAATTTTCCCTGAATATTTTTCGTTGTTCATTTTTTCTAAGCGATTTTCTTCAAGACGACCATATATGTATTCAACAACTGAGGTATTTTCAGAACCTTCTCTCATGCCATAAGCTGTCTGTAGTCTTGTATACTCATCTTCGTAGTCTATTTCGTGAACCTCATAAACAACTGGGTCATCGTTTCTAACTTGATATTTCTTTCCTTTTGGAGTATGCCATTCATATTTTGAGTAGATATTGATAGTGCCATCCCCAAAGACAGCTTCAAGAACAGGAATCTCATGCTCGTAAATTGTTTTTGAAATAGTCACTTCAATACTTTTAAAAATTGTTACATCACATTGTTTTACTTTCACAAATTTCTCCCGAAATTGGGCATATCTGAGTATGCCTTTAGTCAAAATCTCCCAATACAAGTCATCTGGGAGTGTCAATATTTTCAAAAAACATCAAAAACAAGTAAAAATACCCCCTCCGCCTATCTCAGCGATCCACGGAGTCGGATCACAACTCCTACCAAGAAACCTCAAAAGGGCTTTCAGCAGAGGGAGAATACACGATTAGCTAGGCTAATCGCTTGGTTTTTATGCTAATACAAGAACAGCATGACAATTTGCTCTAGTCATACAAAGAGCAAATCTTGAGGTTACACCCCACATGTGTTCGTAGCGGTCGTAAGGTCTGGGCGGTTTGCGACTAATTTTGCCCTGTCCTTCGATCTCTTTAAGTTGCATAAAGTTAGTATTAATAAAATAAGCTCGTTTAGCCCAAGTTCCGCCCAAATCATCAAACGTTGGATTCCAAACAATAGGAACACCTTTGTAGCTGATTCGATCCGTTCCACCTTCTGCATTGAACTGCCCACCATTACTGATGTTTATAGTTCCATACGTTTTCAGCAGAAAATTCCTGTAGCCGTCAATAAAGTCGGTGCCCGCCATAATGTAATTAGGACGACCTCCGTTACGGGTACAGTTACGCCATTGGGTTTCCATGTGATCTATGATGGTCCCTGTAGTCGTAGTCGTGGTTAAACCAGTCACATACTGATTTCTCCACCAGCTATTAGCGGCAACAGAACGATCAATACCCCCAACCGTTCCTGTTGTTGGGTCTACTGCTACCAAGAAATCAAGTCCTTCAATATCATCGGTAGAACCAGAGCCGTCTTTTAATAAAAACTGATCCATCTGCTCACCCCAACCCAAATCAAGAACTTCAATTTGCTCGTTGAGAAGATTAGTTAATTGAAGAACCTCAGCTTGACTGTGAACACGACCCTTTTTTGTATTATCTGTTACGCTAATACCATTTTGGATCAAACGATCTTCGTCAAGTGTAAAGCCGTCATGCGCGGCTCGCCACGGGAATGTAGCTTGCTCGACTGTTGCACGACTGTTGTAAGTAACTACTTTTCGTCCATTGAAGAACGAAAAATTATTTTGATAGCGATAGCGAAGCTGAACTACAGCGTTTTGCTTGCCACCGGGCATAGTTCCTTTGCCCATTTGTAGCTTTTTATACCAAACTCGCTCTTGCTGAATTTGGTCTACAGGTTTATTTTTAAGGTAATAATCTAATGCTGTTTTACCAGCAATAGATAATTCCTCGGTTGTAAAAGGCATAATTTCCTCCAGTTATTAGTTTTAACGGCCTAATTCCGCCATTATCGCATCAGCCATGCTTGCTGAATTTGATGGCCCAGCGGTAACACCGCTTGAAGATAATGGGGCTTGAGCAGTTTTTTTAGCTTGCGCCGTTTGAGTTGATGCCATAGAACCTACAGCAGAATATAATTGCGAAACAACACTTGCCCATTGAGAAGGTTGATAGTTTTTTTGAATGTAGTCAACTTGATCTAACAAATATTTTTCTTTAGCATCAAAGTCAATATCTGTTTTCTTTTGACTAGACATAAAACTTTCAATCTCGCTGGTAGCTTTTTGAACTTCATTTGTATTTTGTTGTTGCGCTTGGCTATATTTCTGAAATTCCTCCTGTTGCGATTCCTGTTTTTGCTTGGATCGTCTTCCATGAGCAAGTTCTATCGCATGATCTCTCGACAATTCAAAGTTATCGACTTGAGACTGTAAATCAGAAAACCCATCTAAAAGATCAACTCCTTCAACCTCAACACCCATCTCTTTTGACAAACGAGCAACTTCATTCCTAGCAAACTCTAAAGCTTGCTCTTTTTCTATGCGACTTTGCGAAACAGCTAATTTCCCATAATCCAAAAGTGTAGCGAATTCATTTGGCGAAAGACCAGAATCGCTTACGGTTTTTTGAATTTGAGTAACCGCTTCAGTCGCTTTGGAAAGTTCTTCACTTTTTGCCTTATTATCTGCGACCAAATCTCGAAAACGCTGTGATGCTTTTGGTTGTAGATTTTCAGGCTCTTCGTAAAGCTGTGACTCGGTATTGTCTGGCTCTGACGGAGTTTCCTCTTTTGATTTGACTTCATCCTTTGCCTCTGGTTGTTGCGGTATTTCCTCCTTTGTCTCCGTTTCACCTTTAGGCTCATCTTCGGTTTTTGAGGAAATAGGTTCATCATCTTCCGATAAAGCTTTCTGAACAGCTTCAACAACTGTCTCTTCTGATTCGGGTGACGATTCCGATTTTTCGTCTACTGGAGGTTGCGAATCCTCTTTTACGCTGGTTTCTTCTGTAGCAACTTCTGGTGTTTCATCCTGTGTCGATTCAGGTACGACATTTTCTTCTGGCATAGTTTCTCCCGATCTATGTTTTAGTTTTATTCATATTGGACTCTTTTTGACTAATTCGGTTATATTGATTTGCCTCTCTCTGCACTTCATTAGATTCCATCTCACTCATTCTTTTCATTTCGTTTGCATCTCTTTGTACTTCAAGCTGTTTATCCATTTGCTCTAGCTGTTTTCTTTTAATTGCGAGATCAGTATTAGTTTTGAAATTTTTCATGGCTATATCAGAATCATTGTCCTGTGCGTCTACCATGTATTTCTCTGCTTGAGCGAGATTTTTTTGTGTTTCTGATTGCGTTTCCTCAACGTTTGCTTTTAATTGATCAATTTGAATTTGTTGCATCTCCATCTGCTGTTGCATCTGTTGTTGTTTTTGGGGATCAGGCTCGCTTTTATCTTTTTCTTTGGGTAGAAATTCGTGAACGTCAAATCTTTCGTCTAATCTTCTTAATGTTTCTTGTGCAACTATGATCATAGCCTCTGCTAAATCATTTTGCCCAGATTCCCTAAGCTGTGCGATTGCTTGTATTGCTTCTGATAATTTAGGCAATAAAAATTGCACCCACGTTTGAGTTTCTTTGTCTTTGTTTGGTTTCCCAGAAGATCCCGCTTGTATATTTATTGTAAGCAAATTAAATATCTGCTCTTTCATTAACTGAGGCCAAACTGACCCATCACGCATTTCGCCTGTAGGCTCTCCAGTTTGCTGATCAATTTCTGGCTCAGCAGAAGGCCCAGCCATTTCGCTTACTTGCTCAGGTGTTAATGCTTGCAACAATAACTCAAGAGTATGCTTTGCAACCTTTTCAAACCAATCCTCTATCTCATCCGTATCGGCCGCGGATTGAGTTTGTTGCTCTTGCCCCAGAAGTTGTGCCTCACCAAGAGTTCTTGAACGGTTGTTTTTAGGTTGAGTTACTTCGCCACCACCAACTACACGCTCGAAATCTCTTTCTGTATGATCAGTTGTATAAACAGAAGGATCAATCGGAGGCGGAGAAAAAACATCAATCGAGTTTCTTATTGGTTGCCCAGCGGGCCCATCTATTCTGACATTCTCACCCGGAAGAGCGTTCTCCAAAGCTTTCGCATCCATATCTGAGACATCCCCTCTGCGGGAAACCCAATGCGGAATAGAAATGTCACGATGATGAGCAAACCGAGTTCTTGCTGAATTATGTTCGTCTTGCAATTCACGCAAGAGAAAAACATCAGACATTGGTAAAAACTGCCCATCAACTATATTTAATGCAAGCGGAACATAAGGGTACCATTGCTCGCTGACAAATTTAGGTTCGAGAGGTGGCTGTAGAAAATCTGTTCCTCCGTCAGCCATATAATGAATTAAACGATTTTCTTTATCGTGAATTTCCCATATATGAACTAATGTTGCATGTTCATCTATCTGCTCTTTATTAAAATCTACCGCATCGGACGATTTCAGTTTAAACTCTTTTGTTCCTACTGGCAGTTTGCCCCAACGCTTTTTAGCATCAGCGACAGACATAACTATTCTTTCTGCCAAAAAAGGAATTTGAAGGTAGTCATCGAAATTTTGAACGGTTGATAAATCAAGAACCATGTTTGTCGGGTCAACAACATCTATAACCAGACCTTCACTAACCACGATATGCTCTTCTTTTTCTAACTGTGATTTAAATTGCTTGAGTTCTAAAATTGCTCTTTCTTTTGCGACAACTTCACTTGGGTCGCTAGATTGCTTTTTTAAATACTCTAGTTGCTCCAACTGAGCGTTGGAGTCCATGATCTTGTTTCTAATAATTGGGTTGGGTTCTATATCTGTTTGATAATAGACCTTTGCCCACCCTATGCCAGTTGTTTTTGCAGAACGCAAACATGCTTTTGCTCTACGTTTCAAGTCAGCATCATCAAAAACACGATTCAAAACAATTTCAGCAGTTTTTCCGAAAAGACGCATTTTCTTTACGCCAATTTGACTGATAGTTTCTGTTGGTCGTATTGAAAACTTCGGGTTTCTTGCGTAAATCTGATTAACGGTTTTTCTTATGTGTGCATGAATCAAATTTGCTCGAACAAGTTCTCCAGAACCATCATCTTCATGTTCGCCACGAACATATTGACGATCAACTTTGATGGAATCTTCAAAATCACCATTTTCCATGCTCTGCTTGGCAAGATCAATTCGACTTTGCCATTTCTGAGCCAGTAGCTTAACTCCCTCGGTCGGCTCTTTCTCTTTCGTGTCCGAACCTTCGGGAGTTTTAAAGCCACTTTGCTTCAAGTTTCCGATGATTTCTTGTTCGATATTTTCCATATTTAACCAGCGTTAAGAATATACATAGAAACACTACCAGCAGAGCGAGTTGTGTTGTGACGTACATACTTAGGAAGCGTAACTTCCGCTAACTGCATTTCGCTGTCTGTGGTTAAAGAACCAGACGTTTTTAACGTTGACCATGTAGAGTTATCATCAGAACCCTGTATGATGGCAGTTCCGCTAAATGCGGCCGGCTGAATAACAGCTACGACAGTTGTTCCGGGTAAGTATGGACTGGTTGATTGTTCAACAGACGAACCAGTTGCCGTTGTTGCTTGTGCAGATACCACGGTGTTCATTCTTAGCATTTGTAAATCTCCTTAATAATTAAAATTAATCAAAATCTATATTTTGATTTCTTTCTTCTAACTGGCTCTAATGCAGTTAGATAGTCAAAACTCATGTATGGTGGTTTTGTTCGCTTGGCTTCGGCTCTTTCAAATCTATGTCTCGAAACCATGCTATAGCGCCACTCATCAGCTACATGATCCTCTTGAAACTTCGTTTCAATATCTTCTGGTCGTGCTTCATCAATTTGCATATTTGGAATCGTTCTAATGAAATGTTTGCATTGAGCAAAAACTTTAAAAGTTTTTTGCTCTAATCTTTGATTGCAAACATTCCAACCGTTTTCTCTGCTCCCAGCTCCACCTTTTGCTGGGTCCCAAATAATATTATTATCTCTAAACAATTCTTGTATGCTTATTCCTTCACCACGATGATACCAGCATGAGGGATCAGCGGGATTTGATCTAAATTGAATTCCTTTTGCTCTTTCATGTTTTTCCATCTCAATAATTTTTTTACATACTTGTTTTGGCGATTCGCCTGTTCCTACGTTTGGCTCGCCTCCCCAGCCATAAAGTTCTTTATATCTGTAAACCACCCCATCTGGATCTACTGTGTACCAACCAACGCTGTACGGTCTTGTTTTCCCCCAATCCATCGCACGCCATCTAGGCCAAGTTGGCGGAACTTCAAAAGGATCAACAATGTGGTGCATAGGATCCCAGTTTGTAAAAAATTGACCCTCTGTTACATCCCATCTTCCTTCGAGAAGTTTTTTTCTATCCTTCTCAGGAAGCTTTAATAACATTTCCCGATAACCGCTTTCACTTAAAAAAGGATTATCGTCAAGCTTTGCAGGGATGAACTGTCTAAAAGACTTAGCTTCATACCCTGATATTCTTTCTGTATGGCAATATTGCGTTCCGCTACCGCTATTTGGAATTTGCCAATAATTTTTTACCCAAGCATGACCACGACCGCCCGGATTGGTTGTTGCTCTTGTAAAAACTTTTATATTCGCATTGGTGCTTCTGGTTCTCGACTGCAAATACTTGTAGCAAACTGGGGTAGCCCAATGTGTTAATTCGTCCCACCCTACCCATTGATATTCACTACCCTGATGTTTATATCTATCCTCATCTTTATCCATATAGCCGAAAAGAATTTTTGCTCCCGAAGGAAACCTCCATTCATGTTCAGCCATGCTGTAGGTCGCACCCGGAAAAATTAACGGGTATATTGCTTTTGACCTATCTACTAATTCGCCTAACTCTGGAAAAGTTTTGCGAAACAAAATTGCTTTATAGCGATTCCAACGTAATGCGTTTTGCTGTAAACCTAACGCATCTATTAGAAGCGCATCACTTTTTCCGCCCCCTGCTGAACCCCCGTATAAAACTTCGTCAAAAGAACTAGATAAAAATTCTTGCTGTTTATCTGTTGGAGACCAAAGACATTCGCCTTCTTTTCTTTGTTCTTTAGTCAGCAAAATAAAGTTCTCTTTTTACTAATTTAACCATCCCATTTGAATAATCTTTAACATGAAACTGATTTGTTAAATCTAAGGTCCCGTATAATGATCGGGCGGTTTCTTTTTTCATATACAAATATTCTGGCTCTATATTTTCTCCATCTTCTTCGTAACACTCTAATAACCAATCTTCTACAACATCAAGTTCCAGTTCATCTAGCGGTAGATGTGACATCAATAACATTATCCGTTTTTACGTTTTCTGGAATATTTGCCTTTTGAGGTATTGTTACAAAATTAATTCTATGCTCTTGCTTAACATTTACATTTTTAGGCTCTAAACTAGCCAACGTAGTCAATGCTTTTGAGGGATGCTCTTTAATATAATTTCTTATTAATTCGTCTCCACCCATAGTTTCTAGAACTCTTCGCATCTTTATGTTTAAAGGTTCGCTAACTTTGTCGAGAAATTTTTGTTTTTTTACAGATAAAGTCATTAGTTATTTCCCAAACCCATCTTAATTTCAGATTTGTAGATTTTGTAATATTTCCAAACTAAATAAAGCCAATTATTTTCGTAATTCATCTACCCACTCCCAATCTCTTCCATTGTCGCTATAAAAAACAGGTTCAAAAGATATTAGATATTCCCACGCAAAACCCTTGGTCATAACAATTAGTCTTATCTCTTTTCGCTGGTTTACTTCAATTCCGTTACATTCTTTTTTAGGACTAGAATCTAAAATATGATGTCTATAGTAATGATCGCCATATCTTAAAATCATTGTCCTGTCTGGCATTGGGCCCCATTCTGTTAAAAACTCAATGCTAGGCTCAAGAGGAACTGCCAAAGAAAAATTAGGGGCTAAAGACGCTATTAAGAGAACTGCGAAAACGAAGTATTTCACCCTAGTCTTTGCCTCTAGTTTTAGTTTCGACAATTTTTTTTATCTCTTTTTCAATTATTTCCTTTTCTGAAATCACATTTTTAAGTTTTCCGTTTTTATCGTAAACCCTACACGGAAAAATGTTTTTACTAAAAGAATCTAATATTTTTTGTGCTTTTAGTATTCGAGGAATTATCTTCCCGTACTCGTTTCTCCCTGAATACCTGTACCAAGTCATTTTCCATTGATAATCTTGATCTGCTTTTCGTAAATCGTGACCAGACTATCCATTCTGATTGACCAAGTACGAAGCTTTTTATAATCCTCTGTTGTTAAAAATAAATGCCCGTCTTTACTTTCTTGCCAACTAATATCAGGCGGATCTGGTCTTTGATGAATTGGAAATACTTCAGTCCCGCTTGATAAAAGGGTTCCGCACCCGTGGAAAAGAACTAGCGATAGAACTACCACTGGAAGAATCTTTGCCATCTTTGATAATTTTCTCAGCTTTTTTAGATTCTTCTCTTTCCATTTTGTTAATCTCTGCAATATCTTCATAAATCTCATCCGCTTGATCAGCTTTCGCTATTTTTTTCCCTACTCGTACTAAATAAGCACCCACCGTTACTAAAATTAAAATAATTGATAGTATTACGGCTAAAGACATGATTATTTCTTCTTCCTATCATGCCCCATTTTCCAAGTACCCATTCCAGTTATGCCGACCATGCCCCACATCTCTGCGGTAAAATGATGATAGCCCATCATTTGACAACCCATCATTCCCATAGCTATTACCCAAACAGCGTAAGTTTTATAGCCCGGCATAAAGTTATCTACTGCTTCAATCAACACCCCTATAATTTTGCTCATCAATACCCCCCTACACTTGGTTTTTTGATTTGTTTTTTTTTCACTCTTTTAACTCTTTTTGTTTTTTTCATAATTTTCCCTTTTTGTCTTGGATATACCATCAACATGAACACACCCAATATTTGTATTCTTTGGGAGCCCTACTTTTTCCGCATCTTTAACACGCTCAATACATTTTTTTTCGTGGATATGCGCTTCTAAAACATCCATTCTTTCAATTTGCATCGGCCCCGCAAATGCGACAATGACCAACAGCCACATTATCTCTGTATGCCGTAACTCATCCCCAACGGCTGACTTTGTGGCATTACGCTTAAACGATCCTGCGGAACGGTGCTAAACTTTTCCATCATCATTTTTCTAAGCATTTCTAAATCTTCAGGAGTCGCCCGCCTTAATTCCCCTGCGGTGCTATCAATAAGTTGCTGTTCCATTCGAGATCGCATGTTTTCCATACCCATCTCTCTCATTTTTTGCTCTTGATCACTCATATATTGGTTTCTCATCATTTCATGCCTTCTCATCATTTCTTGAGAAAAAGGGCCCGTCTGTTGCATCATTCTCGGGTCTTGACCGCTTGAGGCGGGGCTTCTTTGAAGAGCATTTCTTAATGCGTTTGAAAAATCCATAATTTTACCGTGAAGTTTGAGATTGCTAATAAGTCCAAATGCAGGGATTAGTTTTGCTATGATCAACGTCTACATGAATAAACGTTTTTGCGATCCCTATTCTTTTAAAAAATTTTTGCATAATGCGAACCATGCGATACCTTAGAATCGAACTGCTCATTTCTATATCCACAGCTTTCCCAGATAAATGCGCTGAATGATCTGCCCCACCAACCTGAGAATTCCAATTTTTACATCTAAGTCCGCTCGTAACTTGCATCGGACTTTTGTATAAATCTCTGGCAGTTTGTAACAAGTCCACCAAATCTTTACTAATATCGTCTAATCCACAACCACATTTGCAAGCAAATTCATCCTGATAAAAATTAGGAGTCAGCTTTATCCTCTCGGTCACTCTCTTCCCTCTCGTAATACTTCTGACTCCATTTGTTGGGCTTAGAATCTTTGTACTGATTGTTATACTCAGGTCTAAATTTTTTTATATATTTGTATTCTAAAAAGCCCATACTATCTATAAATTCGTCTTTAATGTGAATGTATGCACAAGCATCAAAATCTTTTAAACCGTCTAATATGTGCTTCCCAATGCGTCCTATGACGTTCCTACTCTTGCCTACATAAACTATTTTATTTTTTTTTATTAAAAAATATATTGCGCTTCGCCCCACTACCGTATCAGAGGCACGAATAATTGCGCTTTGCGATAAAAGAACTCTGGGATCTTTTATTTTTTTTTTAATTTTTTTACCCCCTCAAAGTGAGAGCGTTTGAGTATGCTGTAGCTCTAGCACGCTGGCGCCCCGAGGCGGATGAGGGAAGTTGGAATTTGCTCCGACATGCTGGAAAAAAGAATTCTTTATCTCTTTTTATTGAAAAAACCAGCATAAAAAAAAGCTTATCTCGGCGAATTTAATTAATCAATATATTGATTAAACGGTATTACTAGCCGAAGCCGTTAGCCGAAGCCGTGACCGAGACGAAACCGAGCAATGTCAACGTTATACCAACTCCACTCATTATGACCGTAACAGAATATGTCAAGCTTTCTCACATGTCCTATAACAAAGTTAATTGGGTCGCTTTCAAATCTAAGCGGAGTCAAACGTAGCCAAGAATACTCCCCATCAATAATCAACCTATTTCAACCTCAATGATTTTCCCCAATCTCTTTAAAATACCGTCAACCGTCACCAGACTCGAAATTTAACAGGATTTTACCAAGACCGCTGGCGAGTATTCGGTAAGCAAAAAAACGCTGGATTTTAGCGGTAAATCGCCAGACTTGTAAGTTGTTGTTTTTAAAGACTAATTATGAGAAAGTTTAAAAGTCTATTAATAATGAACCAACCACTCAAAAATAGTCTATTTCAAGAAAAATAAAAAAAAGGTTAAATATTGTTTGACATTGTTTAATAAATATGAATAATGGGAGTAGTTTAAATTTTAATAACTTTTAATTACGGAGAAACAGACCATGCCACTAGCTTTAAGCAAAAAAATAACTCTGAAAATCAGAGCCGAACGTTGGAAACAATCCCGAGTTATTAAAGTCGGAAAAGAAATTTGTAAACAGTACGGACATAAACTGCCAAACGCTAACCGAGTTTGGAAAGGTGAAAATCCAAAAGCAAAATTAATTGAATATTTAATAAAGAATTATGAAGCCGAAATGGCTTCGGTTTTAGAAATTGACGTATCTCAATACGAAACAGCGGACCAAATTAGAGTCCGGGTAGCAAACGAAAAAGATATTTCTCTGGCGGTTGCATCCGATCCAGATATTGTAACCACGCCACCTAACATTTCAGACCAAAGCAACGGTTCAGATATTTTTAATGACGGATTTATTGACGAAATTGTCCGACGTGTTCAAGAAAAAGCCGTGAACCATGAGCAAGTGGATCAAATCGTAAAACAAGCGGTCGAGAAAGCTATTGACGGCAGACCAGTCCAAAAAGTTTTAGTCGATAAGTCTGGAACGGTCATAAAAGAAATGCCGAAAGTAACTAGCAAGTATTTTAAAGAGGTTGTGGAAATGGCAACTACGGAAGAGGTTAATGTTTGTATGGTCGGTCCAGCGGGTTGCGGTAAAACATTTTTGGCTAAACAAGTTGCCGAAAGTTTAGAAATGAATTATGTTTCCGTTTCAATAACAGCGGGAGTTTCGGAGGGAAATTTAACAGGTTGGTTATTGCCAATCGGCGCATCTGGAAAGTTTTTGCATGTGGACTCGGTAGTATTGAAAGCATGGCAAGACGGCAACTCTTTAATCTTAATTGACGAAATGGACGCTGGTGATCCGAATACTCTTTTAATAGCTAACCAAATGTTAGCCAACGGATATATGTTTTTGCCCATGCGCCATGAGGAACCAGAAGTTAAAAGAGGGGAAAATGTTATTGTCTTGGCCGCTATGAATACAAACGGCACTGGCGCTAACATGCAATATTCTGGTCGGAATCAACTCGACCAAGCCACTTTAAATCGTTTCTTTTTCGTTATGATGGACTACGATTCGGCTTTGGAGCGGGAATTAATACAGGGCGTTTCGGAGCTCCATGATTGGGCGGAGCAAGTCCGGAAGAAAATATCCGAGTATAAAATAGCCAGACCACTTTCAACTCGCCAATTAAAAGGATATGCCAATTTAATGAAAAAACAAAATTGGACCATGTCCAAAGTTGAATCCAATTATTTTTGTACTTGGTCAGCGGATGAGAAAAGAAAGGTGGTGGCGGCGTGAATTACCAAGATAACGATAGAATAGACTTTGACTCGGTCCAAGAAGTTTATAACATGCCAGATCCAGTTACTCAAAGGAATATAGATTCTTGGCAAAGTCAAGAAAATAGAATCCATAGCGGATCAGGATGGTACGGACTTGGAGATACTACTCGCCAAGAAGCTAAAAATATTGTTAGGGATGGATGGTTGTTAGGCGCCAACAAAGTTGAGGAAATGACAAGTACAATTTCGCTTCCAACTTTAGAGTCGATCCAAAGAAAATTGGTGCGCGGTGATATTGGCGATTTTTGCGACCCGCACCAGATTAATCGTGGGCAATTTTCAACGGCTTGGACTTCCAAGAAACGGCGACTCGGCACGGGTCCCAAACGTTATCAACTTTGCTGTCAAATCGGTGGGAATTGTTATGTGGATTGTGAAGAAATGCTGTGGCGAGCGGTCGCATGTTTGGCGCTTGCGGATGCTATTAGCAAAGCTGGACACGCTGTGGAGATAATCGCATTTTGTAACGTAGCGGATTGTTTTACAAGTGGCGGTGGACAAATATGCACCGTAAAAGTCAAGCCGTTTGAATCTTATTTGGACTTGTCAAACTTAGCGGTTACTTTGGGACTATCTGGTTTTTATAGAATATATATGTGGAAAGCTAGACTTGCCCATCCCACGAAAAATGTTAGCTCGGGAATGGGTAGGTCAACCAATCGGCTCCCAGAGATTCAATCTGGAAACGCAACTCAGATAAAAATAGATGGGAATATTACTAGCAAGTCGGATGCGGAATACTTTTTAAACAATATAGCGGACAAGCTATAAACACCAACGGCGGGGATTTTCCCCGCCTTAACTTAGGAGAAACAGACCATGGAAAACCAAGAAAATTTGGACCGACAAACCACGATTAATGAAATATCGGATCAAGAAACAAGTCAAGACAATGCCAGTATGCTAGTGGATTGTGCCAACTGGGAAGCCTATAACAACCGAACCGTACTTGACGAAAAAGTAAACAGCGGACTTTATATTGAAACTGTTTATAACGTAGTTAAAAACGAAAAGACTCCGAGAGCGAAAAATTTTAGACAGGCTTGGTTCCCAAAGTTTGCGGATAAATATTTCGATAATGTTTGCCAATATTCTGTATATACCAAAGCATTATCTCCGCAAATTGCTTTCCTGTCTAACATGGGAAAAATGCCAAGCGAGCAAACTATCACCGCCGAATATCTAATATTCTTTAACGGCAAGTTAAAAGGTATAGCTTGGATTTCCAATACTACAACGGAAGCTAAAATTCATATTAAATTAAATAAAGAAGCCACTGGTCAGGAAACAATAGATAAAATAGCTAATTATGTTGGTCAGATGGCTTGGAAAAATGAATTTAATTTTTATTTAACTGAAAAAGATTCCGACAATCTTTCTTTTATTCCCGAAGCAAAAAATGAAATAAAAGAAAAGTGGGAAATTGGATTTTCAACGGAAGCCCCACGGACTTTGTTTTAAGTTTGACTGGCGGGCATTTTGCCCGCCTTTACTTTTAATTTTATTAATAGGAGAAACAGACCAATGTTAGGGAAAAGGTCAAAGGCGGAAATATTTATAGATGTTTTATCCGAAGAGTTGCCAGAAGTATTCAGAAAAGGGAATTATATAACCGTAAATCAATACGCTCGAATTAACAGAAATAAAATTCCATTGAATTTTAAATTAACTTTAAAAACTAAACAGGAGAAACAACCATGAATAAAATTGAATTTGAAAATTTGGTTAAACATTTGGAAAAAAGAGTCGGTGAAAAAATGCCAGACGAAATAAGAAAATCAACTTGGGATATATTCAACAAGATGGACTTTGAAACTGCCATGGAATCTCTAGCCAACTTTGATCCGAAGAAAATGTCGGACGCTAATATGAAAAAAATGGTTCAGTATATTTTATTTGAAACAGATACGGGCCAAGAAGTTATAAAAGATTTTTTGGATCAAGCAATACCGCAACTGCAAAAACAAATTGAAAAAGAAATAAGAGGAAAATTGGAAGACCAATACATGCGGTTTTCTAAAAACTAAACTGCCAATGAGCGGGGGAGAAATCCTCCGCTTTGGCTTAAATGGAGATTATCAAAAATGAATTTTAAAGAAATCGAAAACAAAGTCCTGCGGACTAAAATATTCATAATGAACATGGAAGCTGAAATAAAAATTTTAAGCGACCAGAAAAAATCTTTATTACTGAAAATTAAAAATAAAAAAGCGGAGTTGTTAGAAGAAAAAAGAATTTTAAAACATTGGGAAAATGATCTTAAAAATGTAAACTTATTAGCCAAGCATGGAAATGATTGTTATTGTAATAATCCAGACCATGAATTATGTTGGGATGGTATAGATACATTTCCAAATAAAGACTGTTTATGTTGTCAAAATACTTTAAAGGAATAGAAAAAAACAGGATTCAAATTAGAAGCGGAAAAATAAATCTTTAATTAATCTTTAACAGGAGAAACAGACCATGAAATTACTAACACAAGAAATGTTGGCAAAGTTTGAAAAAATTAACAAGATGTCCATGATGGAAAAAGAAGCCTACGACCGAAACCCAGAAGTTATAGCTAAATTTTTCCACCCGTGGTTTGGCGGGACTTGGTTTGCTACCGAGTACGATCCGAAAACCAGATGCTTTTTTGGATTTGTAACGGGAGTTGGCAGACCAGAGGATGATGAATGGGGATATTTTAGCTTAGATGAATTGGAAGATTTAAAAATTCATGGATGCCCAACGGAGCGGGATCTTTATTTCGGCAATCCCCATATCTCGGATGTTAAAGAGATTAAAAAGATTGAGGGATTTCATAAGGCTCGGGAAGAGGGTCCCAAAGATGTTTGGCGCAGAAATCCAAAGCATTACAAATAAAGAATGGCGGGGGATTTTTCCCCCGCTTTATTAAAATCATTTATCTATAGGAGAAACAGACCATGACCGAATCAAAACGAATTGAGGCATTATGGAAAGAAATAGGCGCAAGAAAAAATAAAGAAAAAGAACTTTATGAGAGGATTGAAAATTTAGAGAAAAAATTAAACGTGGCTAAAGATTGGTTGGAGTGCAACGTTGATGATATGGGATCGGGAAATTCGGAGTGTTTGACTCTGGCTATTGATGCTAAAAAATTATTAAAAAAGATAGGAGAAACAGACCATGAAAAAGAAAATAGTTGAAAACGCAATAGTGGCATATATCCATTGTAGTACTTGTATAAATGATAGACCATCCGATACTTCACCAAAAGATTGGAGTCGGACTCAATTTGGGTGGACTCCCAAAGGATTCCAAATTTGGTGCAATCGGTGCGAAATTAATGTTGGTGCATACGATTTATGCGGGAATAAAATTAAGTATGATTTTACTTTAATCCCCGATAATGAAAAAGGGCTAATATCTCCGAAGAAATAGAAGCCCAATGTCCACGGAGAAACAGACCAATGTAAATCAGCAGACACCATGATTCTAGTATATTTTGAGGATTTTGGCAATATAGCTGATTTTCGAAGCCGTCAGAAGCCGAATAACGGCACTTTATTGGTCAAGCTATATCAGCGTATTAGTTAATTTATTGTATAAAGTTAAACTTTATTTTATAATTAAAAATAGGTGCTAAACATGAAAACTCAAAAAATAAGAGATAAATTAATGGCAAAAAAACAATTAAGAGAAGAATATCTCGGTATCAAATTATCAAAAAATGAGCTGGAAATCTTAAAAGAATTGGCCAAGCTTGAAGAAAGAAACTTATCGGACACGGCTCGGATTTGCTTTATGCGGGAGGCTCGGGTAAGGCTTCCAACAAGTGCTTTGAAGAACGTAACAACCTTCTAATATAGTCCGTTGACGTTCCCAATTCTCTTGCCAGAGTTTTTGTAGATTTAATCTTATCTCTTTCCCCGTGGATATATCGTCTTATTGCGTTGCGATATACCCACGTGTGGATTGGGATATATTCATAAAGCCCATTAAATTCATCCACTAATTGCATTGCCAGCTTTAAATCTTTTTCGGCAACCAGTCTAAGTAAACTATTTTCTTTAAAATCTTCCACTTGTACTAATTTCCTAAGCTTTGGCTTTATTATGTCGTTTAAATTCAATTTAGCACCTTTTTCATGGTTTCCATAGCTTCCCCAGATTTCAACATTGAACCCGTAAAACGCAACACCCTCCAACCTAAAATACAAGCGTTATTATATTTGCTGGCATCTTTGGCTAAATTTCTATTGTGGCGGCCGTTTATCCATTCACCGCCTTCTATTTCGACAATTAGCTTTATGTCAGTCCACGCAAAATCGGCTCTCCATTTTCTCCCAATTTCCTTTGCGAAAGAATATTCCGACTTATCTGGTCTTGTCAATCCTTCAACTTTTAACTGCCAAAGAAACTCGCCCTCAAGTTTTGATTCACTCATAATCTAGTCGTTTCGACACATAGAATAAACGCTTGGAATATCATTGTTGTCCGTATCGAGTTCTTTTCCATTCGTGATTTTTTTCTTCCATTGTCTATAAGTATCTAACTCGATAGCCGAGTAGTTGATTAAGTCCAATAAAGTATCTTCAATGGATTCGTGTTCTGTTGTCATTTTTCCCGTACGTTGGAATCTCTCAAGAAAGCTATTTAGCCGACTAACTTTATCGAGCAATCGAATATGGACACCTAAAAACATGGGAACCCCAGCTTGTTCCGCCAGTCTAAAATTAGCATAAAAATCCGAGGGATTGGCATAGTCGTTATTTTTGCTGTTAATTAGTTTTAAACATTCTTGATTAAAAATTTTATCTATATTTTCGTTTATCAAAATCTTTCCCTCCAGACGGCATTTATAAAATCTTTGATTGATAATTTTTGTTTTTTTCTTTCCAAAGTCCATTCTTCCTCAACCATAATATTTAAAGATTTTTCTATTAACTCAAAGTCGGAATAATCTTTGTTTGGGTCTGGCTGAAAAACCCACTTGCTAACTACATTTCCACGCTTTGTTAATTTATCTTTAATAAACCTAACGATGGACATAATGAAGTTTCTCCCAATATTCGGGTTTTATAAGAACAACTGGCTCTTGGTTTTTACAGCTTGAAGCGTATTTTATTGGCAAGTCGTGATCTGGGTGGTATTTGTAATAATGAAATCCGTCTTTGAATTCTACAACAAAATAAAAATCAATTTGATTTTTGTAGTAATAATCTAAGCCTTTGTTAAATTTTTGGAGCCCCAAAATAACTCCATCCTCAAAGGTATCGTGGTTAATATCTTTTCTGGCTTTGTACTCGACAAACCGAATTGCTTTGCCAGTCTTATTCATCAAGACAAAGTCCATTAAATATTTTTTTTCGTTATTGCCAGCAAGTTTTTGGGCTTTGTATCCCCAAACTTTTTCCAGCAACTCTTTACATTTCCCTTCGTTTTCTAAATCTTCTTCAGTTTCATAGCGCATCTAAATCTCCGTTAATACCATCCCATAATTATCTATTTCGTTTTTAATCTTTATATTTTCCTTTCTTATTAATTTGTTATTTTCAAATGGTCGGTAATCCACATGATGTTGCCATCTCCCAAATTTCCAAGAAACCGTAGCAACGTCAGGATGTTGCTCAACTAAAGACTCCGCCATCTTTAATCTCCCATCACCTTTATATAATTCGAGATTATTTCCTCCCGCTTGTTTCATGGTTGTTTCTTTATTACAGAGAAATGCGTTAAAAAGAATCGTACACCAGCCCGCTTTCAACGCTCGAATAGACAAGTCCGTATCTTCGTTATATCTACCCCTCCATCTAAAGGGAATATCGTTTCTAATCAAGATACAAGAATAAATACGGGTGTTTTGAGTATAGGGAGCTTTCTTTTCATGGGCTGGAACAAAGAAGCGATAATTCAAACCTGATAGTGCAACATTTTCATATCTATCGGTAAAATCCTCGGCGCATCTAAACATTGTTCCAGATGAAACTTTTATTTTTTTATTGTCATTAAATCTTTCAAACATGGAAATATTGTCGTCAAGAATCCAATGTTTCTCTGCACCAGTTCCCATTGAATGATTCCAGACCCAATTTCTGGCTGGAATTGATCCCTGCCCCAAATTGCTAAAAGGCAAAACCAATATTTTTTTGGGATCTATAACTGCGGAATAATCGTCATACTCTTGTGGCTCTATGACAATATTGTATGGGACTTTAATGTGTTCCAACGCTTTGCTTGTTTGACGTAATTTAAAACGACCTTTAGAGATTACATAAACAGGATATTTTGGATTCATACTTTGCCTACCCATAATGCTGGTTTGTTATTCCATAAATTAGTTTTAACTTTTTTATAGCCGTTATCTCTTAATGCTTGATTAAACATCTTGCTTATTTTTGATTGATCTATTTCTTTCTTGTTGTGTTCGTATTTTTCAAAATGCCCAACAGAAAAAGTATTAAAAGAGTTGGCAATTAATAGGAATTTTGGCTCTAAATATTTAATAATTGAAAGAGCGTGAGAAATAGGTTCTTTAATATGCTCGAAATATTCAGAAGCAAAAACAAGATCAACCGTGTGATTTAATTTTTTTGCTGATGGAATCATAAGAAAACCATTTTTCTCACTCATCATTTTGCAAAAATTATACTGAGGTGAATCTTCTATGTTTGTTGCGTAAACTTTTGCATTTGGGAACATGCCTTTTAATGCGGATGTTGTGTAACCAATTCCGCAACCCAGATCAATAATTGATTCAACATTTTGCAAGCGATCAAAAATTGTTTTCTTAATTGCTCGCAAATAACCTCGACTATATAAATGCCAACATGCCCACAAATCTGTAAAATAATATTCGTCAGAATAAACAGTAAAATCATTGGACTCATACCATCTCCACTCTAATTCTGAAGCATAAGGAGAATGGTTTATTTTCCCCGTGTAATAATCAATAGCTTCTTTTATTAAAAATTCCGCTTTCGATACATCTATGTCGTGAAAATTTTTATACTCTGATAAAAACTCTTTGCGTAATTTTCTTGGTTTTTCTTCTAACCATTTATTCATTTTTTTTCTCACTCTCATCAACATATCTAAGATGAGCATTAACTCCAATTTCCAGCTTTGGGTGCCAAATACTTTTGGTCTCGCTTGTCATGTTTTGCAAAATCAATTCTTGAAATTCTTTATAGTCAAACTCATTTCTAAAACGAACAATAACTTCTTTGTATGGGGCAATTCTTTTGTTCAAATACTCAGGCATGCCAACCCATTCAAGTTCCCATTCCTTTGGGTCCTCTGGAATATCAAACATTTTCATTTGATTATCTTCATCACTCATTAGTCTGTTTCTCCTGCAAATTTTTAAGCAATAAAGCCTTCTGTGTTGAATGGATAATTTGGGTCGGGTTTATTCCCATAACTTCCTGTATAAAATTGATAATAGATTTGCCCCATACCCACTTTTCCTAAATACTTCTTTTTAACTTTTTGAACATGAAGTTCGACCGCCCCATCTTCGTCAAGCTGTCCATACTTCGGGCGATGAACACAAAAAATCGCATCCGCCTTTGATCTAAAGGATGCAGAACCCGCTATTTGATAGGCGGAGGGCGGAGCAAAGCCACCCTCATATTTTCCAGTTTCTTGTTTTGTTAATTTGGTAGGGTGGCAAACTAAAACAATCGTTAAACAATGATTTCTTGCAAATCGTCTTAACTTCGTAAGCTGATTGTTGAGCCACTGGGTTTCTGTTAATCCACCGCCTGATGGAAAAGCATATTCATTAATCGGATCAATCACGCATCCACGAATGGATTTGCGTTCTACTAGCGACCGCATAACTGCCAAAGTATTGTCAATCGTAACTTCTTCTTCTTCGGGCATTACAAAGAATATATTTTTATCCATCCACGCTTGAGCGGCCGCAACTTCATCCACACTCATTCGATCTTTGCCACGAAATGGTTTTTTTATAAATTTTTCTGCTAGTTTTTCCCCGTGATATTCGAGAGGATAATTTTCTGGGCTAAACACACCCCACTTCCAAGACTTTGGGCCTATGTTGGTGTTCACCATAATTGCATCTGCTACTTCACTTTTTCCTGATGATGGGATCCCATGACAAATAATCAATTCACCCATTCCTGAATCGAATTTTAATAAGTTATCTATCGAATCAAAGCCAGTTGAGACACCCTCATAGCTTCCAAATTCGTAATGTCCAATCAAATCCAAATCACCAGCCAGTACAACGCCCTCAACAGGAAAATCAACAGCGTTTAAAATTGCATCTTGTACCGCTTCTATCCCATGCTTCATTAAAACGTCATTGGCGTCTTTACAGCCTTCGACTGGAATAACTCTTTTGCATCTATCAAAACCAAGTCGTCTTGCGATCTCTAGTTCATGCGCTTTTCCCAGTTCATCGTTATCCATCCATAAAATAAATTGCTTTACTTTTGACAGTCTTTCGATCATTGGTTCAAAAAAGGTGTAGGATTTTGCTCCGTTAGGACTTGAGACAACGTTTGAAAAACCAGAAGTTTGTACGGACATCATGTCTAGCTGTCCTTCCGTCCAAATGGTTTCTTCGTTTTCTATGAAGTCGTAACCATAGAGCGTAAGTTCGCATCCCTTAACCAATTCGAATCTGGTTTTTTTCTCGTTTCTGGATTGAATGTTTATTAATTTGTTATTTTTGAAATAAGGAAAGGTGTATAAACCGTTTTGATATCCAACTCGATTCATTTCAACAATAACTTCTGATATTTTTCTTTTTTCTGTGAGCCAAGAGATTTTATCTTCTGGCATTTCTGGGTAAGATGCTGGGATAATAGGCTGGACTATTTTTTTCTTAGGATAGCTAATATTTTTACCAGATATAATTTGCAAAGCCTCTGTGAAACTCCATTTATTCACCCATTGTAAAACAGCAATTCCATCAGCCCCACCATGACATTTATTACAAATAATCCCGCCTGTTTCGTCAAAGTCGTTATGACATCGGGCTCTATCTTTTCCCCCACATAAAGGACAAGGGCCATGTTTTTTGCCACGTTGAATTATTTTTTCTAAAACAGGAGCATGTCGTAAAAGAATATTTGCCCAATTTCCTTTTGCTTTATTTTTTACTTCCAAGAGATCAATCATAAAACCGCACCCCCTGTTTTATCCAATTTTGTAGACGGGCTAGAAGAATCGAATTCTAGGTCTTGCCATTGGTTCATAAATGTTTCTCCTGTTTTTATAAATTGTTTTTCTCGCCCCGCAACTGACTTGCAAAAACAAGTAAGCTTTTTTCTGAATAACGGGTGCATTTTCGCAATATCTTTCCCGACGGACTCCATCCAATGTTTGAGTGCTTTTTTCTTGTTACCGTCTTTTCTTGGGAGTCGCCTCCAATCATCTTCAAACAATTCGATTTTGTGTGCTTCGTATTTATTTTCTTTTACTTTATTTTCTTTTATTTTAGGAGATTTGTTGTTTTCGATAGGCTCTTGTGCGATTTCGCACAAAGGGTCGATAATTTCTATAAGTCCCAGTTTTTCAAAGACTTCAAGTTTTACTGGAGTTCTGAGTCCATGTTGTGTCTTAATCCACTTTGAGTCGTATGGTATTCGATTGTCCGTTGTATGTGCCGTACATATGAGCGCCAACCAGTGGCATTTATAGCTGTCGTGTAGTTGCATGACTGCCCAATCATTGCTCCAATCAACGTACAAACATATCCATGGTTGATGTTTATTGAGTCTTTTTGGTTGGTATTTATCAAAATTTTTGACTCGAAAAAATTTAGTCGGAAGTGTATTTTCTTTATTTTTTGTCATTCAAATCTCCGTTTTTCTTTTCTTGTTTTATATCTTCTTTGCAAGCTGTTTCACCACTACAACATGGATCAATATTTGCGTGACAAAAACTGCATTGGGTGTGACCGTGGATTTCAATTGGGGGGCCATAATTTCCGCACCAACCACATATTTCGCTTTTCATTATCGAATTAAAATCTCTATGGACTTGATACAGCCGAGTGGTATTTGCGCTTGATTTGCTATCTGGGGATCTTCTGGGTCTGTATCTGTGTTATTAAATAGGAAAAGAGTCTTTGCCTTCATACAATGAAAAAATCCTATACTTCTCACTTCTATTTCTTTTAAAGATGAAATAGAATCTTTCATGGACTTCCAAACAAGCCCAGTTACAGGAGGCTCATCGTCTCCAGCATCAACCCAATTTACAATTATTGGGTCGCAAGCCTTTAACTTCTTGATAATTTTTGTAATTTCTTGTTTTTTCATGCTTTAATATATTTCTATATACTTATACAACATGGCGGTCTCTTTTTTCCTTAATTTTTTTTAATATTGCCTTTGTTTTAGCGTCTTTTGCTCTGTTTTTAAGTTTATTCGCAATTTTTTTACACGGAACAGAACAATATTTTTGTTTTCCAGTAGTTTTAAATTTATTTTTGCAATCTTCTATTTTGCACTCCACCATATATTGTTCTTTATTTTTATGGCGTGTTTTAGCGTTGTTGAATTTAGTCTTACATTCCGCAGAACAGTATTTTGTGTTTCTCCCTGTAGAATTGGCTTCTTTTTTGCACATTTTACAGATAATTTTTTTTGCTATTTTTTTAAAAACGCTTTCGTCCACCTCCATTTGATTTGGTTCGTAACTTCCACTTTCTATATAAAAAGTTGTCCAAAACAATTTATTAACTTTTTCTTTGTCTAAAAATTCTTTTAATTTCCCGTCTTTGTCGTAAATTTTTACTGGATAGATCATATATATATATTTTTTTAAAATAAAAGGCCGTTGTTGAGGAAAATTGGAGAGGAGAAAAACCTCAACAACGACCCGAGAAGCTAATACGGCCCTAGTTGCATCAGCTTCCTAAATAAGTTGGGAGATGAGATTCACCCTGTCTCCCTCAAGTTATAATTTCCCCGAGACTTTCCCCTCTCAGGCCAGCGAATCTCTGCCAGTTAAGTCGGGAAGATAGAACCCACGAGAGGTTGGACATGGTGTCTATCTTGAACAACGCTGAATCAACAGCGTTTCTATGGAACATTGATGGAGTGGATTCACGATCTCCACCTGACCGTTTTTGATTGTGGTCGTATTTTTGCCCCCGACCACAGCTACGAATCCTATAGCGATCCCGAGGGGCGACTAATCTTTTTTCCCGCAAAAATCAAAGCCAAGAACTACCATTATATCTTTTGATTTTTTCTCTCCATCTTTTTCCCATCTCTCTGTTTTCATTCTTCCCCAACACATAATTTCTTGACCTTTATCAAAAAAATTACAGATGTTTTCACCCAACTTGTTCCATGCTTCGCAATTCACAAAATGAACCTCGTCTTTATCTTTGAATTTTGAATTAATTGCTACGCCAAAACTGGCAACGTCACTTTCCCCCGCTTTTCTTAACTCTGGATCACGGGTAATGTTCCCGTGTATTATTCTATGGTCACTCATATGTCTGTTTCTCCTTAACCGTTTATAATAATATTGGACTTGTAAAATCTAACGCCATCAACTTCTATTGCGCCTTTAGTCGATCTTGCAAGCCCGTTTAACATTTGCCCATCAATTTTCATATATTGCTTTGGGACTTTATTTGCATCTACAACTTCATACTTCCAAATTTCTCTGATAGAAACATTATCTCCTGTGGGAATAATGCTGGGGACGCTTGAGCCGCTATCTAAAGCTTCTTTCTCTACAGCCTTTTGCTCTGTAACCCAATCACACATTTTACTTTTTAAAAGTTCCTCAGCGTGATCCAGAGGATCGGTGTATTTCTGCTCAAGTTCGCAATAATTACTATGAATCTTTTTTGCTTTCTTCTTGGGGGTTTTTAAAACATCTTGGATGCTATTTCTTGTATTCTTGATTTCCCCAAGAATGTTTGCGCCTGTAGAAAACTTCATAGGACTATCTACAATCAAAGATTCTGCTACAATTTCAATACCATTACATTTTTTAGATGCTTCTGTAAATTCTTCTGGAATGTTCATCTTTTGTACTTCTAGAGTTTCATTCATTTGTATAGTCCTTTTTTATTAAAAACTTTTGTCATAGCTATAAATACATCAAAATCGTTTTTATTCTGGTGAGGTTCAAGCTTGAAAGTTTCTTTTTTATTTATATACAAACAATACCTATCAATTTTTTTTTCATCAGCCAACAAAGCATACCCCGCTGTTTGTAACTGGTGCCATTTCTGTTTTTGACCGGTTTTAATATCAATCAATACTTTTTTATTTTGAATTTTCCCGATCAAATCAAGAGTCCCAGCTACCCACAAATCTTTACTAAAAACTCTTTGCTCAGATTTTAAAGGTTTAAATTTAGTTAATTCGCAAAAATTTTTGTAAGATTTTAAAAAAGGAATTACTTCTTCATCCAAAGATTCTTCGTCTAAATTTTTAGCAATAAGAAGTTCAATCGCTTTATGAACAGCGGTCCCCCGATTTGCATAAAAAGGATCAATGTTTTTATACTGATTATCTAAATCTAAGATATTTCCTATTATGGTAGAAACAGAAGGCACGATTTGTTTCGCACCCTCAATTTCCACCCAATAGATATGTTTATCTTCTCTAAAATTAATCATTTATTGATTAACTACTTTTTTAAGTGTTCTTGTTGCTTTGACATATTCATCTTTTCTGATTTGTTCCAATTTTGTGACGAACATTTCATCTAGAAATTCTTTTTGCTGTGTTTCAGAAAGTTTCTCAAGTTGAGCAGAAAGTTGTTTTACTCGACTATCAGAGATTTTTTCGACTTTCTCATCCATAACATCTCGAACATCATCTGTAAGTTTCTCAATATCACTTTTTGCTTTTGGTGTTTTAATAGATTTGAATTTAGATTTTACTTTTTCATCATCAACTGTAGTTCCGGGCTGTCTTTCGTTAGCTTCGTTACCATCATCGTCCGTTGCGTGAATTCCGAGCATACTACTCAACGCACCCCTTCGAGCATAAGTCAGCGCCGACATAAATCCCTGTGGCCCCTTATCTTTGGGAGTAAGAGGGAAATAGCCTTTAATAAACGCTCCTGATTCGTGAACAATTTTAGTAACTAAAAGAGTTCCAGTTTTATCTGGGGATTGAGAAAACGCTAAACCATTATCCGCCATAGGTTGTCTTGCAACGCCTATTACAGATTCGAGATTTGCATATGTTGATTTAAAGAATGGATTTTTACTGTCAGCCAATGCGCCTTTTAAGTCGGCTTGCATCTTGTTGAAAGCCTCATAAAATGGTTTCATATTGTCATTACATCCTTTGTCAACTTCCGATTGCCCAGCTATACCTATTGCTTCTTTAATTACATCTTCTATGTAGTCTTTACTTTCTTGATCTAACATGGTCTGTTTCTCCTTTAGTTTTGAATTACATTAAGATTATGTTATGATCTACAATAAATTCACTAGCAAGTTGTTTAATAAATTTATCAACATCCTTTGTCATTAGTTTTGGTATTTTGATTGGAATATCCAAAACCCATTGGTAGGCAAAAATTTGTGATAATACATGATTGTCATCAAAATCAGATTTTTTACTTTTTAAATATTTATTTAAAAAATCTATCTCTTCACCATGCTCATCTTCCATTCCTTCCCAGTCTCTTAGCAGACTGATCGAATGATATATTTTTATATCTTCTTCTAGTTCTTTTTTAATTACAGTTTTTGTTTTCATTTCATCTCTCCCTTATTTATTTAATTCATCAAAAAAATTTAAAGCAAAACGAAAAACAGCGATAACTAATGCTATCGCCGCAATCGCTTTAAATGCGTTAATCATTATTCTTTCTAACATCATCAAGATTGATTATGTTAGTTGGGTGTTTAGATTTATCTTCTTCTCTACTACTGTAAACATATTCTTTTGTTTCTTTATTTTTGAAATAATCAATGTGATTTTTGTCGGTCATCATATACATGTAACTACCATGAAAAAATTTAGACCCAAGCTTATTGCTTAACACACCTCTTTCAATCGCTTGAGTAAAAACAGCATCAACATCTTTTTTTATGAAATTACCTTTCATAACATCCTCCCAATGATTTTGTGCGTATATTGCAGATTCTTTAATGTCATCATGGGTGATTTTTTGCCCAAAGGGGATTGGTTTGCTAGGCATATACATAGAGAATACATATTTATATAAAAGTTTCATGTGGGCTAAGTTGCTAGGCTCTCTTTCAACCGCACCCTCGCCACAGCCTTCTTTGGGTCGTTCATTCATGGTTTCGATTGCCATAAATAAAGCTTGCGAAATTATAAAGTGACCTCTCCCGCTTTCAAGCAAATCTAAAGCTAATACTTTTTCTGGGTTAAATTTTTTATTTTCTTGTTTTTTTGTAGTCATGGTCTGTTCTCCTAGTTGAAGTAAATAAAAAACCCCCTAAGACTGATAAGATCAATCAAAGGGGGCGTTAAAGCCACGATGAGGAATGGGGATAAACCTGCATTGCGTGACCCCATTATTTTTTTCTTGGCAAATGTTTTCATAAATCCCCATTTCACGAATTACAAAACATTTACCAAATTATCATGCTGATAGCATATTGTCAACACTATAAAATGCGGTAATTTGATAAAAATTTATTGACAAACAGAATTTCTGGGGCGATTGGCGGGCTAGATAGCTATTTTTTTTCTGACAATAGATGCTTCAAAATTAGACTTAAATCTGATCTTATAGGGGATAATTGAGATTCTAGATATTTTCTATCTACGGTTTCTGATTCTATGCGATCAATGCGTTTGTGAGCAAAATCAATTCTTTGAAATATTCGATTAAACACCCAAGAAGCCCCAGCTATTAAGATCCCAAACAACCAAAGAACTAAATCATTTATACGTTCCATCTATTTTTCCTTTTCCCATTTTGTCTTCCTATTCTCTGCTCATCTGGGGCAAGTCCCCATTTAACTCGAATCATAGTATCGAGTCTAATTAGATCACTTTGCGCCTGAGTAGTTTTGTCAATTAAAGCTACTATTATTGTATGTAAATCTCTAATATCCGATTTTGTTTCGTTTTGTGCTTCGCTTATCTTATCCACGATTGATCCGAGGATAAATTTAATCAGCCACCATCCGCCAAGTGCAAACAGTAATGCCGTAGCAACAGGAACCCCTACGCTTTCTATAAAATTGGCAACTTCGCTTACATTTTCCATTCATTTTATTGATATAGACTTGTGTTTAATGCACTTAAAACAAAATAAATCCACGCTAAAAATATTCCTACCGTCCCGATTATTGCTATCCAAGCCCTCACCACGCCCTCACCATTATGCAACACCAGTAAAAATAGTACCCTTGTCTCCCTCAATCGGAGCAATAGCATCAGGTGTGGCTACTTGGCTATTAGCTATTGGATTCTCCACAATCGGTGGAGGACTAGCCGAAGGATTTGGGGGCGGTGTAAAAGCTGGCTGTTCGAGTATATTTGAAATTTCCATGATTTTATTAACTCGGTAAATGTTTATCATTTTTAGAACGATGGTTCGCTAACGTATATAAATTGCACACCATTTCGTTTTGTGTCAGATTTGCAATCACCTTCAGCTATTCTTCCAAAGGTATCGCTGGTAATATTACCTGCAACGCCCGTAATAAACCCTGTCAATGCGCTACAACTGATTTGAAATAAAAAAATTAAAATTAAACAGAATCTAATCATTTATGTTCATCCTCCCCAAGCCAAGCTAGTAGCATGGATTCTTGTTTCTTTTGCTCCGCTTTGGTTGTGAGTAGTTAATTTGTATTTCATAGAAGTACCACTTGCTATTCCACTTATGTCTACATTCCTAGCAACAAGTATTCTTTTATTAGTACCCCAATCACCTTCATCAACGAAAGTGACTGCACTTGAAAAAGCTGAACCATCTCTACTAATATACCCTTTAATATCTGTATTAACTGTCGCTGTACCACTGGCATCTTCAATCAACACCACCAAGTCTGCACTTGTAGGGGCTGATTCGGCTGTGGTTGCAGTTGATTGAAGGGTTAGATCACTCGTAACTGTGGCTGTGTATATTAATACAGCCGCCCCATGTTCTCCATTGCTTGTGGGAGTTCCGCCATTACCGGTACTTGACTGATAATCTGAATCACTACCATTGGCAACAGTATTTCCGCTGGCAGAAGTATTTGTTCCCGTTGGGGCATAGCCTGAGCCACCGCCTCCGCCACCATTGCCCGCGCCTCCACCTCCATAATAACCACCGCCTCCGCCACCAGCAGTCCAAGAGGTATTATCACCGTCGCCATCACCGCCGCCATTATATCCACCAGTTGCATCAACAGCAGAACCAGTTTTGGCACGACCACCTGTGCCTGCACTACCAGCCGTGCCGCCTGTACCTGCGGCCCCTCCGGCACTTTGTGTTCCCCCTCCACCTGCCGCTGGGCCACCGCCTGCACTACCGGTTGTGCCTCCCCCTGCTCCGCCAGGAGTAGTGGTTGAATCCCCCGCCCCGCCGCCTCCTCCCGCTCCAGCAAGAAATGTTCCAGACCGGTCAATAGATGTCCAACCACCCCCACCACCTTTTCGTGATGCACCGTCAGCTATTCGTTGCCCTCCTCCACCAACTTTGACATTTAAAGTTTCACCAGCAGTTACACTAATATCTTCTTGAACAAATCCTCCACCGCCACCATTAGCGTTTCCATCGCCTCCCGAACCACCCCCTGCTCCCCATGCTTTAAAAGTAAGCGTAGACAAACCGCTTGGGACAGTAAATGTTTGATTTGCTCCTGTATAAGATTTTACGACTGTAGTAGAAGAACCACCACTCGTTCTTCCTTCATAATATTTAGAAGTTCCAGAACCACCAACTATCTCATTAGTAGAATTGCCAGCATCTATGCCAGTAGCATCTTGGTATTCATCAATTACTTGGTCAACCATCTGGAACTTAGCAAGCTGATTAGAAGAAGCTATTTTAAAAGCTAGTAAGGCTTGGTTATATTCAAGAGTTGATGAATCAAATGGGGTCACGTGTTGGGTAACAGCCGAGGCTGGTACTCTAGCATCCGCAATAGAACCCGTTAAATTCCCTGCTGGTAATGCGGTCAAGTTCGCACCACTAGAAGCTGGAAGCGTTGAAGGGAAACGTGCATCCGCTACCGTACCCGTCAGCTTGGTTGCATCTAGTGACGTAATCCTAGCCTCTGGAATTGTGCCTGTGGTTATTTTGGCGGCATCGACTTGGGTTGTGTCTCTTAGATTGTCAGTTACTTTTGTTGTACTCATTCTTTACCCCTTCGGATATTTGTCTTTAGTTACTTTGATTGTCGCTTTCCATCCTGTAATGCCGTTGTGATACAGGTCGTCTAGCTGATCTTCTATGCTAGGGTACTCTGCTTTACGGTCACGCTGGTACTTCGCATCATCGTAAGCAGTCTTTAACTCTGCTTGCTTGGCTTGTATATCGGCTTTGCTAATTACTGCTGTGCCACCATGCCAAGTTATCTGGTCTAAGTCCTCGGCATTAACACTAACTTGAGCCGAGGGGTTAATGGCTAGAATAGCCGTACATATGTCGTACATAATTATTGCTCCTTTAGATTAAGTTCCTATTTCCATTAGATTCATCGTTGAACATCCAGACCCATCCCATATGTCATCACCACCATTCCACGACCTACCGACATAAAGTGTCTGAGAACCTGAAGCACAAGCCATTTTTACCGAATATACAATAGCCGAGGTTGATGAGGGTGAGTCCACAAACGAAAAAGAAACTTGTCTGGTTCGCCCAATTTCATACTTGACTGACCCTATAAAGCCCCTCTGTCTGCTTGACCCATAGGCATCTGCAAGACATATCTCTGTGGAATCTCTGTAAAGATGTGGAGTATTAGCATCACCACTATGAGCCTGACAAAAATGCCCTGACAATAATATCTTTGAACTTGTGGCAGAAGGTGTAATCGTTGCTGAAAACGCTACAACTGGACTTGTACTTGTTGTTGTAAAAGTGTCGGTCTTGGTAGAACTAACTACCTGTAAGATTTTGCCCCCCACACCACTAGCCAAATCAGCAGATTGTATTACTCCATCAGGCAAACCCCCTGCACTAATCCCTGTAATCGTCCCTGCACCGTTAATTGCTATAGCCATACTCTATGCTCCTATTTCGTAGATAGTAGATAATGTACTCATTGAGCCACCTCCATAGCGGTTAAGGTGCTTGCCGATCTACCGTAATATTGAGAATCCGAATTATCCCCAACTGTACGATTGAAAACTAAAGTTCCCCCACCAACTTGACCCTGTAATTTAATAGTATGGGCTGAAGTTCCCGTTGTTGTGTAAAGAAATTGACAAGAACTAGCAGAGGCAAAATCAGAAACAGAACCAGCATGGTCTTGAATACTTACCCTTGCCCTATTACTTCCATCTGCATCACCAATACAAACAGCCGTTCCATCCACCGTCAACCTGAATTGATAACCAGAACTTGTTGTTGTGTTGCCAGCCGCACCAATATGAGCAGAAATTAACAATTTATTTCCGCTTGTTGCAGGAGTAATAGAAAGACTGATTATATCAGCCCAAGAGGTAGAACTACTTGTATACACATCTGTTTTAACAGTTTGTGCTACTTGTAAAAGTTTACCCCCACCAAAGCCACTAGCAGTTCCACCGCAAGTAATCGTATCTCCTGACTCACCAATAGTAACCGTAGTTCCTGTAACTGGTATGATGGTGTTAGTTGATAATGTACTCATGTTCTACGCTCCTAAATCGAATACTCAAAAATTGTTATTGATGTGGTACAGGTTCCACCGTATCTTCGTGCCGCACCCTCATTATTGAGATAAGATGTACCTGTATGCGAACCAAAGCGTACTTTAAATGTCGTAGCAGAAGTCGTACCAGCAACCATATCGTGTGCAAAAGCGATTGTTCCAATGGGGTAACTAGCATGATGAAGGTAACTAAAAGCACAAGCAAGAGCGTTTGCCGTACTGTCTTGAAATAAAGCAACACAAACCCCACCACCACCACTACCACTCGCTGTAGCACTCACATTAATCAACAGTCTATTCGATGCTGATGCTGGTGTTATCGCTAAATCCATTGAAGCATCCACGCCCTCATCATTTTGCGGAATTGTGTCATCGAGTGGAATGGTAGTTGACCCTGAAACCAAGCCAGTTTGGGAGTTATATTTTATTTGTATAACTTTTCCTGCCCCTGCACCCGAAGCTGTAGTAATCGGTCTACTAAACGTAATATTGCCAGTACCGTCAGGTGTCGTTACTGTATCTATTTTTAATGTTGAAGCCATAAGTTATCCTTTATACGATTGTCCATGTGGAACCAGACGTTACCGTTACGGTATATCCGCTATTTATGGTTACAGGGCCAGCAGTCATGCCGTTCTCTGTGCCAGCGAAACTAATATTCTCTGCGATAGTTTTAGCATTTGTTCTGATGATTGCGTTAGTCCCAAGACTTGGCCCACCAGCAGTACCCCATGTGTTGTCTCCTTTTAACACAGTAGAAGAACTAGCAGTACCAGAACCGAGTCGAGCCGTAGGTACTGTGCCACTACCCAAGTTAGTGGCGTTCAAAGCTGTTAAATTAACTCCACTTGTAGCAGGGAGTGTTGCTGGAAACCTACCATCGGGTAGAGTGCCTGAAACCAGATTACTTGCATTGGTGTTTGTAGTGTCTGCATCAGCCGCCCACTCTGGAGCCGTAGCCCCACTATTCATTTTTAAAACTTGAGAAGCAGTACCTTTTGGTAAACGAACATAATCCGTTCCGTTGTAATAAAGCACATCACCTTGGGCATCACTACCCATAGCGATTTTACTACCAGAAACAGTATTGTCTCCGGGAACACCAATCGCTTGTGTCAATCCCGTGTAAATAACCTGTATCGCTATTGGACTTGCTACCGTAGAAGTAAAGGTAAGAGCCGTTCCAGCTATGTTGAAATCTGTACTGTTTCTTTGGACTACACCATCTAAACTGATTACAACTCCATCGGTAGTAGTATCATAAGTTAAAGTGTACGTTGCACCACCATTACCTGTGAAGTGGTCTGCTACTGCATTACCGTAATTTATTCCTCTACCTACATATCCAGCCATTATTGCTCCTTCCAATCTTTGTTTTCTTCATCCCAAGTGTAATCTTTACCGTCATCAGGCTTGGCAGTTGGCGGTTGCCAATCATCATTATCATCTAAAACCCAGCTTGGAAAGCGTTGAGGTGCGATAAATTTATCTTTAGTTTTATCGTAGGTGTACCCAATACCCGCATATTGTTTTCTGAAATTATGGTTATAAGAAGTTTGTACCCAATTAAACGAATCGCCTACTGCACCAGAGTTAATAAAGTCTTGCTCTGATACAAGAACTCTTAGCACTTTTCCATCTTTATCTATTTCAGCAAAATGACTCATAACTTTTCCCTATTGAAATTGGTATCTTATAATTACAACTCCTGAACCACCTGAAGCACCATTGTTTGTATCATTACCACCTGCACCACCGCCTCCTCCTGTATTCGCAGTTCCAGCACTGGGCGTATTTGTATAACCACCTCCACCGCCTCCACCATTTCCACCATTTGTATCTCCTGTTCTATTACCACCACCCCCACCACCAGCCCTAAAAACTGCTGAGCCTGTAATAGAAGATGATAAACCAACGCCACCATGAGCCGCAGAAGTAGCACCACCATCAGTACCAACCGCACCAGCACCACCACCTCCAGCACCAGAATAGGGAGAGCTATAACTACCTCTTGATCCACCGTCATTACCCTGTCCAGCAGTACCCGAACCAGCGTTACCAGCAGTATTACTCATTCCAGCACCGCCACCAGAACCGCCATTTCGTCCATTAGGTACGGCAAAAGTCCCACCCCCACCGCCCCCTGTTGCTGTGATTGAAGCAAATACAGAATTAACACCATCACCGCCTTGAGTTCCAGTATCAGTTGATCCAGCAGAACCAGCAGAGCCACCACCACCAACAACAACAGAATAAGTTGCACTTGAAAGACTAGACAAAGTACCTGTCAAATAACCTCCTGCACCGCCTCCACCTCCGTGATAACCACCGCCTCCTCCACCGCCACCAGCAACTACAAGATAATCAAACCCACCAGTAAAAGCCCCAGAGTTTACAGTAAATGTTGCGTTAGTATTAAATGTGTGTACTTTGTAATCACCATC
>VTLG01005740.1_pt1 | contig 47113 bp, 72 predicted proteins | sample 4694571 | NCBI WGS metagenome assembly VTLG01 (sample SAMN12604809, study PRJNA352737) | marine metagenome | biome: ENVO:00000447; feature: ENVO:00000209|ENVO:00000569|ENVO:01000036; material: ENVO:00002151; isolation source: viral sequences binned using virsorter ... | reverse complement strand
AAAAAAGGGCGGATTTTCACCGCCCTTCCACCAGCCCTTAAGGGTAACTATTATAAGAACATTAATAAAGTTTGTAGTATCACTACAAATATTAAGAGAGTAAATATTAAATTAATATTCATCTTTGGGGTATGAAGTGAGCTAATCGTTCCATAATACGTTTTCCCCAATCTTTAACATACTGAGGACAATTAGGATCGAGAACAATCGTTTCAACTTCACTTTCTAAAACTTTGTACAAAGCTTTCCAATTAATATTATCAGTATGAACAGGAGTAATAGGTTGATCGTTAGGATTAACCACATTAGTATTATTACGAGGTCTTAAACCAAACGTTTGTTCAACTACTGTTAATCGTCTTGATAAGTCATCATTAGGATTATTATTATCTGGCATTTTAAGTTTTCCTTTCTAATAGCAGTACATGTACTCCCATTATATTTTATAGTCAAGTTAATAGTACATGTACTACTAACTTTTTTTACCAACCACTTTTGTCCAGGACCATCCCCCCCTAAAAGTTATCTTACTAATACTGGGTAAGGCGACAGGTCAGGCAATGGAATGGAGGCAGCTGGCAGCTGGGCTTATTATAACTAACTAATATAGGACTAACGACAGGTCAGGCAATGCAATGGACAAATAAAAAAGGGCGAGTATATCACTCGCCCTTTTAGAACTATGTAGGTATAATACAGAACTACACAGCTAATTGAAAATCTGCTACAGTTTCAACTGTGGACTTGCTGTCTTTTGCAACTTGCCCCTCGTTGAGTGCCATCGCTTGAATTGTTTTATATTGCGTTGGTACTTTGCATTTATGGTATTCAAGCTCGCCAAGTTTTTCTTTAACGAGTTGCGAATCAATCTTAACGCTAAGTTTTTGTGATACATGAAGTGTGTAATCCCTCCCATGTAATAGATTAGCGTTTTGACTAACGCCCATATCAATTACTAAATTGCGATTAACTTTTATGAAATCGTCTATAACTTTCTTTAATGTTAAAGCACGACCATAAGTATCTATTACTTGTTGCATAGCTTTCTTACTCATATTTTTACCCATATGAGCTTTAGCTAAGACTTCTAATATATTAACAGCTTTTGACATTTTATTCCTTTCGTCTTTCTAGTTAATACATCTTATATAATCCCATTTTATTATAAGTCAATATCTTTTATTTTTTTTTTCACACGAACCTCCAGCGTCATAGTTAACTAACTTATAGTACACAAGCTAACGATTCAACAATGCAATGGAGGAACTGGCAGCTGGGGTGGTCCCTTCGTTAATAACTATTACTATAGTAACCACGCTTCCCCAATGCAAATGGAGGCCGTGCGCGCTCAGGGCGTCCATAGAACTGTTGTCCAATCAATCAGAGTCCACGCCGATGCAATGGCGACAGCCGTGACAGCCAGCACCTGCTGCGGGGCTAACACTAACGCAACTATATATATGAGCACGAGAATCCCTATGTAATGGAGCACATGCCCTCCTCAATTGCCTGGAAGGCAATCTTTTCCTGCATCATGTCCCACGCATCTCCTGCCTGCACCTCAATGGAGGCACCGTCAAACCAGTCCAAGTACCAGTATTCTAGCCGATGGATGGAGTCGTCTCTGTTAACAAATGCGCGCAGCTCATCGCCAGGGCCTCCCCAGCTAAATTGCCAACGCCAATAGCCCTCCTTTTGGTCGGTGAATGTATTTGGATGTACGTAATCAAAGCACAGACCCCCGTCGTAGGATGGATCCTTAAGATCTTCTTGTCTGTCTTTCCAGCGCTCCTCCACCTGGGAAACGCAGCTCTTCTCTCTTTGTGCTTGTGTCATCTTGTTCCTTCCTGTTTAAATGCGCCCTTTCCGCCGTATACTACCTGTGGTAGCAGGCTTTAAAACGACTTCTAGAAGCGGGCGCAGTCTCCTGCCTTTCTTCAACTAGTGGCTTCTACTTATATAGTCCCACTTTATCTCATAGTCAAGAGGAAAAGAAGAAGAACTTCCGTCACCCGAGTCAGCTGCACAACGCTTCCCCTGCACCTTAACTATAACTATAGACCAACAACAACGAGCAATGGGCAATGGAGAATGGACAATAAAAAAGGCGAGGATTGACCTCGCCTTTAAATGAGTAATATGAAAGATAATATTTTTTAATTTTCGATATGTCCTCCTCCGTTTTCAAGTTCGACCTGCCGACCAATTCGGTTAGATCTATCTGCACCCTCTTTCATTGGGGGAACAACAGCATTGTAATGCCCTAGAATCTTTTCTAGAGTTTCATTGTTTCTATCGAGAGCTTCGGTAATGCCTTTTAATGTGGCACAAACCATTGCTAAACTTTCATCCGAAAATACCATACTTTCTCCTTTTTAAGTTCGGACGAGCGTGGAAGAAACCAAAGTACTACAGCTTCAACCCCCTCCTTAACATATTCAGTGGTGGAGAGTGCCACACATTGTGACCTAACACACTCGTCCTCTATTATATACTCCCATCTTATCCCATAGTCAAGTTTTATTTTTCACACGGCAGGTTCTGGGGGTGGGTGTCATCACTACTATTATAAGACGCAACACGAAAGGACTGGGCAATGGGCAATGCAGGAAGTACCTGGTCTGCAGCTTCAGGATCTACTGATGTTTCTTTCTTCGCTGGTTTCTGCCAATGGAGATGGAGGCAGCGGCGCGCGGCACGCTGGGCCCGCGGGAAGGTAATGACTATACTTGGCGGAAAACAGCCAATGCACAATGGAGATGTCAATGGAAAAAGAAAGAAGCTGCCGCGCAACGCACGCCAGGGATCTATGTAACTGTTTTATTGGGGGAAGGCCTCGGCAATGGGCAATGGAGAAGGACTTCTTCAACCTGCTTCCAGGAGGATGCGTCCCCAGCTCCTGGGCTCATACTAACTTGCCAATTGGGGGAAGGACAATGGGCAATGGAGCCAATGGAGAGAGCCACGGATCCTGGAAATATATAGAGTAATCTCTGAGGGAAGGCCGTGGCCATAATAAAATTTCTACCACCTTGTAAACTATGGTTAAAATGCCATGATTTTTGAAAAGGTGATAATTTAATTTTGTTACCATGAATTACTTTCAATTCAATCCAAAACGAAATTCCATCCTGGATTCCATAACAATCAGGAACACCTGGGGTTGCCCAGTTTTCAAATCTTGTCCAATGAATATTAGGTAAGTTTTCTTTTATTTGTTTCCAAAATTTACTCTCAGGTTTCACTAAAAGAAAAGAAAATATAAGTATACAACCACACCCCAAAATATTACTTTTTGCCCAAAATAAAAAATAATAACAGCGAGCCCTTCCCACCACGAAGGACTAAAATTAAAATCTAATTCTACTTTAGGCGTATCAAAAGTATCTCGTCTAGTAAATTTATATTTCACGGTACCTTCTTCATTAAGTCTTGTAATTTATGAAAATATAAAACTCTAAATTCAAAATGATCTGCGGTTAACATAGCATGAGTTAATAGCCAAACTCTCTTCCAAAACAGATCTTCCGACATAGGAACTGACACATAATTATTTCTTTGTGTTTTTATCATTTGCTAACTTTCTCTTAAATTGACCTTTTCCTTTTCTATGCTTTGTATAGATAGGTAGATGGGGTTTTATTCTTCCTTCACCTTTGATTTTCATAAAGACCTCTCTTTCTCTTTTTTCTCAATAAAATCCAGGACATTCTGAAACTCTTGATTTGGTGTCACGGGCTCCTTTTCCATCCATTGTCCATCCCAATTAACCCTTGTGTTAATTTCTAACATTTCTTTTACTTTTTTTAATATTTCTTTTGACGTCATAGCTTTCTCCTTTTTTAATAATGACAGGCATTAGTCCCATTATATCTTATAGTCAAGACTTATTTTCTATTTGTTTTACCTCTTTTAGTTCCTCAAATGTTGTTTCAATACTGTATTGCTTTTTCAATTGATCTATCTTTGCTTCCACATCTTCTCGATTCATTGAATCAATTGATCCTGTTAAGATCTCTTTCTTGTCAACATATAAACCAGCAATCTGTCCACGCCGAGTTTCTGCAGCCACTGCCGCATTCCAATTACCTGCTTCTGACGCTTTATCTCTAATTCGTGCCAATGTAGAAAGACTGCGCTCCTGTGTGCACTGGTATCTTTCAACAATAGCTCTTCGTTCGGATTCAATAGCTTTTGCAACCAATGGAAACTTTTCTGGGTTCTGAAGTTCAGACGCACGAACAACAGCCGATCCTTTTGCGTACCCTGCTTTAATAGCACAATGGGTAGCTGTATGTAATCCTTCACTATGCACTAATAATAATATAAATTTTCTTTGTTTTCCTGTTATTTTAGGATGAAACAATGAATCTGATAATGCTTCGGGTAGTTGTACTTCTTTGTTTTCTTCCATAATGCACCTGTTATATAAGTGTTTCTTCCCAGAAAATATACAATACTTCAGTATCTTATGCAATGCGAGTTATGTTTGTATATATAAAAAAGGTTACTTGTAAAATGATAGAGGTAACCTTAAAGTAACCTTTTTTTAGCTTCTGATATAGGAAGTTACTTGGTTACCTAGGATACCTCTTGTTTCAGAAATAAAAAATATTTTTATCTTGGAAGAAACATCTATAGAAGACCCTATTTATAAATTATTTAACCCAGGTAATGATTACATGCCTATCTCCGTTGGAAACTGGCGTAATTGCGTGCGGAAAACAGAAATTGCTTGGAAAAACTATAGCACTATTGGCTTTTTTAGGAACAACATGTTCTCCTTCAAAAAATCTAAAGTCCCCTCCGTCATAATTATCATTTAAAATTAATGAACAGGTCAAGATCCGTGGTTCCTTAGCCGTGGAATAGTCAACGTGATCCTTATACTCTTGCGACTTGGAGCCCATGTAAAGAACATGGTCATAGCCCGTACTCTCTAATTTAATAGAATCAAAAAATCTAAATTCCTTAATGTAGGATTTAAAAACATTTAAATATATTTTAGAGATCTCATCATTAAACTTTTCATCTAGTTTTTTAATAAAACAATTACGATGCTCGTTTATTTTTCCGTTGTTCGTGGTCGCTGGATAAAACGCCAGGTCCAATTGTGAAAGGATCTCATAGGAGAGGTCATTAGGAATGGCATCGTGATATTGCCTAATGTAGTTTTTAGTAAATTTATATTTTTCTATCATGCATTAAAGAAAACAGGGTTTTCTCTAACATTTTGCAATATTTTATACAATGCATCATTCCCTTCTGTTACGATTATTTCCCACTCCGCTTTCGTATAAGAACGATTATGGGCAGGATTATAAAAGTACAGGGAAACATTGCCACATTCAGGGCAATTAAATATTTTTCTTACTGGGCTGTTGGGTAGCTTGAGGTACATAACGTTTTATCCTTTGTAATGGAAATAAAATCACGTTTTCTGGGAGATTTTTCTTAAAATAGATGGAATCCATCAGATTCATTTGCTGTTGATATTCGTGGGGGGTGGTCCTGGATGCAAGTAAGGCGTCAAGCAAATCACGTTGCCTCAATATTTCCTTATCGCTCATTCAACCTCCTTTAGATAGCCCCCGTATGAGCCTAGCTCTTAACAGGGGCAATCAAAGTGAACGGGCGAATTATAGCCTATTCATCACAGAAAAGCAAATTAGCTCTTGTGAATTTGATAATTCTTAAAACTGTCATAATTAGTTAAAAATGGTCCAAAGTAAAATGTTCGTGATTTTTGGCCGTTAAATGCTTGTTCTTCCCAACTTTGGTTGTAGTGTTTTCCTTCAATAAGTTCTCCTTGGGAATTGCACACGTCGCATTGGAAAACTTCTTCGTCCGCTTCCCATGTCATTTTATAGAAGCCATTACCCTTGCAGTTGGGACATATCAATGATGCCATATCTTCCTCCTAGTATTTTTTTTAAACGTTCCCACCTAACTCGATTGACAACTTGTGGCCAAGTCTTTGGCTCTCGTAGAGCTTTAGCTGCCACAAGTTTATATTCACGAATTAAGCGATCCTTTAATTTACTCTTCATGCTGCTTTCTGTTCTTTATTTTTATTAATATTATAGCAACGAATGCAAAGCCATTTAAATGTATGGGGTATATGCAACATTAATTCCTTGAGATATAGCCGTTTACAATGATCGCATTGAGCGTCTTTATCAAAAATATCACACATTATTAACAAAATCCTCTGTAAAATCTATAATGGTATACATTTTACTATAATAGTCAGGGTCATCAAAAAAAGCATAGTAATCAATAATGGTCCCTGGCTTATATTTTTTAAAATGATCCACACGGTCATCAAGATGAGAATGACCTGGGGGATCGATAGCAAATCCCATCCCCTCGGCCTTCAGTATTTTAAATTTTACTCCACCTGTGGGACCAGTGTACATTCCTAAAGCTAGTTTTTGTACGCTCATCTAACCCCCATTCTAAAGATAGCATCAGCATCTCCCCATTTCTGAGCAAACATTGTCCGTCTATGTTTAGGTGAATTGTAATTCATAATCTCATCAATTCGATTTATGTATAATCCCACTGTTGAGCAGTGATACAGGCGGTCTCTAACAAGGGCGAGTTTTTTTAAAAATATTTTATGATCGTAATCTTTATCATGAAAGACACGGATCATGGCTTGAACAAAAGAACGTCTTTTGTAACCCTCGTAATAAGGTTCAACGTCTAAAATTCGTTGAGCCCATTTTTTTCCTTCCATGAGAGTTTCAATTTTTAGATTTCCTGTCTCAAAAGCTTTTTTAAGTTTTCCTCGTCCTCTCACCCCTTTGGTTCGGCACAATAAAAAAATACAGCTCCAATGATCAAAGCCCCATAAGTTTTTAAGATGTTCATATATTTTATATTCTTGATAATTATATGCGACATACCTATTAAGCCAGTCATCAAAGCTCCACGATTTTCTGTGTGTATTCATGATCGTAGTGTCCTCAATCGTAGCACCCTTTACCATGTAATAATAAACAGGGAGCTTTTTAAGTTCACACACTTTTATTCTGTGTTGGCCATCCGTGACTTGCATTCTTTCATTAACTTGAATGAGATTAGGAGACCATCCGTCTTCTTCCACACTTTTAATTATTCCTTTTAAATTAGGATCATTAATCACTCTGTTGCCTTTAAGATCTTTAAAAATAGAATAATCAGATGTTTTAAAAATTTTTTCACCAATTATCTTCTTCATGCGGCCTTCAACTTTCTTTTTTTTGCTTCTTTATTTACTAAAAATGTTATTTGCATTCCTGTGGACCGATTGTCCTCAGTTGCTATCTTCTTAAGCAGCTTGTACGTTTCAATGCGTACAGCCACGGATTTAAATTTCAAAATATTCATGCGACTTCTTCCTCTTCTGGTTTGTCACCATTAATTATGTGCTCAAGATCACCAAAATCAAAAGCGGGTTGCTGTGGTTCGTGAGCCACGATGGGAGTAAATTGTCTCCCGCAATTTTTTGAAAGGTCTGTCCATTGTTTTGCAGCATCGGAATAAAATGTAGCCATTGCTGTGTCACCTAATCTCTTGGCATCTCCTGCTTGAGCATATAATATTTTTGCTCGTGTAGTACGCACACCAAGTTTATAACCTTCCTTAAACGTATCTTCATAACTTTTCTTTAACGTAGGCATTTCTTTCCTTTCTCCTTTTTAAGGTGAGTAGGGGGATTCTTTGACTACCCCCAACCTTTTCCCGACAAATCAACCTGTTAAGAAGATAACGGTACTTCAGTACCACCTTTTAGACTCTCAGCTATTTAGCCATACTTTCTAAAAAATGTGCCTTACAACTTTGTGATTGTTGTTCAGCCATACTCTACTACTATGCATAGTAGCTATTTAATTGGGACTATAAGGAATTTAATGGGACTGTCAATCTAAAAATTCATGTAACCAGGAGTCTGGTTTTAATAATTCCCTGTATAACCACGTGCAGTATTCTTCGCTGAAATCTCCCTCTAAAAACTCATTATAGGTACAATCACGCAGGAATGTCTGATAAGGAGAATAATAGCGGTATATACAAACGCTAATAAGAATTGTGGCACAAATAAGAATAGTTCTAAGCACCTGTTTGAGCCATTCCCTTGATAGGAAAGGATTCAAAAGGTACGCAATAAGCTTCGGTCTTCATGGTAAGCTTATATTCATATGATTTATTCTTGAATGCTTCCATATAAGCATCTCTTGCTTGGATGCACAAGTTTTCCGATGGATAGATTGCTCCGTGATACTTTACGCTTGTTTGTCCAGGAGATGACATTATCATTAATAAAAAAAATATTTTAACCACCTGCGTCGCCCCAGCTTTTTCCACATTCGACGTCCACTTTATTAGGGACTTCTAATTTTACACATGTTTCCATAATGTTTTTAATTGTAGACTTATCTTTCTCGCTCGCAACAGAAAAATCTAACTCATCATGCACTTGTATGTGGGCGACATATCCTTCCTTATATAATTCTAACATTGCTTTTTTTGTTTGATCAGCAGCTGATCCTTGAATCAATCTATTTAATGCCTTGTAAGTCCACGCTCTTTTAATCATACTTTCGCCATATTCATTCTGAGCTTCTTTAAGAGGAAGAGCTTTGGTGCCCCATTCATTAGAGGGCTCCCATAATTCAAAACGACAACGCCTCCCTAATAATGTAGAGAGATAACCTTTCTTGGACGCCTTGTTCATTGTATCATTCATTAATTGTTTAACAAAAGGAACACGTTCGTGATAAGACTGTAATAGATCCGTCGCCTCTTCTAAATTAACACCAAGTTGAGACATAAGTTTTCCTTTTCCCATGCCGTAGAATAATCCTAAATTAATTGTCTTTGCTTGCTTTCGAGGAATGTCTGCCATTTCGGCAACTAATTGATGAAAATCTGTATTCTCATTATCATGGTAGGCATCAACAAATTGATTAGATCCTGTAAAATTTTTCATGCTGGCGTAGTGGACCACGAGCCGTGGTTCTTGCTGGGAGTAATCAAAGATACCCCACTCGCAATCATTTTCAGGAATAAAGATAGATCTAATTAATGGTCCCAGGATAGCATCACGAGCTGGTATTTGCTGTAAATTTGGATTTGAATATGAAAAACGACCAGTGACGGTACCGCCCTGGTCTGATCTCATTTGGTGTATTTCTGCGTGAATCCTGCCTCTGTGCGAATGCTTGGTGATACTTTCAATAAAGGTGGTTCTCGCTTTATTGATTTCACGAGCTTTAACCACCATCTGTGCCAAAGGAGAATCGTGACTTGCCAAAAAGTTTTTATCGAATTTCGGTTGACCTGTTGGTGTGTGATCGTAAGGGATCTTGAGTGATTTAAATGCTTTCGCCACCGAAGCTGCAGCCCAAACTTCCACATCGCAATTTGTGAGCTTTTTGATTGAACGTAAGATTTTATTTTCTTGAATTTGTAAATCATTTTTAATCCTTTCCGCCTTTTCTAAATTAACACGCACACCCTTTTGTTTCATTTTAAATAAAACAGGAAACAAGTTAGTTTCTAATTCAAAAATATTAAGGAGATTATGTGCTGAAATTTCTCGTTGTAAATAATCCCACAGCCGTAACGTAAGGGCTGCGTCTTTTTCCGCATATTCTCCTACGTGTGAGGCGGGAAGCTTCCATAAATCGGCCTTTGGATCTAAGCCCCACATTTTCGCTGCTTCGTAGAGTTGGGTTTCCGACTTTGACTCTTTTAAATAATCCTTTCCTAATGAGTTTAGATCAAAACGAAACCTATTCTCGTCTACCAAAGGAGCAGCAATGAGAGTGTCTATTATTTTTCCTTTGATGTCAATATTGATTGTCGTTAACCAACCAATATCATACATAGCATTATGAAAAATATAGTTGACATGTTCGTAAGAACACTGCTTACGCAACCATCTGGTTACTAATTCTTTATCCATATTGGGCGGTGTTTCGTGGGCAATGGGGTAATAGCCACACCATCCTTCAACAGCAACAGCAATCCCGACGACTTCACCGTGTTTACGTATATATCCTGGACCTGTATCTTTAATGCCAGGGTCTCTTGTTTCTAAATCAATAGCAATTTCATTATACTGAGAGAGATCGGGGAATGTATCAGGCTGAACCCATTCACTGGGCATACGGTGAACTTTAGGAAACCAGTTAGGTTGTTCTTTCATTTTTCCTCTTCATATTTAAATTTTTTATAGCAATACTCACATACACCTTCACCATTTTCATCTACTACATAGTAGACAATTGGATGATCATCCGAACAATTAAACTCTTTTGTATGTATAATAGTAGGAGAGTCTTTCATTTTTATTCCTCGGGGAGTGGTTCTAATTTATCTTGCATCTCCTGTGAGTATGTTTTTTTAATATATTCTGCTGTTTCTCTTCCTCGTCTTTCACCTTCTGATTCAAATGATCGATCCTTATTCGTGCGTGATTCAATCTCTCCTGCAATGGCGGCATAGGCAGCCATATCTATATAACTATCTTTTTTATGTTGATGCATGAGCCGTGCTACTTTAACCAAAGCCATACAGATAGCCACATCATGTGCGGTAATTTTTTTCTTTAAAAAAATAGACCAGAAGTCAGCAATGTTTTGATGATTAGTAAGTTTCTCACCATAATCTTGTTGACGATTTCCTCCTATTAATTTTTTAGCTTCGTCTAAAAGGTCTTCTGAAATCATGCACAATTCCTTTCATGAAAAAATATAGGTTCATATTCAAATTGTCCTTCCGTACGTCTAATAATATATAATTCTTCTTTTGCACGAGTGGCACCAACATAAAAAACCCTAGCTTCATCATCACGTCCTTGTTGAGTTGAGGTGGAAGATTTATAAGGACCAAAGGACAAATCAGTAATCAACATTACTTTTTGTCTTTCCCCTCCTTTACTTGCATGAATTGTAGATACTTCTATACGAGGAATGGCATCAAGTTTATTTCCTGAACGCATAATGGATCGGAGATAAGGAATTCTTTTTTGTAGGCCTTTTCCATTTAACATATCATACCATGTTATATCTTTCACACTTACTGTTTTTGTACTTGATAACTTAATCTCTTCTCTTAACCCATATTCTTTTATAAGAATATCTAAATCGTAAAGGTTTTCATGTTGTCCCTTGAACACACCATAATTTCTTTTTATGCGTGTACTATCCATATGATGATAAATAGTATCACAATCAACGCCAGGAATTTTTTCTCCTTTTTGTAATTTTGTCCACGCACGAATAGCTTCTATAAATTTAAAACTAATAACAGAGGATCCGTATCGTTTATAAAGCCATCCATACATCTCTAAAGATTCAGAAACTTGCTTTACAATTTCATGAGTTCGACATAATATTAACCATTCTCCTTCGTGAATTCCTTTGTTTAAAGGTCTGATATTTAAGACTTTTCTTACTCCTTCTTCTTTTCTTGGTTTATATTCTTTATCAATTCGTGTGGAAATAGATTGTGCTAATTTTGTGGCAAGACTGTGTACACTAATTGGGATACGATGAGACTGTGTTAAAGGAATGATAGTGTTGGAAGGATTCTTAGCCATAGCTATAAAGTGTTCTATGTCTGCACCTGCCCAACGAAAAATTGCTTGATCGTCATCGCCCGCGATATATGTTTCTTGGGGCTGTGCTATTTGTTGAATCATGTCAACAATTTTCCATTGTTGAACAGATAAATCTTGAGCTTCATCAACAAATAAATATCTTAATTTCGGTGGATTTCTTTTTTTTAGAAATTGGATAAAATAATCCACGTACTCATACTTATCTCTATCTTCTTTAAATTTACGAAGATCTAAATCCATTTGTTCAATCATGCTCCGTGCGCCGTAGTTATTGAGTTTTGTTTCACGAAAAATTTTATGTAATCGATCTTCATCTTCAGGAAACTTTGCATACGCTAAATTGATAAGGTCTTGATATTCACTCTTCGCTGTCGGCATTGATATATCAACGCCATTACCTTTTTTCATTTTATTAACATACTCGTGTGCCGTGAGCCGTGATAACTCAGCGTAGTCATGATCGCTCATGATCTGCCCTTGCTTTAGCTGTAGCTGTCGATACGCTAGCGAATGCAAAGTACAAAAGTATGGGTATTCTTGTTTTAATTCTTCTTTAGTAAAAGTATTATCCTTAACAACACGATCCCTTATTTCTTCTGCAGCTTTAACTGTAAAACTAAAATAACCAATTTGGTTAGGTGCACATACATTTGCATTTACCAACATGTCTACTTTGTCTTTTAAGTACGTTGTCTTGCCTGTGCCAGGAGGACCAATAACTATATACTTATGCATCTATACTCTCCAAAATTGATTGTGCTAAATAATAAGGAATTTGCGGGACGACAGAATTCCCTAACGCTCTAAGTCGGTGTGTCCTGTCGGGTATCCCATGAGCCACTCTACCCACGTCGGGTTCAATGTTCCACCAATTGTTTTGCTCAGACCCGCTCCCTTGCCTGTTTTTGGATTGATTCCGCTTCTCTCTGTCGCTGTTGGTGTTGGGAATAGTTGTTGTTTCCCTTCTACTAGCTCTGCTAGACCTCTCCCAAACCCTTTCGTCGTTCTTCCTGGTTCTTTCGCCCTTGGTGTCGGCCACAGTCGTGGTTCTTTCACTTGATCCTGAAGCCTTATTTGTATTGGTTGACCACTTGGTCTCTTCAAATGACCCTCGTCCAAGGCTTTTTGTATTCCTGGAAGATTCGATCCTCCTGCCAGGTTGTCGGGTGTGCGCCACATTTGCGTTATTGGTTTTCCGTACTGAATCTGTTCCGCTAAGTTTCCTGGTGGAACTGTTGTCCTCCCAATGCTCTCTCTGTATTTCTTCCTTTTTTCCATTGACTCTTTGCTTCTTGTTGAAATTGTCGTTGCACTCGGAGTAAGCCATAACCCAGACTCTTTCTCTTTTGTGGTTGGAACCGATGCTAGCAGCTGAAATACTAAACGTCCTAACGGCGTAACCTTCACTCTCCAGGTCCGCGAGTACGGAGTCGAGACCGAGTTTAATGTGTCCACTAACGTTCTCTCCAATGACCCAAGTCGGCCGACACTCTTTGATAAGCCTAAAATACTCTGGCCAGAGGTGTCGCGGATCTTCCTCACCTTTTTTTCTGCCTGCTTGGGAGAAAGGCTGGCAAGGATAACCTCCAGTGATAATGTCGATAGGTCCAATTCCATCTGCTTTGAGTTTTTCATATGTTAGCTCCTTTATATCTTTATATACTGGTATAGTTGGCCAGTTTTTGTTTAATACTTTTGTACAGAAACTATCTATCTCACAAAAGGCTACTGTGTTAATTCTTTGTGTGGCTTCTAATCCTAAAGAAAATCCTCCTATCCCACTAAATAAATCTAGATGGTTCATTAGTATGCCTCCTCTTCCTTAAAATCTTTTTCTTTTAAATTATATTCTGATTCCAAAATGACTATAGGAACTTTCCAACAATGCTCAGAAGTATTATTGACTTTAAACTTAGCGGTGCTTCCACCAAATTCCTCAAACATTTTATATTGAGCGGAGTCTGAAACTTTCGTGAAACGCTTGGTCTTTAAAAAATCTCTCAATGATTGTGGTTTAAAAAAGAAATAACCTTTTTCATGTTCATAAACCATTCCTTGAAGAATATCAGATCTGTCTTTCGCTCCTTTATTATTAAATAAAAATATTTGTAACTGACTTAAGTATTGACCTTTAGCTGTTACTTCAGCAGGCAATTCTATGAAATCATCTTCGCTCATGTTTTTAAGTAAATTATCTACCATGTCTGCCCATATTGCAGGGGCGATGGGCCGTGGGCTTTCATTCGCTTGTGCTATACAAGCTTTGCGATATTCACTATGGGAGTGTAATTGATCTACGGATAAAATAATAACTTTTCCATTATGCGTTACTTCATAGACAGGATTATCAGATACCCATTTTTTTAAGTTTGTTATTTCATGCTCGGCGGAATTACCAACACCAAATTGACGTGTTTGACATTTTATTTTTTCACATACACTTTTAAAGATAGGTAATTCACATCGATAAAAATATTTTTTATCTTCTACTTGCTTAAAGATTGTTTGTACTTCTCTACTTGGTAAAGGAGGATTAAAATATTTTGTGTTATATTCATCCATCTTATCTTCTAATTGATTAGGAAATCTTTCTCGTAAATAAATACCAAGTTGAAACATAGCCTCGTTCCGTGATCCTTCTCCAAATCCTCGTGAAGCAAGGGTAATTAAACATGGTGGAGATCCTTTAAAATCATTATTATTTTTTTCGCTAACAGGTTTTTCGATAGCTAGCATGTTGAGATGCGATACGACTTTTCGTTTATATTGCTCTATAAACATATCAACACTCAATAATGAATTACCTCCATCATCATATGCAAAACGTCCAGGATACTCTGGGTGATTATAAGGTAAATTTAAAAAGTTACCTGTTCCTTTTGAGCTCAGTTCAATTTGCTTTGGAAATATCTCACTTTCACCGAAGCCTAAGAATACAGCTATCTCTTTTAATTTTATTTGCATATCTTTGGCACGTACTGGCTCGGATACAAATAAATATATATGAGCACCCCCACTTTTGGAACAACATACCACTAGCGGTAATTTCTTTTCGACAATTTTTTTAATTAATTCTTTGTGATCAAAACCTTCATAAGTATCAATATCAATAGCACCCCAAGTGCATTGATTTTTTTCATCAATTGGAATGATACCCAGTGATGGTTCTTTACCTGCTAAATGATTAAGCCACTTATCTTCCGTTAACTGTTCAGGAACAATCCAAGATTTTCCTTCGAGCTTACCTGACTCATTTTTTGAGCGGCTTTGTGTTTGCCCGTATGCTCTAGTTAACCCACTAAATATACGTATAAATTCTTTTGTTGCGTCCATAATTTCTCATACCTGGTCGAGAGGCGACGGAGGAAAAATGTCGCCTCTCTAATTTTTTGGTTAGTAGGGTGTTTTTTCACCGCTGTCAAGATCTTCATCTTCATGTTTTACTTTCACTTCGCCTTTAGCAACTGACTCTGCAAATGCTTTAGCTTGGTGATAAGTATCAACATCTTCAACGGGTCCTACTCTTGTAATATCCCAACCAAACCATTCTCCTAAATTATTTGACTCTGCAATTGTTTTTAGAAGATACACGTGGGAGTATGAAGGAGGGGTAAATAGTCCATTTGACCCCTTCATTTTAAGACCCAGCATTAAAGAATTCCAACGTTTGGATTTTTTACGCTGTGTACTTTTCATCGCAAGTAGAACTTGGGAGGAGGTTCCGTCGTTACTAATGACCAAACAATAATGATTGGCTGTGTCTTCGATATAATTACCGTTAGCTAGCCTATCTTTTTTTTGATCGTCACGTGTGGTTTTAGAAAGTATATCACTTTCAGCGGGATAAATATTAACGGGAGCACCGCTGCCCTCGCCTCTATCAGCCCACTCAATATACTGACGTTGGTAGGCACAAGGAATTACTTTAACTCCTACCTCGCCATCGTATATTTCTTTTGTAAGCGTGTTGTAGATCATTCCACTTTCCGCTCCCTCTATATATAGAGGATCCCTTTTCTTTATCTGCGGTGACGTATCACTCAGAATACGAAGAAAAGGAATTGCAAGATCGTCCATTCCCAGATTGCTTAATCCTTGATTAGCATCTTTTTCAAAAAGACTAGGATCAAACTGTGTAATGTTTGTTTTTTCTTTTTTCTTTACAGCGTTTGCCATATTTACTCCTTATTTTTTCTTGGTTATTTTTGTCTTCTGTCCGATAAACAAACTAAACGTATTGTCTGGGACAGATAATTTTCCTTCTTCATGCAACTTTTTTACAGTTGCTTTCAGTGTTGAAGGATGCACTGAAATCTTTACTTCAGGAATAAGGCCCATCTCTTTAATTGTTTCTTGCAAATGTTTTGCTTTATTGCCTTCTCCCTTACCGAAACTTATACCGACTTGATTTTTAATAATGTCTCCAAGTCCATTATCCTCAAGCCATTCATAACATGCTTTTGATTTTTGTGGATCTTTTGGTATTGATACATAAATATCCTCTACAACATCTACTTTAGATCCATCCATCATTGTAGTAGAGGTCATTCCTAATTCTGCCATCTTAGAGGGAATAACTTCTCCTGACAATTTTCTTAAATGTTCTTTATTTATTTTTACAGTCTCTTCCATAGACTCTATCAACTCTTCTAGTTTGAGTTGTTCTCTTAATAATTCAGCTACAGACTCTAAACCTGTTTGATCTATATTAGCGACATCCTGTTCAAAGTTTATCTTGCTCATCTATTTCGCCTTTCTCATTTATATTAACACTTACAGAATAATATCTTTTTTGGACTTTATCCCATTTTAATATTTTAAATCTTCCTCTATTCATATCAGAAGCAATACAACATGCAATACCCATTGCAGCAGGATCACCCATCATGAGAAGATGGTCATTATCATTAAAATCTCGCAGTTTTCTGCGAAGCTTTTTGATAGCTGGCTGTGGACTAAACATAATTTGTTGACCACTTTCAAATAAAACCACAATTTTTCCATACTCTTCGGCACTCAAGACGTTAACGTATGGGTTTTCCTGTACTAAAAAAACCGTTGGTTCTTTTTCTTTTTTATCCAATTCCATCTTTCTACTTGCTCCTTTAATAGTTGTGATTTATTAATGCAACCTTTATATTACAATTTTAGAAAGTTATCATGGAGTATAGATTTAAAACAAAGCCTTTTCAACATCAATTAGATGCATTGAAAGAAAGTTGGAATAAGGAAGTATGGGCTTTATTTATGGAGATGGGTACAGGTAAAACAAAGGTCTGCATTGACAATATCGCCATTTTATATGATAAAGGTAAAATAAATGCGACCTTAATTATAGTACCTAATGGCATAAAGCGTAATTGGCGTAATGAATTAGAAATTCATATGGCTGATCATATTAATTACAGAGTAGGTATATGGTCTGCTTCTCCTAAAAAGGAAGAAAAAAAAGAACTCGATCAATTATCTATTATAGCTGATGACCTAACTCTTCTTATTATGAATGTTGAGGCGTTGTCCACGACTCGTGGTAGAGATTTCGCTAGAAGTTTTCTTTTACGGAATCAAAGCATGTGCGTTGTTGATGAATCAACAACGATAAAAAATCATGCGGCGGCAAGAACTAAAAATATTATTAAGTTAGCTGAGTTAGCAAAGTATAGACGTATTATGACAGGATCCCCTGTTACCAAATCTCCTCTTGATTTATTTTCCCAAATACAATTTCTTGATCCTTATTTAATTGATCAACAAAGTTATTATAGTTTTCGTGCGAGATATGCGGTTGTTGTTCAGAGGTCCGTGGGCACTCATTCGTTCCAACATATTGTGAAGTATCAAAGGCTTGATGAACTACAGGAAAAAATTAAAAATTTTTCCACACGAATTTTAAAAAGTGAATGTTTAGATTTACCTGAAAAGCTATACACCAAACGTGTGGTTACCATGACACCTGAACAACTAAAGGCTTATGTAGAAATGAAAAAATCCGCTCTCACCTTTTTAGAGAATAATAAAATAATGACTGCGGCCACAGTCTTGACACAATTAATTCGATTGCACCAAATCACATGCGGACATGTTAAAACCGATGATGGCGAAGTTAAGGCAATTAAAAATAATAGAATACATGAACTTTTAAATGTTTTAGAGGAAACAGGAGGAAAAGTAATTATATGGGCAGTTTATCGCCATGATATACGTGCCATTGAAAAAGCAATAGGAGATATATATGGTAAAGAAAGTGTGGCAAGTTATTACGGGGATACAAAAGATACTATACGCCAGTCTATTGTTGATAGGTTTATGGATGTTAATGATCATCTTAGATTTTTTGTCGGAAATCCCAAGACAGGAGGTTATGGGCTTACTCTTACTTCTTCTCACACTGTTGTCTATTACTCTAACGACTACTCACTAGAGGTAAGAATGCAATCAGAAGACAGAGCACATAGAATAGGTCAAACCAGTAAAGTGACGTATGTTGATTTAATGGCTGAACACACCATTGATGAAAAAATTGTTAAATTATTAAACGCAAAAATTGATCTTGCAAGTCAAGTGATGGGAGAGGATCCTAGAAAAATTTTATTTACTTAATGCTTGCTCGAGCAGTATTTCCAGCCTTATCACTCGTTCTTTTATTTCTGGTATGTCTTGTAGTATTATTAATTCTAATTGTGACTGGTTTATTTCAACTGCTTTTAAGCGTTGTGCCATCATGCCGTAAGTTATTCCAGCGGTTATTAAAATTAAACCGACCCAAATAATATTTTTAAAACTTGTCTCCATTTTTTATTTGCTTTCCGCTACCCCGTCAGCGATCATTTTCATTTTTTCGTAAGTGGACATGTTTGCGTATCCTCCGTGTGCATAATTCTCTAGAAGACTTGCGCCCCAGTCTATTGTGTCTAAAATCTTTTTTTGATCCTCTGATAAGTTGTCATAAGCTTCACTGTCAAAAATACTATCCACATGATACTTTCCCCCTTCGAGGAATTCACTAGAATCTACGTTTGTCCATGGTTCTTGAAAAGGTAAATTTTTTCTAATGATTCCTGAATAATCTTTATACGGATTAGAACTATAAGTATTTAGAAATGTATCCAGGTCAAAAGTAGGACTTGTACCTGTTTCAAGAACTGGATTGTTTATTATACTTTTTTTAAGCTCGTTTATTTCCTCCTGTTGGTGTTGCCATTCTTTCTGCAAAGGGGTTAACCACTCAATATCTGCACCAGTTTCATAAGGTGCCCCAGCGGACTCCTCTATCCAGTTCCGAGGCCTCCCCAGCGCTTCATCCCACCTCATATTATAAAGCTTCTGGTCTCGGTATTGCGCAGCCCAGTTTCGCAACGGATCAACTAAGTTACCCTGTGCATCTCGATGAAATAAACCATCACCGTATGGGGCAGGTAATTGATCTAATTCTTCTTGAAGTTGTGGGTACTGGTCTTGCACTTGCAAGTTTTTACCTGGATTATAGGCAATACTTTCAGTATCTATAATATTGTCTGTACCATCTCTTTCGAAGAACCAATTAGCGAAATCATCTCCTGCAGTTTCAGTTATGGTTCCTTCTTCTGTTCGGTGTGGTCCTTGTTCTATTTCGAGCGCTTCTTGAACAACTTCATTTATAGGTGTCTGTGCTTCTTCATTTATTTCCATTATTTTAGCATCATTTCCTTTTCCAAAGATGTTAAGGAACTTCGCCATATCTGCTGTCTTTTCCTTAGCACCCTGCCATCCCTTTATTATATTACCTACAAGGGTGTTTCCCACTATCTTTTCAGGAGCTGTCGCCATTAAATAATTTAATCCTCCCATTGCTCCAAATTTATCTGTGTAAGCTTTCGCATGTGCGGGAGAGGTTTTCATAAACCTATCCATTACTCCTGAATAAGGAGTGGGAACAGTTCCTGCTCCGCCCGTAATTCCCAAATAATGAGTTGCGATTGATTTTTCTCCCTCAGTTAATTTTTCCCCTGCTAAAATTTTATCTCTAATATGATTATATTTGCCTGTTCTTTTTCCCCACGGTGTATGGGGATCGATTCCACTAGTTGGAAGCCCTTTTCCTTTTTGGGCAACTATTTTGTCTAATTGTATGTCAAGAGGTGGGTTTTGATTTACAATTGCCTGTTCTTTATTATCTTGAGCTTTTTGCACGTATGCTGCTTGCTTTTTTTGAGCTGCTTGCTTTGCTACCTGTGCAGTATGGTAATCTTTTGCTGCTTGTGATCCGCTTAAAGCTGGTGTCCAACCCATTATACTCTCCCTCTACTTCCCATTGCGATAGCTTCATCAAGATTGCCACCTGCCAACGCAACGCGTTGTTCTTGTGTTAATTGTTTTTGTGCTTCTTCTATTCCCATTCCTACATTTGTATCTTGGACCGTTTGATCAAAATCTACATTAAGAAAAGGATCTGGTCGTGGAGCTGTAGATTCCGTAGAAACATTTGCTGCTACTTCTTGCATATCATTTGCTACTCCTTGCGCATCTATACTAAATTCATTTTTACTATCCACTTTAGATAATTCTACTCCTGTTGCTCTTCCATCAGGTCCTATCTTTATACTCATATTTTCTGAACCAGGATAAGAGGCATTATTGTCTGCACCAAAAATTAAATATTTCATAACATCATATGGACTGCCTGGATCTAAATTTTGTAATTCAGGAGGTACGTCTTCTTTTCCTTCTGACATACCTAAAACTAATTCAGGAGAAAGAGCAATAGTATTAATAAGAGCTTGTCTTCTCACTAGATCTGATAAATCAGGATTCATTACTTTTGTTAAACCGTCCATAAATTTAGGGTCCGCCATTTTACTCATACCATACCGAGCGGCCAGCACAAGACCTACGTTTCCAAAAGGATTGTTAGCAATAAATCCAGCAAAAGCCAAGTTAGTAATTGCATTTATACCTCCTAAGAAACCACGACGTTTAACAAATGCTGATACATCCCCAAAACTTGTTTGTTGTATTTGTTCACCAAGAGCCAATACGTTTTTAACTCTATCTATTTGTTCTTTTCCAAAGATTTCAATCATCGCTTCCGCTTTGTTTGGATTATCTAAACCAAAGGCACTTTTCATCCCGTCAATATCAATGATAGGAATATTAAAAGTACTTGTTTTTGCTGATTTTATAGGCTCTTTTCCTGTAAGAAAAGCTGTTCCTCTTCGGAATATATTTGAGTCTCCTCCCCCTACTATTCTAACATCCCCACTTATATATTTAGTAGTTGATCGTAGCTGCTCATCAAGCCATGTTCTTGCCACTGCTTTTACAGGATCCACTTTCTTGCCATTAACAATAACAGCAGGCATTGCTGTTTTCATTTCTCTTATAGCTGCTGGTGAATATAATGTTTCGTCATTAAATAATATTTTTAACACTTGCTCGCCTGTCAACATAGTTGGATCAACATCATCCGTTATTTTTGCAATGTTCTTATCCGCTAATCCTAATATTTGTGCCACACGGCCTTTGGTATAATTAACATTATTAAAAAAGAAATCATTAGCAATTCCCATGGAGCCAGAAAATTGATTTACTAAAGCTTGTTTTGCTGGATCCTCAAATTGTTTGAAGTTTTGAAAGTCATTTAATGTTTGAATCATTGCACGAGTAAAATTATCAATACCCCCTAATTCCGTTCCTAGTTTAGGATCCCCTGCTGCAACTTTTTTTAATGTATTAAATTGAGTTTGAAGTTTTTTAAATTCCCTTCCTGTAATAAAATCATCCTTTAAATATTGCATATCAATTAAAGCATCAACAAACTCATCTGACTTTCCTGTAAAGCCTTGAAGTAATTCATCCACTGTGGATGGTCTTCCATAATCAGGATTATCTAATCGTAAAGATTTCCCTTTCTCAGGTCTTTTTCCACCGTATGTTAAGATTTCTAAATTTTGAGCCATTTCTTTTATTCTTGCAGTAGGAATAAATTTATCTCCTATTTTATCTGAAATTTGAAAAGCTCTTTTATATAAAAGAGTTTTTGTTGAAGTAAAATTGTTAATCATTTTCTTAAAACTTTTATTAGCTATAATAGCGCTGTCAGAAAACAAACCAATAGGTGATAAGTCATTCAAAACACTGTTTATATTTTCCGCCAGAGCAATTTGTTGTGCGTTTTGCGCGTGCCGTGCTTTTGTTGCCACGAATGGGAATAAACCTATAACAGACCCTGCTCCTTTAACAAAACCAGAAGGCGATGTAGAAAAAACATTAAGAGGAATATTATATTGTCTTGATAATTTTAATAAGTTTTCATGAACAGGTACCATTTTTCCTGATTCATCAGCAATTTCTCCTACTTTAATTTTCATGTCCTCAGATACACCGAGTGTTTTTCCCAATAGTCTTTTTACGAGAGGAAAAACATGCATGAGACCCATTGCACCACCTGTCCACAAAAGTTCTTCACGGGCATCCATTATATTCCTTACTTTTTCATTGTGTTTATAGGCTTCATCAGGATCAGGAAGTTGCATAATAAAACGTGTCATCTCATTAAGTTGATCATAAATCACATCACCACCATATTTAGCCGCCATGTTGGTTCCTACAACACTAGCAAATCCTAATGCAGGATTTTTCTTTAATGCGTGTAAGATCAGATTTTGCGTGGTGAATTTTCCGTTGGGAGTGTTTTTCATTAATTGGGCACCTAAAGCTATATCGGTTCCAATAACTCCAATATCGGTTAACGTTCTTTTTGGATCTAAATAATCATCTGTGCTACGGTCTCCTCTACCCGCTATAATAGCAGCCGCTGTATTAAGAAGGCCTTGTCCTGCTTTTCCCCACTCGGTCGTTTCTCCACCAGGCAGTAATTGTGTAATTTCTCTTAGACTTGTTCCAATATTAACCCCAGGTCCAGCCTCACTATCATACGCTTTACTTGCTGTTTCTTTAATGACGGTTCCAATGGGATCATTAATCATTTCTTGTTTTCGTTGTCCTAATTCTAATGCTTCATTAATTACTCCTGATTTATTTTGTTGTAATTCCATTAAAAGAATTTTATTTAATTCTTGTTCCTCTAATTGATCACGGGGAAATTTTTGATCAGGCGTAAAGCCATCCACTATGTCACGAAGTTGCAGTTTAATTTTTTTATCAATTCCGTGAGGAGTCAGATCATATTCAAATACTACACTAGCCATTAGTTACTCACTCCTATGGAATAATCAAATGCACCTGTTGGAGTTTGATCTCTTCCTTGAACAAATCCTTCGGATTTTGGATCTGATACAAACTCTAGTGTTCTATCTCGTTGGTAAGTCGCATAACCCATATCTATTAATTTATCATAAAAATTATCCACGCCCGAACTGTACATTAATTTAATCATACCAAGAGCATCATCTCTGCTTCTCTCCAACTGTGTTCTTAAGACCCCTATTTTTGCTATAACGTCTACGGATGAATCACCATAAATATTTAAATCTTTCGCTGCACGTTCAATATCATCTAAGTTTAATCGTCCTGATGATTTACGAGCTCTTGCTATTGCATATATGATAGAGTTTGCTCTAACTTGGTTGGCGGGTAAATCTGTATCAAAGAAACGAAGTTTTTTAAATATCATTTCTTTTTCCTGTGCTGAACTTCTCCCATTTGTTCCTTCAAATAAATCTTCTCCAAAAATATTTTTACCGCCTATAACTTCACCTTTCATTTGAGCGTATCCAGTAGCGGCTAATTGATTAAAAACTTTATTAGCTGATTGAAGAGCTGCTATTTCTTCTTTTCCAATAGTACCATTTGCTATATCTTCTTGAACATTAGGATCTTGTAAGTATAAGGATATAGTAGAAGCCATATTTTGAAACTTTTCCATTTTCTGACCTTTATAAACACCTGTTTCATAGGTATCTCCATAAGTGTTATTAAATTGGACCATAGTGTCGTCGCCAAAAAATTCATTAAATTGTTCATTATATAAATCACTAAATATTTGTGCATAAGTTTGAAAACGTCCTTTAATACCAGCAACAAACCCTGCTCTTCCAGGTCTTTCTAAAAATGATTGTTCTAATTCATCAAGAGTTAATAATGCTCTATCTGTTGTTTGTAATCCTGATAAAATATCTCGGAAAGTTGTCAAACCTTTAGCAGATTTAAAATCATTCGCTGTTCCTGTCATGGATAAAGGCACCGTTACAATATTTTCAGGATTCTCAATTAATTCCATAATAGGATAACCATCTGTTCCAATTTGATTTGTGGGTTTATAATATTGAGGAGCCGATAAAGATCCATCATCTAGAATATTTTGAACTACAAATGCATCAAAGGGAGTTCCAATACTACCTGAGGCGTCCTTATAAGCTACCTGTACACGTTCAGGTTCCACTCCTTCTAATTGATAATCCATAAATTTATTTTGTGCCGCCGCTAAAGTTTGTTTATAAATGGCCATTAAGTCTTCATCTGCTTTTATATCCGCCTCATAATTTTTAGATGCCATATCCACCAGCAATGATCTATTGGTGTCATATATACCTTTTCTCTCTAAAATGTTTTGGGCTTCTCTTTCCATCTTAGCTGTTATTTTTGCTTGAGCATTTCTTTTTGCTTCTATTTGTTGAGCTCCTTTTATTTGTGAAAGATCTGAGGCTAGTTGTGATCCTGCGGCTGATAAGGATTCGCCAATTCTACCCCCTTCAGTAGGACGCATTAATCCAAACCCAAATTGTGCTAGAGCTAGTTTTCTTTGGCCACTAAAATCTGTAGGTGCATAAGCTTTTTCTATTTGTGCGTCGGTTAATTTAGGTGTGGCGTATTTTGCTAAATGTGATTCTTCATCAAGCAAAAAAGGCAAAAAATAATCAGCAGCATTTGGCATTACCAAATCAGGTTTTTCAGGAAAAAATTGAGAAGATAAAACTTTAGGGTATGCCCCAGTATCTACCTCTTCTTCAACGTCGTCAAAAATATTTACTTGACCTGTAAATTCAGATAATTCAACCATTTTATACCGTTGTTCCTATTCCAAAAGCCCCACCAACATCAGAACCAGACATAATGCCATAGGTTCCTAGTCCAGCACCCATCGCACCTAGTAAAGGATTAGTGTAAGGGCTTTGTTTATACTGCATTGTTTGTTGATAAGATGGAACACCTCTTAGAACATCTCCAAAGAAGCCTAATCGTTTGAAAGGCTCTTGCTGTTGTTCCATTAGTAATCTGAATTTTTCATTTTCAGCTTGTTGTAATTGAGTTTGTTGTGCTTGACCCATACCAAATAAGGATCCAAGACCTTGTTGTTGCATTCCAAATGCTTGTGCTCCTAATCCTGCAGTCTGAGCACCGAGCTGTGCAGTCTGAGCTCCCATTCCTGCTTGTCCTGCACCTAATTGACCATATAAAGGAGCCGCTTGAAGTCTTCGAGCTGCCGCTGATTCATAAGTTCCGATAGCTTTATCTTGAGCTTGTTGAAAGTTCTGTGCCAAATCTTGAAAGATACGACGGGATTTAATGTCTAAGATATTTTTATCTAGCTCTGCTTCTTGGACACCCATTCTAGCCCCGCCGAAAGCCCCTACTCTTTGAGCTTGATCTTGTAATTGATTCTGTTGAATAGCTGCTTGCTCATCTATTTGTTTGAGAGCTTCTTGCGTAACGTCTCCTTGATATTGATTAAAGAATTGTTGATAGTTGCTTTGGGAAGGATCAAATTGTCCTTGAGCTGCAGATAAAGACGGAATACCCATAGCTGCTGTTGTTTGACCTGTTCCAATAGCTTGTTGTCCTGCTTGAACCGCTTGTTGCGCTTGTGTAAAGGCGGGAGCAAACGCCGCTCCTGTTCCTGTTGGCAATCCTGTTGTAGGATCTATTCCGTAGAGACTAGCTAAACCAGATATTGCTCCTGTTTGAAGCGGTTGAAATGGCGTTATTTCTTGTGTAGGGATTCCTGCAGGATCTGCTTGTTTTGTAAGATCAAAACCACCTTGAAGAAGATTTCTTTGATATTCTTCCAGCCATGGGGGTGGATTCATACTTGAATAGGTAACGGCCATTAAATTATTCCTTTTCCTTTAGATGATTCAGGATCCAATTTGTTCATTAAATTATACATTGCTTTTGGTCCTCCCGCATTGTCTACGGCTTTTGCTGTCATAACAAATTCACCATCACTTAACATGGCAGGGATCTTATCCTCCTTTGGACCGCCAGGTCCTCTTATCTCTCCAAACTTGGGAGGAAAGAATTGCGTGATGCCTGGATTGTCTTCTATAATGTTCATCATTTGATTACCCGAGAGACGGGGATCAAAGATCTCGCCTCCTATTGCACGGTTAAGAATAGGAGCAGTTAATATTCCCTTTATTTGATTGTTGGGATTAAAAGGCATTCTTCCTGGTCCTCCAAAGCCTCCTGTTTTTAACTGTGCAATACCTCCTGTTGCTCCTGTAGTAATAACTAATCCTTCATCATTTACTTCATAATCTTTATACTCACCTGAGTCTCTATCATAATAATCATATCTTCTACCTGTTTTAGGATCATAAACCAATTGTTCAAACTTACCTTCAAGATGAGGATCTCCCCCTAAAGGGCTTCCAAATTTATCACTGACGATATTTGCTTTTGCTTCGAGTCTGGCTCTTTCTGCTAATGCATCTTCTCTTTCTTTATCAAATTGTTTTTTAGCTAAAAAAGCATTAATTAAACTAACAATTCCTTCTTTACCTAAAAATTTTCCTGCTGTTTGACCCAAGCCCAATAGACCTTTGGCTTTGGTGCCTCCCACCATTTTACCAAGAGCGGTATCATAAACTTTATCTTGACCTCCAAAACCTCCTAAAACTTTCCCTCCAAACTTCTGTATCCAGTCCATAAATCCACCACCACCAGTGCCACCCGTTTTACCCATAAGAGAGGGTAATCCGAACATTGCTGCGGCAATCATTAATGCTTCGGGATTATTTTTTATAATATCTTTAGCGCCACTCCCGACGTCTCTAACACCTTTTTTTATTCTATTTATTATTGATGAAATTCCCATGTACTCCTTAGCAATTCATGATATTGTTCAAGTGCAAGGAGGCTGACCTTGAAATAAGCCTATTTAATTATATATTTATAGGCAAATTATTGCTATATGACAATAGAAATCTATAGGAAGAAAGGATAGCGTGCCTAAAGAAGAAAAACCAATCGAGTTTCAAGCCATTAGACCTTTTGGTCCTACTATAATTAGAGGCAAATTATCTGATTCGTTAGTTAAGCTTTTGGATGATAAATCATCTAAGATGCTTAAGGATAAAGAATTTTCTAAAAAGTTTAATCATGCACCAAACCTTGCGGGCAATGTAAAAAAAGAAGTCAGGTTTGATCCTGAGTGGATGGGAAGAAAAGAATTTTTACCGATGGTAAGTTTTATAGGTGAAATGGTTAAGTCTTATATCTCTATTCCGCCTGCAAGTGAAACAATCAGTCCTGAGTTTGTAGGCAAGATGGTTATTGAATCCATGTGGGTGGTAGCACAATACGCAGGAGACTTTAATCCTTTTCATATCCATGAAGGACAACTCTCGGGAGTTTTATATTTACGCGTTCCTCCAAGCTTATCAAAAGAATATGCCAAAGAGGATCATTATCCAACGGTAGGAGATATTGTTTGGTTTAATGGTCAAGCTGCTACATTTAGCGGTCATAAGTTCCAGCAATCGCCAAAGGTTGGAGACATTTTTTTATTCCCCAATTGGCTTGCTCACGGTGTGTACCCTTTTCGTACACCTAATGAAGAAAGACGATCTGTATCTTTTAATTTACAACTGATAAAAAAAGAAGGAGACCCTCAAGTAGGAAACGCAGAGACAGCTAGACGAAAAGAATTTTATAAGAAAAAAAGTGATTAAAAAAATAACCCTTCCCAAGAAAGTAAGTGCGGGTCCTTTTGAAGTAGAGCTTGTTCTTATTCCTCATGAAGTAGCTTATGAATCATCAGATTATCAGGGAAGCTTCGTTAGTAAACCTCCTTTAAAGATATATCTAGATGAAAACATAATTAATCTAGGAGGAAGAGATGCTATTAATGTGGTAATGCATGAAATGCTTCATGTAGGATATTATCAATATCATCTTAAAGATAAAGAAGAGGAGACTGTGGTGAACTCTGTAGCTAATTTTTTAACGGAAATATTAACTAGATCAGAATTGAAAGCATGGCTAATTGATAATATGAATAAATGAAAACTGAAAAGGTCCTAAAAATTTTGGAAGAGAATAAAATAACGAATGTGAAACCACCTCCCTTTAAAATTTTTATAGGAACACCCTGCTACGGAGGGATGATCACATCAGAGTATTTTAAAAGTACTTTACGGTTAGTGAATGAAGCTCCTAAGCACGGTATTCAACTTCAGTTTGGAACTATTGGTAATGAATCTTTAGTGACACGGGCTCGAAATACCCTTGTGCAATTATTTATGGATGATCCTGGTAATTATACTCATTTACTTTTTATAGATGCAGACATTGGTTTTAGTGAAAAAACAGTTTTTAGAATGTTGGAACTAGATGAGGATGTAGTAACAGGGGTTTATCCTCGAAAAGCAATTGATTGGCGTAGAGTAAAAAAAAGAATGACAGATAATCCCGATGTGTCTTTAGACGAATTACAAGCGGCGGCTTTACAATATAATTTGAATGTAAAAAACCCTGATCATGTAGAAGTAAAGAGGGGTTTTATAGAAGTATTAGACGGTGCTACAGGATTTATGTTGATAAAAAGACATGTCTTTCCAAAAATGGCTGATGCTTATCCTGAATTAAAATTTAAAGCAGATCAACATTTAGGTCAGCCCCATGAGAAAAAATTTGAGGAGCATTACACTTCAGAGTGGAACTATGCTTTTTTTGATACCATGATTGAGCCTGAAACTAAGAGATACTTATCAGAGGATTATTCGTTTTGTCGTTTATGGCAAAAAATAGGCGGAAAAGTTTATGCGGATATAGTAAGTGGATTAAATCATTATGGTACTTATGCCTTTAAAGGGAATGTAGGCACTCAATTCTTGCCACAAAAGAAGAAATAATTTAGTATGCGTGTTCATGCAATTAACCGATTTAAAATTTCAACCTGGCGTAGATAAACAAGACTCTCCTTATGCTGCGGGTGATGATAGAAGATACATTAATTCTGAATTTGTACGCTTTCATTACGGAAAGCCTGAGAGATGGAAAGGGTGGGAATATCTTCCTAATCCTAATGAAACCCTTATTGGTGTGGTCCGTGATACGCATTCATGGCTTAGTTTAGATGGAACAAGGTATCTCGCTTTAGGAACAGACAGAAAACTTTATTTATATTCAGAAGGAAAAGTTTTTGACATTACCCCTATTAGAGAAACAGCAAGCTTAACTAATCCTTTTGAAACGACAAGTTCATCACCCACTGTGATCGTAACAGATGCTTCTCATGGAGCAAGTGTAGGGGATTTTGTTACATTTGATGATAGCACTACTAACAATGTTGTAGATGGCATCGAATTTAATAATGAGTTTGAAATAACCACTGTTGTAGATGCAAACAGCTATACTATAACATATAGTTCAAATGCTACAGGAAGCACTGCCGCGGGCGGTGGTTCAGTGACAGCGAGCTATCAAATTTCTATAGGAAAGGCAACATCCACCTATGGTTATGGATGGGGAACATTAACATGGGGGGCTAGTACATGGGGGACGCCACGTTCATCTTCAAGCGTTACTCTTTATGCACGTCAATGGTCTTTAGATAATTTTGGTGAGGATCTCGTAGCAACTGTTTTAAATGGCAAAACTTTTAAATGGGACACATCATCAGGAACAGCGGTCAGAGCCACTGAACTTGGTGCGACAGCACCTGTTGCTTCTCGATTTAACTTAGTATCTTCGGATACTAGACATTTATTTTTATTTGGTACCTGCACCACAGTTACTGATTCTGCAACTCAAGATGATTTATTTTTTAGATTTGCCGATAGAGAAAGTTTAACTGTCTTTGCTCCTACGGCTGAGAATGAAGCAGGGTCTCTTCGTATTGCGGACGGTTCACGTATCGTGGGAGCCGTAAGATCAACAGGTCAAATCCTTGTATGGACAGATAATTCCTTGCACGGTATTCAATTTGTAGGGACGCCTTTTACATTTGGTCAACGTCAACTAGGAGCTAACTGCGGTTTAATTGCCCAACATGCGGCGATTGATGTTAATGGTCAAGCTTTTTGGATGGGTGATGATGCATTCTATATGTATGATGGTGTTGTTAAAAAAATGCCATGTTCGGTACAGGACTATGTGTATGATGATATAAGCTTTACAAATAAAAATGATATTGCTTGTGGCGTTAATCCTGAATTTAATGAAATCATGTGGTATTATCCATCATCAAGTGCAACGCAGATTGATAGACTGGTTGTTTACAATTATCTTGAAGGAACATGGTACACTACCACTTTAGGAAGAACTACTTATCTGGCTAACTATACCTACGAAAATCCTATAGCCACTGAATATGATGCAAGCTTAACAGCGAATGCCACAACAAGCACGGGAGTTTCTGACACGCCTTACGGGGTTACTGCGGGTGCTTCTTATGCTTATAATCAAGAAAAAGGAAATAATCAGGCAGATGGAACAGCTATTTCAGCATCCCTTACTTCAGGATCCATTGAGATTGCAGACGGAGATCAGTTTATGTCGGTGAGTAAGTTCGTACCAGATTTTACTAATCTAACAAATAATTTAGCTGTCACATTAACTTTGGAAGACTATCCACAATCCACTACAAGTCAAACAACTTCAGCAAATGTAAGTAGCACAACCACAAAAATTAATGTAAGAGGAAGAGGACGATCAGTAAAATTGAATTTTGTAACCGATACAGTAGATGAAACAAACTGGAGACTTGGTTCAATGAAGCTACAACTTAGACCAGACGGAAGAAGATAATGGCTAAAATAACAATTACGAGATTACCCAACGCCACTCCTGAATACCAACCAAGTCAGTTTGATCAAATGATCCGTCTGCTCGAACAATTAATTCTAGCTCTCAATACTTCTTATGCTCAAGACATAGAAGAAAAATCGGGAGGAAGGAGCTGGTACTTTGGCTGATACATTTAAAAATGCTGGCGTTGATTTAACCACAACTGATCCTACAACCATTTATACTGTTCCAAGTGCATCTCCTGGTGTCACAGGAACATCCCCTGTTTTTCCAACTACAGCAGTAATTAAATCAATTCTTATTTGTAATGATTCTGGGAATACCACAGAGTATACCATAGAATGGACGGACGATAGTGCCTCGGCAACCTATAAAATTACCAATGATAAGACTATTACTACTGACACTACCTATGAAGTTTTATCACAGCCTTTAGTTTTAGAAGAATCAGATTTAATTAAAATTACAGCAAACGCTGCCAATGAACTTCACATAACTTTAAGTGTATTAGAAATAACCAAAGGAGATCTGTAATCGATTTACATTCTTTATTTATTACCCCTGTCTTTTCTATAAACTTAAAAGGATATGAGAATCTTATTAAAGTTATACAAAAGATTAAAAAGAAAGATCCAACAGGAATGAGAAAGACAAATGAGGGTGGATGGCATAGTCAAGATGAGCTGCATGGAGACAGTCGTTTTGCGACGCTTAAATCTGAAATAATTAATCTTAGCCAAGAAGTTATGAATCATTTAGCGGTAGAAGATCACCTTATGCCTGAAATAAGCGGTCTGTGGGCCGTGGTCAATGGTCCAGGAAGCAGTAATAAATTACATACACACCCTTTTAATTATCTCTCAGGCGTCTTTTATTTACAAGTACCACCTGAAAGTGGACCTTTAGTTTTTTGGGATCCTCGACCTCAAAACGAAGTCCTTCTTCCCCCTAAAAAACCTGAAGAAAGTATTCATATCAGTAACCGTGTTTCATGGACACCCAAGCCTAATGACTTGATTTTATTTCCCTCATGGCTTTCACATGAAGTAGAAAAAAACAATTCAACAGAAGAAAGAATTGTGCTAAGTTTTAATTTGGAATTAAAAAGGAGATTAAATGGCTAAAATCATAGAAGAAGCAAAAGTCTTAGGAGAAATTGATGCTGGTGATGGTCGCATGGTTCCTCATATAAGGTGTCGCTCGGAGACTACAATTATTAATACGGAAACAAATCAAGAATATGATTCAGAAGAACATGCTTCTAATGATATAGCTGATCCTACTACTACCACAAAAGAAGAACATATTAGACGTGATGTTAAAATATTTGCCCCATCTTTAGCCGATATGGTAGGCGCAAGCGATAATAATTAAGCACTACAAGCTTCACATTCTACGTCTGCTTCATTTCCATTAAGAATTACTTTTTCATCGGAGGTATCATGGCACCCGCACCCTTTAAGGTGTTCAGATAGTGTTTTTTCTAGTCTTAAATTATCTCTTTCTGTAGCTAATAAACGTTCATGATAGCGGCTCACCTTATCAGCGAGGACAGCTATAGCCTTCAATATTTCCTGATTTTCCATCTTATTCTCCTGTGATTGTGACTTGTGGTGAGAACCTACTGTAAACATATTTTTATTGAAAGCAACAGGATTAAAATTAAAAATGATAATTGTTTGGTTGACAAAGAAATTATGATATGAAGAGGCAGGAGAAAGAATAATGACAATAATAGACAACGTTGTTCCTACAGAAGTTACACCAGATATAGAAGATTTAATTGATCAAGGTTCTATAATTACTAAAAACATCTTTTTACCTAACTTTAACACCCTAACGGGAAAGATATTTACCTATGAATGGCTTCCTACTTTTCAACCTAAACCAGCATTTTACGGGGATAGAATGCAGGCCTACCCTGTTTGGGAGACTAAACAGATATCAAAAATAGATCCTGACAATTACACTATTATCCTATTAGAATTTCAAAAGTTGTTTAAAAGAAAAATAATTAATTTCTCCTGCTTCCTAAGGAAAACTATTACAGAAGAATTAAAACAATCAGCTCATCTTAAAGATACTCGTTTTGGATTTGTTCATATCGATGGGACAAAATTTGGTGCTGTTGTTCATTTTGAGCATTCCATTAACGGAGGTACCGCATTTTTTGAGAACTGTTGGGAAAAAAAACCTAATATTGAGTATGGTGCTTTTCCAAATAGATTGACTTTATTTTCAGGACCAAGGTGTCATGCGGCTTGTCATGATGAAATCTATAAGCAACGCCATGTATTATGTGCATTTTTTGATACGGAGAAGTAATGGAAATAGAGGTTTTTGATAATGCTGTTCCATTTAAAGTAAAAGACAGAATGAACGATTTAGCTCATGGTACTTTTTTTAAATTAGGATGGAAAGATTCCAAACGAGGAGAGGATAATCTATATAGTGCATGGACTCCTAACCAATTAACTGAATCTAATATTTTGCTACCTATACAAAATTGCATAGCCCAAACAAAGTGGTTTACAAATACAGTATTAGAAAACATAATAATTAACTTGGTAAGACCTAATGATGTTTACTACATACACCATCATCACGATTGGCAAGTGGCTCTTTATTACATAAATTTAGAATGGGAAGATGGGTGGCATGGAGAAACTTTATTCTATGATTCAAAAGATCTAGATAAGATTATATTTACCTCTGTTTTTAAGCCAGGAAGAATTGTATTATTTGACGGCAATATTCCTCATGCCATACGCCCTCAATCTATTATAGCCCCAAAGTATAGAATGAGCTTAACCCTATTATATGGTAAAAATGAAAAACGTGCTATCAATTGACATAGATTATGTCAACAATGTTCATGACTTTAAAAATCTATTAAGATTTTATACTAAAATAATTAATAAGGTTGAACCAAAAAATATAATATTCTCTCAAATCCATGCTAATATATGGTATATTCTTAACACCCTTTCCATAGGAAACGATCCTATAGAAATAGTTAATATAGATCATCACCATGATGTAGAATATGATAAATCAAAGATAACGGATGGGTTACAGTCTTCTAACTGGTTAGGTCATTATCTAAAGAAGTCCGATTTTATAAAGAATGTATATTGGGTAAATAATTCTAACTCTATAGCCAGCTATCCTGATGATCTTCTCACGATAACCAAAGATTTAAATGAAGTCCTTTTTGATAAATTTGATTATCTCTTCGTATGTGAATCACCTCATTATACAAGCACAAATGAATTGGCTCAGATGGCTTTTGAAACTTTATTGGAAATTACTATGCTATCAAAGGGGAAAAATAAGATGTTTTTTTATAGGCCTAATATTATTAACCATATTTCAAGGACAATAAATGATAAAAGAAACTCCTAAACCCCATTTACATATACTAGACGGAGGTGTGGGAAAGCATCTACAATTTTCTTCTCTCATTCCAGCTATCCATAAAAAATATGAACAAAAATTATCCATTACTTCTGCCTACCCAGAAACATTAAAAAATTGCCCTGAAGTAGCTTTGTCAATTTGTACGCATGTAGATCCTATAGTAGCCACTTGGAAAAACTTATTAAATAAATATGATAAAATATTTTATTTTAATCCTTATCTAGGAAATTTCTTAAAGGGAGATACCCATGTGATTACAGAATGGTCTAATCTATATGACGTAAAAATAAATAATGTCAGGCCTAATTTTGAAATTAATAAAGAAAGAGAGAAAATGATACGAAACTCTATTTTAGAATTAGGTAAATTTATATTAGTACAATTTAGCGGAGGACAAGGAATATTATCTAATTCTTATAACGGGGAGAATCAAGGTAGAAGTTATAAATACGGTCAAGAACTTATCAATATTCTAAAGGAAGAATATCCTAATATAAATATTATTGTGTTTAAACACCCTAATGAACAAGAAGAATATCTAGGGGAAACTAAATCTATTTTTAACACAAGAGAAGACTTTATGATATTATCAAAATATTGTTTAACTTTTATATGCATAGATAGTGCCTTACAGCATATGGTCTCTAACATTAAATTTAATAAAAAAGGAATAGTGTTATGGGGAGCTACAGAGCCCCATAGATTTGGTTATGAAAATAATGTAAATATTATATCTCATTATCCTTATTGTGTAGAAATACCTGCTAAAGAAATAATTGACAAATTATCAAAAATGGAAATTAATAATGATTAAAACAATAAAAAGTACATCTAAATATAATGAAAGAATATGGGTCCAAGGAAGAGTAATTACTAAATATAACATTCCTCAAAAACATATAGATGATTTAAATAATCTTTATGAACGCAGTAAAAAAGATTTTGTTTCTCACGGTAAAGTATTAGCTGGAAGAATACGACATGGAGCTGAATTAGAAATACTTCCCATAATTCAAAAGTCAACCATATTTAAAGTTATAATGCAGTGCATGAATGAGCATATGAACACTTTAATAGATTTTGATTTAGTAGAAAAAAGGCCGCATAATTTTCATGTGTTATCATGTTGGGTGAATGATATGAAAGAAGGAGAATATAATCCAGTGCACACTCACCACGATAACACAGGATACTCAGTTGTATTATTTTTAAAGATGCCTAAATTTATTAATGATACTCCCCATAAGCATAAATTTAATGATGGAAAATTATGTTTTATAGATAATTGTAATGTAGGTACGTGGAATACAGAGTCTAAAGAAGGTGATTTTTATATATTTAATGCAGATCATCAGCATACGGTATACCCATTTAAGACAGATCCACCAGGACAAATAAGAAGAACAATGTCATTTAATTATACGGCTGAACCCAAGGATAAAAAATGATCTTTAAAATATACGATAATATTTTTGATTCAGAAACCATAGATTATTTGTATGGATATTTTAGGGACCTAAATCCATGGTTTTTTATAGGCCAAGGAGGCTTAAATTTAAATCACAGAAAATTTTTTTCTGAACTTAAAAATAATAAAGCAGGAAAATTATTGAAAGATAAAGCCACAGAAATTATGGAGGAAGAAAATTTATTAAGTGAATATGTTGTAGATAAATCTTATGCTAGCGGAAATATTTTTGGAACTGTTCATGAGATCCATGTGGACGGAGAAGCTATAAAAGTTGGTGATGTTGTTACTGTTATGTTCTATTTAAATAAAATATGGGAAATGGAATACGGTGGAGAAACAATTTTTTTAACACCAAGTAGAAAAGATATAATGCAATCTGTAATTCCTAAACCAGGAAGAGCAGTTTTATTTGATGGGTTTATTCCCCATAGTGCTAGAGAAATTAGCAGAATATGTAATGATCTAAGGATGATAGCGACAATAAAATATGATAAAAAGATGAAAGGAATTATAATAGATCCTGATGCTATTTAATAAAGATAATTTTAAATCTATAAAAAATGGAAATTTAACTCATATTCCTAATTTTACACCTATCGAGGAAACTATTGATTTTAATTTATTGGCTGAACTATATGATGAATATAGACCTGTTTCTAAAATTCTACCTAAAAGATTTTATCCTGATGAAATTTTAAGTTCTCCATTTTTATTAAAAAATATTCATGAACATCCCTTTTTCAACGTCTACTTTAACTTTTTTAATAAGCAGTTCAAGTCTAGTGATAATATTGTATCTGAATTAGATATTTTTTTCTCTTTTGCCAGCGGAGCTGGAGGAGTTCATGCTGATAGAGAAGACGTACATATTGTAGGACTTAAAGGAAAAACAATATATAGATGCTGGGAAACAAATAATATAAATGAATATACCATTAGCCAAGGGGATTATATTTTTATCCCCAAAGGAACAAAGCATAGTTCTATTACTGTAACCCCTAGGATGATCATGTCTCATTCTATTTTTAATTAAAGATATATAAATGATTGATATAAAAGTTTATGATAATGTTCTTGATGATAATTTTATAGATTTTTTAACATATGAAATAAGTTTCTTTAACTGGGTGGTTCAGGGAGCTAGGCCAGGCGGACCACGCACTTTCTTTTATTGTGATACATCAACTTTAAGATCCCATAATTTTCTTTTTCATTTATTAGGTAAAAAATATAACTTGAATCTGCAATTACTTAGGTCTTATGTTAATTTAAATCCCTCTAAAAACGAAGGAGAATTTCATAGGGATGACGGGGAATTAACTATGATTTATTATCCTCTAGATTGGAAAGATGAGTTTAAGGGAGGAACTATTTTTAAAAGAGGCGATTACATTAAATATGTTAAAAATAGACTTCTTTTATTTGACTCTTCCCTAAGTCATAAAGCCGATATAAATCTATCGGGGGAGAATAGGTATAGCATTGCGTGGAAAACAAAATATTTGCAACATGAAACAAAATATGTCTGAAATTAATATTACATCTCAAATCTTGTTCAACGATAAAATGTGGTATTTTAAAATGCCTGATCATGAAATTTGGAAAGATAAACTTGAAACAATCGAGAAAATTGAAACTAATAAATCAACTTCAAAAATTAATACTCAACCTAAAGTAGAGTGTAATGTTAAATCTATGAGGACAGGTTGGGAATCACATAAAATATATCCCGCTATATGGGATATATGTAACATAATATCAAATACGTTCTTATGGAAAATATCTGAAAGTGAAAAGTATGAATTGAACGAAGGTTTTTTATGCCCAACCAATTCATGGCTAAATATTTATAAAAAAAATCAACATGCCATTCCACACCAACATGGAGGAGCTGTTTTTTCTGTTGTTTATTTTGTTAAAATACCTAAAGATTCATGTGATTTTTATTTTCATAATCATAGAAAGAGTATTTTAAATAGTACCCTTGATGGTCAAATGAGTGACTTAAAGGTAGACGTAAAGGAAGGTCATGTCATAGTTTTTAATGGGGATTTAATGCACTCCGTTACCTCAAACATGTCTGAGGAAACAAGACTGACTCTTGCTATTAATTATAAGGTAGAGTATTATGTTCAGTAAAAAAATTACTTTTTGCGCCACCAACCAAGATATGGTGGATATTTGGCCACACCCGCAACCAGCTTCAAAATTTATTCCTGAAGAGTATAAAAAATTTCCAAGACATCATAAGAAAAATAAATATGTTCCAACGGTAAAAGTATGTATGCCGTTTCTAGATTCATTAACAGCAGGTTATATTATACCTTTTGATCAGGATTATTTCATAGATCCTCTTGAAGGTGATTTTAGTGTAGTGCCAGCTAATAGAGAAGATGGTGGGGTAGGTTTCCATGATAAGATTCAAGTGCCCCCAGAATGGGAAGAAAAAATAGGGGGAAATTGTGCTGGGAAATTCATCAACAAATGGTTAATTAAAACTCCTCCAGGATATAGCTGTCTTTTTATTCATCCTATGAATAGATATAAAGAAGATAGATTCAAGATTATTGAAGGTATTGTTGATACTGATGACTATCGTACTGAGATTAATTTTCCTTTTATTTTAAAAAAGAGAGATACAGATTTTTTATTAAAAAAAGGCGAGGCTATGGTTCAGGTTATTCCGTTTAAAAGAGAGTCTTGGAAAATGTGGTCGGGCTTTTATATAGAAAAACTACATAAACTGACAAATTTACGTCTGAGCAGTGAATGGATAGATAGGTATAAAAATATGTTTTGGAATAAAAAAAGTTTTAAATAATTATGCTAGGCTAGGATCAAAATCTTCCCATGTCTTATCATAGGTCATGTCCTCCTGTTTATTTCCAGCATTAACCCAATCAGACATCTTTGTAGCATAGGCGGCATCCCAATCTGACACTGCTTTTTCATAGTTAGAAGATCTTGTAGTAGCCCAGCTTAATAGTCCTGCAACAGTTGTGTTTCCTACTGCATCAGAAGTAGAGGTTAAATTAACATTCCCTGTCATATTTCCAGTAGAGACATCTTTGTTCTGAATTTCATTAGGACCTTCTAAATCGTTCCAAATAACAACATGTATAGTATTTGGTAACCAAGTGTGAAGCCAATCGCTTCCTAATTGATTCCAAGAAAAATGATATTTATCATCTATCTTAACGTAGTCTTTATTTGTTATGTGTATTTGTGTAGCCATAATTCCTCTAGTGTTTAATTATATAGTTAACAACTACATATGGAGAAAATGCATTATTTCCTGCCGCTGTTACAGTTCCCGTTAAGGTACCCCCTCCTGCGGTTATAGTTCCCGTCATAGTCCCTGCCAAAGTATGGGAATGAGTATGTCCAGTTCCACTACCACAGTTACAAATAGGAAGAGTCCCACAGGTAGCCCAGTTAGTTCTCAATTGATCGATCTGTAACCCGTAAAGGTTATCCTGCTGATTACCGTGAAGGGATCGTTTATAACAATGGGCATGTGAAGGCATTTGCGCCGTAGTAATACTTGTATTATCAATGCTTCCTGTGACCGTTACAGCTTGGTTATTAGTAAGAGTAACTGCACTAACCGCTTGGTTATTGGTTAATGCTACTGTGACAGTATTTGCGCCACCAGTTCCTGCTAAATTATAGGTATTTCCATCATAACCTTGAGGGGTTTTTCCTTGAAGATCAGGAACATTAAAAGTTGTTGATCCATTTCCTGCTCCATAAGTTGTAGAAATTACACCAAATAAATCAGCATAATCTGTTCGTGAAATAGCCGCGCCATCACATAACACATAACCCGCAGGGGCTGTTGTTTTGCCCCAAGGCTTGATTGTGCCTACTTCGCTTCTGTTTGTTATATCCTGTAAATTAGCCATTAGTCGTTATATTTCAACCTCCACCCATTAGTTGAATCGTAGTATACCAAAGAAATAGCCGCATTGTCAGTACTAATCGTAAGATCCGATGTAGCACCTTGTATTTTTTCAGAGTTACGACCAACCGTAATATTATTAGTAGCGGCGCTTCCTGTGCCATCTACGATTTTAACCTGATTTCCGATAGAAGGAGATGCAGGCAAAGTTATTGTGACTACGTCTGACGAGCAATCAACAAAAATGTTATCACCGTCTGACGCCGTATAAGGAGAATCAGAGTCTGTTTTTTCTACCCATGTTTCACCTAATCCAGCTAAAGAAAAAATATCGTACCAATTGGTACCATCTGTAGCAACCTGACGATATTTACCATTAGTAATGGTAAGCGTATTTCCTGTTGCCCCTAGACGAGCAGAAATATCTGCACCGCCTGAAATGTTATTATAAATCCCGTAAGTTTTTTCTGTAGCAGGGAATTGAACGGTATGCGTAGTGGAAACCGTTCCTGTAAAAATTAATTGATTTTGACGAGCTTGGTTATTTGCCGCCGTTTGCGGTCCATCTCCATTACTTAAAGTTGTAGAGGTTCCTGTGGTAATAGCGGGTACAGCATAAACACCTGCAATAGCAAACTCAAAAACCTGAGAAAAATTGTTATTGGTAATGGTTCCCCATGTACCTGAATTTTCTCCTGTTACCTGTAATTCTGTTCTAAGGCCCGTTGAGTAAGTTACCATTTAATCTCCTACTAAAGTTTTATTGATTATTATAAAGTTTGTCAAAACTTTTATGCAGCCTTGTTGACTTCCGTCCAACTAATAGAACCGTTAGAATCATCTACTCCAGACCAACTAATAGAACTGTTAGAGTCATCTACTCCAGACCACATAGTTCCGTACAATGTTCCTGTACTACTTGTAGCAGAAACCCCTGTTATTGTAAAGGTCACATCTGTTTGGATATTTAAGGTTCCTACCGAAACTGTAGCTTCTTCACTTGGAGCTTCATAAGAACTAGCTTGAGTTGCATCTCCAATGGCCGAGGTCATCGCTTGACCAGTAACCGTTATATCAAAATCTGCACTAGCAGTTGGATCGCCTTTATATGAAGTTACTGCTGTTCCTGTGACCTCTACATCGACAGAAATGTTAATAGTTGGTGCACCGATAGCAGAGGTAGAACTAACCCCTGTGAGTGTAACATTACAGTCTGCCGTAATGGTAGATGATCCTAAGGATCCTGTTAATAAAGTTCCCGCAGGATCTACCGTTGGGCTAATTTCTATTGATACGTCTCCTGTACTTGCATCAAGTTCAGGTTCTGAAGCGGCAACAACAGTTATTTCTGCACCAGCGGTAATTGAGAATGTTCCGATGGAACTTGTTGCACTGACGCCCGTTACAAATATAGAAGTAAGAACGTCTCCAACGCTAGAGCTTAAACCTGCCGCTGTAATTGTTGGAGCAACATCCCCTTGGAATGTCATGTCTCCCGTGCTTGTTGTTGCACCAACTCCTGTTAGTGCATAAGATGTTGCAAGAGTACCCCATAAATTATCCCCCCAACCAATGACTTCGCCTGTGTCTCCGTTAAAGGCTCTTCCCCAACCACTTTGAGCTCCCGTAGTTACAAGGGAGGATCCCTCTCCAAGAGCAGAAGTAAGACCATTAGCCGTAGGGCTAACGTCTGCATTAGCGGTAGTAGTTACATCATTTGTACTTGAAGTGAGTGAATTGCCTGTAGCATTAACAAGTGCGATACCAGTACCAACTGCTGTACCAGCAGTAGACGTACCAGAGACGCCAGTAAGCGTAATATTACAATCACCCGTAACACTTGTGGGTGTTGCAGTACTTGACGTGAGGCCATTACCTGTAGCGGCAACGGGTGCATATTCTCCCCATGCTCCACTGCCCCAAGTCTCTCGGCCCCATCCTTGTAGAGAGGCCATGATTTATTCTCCTTATGCGATCCTTAAAATTGCCGCGGTTGCTTCAGCGGCAGGGAATGTAATTGTAAATGTTCCTGAAGTTGAAGTTTTAACGCCACCAAAATCTAAAACACAAACAGCCGCATTCGTAGTTAATCCTGTCACTGTAGAGCTATTATAAATCACAGCGGCTTGTGCTGAAATTGTTGCACTTGTAAATGAAAGATCGGGTGAAAAATCACAGACAGCCGTATCAGTTGATAACACAGGGGTGACTGATGTTAATGTACCTCCTCCTGCGGAATAAGTGCCTGATGCACCTACCTCATCGGGTGTTGCGTATGCAGTAGTTGATTTACTTAAAGTTGCTTCTGAATCGTAAAGCGCTAATTTAAAAGTGTTCCCTGTCGTTGCTGTAAAATCATGTAAAGCTTTCAGGATCTCCACTTTAAAACTGTTACAAACAGCTTGAGTAATTGCCATGTTGACCTCCTATGGGTTCCTTGACTCGAGAGGGATACGAATAACGCCGTCTCGAAATTCGTCTCTACGGTCACGCCCCATCTCATATGTTGCGAGAGCCTGTACAGACTCGTTAAACATTTTATCATAATATTGTATCATATCTGCGGGACCTTTCAAGTATCCAAGTGCTTGTAAAATACAACCATATAAAAGCACGTTTGGAGCATTCTGACTTATCCAAGTAGATGTATTTGTACTAGATAAACCATCAGGCTTGTACGTGTATGCGAGCTCACATGTTAATGCAGCGTTCGGGGTTGGCGCAATATAGTGCGTGTTATCATCCCACATAGCATAGTATTTGGGAGTAGCATTTGCCGTTCTATCTGGCCAATACTCATTCATAAACGAAATATCTTTTTGAAGCAAGAACGTTCTATTTGGTTCAGAAGCACCTGCATCATAAGTTTGAATAAATCTTGTATTTTGCCAATCTCCAGGCAAAGGTAAAAAAGGATTACCTACAGTTAATGTAGCATAATCATATTTCCTAAAATAAGTAAGATCTACAGTTCTTAAAAGTTGATCTTCAATAGACTCTATAAAAGGTAATATAACAGAATCAGATAAAACATTAGTATCTGTTTCTGTGTAATTTCTTACATTATCATTTAAATCTGAATAGTCTGTCATGATGTGGTTACTGTAACATTTCCTGTTCTTGATAACAACCCAGTAGTTCTTTGAGGTCGTTGAACACTAAGTGGCATCATACTTCTTTGAGTATCGGCGTAAGCGACACCGTTAGCATAATAATTAGTGACAGGCTCTAAAAGAGTTTGAAAACTATTTACTGCTGTCCCGTCTCCTACTCCATCAAAAACATCTAAGTTAGGTGATAAAACTACATCTCCTGTGGGAGATCTTACTGCATTATTTCCTACATATACTCTTGCATCAGAAATTTGAGGTTTTGCATGTTCGAGTGCTGTAAAATCTGTAGGATGATTTTTAGGATCTAATTGAGGTTGTTTTGGTTCAAATTCACTGTAATGAACCCACGATCCCGTCCATTCTCTAACCATTTCATTATACGGAAAAGCCATTCCCGATCTATCAGAGATGCGAAGTGCAAATTTACCCGATGAATATTTACCCATTTCACCTCCTACGGAATATAATTTTGACGAGGAACCATACTATAACTAGCTTTTTCTACATCTTGACTAGCCGCTCTAGAAAATTCTTCATCATAAATTGTTTTTAAAATTTGAATTCTATCGGGTGCATATTTCATTGAAACATAATATGCTAACCCTGCAACCATACATGGTAAAAAACGAAAAGGAATTTGTGCATTTTTAGTATATGCATTTATATCTGTCATACGAAGAGATGCATAATACTTAAAAGTATATGTAGAATCTGCTTCGGGAAAAAAATATACTTTAGGTAGTATTGTTCTTTCAAAATAATATTGAGAAGGTCTACCTTGAGTAGATTTAATAGTATAATCCCAATAGGTAGACCGTCCTATTTTTGTCATAGAAAAATCACCATTACTATTAGACATAACAGCACTATCAATATCAATAATTTGAGAACTATCATTAGCGTCTGAAGTTGCATTTCCCGCTGAATCTACAGAATACAGGGTTGTCCCTTCTATCATTTGAGTACCTGCCACCACAGTGGCTTCTCTTTGTTGAATAGTCCAAAGATTTAATCCTCTATTGGCCCATTCAGCAATCATTAAATTAATAGAACGACGTGAAGTTTTTAACTCGTAACCTGTACGATCTTGTAAACCACAACGTTCAAATGCTTCTTCAATCAACGCATCAAGATCTAATATAAATCCTGCAGTGGATGAATAGCTAGGTGTTCCTGTATTAATAGCCATTTAATTACTTTGCTATTCCTTTACCTCGTTTAGCAATTCCGCCACCACGTTTATTAATAACGCCTTTACCAGTCCCTTTACCCCATTTACCATAGGATTCATCACGACTTGCTTTTAATTGTTTTTTAGTTCTTGGTTTTTGAATTCTCATAGCGACTGATTCATCTTTTCTATCGATGTAACCTTGGCCACCTTTTTTCATTTTTTTAGGGGGTCTTCCTATTTTAGACCCATACGTTCCTTTACCTTGGGGCATATAATCTCCTTTGATTGTGAGTTTTTATAATAATAACCTTTATCTCTTACCTTGTCGATTGTATTTTTTCCAAGATTTAAGCTTATGTTTATTCTTAGGCTTAGATCTAGAAGAATGACCTATGCTTGTTCTTTTTTTAATTGGCGTAAAGTAATCAGTTCGGGTCGTTATTTTCATTTATATGGATCCGTGCAACTCTATCCAAGATAAATTCTATAGCATACACCAACACTCCTACTAACATCATCATCATAACCCCTATAAGAATAATCATTAATACCAAATGCTTTTTTAAAAGCGAACATTACAATAATTAAAACAAGAAGACTTAAACAAAATTTTCTACCGTCCCATCGCCACATTATTTATTATTCCATTTCTCTTTAGCACGAAGCGTCCATCTTTCAAACGCCTCCTTGCTTATTTCTTTCTTCACCATTTTAGCCCCCTCTGGGAGTTCCGTATGCAATGTCAGGATTTCCTCGTCATCATTCAGTTCCACGAGTGCAGGACCGCAAAATGCGTTCTTTTTATAGTCTGTTTCCTTTTTCTTGAGAATCCTCACTTCCTTCATGCATGAGGACAGTGATTCCATCGGAACATACTGCGTCATTTGATTTTTTTCATCCGACATGTTCCCAAATATAAACATAACGATTACGCTAATTACCTCCATTTTTATTCTCCCTAACCTTGTCTTTTAATTTCTCAACGTCCGTTATTAATTTTTCAATATCCTGCTGGGCTCTCTTTATATTCACGGTATTTGACATCATTCCCTCCATTTCCGCCGCCAAGGACTCGACCTGCTGGGCCATAAATTCCAGGAGAAGGTCTTGCTGAGCGTCCGCAGGCAAACTGCCTAGCTCGCCCCTGGGCCACTTGATACGGAATTCCGTGTTTTTCGTGAGGTCGGCTTCCATGAGCGTACTTCGGGTCTCAACATTATTGAGGCGCTCCTGTATCCCAAAAAAGGCGTAGACTCCGATTCCGACTGCCGCCAATATGGATAAAAGATTACGCATAGGCATAGAAATAGCTGTCGAAGAAGATACATCCATCCTATCATTAGCCATTTATTTTCCCACACTTCCGCATATGCAATCTTCTATAGAGTACCCACAACCTGGGCAACTTGGTAAATTTTTAGTTTCCATAGGAATAAGAAGAACTAGAAGAACTTCCCGATTCCAAGAGATTAAATAACTCACGATGCTGGTCCATTATTTCTTTATCTTTTTTATTGCTTTGTCTTAAATCTTTCTTAATTTGTTTTACATCTTCTATAAGATTAGCAAGATCAAGTTTCATTTTAACTTGGTTCTCCACAACGTCCTGCTCGCTTTCTTTCTCAAATTTATCATATAAAATCGACACGCGAGAATCAACCTTGCTTAAATACCACACCAATCCTACAAACTGCAAAAGCACTGCGAAAAGTAGTGCATAATTAAAATTCTTACTCATTATTTTTTCTCTCCTCCTTTTGACGAGTTGATTCTTTCATTGATATATTTAATAACTCTTTTTCTTGTAACATTCTATCATGGAAGTCTTCAAAATAAGTTTTCTTTTTATTAGGAATTACCTTTGACTTATATTTAGGGGTACGTAATTCTTTAGCAATGGGATTACTTTTCTTTTTTTCCATTATTGCTCCTTCCATACGAACTCCTGTTTCACAGTTACACTCACAGAATCCTTTGTCTGATCCTTGCTGTCATTTGCCTTGTCCACCTCATCCTGTCCATAGGTTGTGGTTACACTTGTCTTATGTGGTTTCATAGACATACCTTCATATATACTACACCCCATAATATTAAGAGCGCTAATGATAGCTAGGCTAAACATTAGCCTGCCAACCATTTTCTATCCATAAATTACATTAACTTTAGTAGCGTGATTAAAGTAAACATAAAGATCGGTATCAAATTTTAATCCCATTTCAGGAAAATCAAATTGAAGCATGTCCTCTGCTCCTGCTTTAATAGCAGGGGTAACTTGAGTAAATTTAACAGTGCCACTTGCACCATCATCTACCAAATCAATCTTACCTTCAGTGGCACCACATTGAACAGTTAATCCTAGTACACGAGCAGGTGCGCTAAGAGTATTACTTCCTGCCGATACTTTAGTTGTAACTTGACCACTTGCAGTTAATTGTTTTGTTTTAACACCAAACATATTATCTCCTATAAAAGGTAGGGCTTTTACACCCTACCTTGGTTAATTGTTATTACTTAGTAGTTGAACTACCAAAGCTTCTAGAACTAATCGCTTTAACCCAATCAACCCACATAATAGCTGCGGTTGTTGTATTGTTTTTAGTTCCCATCATAAGTCCTAATGCCAAATCATCAGGCAAATTAGTAGTTGCAATTGATGCAACAGGCAAAGGCTGTTTTCCAACAGGACCTAAGTATGCTTGAATCACAGCAGTATTTACATTACCATTTGATCCTTTAGGCACAATGTTAAATCCAGCAATAAATGAATTACTTGGAGTTGCTAATTGAGTAGCACTAGCTGTTTGTAATGCACCATCTTCAATCACAAAAGTATCACCAGTGTATGGATCAACTAATGCTGAACTTGAAGTAATAGTTCCATTCTTTTCACAGTGAAGGTATAAACTTGTTCCAGCAGTAATAGAATCAGGATCAGAAAAGTTAGAGAAATATAACCCATCAGTAATATTTACTACTCCTGAAGTTACATCTGTATCAACAAATCCAAGAACCATTTCTGTTGCTGAAATATCTTCAACTGCTACTCTAGCTTCAAAACCAGCATTCATGCTTGTGCTTAGTTGAAAAGCAGTAAAAGTATTAATTTGGTTATAAGCATCATTAGTTGCATTTACTTCATCTAATTGTAACCATCCACCTACAGCATCTGCTATTGGTGCAGCTGTTTGAGTACTAGCAGTTTGGCTTAAATACCATCCTGGTGAACCTCTTCCATTATTACTTGTATTTGTTCTTGTAATGGCTGAATAAAAATCATCCATAAACGAAGTTTGGCCTAAGAAATCATATCCCCCACCTTGTGTGTTGGTAACGGGAAATGGATCAGGCATCATTGCGTTCTTTAACGGGCTTTTATCTTTAACCACGTTAGTAACGCCATTATTAAAATGTGTTGTCATGTCAGTCTCCTTTTAAAATATGACCAGTAAAT
>VTLG01004025.1_pt1 | contig 47113 bp, 81 predicted proteins | sample 4694571 | NCBI WGS metagenome assembly VTLG01 (sample SAMN12604809, study PRJNA352737) | marine metagenome | biome: ENVO:00000447; feature: ENVO:00000209|ENVO:00000569|ENVO:01000036; material: ENVO:00002151; isolation source: viral sequences binned using virsorter ... | reverse complement strand
TTGTACTGTATCCCAATACTCTGGCTCTGCCATAAGATTGACACTGAATTTTTTTAGTGGTAATGCAGATAGGACATCCTTGAATTTGTCTAACTTTAGAAACCCAAAATGTGAACTGAACTGTATTTTTTCTACCCACTCTGACAATTCTTTGTAATACTTTGGTAGTCTAGAACCATTACTATTGAGTCCTAAGTTTGTTGCCCGTTTTGGGTATTCTGTTTTCAACCACTTGACAAACGGCAGGAAGTCTGGATTGATTGTTGGCTCACCACCAGTAAACCATATCTTGATATCCAGATTGCTTGGTATTTCTGGTTCAATCTTTTTAAAAATTTCTTGGAAACTTTCTAGACTACGATGCGCTGATGTATAGTCATGTAGATTGTCTGGGCAATAAGCACAATCGTAATTGCATCTTTTACCCACATTCCAATGAATTGTAAAGAAGTGTTGTGGTCTATTGCTTTGTGTTACTATTCTTTTATTCATAATCTATTGGAAGATCTACTCTATGTCCATACGTCCATCTCCATACAACCCTTTTGGGGTTCTCCTCTTCAATTATACCATGTTTTTGTTTTCTGTACTTTAGTGCTTTCTTTTGTATGTTGTAGTGTTTACGAGTCATCTTTCGATAGTCTGTTTCACCTATCCCATCAAACTTTGTTGTAAATCCAAAATGTTCTCCTAATTCTATAATATAATCGTTAGACCATCCATTTCCACTATGTGCTACAATAGTGCCATTTGGTTTAAGTAGGTGGTCTGCTTCTGCCACAAGTGATTTGTGTGTCTCCTTGTCTGTACATGACCAAGGCCCAAGCATCAAAACCCAATCAGCAATTGCCCCTTGAAATATATTGTGTGCATGTTGTATAGGTCTTACTAGGTCAGATGTAGGAAACTTTGTCAAGTCCATACCGATAAGGTTTGGTATGATACCCTTGAATGGATTTGCTCCACACCCCAGATCAATGACTAATTCTGGATTAGTTGCAGCGATTTCTTGTGCAAGTCCTAATCCACTTAGTGACCTATACAGTGGTAGGTTCTGTCGAATACTTCTTTCTGTCTCATGTTCAAAGCGTTCCTTAATAATTTTGTGGTGATTAGGATTGTCGTGTGTCACAAGTCTTTCACCCCCATGTTTTGGATCTCTACTATACCAATCTGGGTCTTCTTGTCTAAGTTTCCACAACATCCAATCGTAATAACGCTCTGGTTCTTGATCTCTATCCATGCATAATATCCTTTAACCTTAACATATCATTATCTATGGTATCCCAATTAGGGCGTTTCACTCTTATTTTATCTTTAAGTTCTACATCATATTTTAAGTTTTTATGTTGTATACTTTTTTCTTCATCTGATATATCCTCACCACCCCAAATAAATCTTATAATATCATTTGATAATCTGTGTCCACCTTTTAAATATAATACTGCTCTATCTAAAGTATCCCATGGCAAATATCTTATGTTTTGCCATTTTGGATTAAACACATAATTTGAATGGTAGTTTACAGTATTTCCATTATCATAACCACCCTCGTTAAATATCCATTCTTCCATTTCTCTTATATTAAACAAGTTAAATATACTTGCCGTAAACTGATAACCCATTTTTATTTTATCTGTATATTTTAACAATTGTTTTGTATTTTTTGTCCACCTATCCCAAGTATGTGGATATCGTATATAATTATAAACATCACCAGTTCCATCCACTGATAGATTAATTCTTGCTGTTTCAAAGTTAGACATTTTTTCGTAGATGTCTGTTCCTTTATAAGTTCCGTTAGTAGTAATTACTATGTTTATATGATTTGCATGTCCAGTTTTAATCATGTAGTCCATTACCTCATGAACTTGTGGAATCAATGTTGGTTCACCACCAGTAAATTTTAGTGTCCTTATGTGTTGTGCATTTTCTTTTATCTTATCATAAAACTTAGGATCTTGCCACCACTGTAAATTGTCGGTGAATCCTGCTCTTTCATATTCACGCCATGCTCTTCCTTTTGATATATGTGGTGGGCCATTGTTATCATTTGACTTCTTCAACCATCCTTCATCTACATTTTCCCACTGTTCTTTTGCAATTAGAGAACTAACACCAGCATCACACATATTACACATCAAATTACATTTACTACCAAGTTTTAAATCTAAATATGACCAAGGTGTAGTATTAACAGTACTATGATGTGAATAATTACCAGCAGTATTCATTCTCATACTATTATTACCAGTTTTTTCTAAATCCCAACACTTCTGACATCTCTTATCTTTAATACCATTATCTAGATTATCTAACAAAGATTTCCACCACGAATGCTCTCTATGGTTTTCTGACCAGAATGGTGGTTGAGTATCACCAATCTTTAGGTGACAACAAGGTTTTACAAAACCATCTGTAGATATACAAACAGCCCCATGTGCATATACACACTTTGTATTAGTCTCATTACTATTGTAATCAGCCACTATTCTCTCACTTGTAATGTTTCGGTGTTACCATCGTCTAATTGATTCACATACTTCATTAGGTCTATCTCTTTAAGTATCTTCATCTTAGAAACTGTAAACTTAGAGTTACTATCTGACACCACATCGCCTGCATTGAACTCTACCATGAATAGATGCCAATTAGGATTTGCACCCATCGCCATCCACTCTTTTAGCACCCATGTCAATGGTGCAAGTGCTATGCCTGGGTTCTTTGTTGCATCAATAGGTGACTTACCACCTCTAGTCGCATCGTATGTTTTGCCTATTTCATACACCATATGTGGTCTGTATATCCCACGATAGTTTTCACCCAACAGTTTCCAACTGATACATTTATAGTCTGGTGGCATATTGTCGTATGCCTCTTTTTGTTTGTTCATCCAGTTTGGTAGCCCAGTCGTCTTGTGGAACTGGGCAGAACGAAAATCACAGTTAGTAAATCTAGCGCCTGTCCATATAGTACCTCGCCCATTTATCTCACGAAAGTCTGCCTTTCTACAATCTGACCCAGTAAAGTCCACGAACTGTAGTTTGGCACTGTAGAAGTTTACACTTCGCATCATGGAATCTAGTATACGACCACCACTCATCGAAACATGACTTAGATTTGCATGTCTCATGTTACAATTGATAAACTGTACACCTTTGAGTTTAGCGCCCGTAAAGTCTGTGTCTCTTATGTGTCCAAATTTAAATACACAGCCTGATAAGTCTGCATCCTTAAAACTACAATGATCTAGATAGATGCCATCCATGACTCTATTCTTCATAACTATACCATCAAAGTTTAGATTAAGAAAGTCTGGATTGTCTCTGCCTGTTAGGATATCTGAATCAATACCCTTACCAGCATCCAGAAGTTGCTCTAAAGTTTCATCATATACTTTCACACCCTCTAGATTGTATATCATTGTTAATCTTTCAAATCCTCATAAAATTTTGCAATAGGATATTCTTTGACAATTTTCATTTTTTTAAGATTGAACTTTGCATTACCCTCTGCATTTATTACATCGCCTGCTTTAAAAGAAATAAGAAATAGTTTCCAGAAAGGATTAGCGCCCATCATATTCCATTCTTTTAATACCCAATCAATAGGTGCAACAGCGATACCACTGTTGATATCTCCACCACGACCATCTGCCTCTGTTTTAAGTTCTTTGAATCCAGTTTCTTGTTTTTCTGCATCTGCTTCCAGACCCACATAATATTTTATCTTTGGATGATATATACCATAACCATCTTGCTGTGCAAGTTTCCATGCATAACAAACAGTATCAGGCTCCATGATTTTATATTGATAACTAGAATTGATCATCCAATCGTGTATTTTCGCATGTTCTAGTTGTGTTCCTCGCATCGCTATACCCTTTAACCAACAATTTGTAAAGTCTGTATGTGGGAATCTAGCGTTACGAAAGTTACACATTCTTAAATCTGTGTCGGTAAAATCACATCGTTTACCATTAACATCTGTAAAATCACACCTAACCATCATATTGTCTGTAAGTATGCTGTCCTTAATAGTTGCACCTACAAACCTACTCTCTCGTAAATTACAATTTATTATTGTAACGCCAGTCATGTTTGCGCCTGTAAAGTCACTACCTCTCATGTATAGATTCTTAAATGTAGAACCAGATAGGTTAGCGCCTATAAAAGAACATCTATCAAAGTCTTGTCCTTTTTCGTCTATGTCTGGATGACACACCCAAGTGTTGCCTAATCCATCCATCTCAAATACTTGATTAGATAAATCTTTACCATCAAAGTTTCTATTTTTAGGGAATAAATTCATTAGTCCATCTTTCCTTCCTCTGGAAATAACCACCAGCCTGTAGATATGTATTTAGAATGTTTATACACTGGATTGCCACGATGTTGCCATGGAAAGGCTGCTGGAAAGATTGCCATCATTCCCCTTTTGGGCTGTATCTTGATATCCTCTAATAAAAATTGTGTCTCACCCTCACCTTCTGGCACATCGTTTAGATACAATGTCCAAGTCAATACTCTACGAATGTTTTTGTAGTGAGATATTTCCGAATGGAAATTATGAAAACCACCACCATGTATGGCAGTCCTTTGTATTTTAGTTTCTTCTGATACTAGTTTCTTTGCTCCCTTATACACATAAGGAAACTCATCTAGGTATATGTCTAGAGTTGTTCTCTTGACTTGTTCTATCTTATTGTACAAATGAGTACCCACTGGCACCCACTTCTGCAAATCATTTCTTGTATCTCTATTAGCAGTTACAGTTTTAGATTCCGTATCCTCACGAAACCAATGTAACATTTCTTTGACTAGTTCATGATCGGCTGCATTTGTGTAACATCGACAAAAATCACTTAGGTTCATTTCGCCTTCAACGTATCTATAATCGCTTTTGACAACTCATCAAAGGTTCTCATCCCACTAATTTCGTTGTTTAGTACGCTTATCTCCTTATAGATAGCATCTTGTGTTGATTTCATGTCTACTACTGCTTGCTCTATGGTGATAAAAGCACCACCTACAGCAGCAACAATAAGCATCAATAAAGATATTACTATTGTTTTATATATCATATTTTACTCCATCCTACACTGTCGCACTTGTATTTAGTCGTACCGATAAGAACCATATCTCCAACCATAGTGCTTCTACAAGCATTACCATCAAACATTTTTTCTACACTGGCGTTTTCCCACCAACCACAATCAATATTGTTTGTCAACATAAATGCTTCTTCTAATTTATCTGCATCGGTTTTTTCTTTATCGACATAAACAAAAGCAACCACTGTGGGGCCATTCTCATTTGCATGGATGACACTCACTTTTTCAAGTTTGCTCTTTTCATAATTTTCTAATAATGCATCAATTTTTTTCACATACTTATCCTCTCATTAATATTAATACTACCACATAGGAGGGCTATTGTCAAGTAAAAAATGAGAAATGTTTGTATTTAGTGGTGGATGTCACCCATTTCTCATCTTGAAAGCACTAAAGCTTTACCAATCCACTCTCCTTTGTTGTTTACTCCCTTTTGAACGAGTCTTACTCTGCTTCTTAGGCCACGTTAGTGTGGGGAGTCGACCTACTATACGGGCATGCCCGTAATTCCAAACCCACCCATTTCTTCGGGCGTAGTAAGAACAACATTTGCCTCTTCGGGCGTTGCAAAGTATTCTGTGAACCTATCGAATGGTTCTACAAAACCATCTGTCTTACAGATTTTACCGACATACCAACCGGCAGCAGATGCCATCACGATTGGTTCAGAAACCTTCATGGTTTCACCATAAACATTTTGGTAATTAAACTCAATGTCTTTGATTTCTTTTTGTGTTTTAAACATAATATATTCTCCCTAAATTAACTAATGTTCCACTTGACTTGAAGTTTTCCAGATTTCAAACATTCTGAAAGATACTTGACGTAATTTGCAGCAGAGGCCCTCTCATCTGAAGCACCATCTGTAATATTGATGTAGGCACTTTCTAAAGATTCTGCCATATTTTTTTCTGAAATACCAAAATCAAAAATGTATTGACCACCATTTTCAATGTGCATTTTTTTATCTCTCCACTCTTCACCAAACAGTATACTCATTATTGTGTTAACCCCTTCTCATTCATTAAATTTCTAACCATTATTAATCTTTTTTCCAAACCAATCCAAACCTTTTCGTTTGTTTCAAACTGCATCATGTGTGGTAACACACGAGCAAGTCTCTTGATTGATTCTGGCTTATCCTTAATATTCTTTTTTAGAACTGAAACTGAAACCATTTTACTCATTATCCTGCTACTCCGTTTACTTCCCAATTAAACACGGCAATTGCATCATTCCAAAGTTTCATTGCACCGTCATCTGTCGCAAAACCTTCTTCACTTGCAAAATCCATTGAAGAACCACCAGCAACACTGTCTGCAATACCTTTTGTCTTTAGGGCATATGCAATCATCTCTGGTGTCTTACCCCATGCAACCAATTCACCACAACCATTACCATACATCTGAATACCACCATTGTGAGCATTGATGTACCTAATAGGATTTTTCTTTTCTGTAGTGTCTTGCATCTCAAAGGTTTTCTCAATTTTTTTCATCATTTAATCTCTCTTTCAATTCATCTTACTTAATTAATATACAACACTTTTTAGGTAAAGTCAACCCCCCTTCTGTAATCCTTGCTCAGTAAGAGTTACAGAGTGGCGTGTATTTTAGAGTTTTTGGAATTATTGCGAATCAGGCGAATCAACCCATTTGATAACATCGTCTACTTTGGGTTTGATATGTCTTGTATCTTTGTATACTTTGTCTGGAATCCTATAACCTATTGAGATTGCCATTGTATACTCATTTGATGGAAGGCATTTAGTGTAAGAAACATCAATATCATATTCTAAACAAAGGCCTGTAAAGATTGTGGCAAACATACCGATTTCTACATCAACATCACTTGACGTAACATTTAGTTTACCACCTTTACTTGCAAACAATTCTGATTTCATATGTTCGGTTACATATACTTCTCTTGGTTGTAACAACAAAACATATGGAGCTTTAAGTTGATGATTATGATAACAATTAGAATGTGTTGAAAGTTCGTAAAGATTGTCTTTTTCTTTTGTGTGTGTATGGTCAAAAACATGTACACTATATGGCATCATATTTTGTTTTGATGGTGTCAATTCAAAGGTTTTTTTTAGAATTTGTTGGACTAACTCCTTTGAGGGAACTTTATCTGAAAACTTTTTTAACTGTTTTCTTTTATTAAAGATTTCCATATCATCGGCGCTTAAGTTCTAACTCTCTCGCAATCCATGCTTTACCTCTAGTATTTCTTAGTTTCTGTCTAGTTAATGCACGAACTCTTTTGATTGCTTGACCCATAATGTCCTCATCTTTACTATTGTTATCTACAATAACAAAGTTACCTCTAAAAAGGTTTTGAAACTTACCTATATTTCTTTGTACATTATTCCATGAAGTGGTTACTATTGATGTTGGTACACTTCTTTGTCTTTCTGCATTTCTTTGTAGTGCAACATCTAGTGATGTATTAACAAATATCATAAATGTATCGTATCCTAGAGTTTCTAGTGTTCTTGCCTGTCCAGCGATTTTATCATAATCGTGTCCAGTTCCATCGATCACAAGTCCTAGTCTACCCTCGACATAATTTGCTTGTCTTTGCTTAGTAAGTGCTTTAGATCTATCTCTAATCTTATCTCTAGGTTCTGCTTCTACTTCAGGCATCTTTAGAGAAAGGCCAGCGTCCTTGAGTTTTTTCTCAAAAACCTCGTCTGAATTTACAATTTTTAAACCCATACCACCAGTGGTTCTTTTTACAACATAAGATTTACCACTGCCTGGCCCTCCTGCTAAAAAGAATGCTTTAAGTATATTGGGATCGTAAACTCCTTCTTGTAGTTCTTTGTATGATTTCATGTTTAACCTTATCAATAGTTTTCAGCAAGTATTTATCTTCTTCTGAAAGTGGTTCAAGTGTTCTGTCTCTATTTAAGAATTTGGATCTGTTTCTCATATTAGCCTTAGTCTTTACGTTCATGAGTATTTCCCTCTTTTTCTATTATGGTTGAAGCATAACAAATGTTCTATTGATATCCCCCCTTTCTAAGTGTAAAATTGTTTACTTACCAAACCTTGTCTGCCTGTTTCAAAATCATCTACTTCACCTACAATTTTTATAGGTGATTCAAATGAGTCTTTTGCAAGTCTCATTAGGATTGAGTGACTATTAGACATGTTTGAAAATGTGTGTCGTAGTGTGGTTATTAAGTATCTACCTTTGTAATATGGATTGATCTCTTCGCCTGTATGGTTTCTACCTTGAATAGGCATATCAAACTCTACAATATCTCCACACGAAAGATGTGTCTGTCCAACCACTTGTAAGTTAACTGAAGCGCCTTGGTTTAACTCCATTAACTTAGATTTTCGTGCCAAAGCAGAATCATGTGATCTGTCGTTTGAGTACAAGAAACCTTCTCCATACTTTGCACCTTCTTGTATATAAGATGCATCTATATTTATATCATTTGGATGTGCTGAAATAGGCGTAATCATAATTCTTGCATCTGGAAAATCACTTATTTTATTATCCCCATCAATTTTAGAATCTGGAAAAATTGGATTGTCTTTAGAAGAACTACCATTAATTCTTTTGTGTTTCTTAAAATCATCTATATAATTAAAAGTCTGTTTGTTATATTTCTTTTGGAATATATCGTGTTGTATTAATGTGCCTGCCATCATACCATTTCTATAACTAGTTACAGTATCAGAAATTGCACCTTGTTCAAAACTAGTAACTCTTTTTAATTCTTTTTCGATATTGGGTTGTTTTGAATCATTAGCGTTATTTTGAGTACCAGCTTCAGCAGAGAAAAATGATTGTTTGATATCTTGGGAATACATACTCTGTAGACTTCTAAAATGTATGCCTTTAGTATTTTCGTAGAACAAATAGTGTGGTGAATTATCTTCTTCGGATATTGTTTCACCAGCGAGTCTCTGTAAAAAATCATAAGGCCTTCGATTAGGAACTACTACGTTTCTGACACCCATAGATGGTTCGATAAAAAGATCTCTTTTTGTTCTTATTTCATCCCTTAATACTTTTTCTGCAATCTCTGAACAAGTTCCAGTGTATGAACTAGATACTCTTATCCTTTGGTTTCTTAGTGCATCTTTTGTTATGACTGATATTTCTGTCATATTTGCTTTACCACCCATCTCTTGCTTAGTACCTATTCTGTATACTATGAGTGGTGAGTTTGTAAAATCAATATTCTGTCCAGCACCATCTAGTCCTGGCGTAGTAATTTTCAAAGTAACATAATCGTGGCCAGTAACAGGCAGATTTAAGTCTAGTGCATTAGTATCGTTAATCATGATACTTCCAGACATTTGTTTTTCAAAAATGTTCTCAAACAAATCCACAGATATAATCAATTTACTTATATCCGTTTTATTACCACTAGAAGTATGTAAGACACACTGTTCAATTTTAAATTCACCAGCAAAATTAATTCCAGCCATTATATCACCGATTCTTTTATCTTTGTTTTAAATTCATCTACAAAATCTGGCACATATTTAGGGTCTAGTAATCTAATACTACGTTTACCATCTTCAAGTCTCTCTTCATACTGAAAATTAGTTATAGGTGTTGCATTAGGATATGTAACCAAATCATTTACCTCAATCTTTATTGTAGTGTCACCAGAAGTTTGTGCTATTTCATAGTGATGTATACCACTTGGATTTGTATACTTATCATTTACATATGCTTGAAATTGTGGGGTAGTCATAGGCCATCCATGATATCTATCTGTAACATTATTAATCAATAAAATAACCCAATGTAACTCTGGGTCATCATAAAATTTATCAGCAAGAATTTCTGGTGTATCACCCTCTTTGATATCATATGTGTCAAACATTGCTGTATTAGTAGATACCTTTGACCTTATAGCAACTCTTCTTAACAGATTAGTTACATCTTTTAAATTACCATTACCTTCATTGTCATACGGTATTACTGGAAATGAATTAAAATACATTTGATCTCCTAAACTGCAAAACTCTCACCACACCCACACGATGCAGTAGCATTTGGATTAATAACTTTTAAATAAGAACCACCCAACTCTTTTACATAATCTACAGTACATCCTACGACAAACATTTCTGCTACTGGGTCAAGGACTAAACAATCCTCATATGGTTTACTCCATTTTACATCAGGCCAGTTTTTCTTGTAATCCCAGACATATTGGAAGCCAGAACAACCACCCCCATTGACTCCAAGGGTGATGTAGTCATCATTTCTAATACTATTTAAATATTCTTTTGCATTATCTGTAAGTTGTATCATTAGAATCCTTCGTGTACTCTTTCTCTAGTAATAAGTTCTAGTTCTCTAAAACTTAGTGTAATACTTGTTTCAACTGGTGGAGCACCATCTTCTTTTGCAGTAAATGTTTTATACCTACTTCCACCTTGTGTTACTTGTAAATCTTCTAATACGCATGTAGATATTTTATGTAGGTAATCGTTTTCTTTACCATTGTACATGTACTCTATGTCAAATGTATTAGGCATTATCATCTCTCGCCCGTTTCTAACACCATCTTTAAACTCTGGCAACATGTTTGCTTTAAAGGCAAATATAATTTTGCGTATTTCATCTGATTCTCTGTCATTTCTTGGTATCATCTTAAATGTATATGAGAATGCTCTTTTGTCAATACCTTTAAATGCAAGTTCCATTCTGTCTGACTGAATATATCCTTCTGCAATTTCAAACGCTTCTCTTGCACCAGACATGCCAGGCAATGCACCTACCATCGAAAGTGTAGTACCTTTTATACCCTCTTTTAATGCTTGTCCACCTCTATCAACTGCCACTTTCATAGCATTTTCTACACCCCTTCCAGCCATAACAGCAGAATATACATCCATTGCAGCTCCAACTCCACCACCGATTGGGGTATCGGAATACTGTGACTTATATGATACTTGTACTTGTGGGGGCATATACAATGCAATTGCTGTATCTAATCTTGTTGTTGGGGGTCTCTTCAAAAATACTGTAGAACCAGAAGCTTTTGGTTTGATGTTTCGGTTTGGAGGCCCACCAGCAAATGGCATATCAGAGTGTACTTGTTTCTGTAATTCATTTGATTGTTTTGTATCGGTTTTACCAGAACCATCTGGTAGCATTTCCTTAATATATGCTGGAATATTTCTGTTCTTCTCTTCTCTCTCCATTTGAGCCGTACCAGATTCTGCCTCTCCAAATTTCAATTTAGCATTTGATTGTTGGTTGACATAAAAAATCATGTAGTGTCCATGATTACCAAGCCCAGGCGCTGCTGTAACATCTATTGGAAATGAATACATATTTGGTGATTTTGCTTTTCGGTTTAGTCCAGCGAAATCAGAACTATCTCCACCTCTACCAGATATAATACCAGCAAGGCCTGGCAAATTACCAGATACTTTTCGTAATGTTTTTTTAACAGTTGAAACTGCTCTTGATCTACTAAAATCTATTGCCATAGTTACCCCTAAATAATACGGAAGGTTATAACTATTTATAATGGCTTATAAAGGTAAATACAAACTAAAGAATACCCACAAGTATATTGGTGATCCCATGAATGTAATATACCGTTCACTTTGGGAGCGTAAGTTCATGGTGTATGCCGATAATAGTGATAATATTCTAGAGTGGGGAAGTGAAGAACATATAATTCCATATGTATCTCCGTGGGATGGAAGAAGGCATAGATATTTCCCAGATTTTTATATAAAAGCAAAACAGCACGATGGTTCTATTAAGAAGTTTATTATTGAAATTAAACCAAAAGTTCAATGTAGTCCACCAGAAAAGAAACCCAGCAGAAAGACAAAGGCGTGGTATAATAAAGTAAAAACATGGGGTATCAATCAGGCAAAGTGGAAATATGCAAATGAATATTGTCTGGATAGAAATTGGGAATTTAAAATACTAACAGAAGATCATCTAGGAATAAGGTATAAATAGTAGTATGTATGAATATAGATGTAAAATATTAAGAGTAGTAGATGGCGACACTGTAGATGTTGACATTGATTTAGGGTTCGGTGTGTGGTTGCACAAGGAACGAATTAGACTATATGGGATTGATACCCCAGAGTCTAGAACCAGAGATTTAGAAGAAAAAAGATATGGAAATATGGCAAAAGAATTAGTTAAGTCTTATATGCCTGTTGGTTCTATGCAAACACTTATTACTGAAAAAGATAAGTCTGGAAAGTATGGTAGAATACTTGGAAAGTTCAAAGTACTTGATATTAGACCAGATAGAAAAAATACATCTATGATATTAAACGACTTTATGATTGAAAAACATTATGCAGTTGCATATCATGGACAATCAAAAGATGATGTTGAAGCAGAACACCTTGAAAATAGAAAGAAATTAGATGGCAGTTTCTAAGTATATCAAAGCAGTTCAAGCTGCGGCAAAAGGCCGTCCAAAGTCTACTGAATGGTATAGAGAAAAAATAAAAGAGTTTGGCACACCAACATCTCTGGACTTAATCAGAGATGGTAAAAGGTCAACCAAACCACACTTTGGTAGACTGAACATGTTTATCTACTCACCAAGGGATGCCAAGAAGTTACCCTACTATGATACTTTTCCTCTAGTCTTACCGTTAGAACAATACAACGATGGGTTTTTAGGTATCAACTTTCATTATCTACCTATACCTCTAAGAATGAGATTACTTGATAGGATTGTAGATTTTAGTAGTAATACACAATTTGATGAAAACACAGTATTAAATGTCACATATAACAAGGTAAAATCTATAAGATTAATTCGTCCTACTATACATAAATACTTAGCAGGATATACAAGAAGTCAATTCAGAAGAATTGATGCAGATGAATTAACTATAGCAACTTTACTGCCGGTGCAAAGATTCAAGAAAGCATCAGCAGACGCTGTTTGGTCAGATTCAAGAAAGATGGTATAATGAGTATTGCAAAAGATATACTAAGACAATTAGGTGTAGTAAGTGATGACATTGAAAGCGCAGCCGCTGGGTTTCGTAATGACGGTGTTGCACAACCTAATAAGTTTGAAGTTATTCTATCTTGTCCAACTGGAACTAGAGGTTCACAAAGAGGTAATGCATTAGACAATGTATTTTCTCTTCTCATGGGGAAAGTTAATAGTGACGGAACAGCAAGAGCAACTGGATTAAGATGTTCACAGATATCCTTCCCAGGCAGGACTCTTGATACTGAAGCAGACACAAACATATATGGCCCAACAAGAGAGATTGTCCAAGGTTATAGTTATCCAGAAATAACAGGCACTTTTCAATGTGGCCCAGATATGAAAGAAAAACAATTATTTGAGAGTTGGCAAAGACTCGCATATAACCCACAGACTTGGTCTATGGGATACTACGATGACTACGTTGGTAGTGTTACTATATACCAGTTAAACAATTTGAACGCCAGAACATATGGCATTGAATTAGTTGAAGCGTTTCCAAAACAAATCGCAGAACAAGGTTTGGACTACGCTCAAAATGACTCCTTTCACACTATAGGTGTAACATTCTCTTATAGATATTGGAAGTCTTTAAATTCTGAAAGTTCATTGCCTGCACCAATAGAAGAAATGCTTGAATCAATTGGTGTTGACACGGTGAGAAGGACGAATTTGAAAAACGTAGCATTTACAAGAAGATAATTAATAAAGGATGAATAATTATGGCACTACCAAGACTAGATACCCCTACCTATGAAATAACAATTCCTAGTACAGGCGAAACAACAAAATACCGTCCATTCTTAGTCAAAGAACAAAAGGTTCTTATGATGGCACAAGAGAGTGACGATATAGCAAACATAGCAAATACAATTAGTGAATTAGTATCATCATGTACAAACGGACAAGTTGATGCAATAGCATCACCAGTATTTGATATAGAATATTTGTTTATGAAAATTAGAGCAAAATCGGTTGGTGAGACAGCAAAACTAATTGTAACTTGCCCAGATGATAATGAAACAAAAGTTCCGATTGAGATAAAATTAGATCAAATTGAAACTCAAATGTTTGATGATCACACAAATCAAATTAATATAACAGATACAATTAAAATCGTAATGCGATATCCTACATTAAAGGATTATGCACAATACTCAACACAGAAAGATGCATCTATGATGTTTGAGATGATTAATCACTGTATTGCAGAAATACATTATGATGATAAGATTTACAATAGAGCTGATACATCAGAAAAAGAGATACAAGAGTTTGTAGATCAAATGAATACTGAACAATTTCAAAATGTAGTAAGCTTCTTTGAAACTATGCCTAGACTTAGACATGAGATACAAGTAACAAATCCAAAAACTAAAGTTGAGTCTACGGTGCTGTTGGAGGGGCTGCAAAGTTTTTTAGGGTAATCCTTTCTCATGATACGCTAGAAAACTATTACAAAATGAATTTTTCTATGATGCAACATCATAGTTATAGTTTGACAGAGTTAGAAGAAATGTTACCTTGGGAAAGGGAAATATATACGGCATTACTCTCTGAATGGATTAAAAAAGAGAATGAAAGGATTGAAAGAGAGAATCAAAGGAATAAATAGATATAAAGGAAAATAAAATGGAAGTTAGAATTGTAGGGGGAAGTGATGAAGACCCCTCTAATAGAACAGTTAAGGAAATGGGTGTTTAGGGCATATATAGTTTGGAGTATATGTGCTGACATTGCTTTACTTAGCGGCATAATCTATCTTATCATTACCTAACGAGAGGAAAACAAATGCCAGAAGAAATTAAAAAAGCAGGATATCACCCAGCAGATAGTAACGGTGATGGCAAAGTTAGTACAGACGAACAAAGAATGTATCTGGAATTTAAAAGAAAAGAATTAGAGGATGCTGATTCGAGGCGTGATGCAATGAGATATATGACATGGTTTGCTTTGATGGGTATATTCAACTATCCAGCGGCGGTTTTGATTACAGCAATGTTAGGTTATGATACAGCGGCGAATATTATCGGAGATATTGCTCCGACTTACTTCGTTGCCACTTCAGCAATTGTTGCCGCATACTTTGGTGCAAATGCATACGCTGATAAAAAGAAATAGGAAAGTAAATGAGTGATATAAACCAAACTATTAATAATCCATATGAAGATGGGAGTGAAGCAGATAGAATTGCTGTAGATTTTAACGATGAAGGTTTCGTTAAAAATATTACAATTGATGGAGAAACAGAAGGTATGGGTGATGTTCAGGCTGGTATAGAGTTTATATATCACATGAGAGAACATCTTCTTGATGTAAGTATTGCAACAGTATATTTATTTACTTGTTATGCAATCTATCTATGGTTAAAAAAGGTAATTAAGTAATGTCTGATAAATTTGATCCACAAATAATTGCAGAACTAAAAAAGCAAAATGAAACTCTAAAAGAAACTGTTAAAGCGCAAAAACAGACAGACATAGAAGCAAAAAAATATAGTAAAGAACAAGTTGCAGAAATTAGAGAACTTGCATCTTCTAACAAAAAAGGTGTATCTAAAGCTGCAAAAGAACAAGCTGCAAATGACATAAAACAACTAGATAATCAGGCAAGACTTCTTGGGATATCAGCAGAAGAATTAACTGCTAGACAAAGAGAAAAAGATGATATTGAACAGCAAAAAGTTGCACTACAAGAAATGAAAGATGCAATAACAGCTGCTGGTGGTAATGCAGATGAGAATCTAGAACTACAGAGAGAACAGGCAAACATTGCAAAGCAAGAGGCACGATTAGAGAAAAAGAATAAACTAGGTATCGCTGGTAGAATGAAAGAAGAAGCAAAATCTAGAGCATTGTCTATGCAAGCAACACTAAAATCTCTAACTAGTTTAGAGGGTATCAAAGATGGTTTAGCAAACATGGGTGGTGGTGTTATAGATATGGCAAAAAAAGGTGGTGGTGGATTGTTGGATATGGTTAAGAAAGGCGCATTAGCGCTTCTACTTCCAGCAATATTTGCATTTGTTAATAGTAAATACTTTGATCAACTAAAAACTTTTTTAATAGACAAAGTGATACCAGCAGTTATGAAACTTGTTAAGGTATTCAAAGAAGATATTCTTCCAGTAATTATGAAAATAGTAGATTTTTTTGCAAAAGAAATATACCCAATAGTTGAGGATGTATTCCTTAAACAATGGGAAAACATTAAAGAGTTATTTTCATCTATAGGTGATGCATTTAAATTATTCCAAGAAGGCGATATTCTTGGTGGTGTTAAAAAACTTTTTGGTGGGATTGGAAAGTTTCTACTAAAAACTCTAGACAATCTACTTACTGGTGTTTTCAATATAATCGGTAAAGTATTTGGATTTGAAGGAACAGAATCTATAGGTAAATCTATTGGTGGGTTCTTTACTGATACCTACGAGAAAGTTACTGGTTTTATATCTGGCACTTGGAATAAAATAAAAGACGGTGCAACCAATACATTTAACAGTGTCAAAGACACCTTTTCATCAGCGTTTAGTTTTGCAAAAGATAAGGTAGTTTCTGGTTGGAATGGAATTACTAATTTTGTTTCTGAAAAGTTTAAGAACATTATAGGATTCTTCAAAGATTTGTTTACATTTAAACCAGGCGATAGTTTTGCAACCAAGTTTATAGATATAATTCTAATGCCTTATAATCTTGCAATAAACTTCTTTAGAGATATATTTGGTTTTGGTAAAGATGAAAAAGGAAATGTAAAACCCTTTAGTATGGGTAAATTTATTATGGGTATTGTTGATGATGTTATAGATTTTATAAAAGGTTTATTTTCTTTTGTAAGTGAAGGGCCTAGTATAAAAGAAAGATTAAGTCAAACTGGTTCTATGATTGGTAATCTACTAAAAGGTATTTTACCACCCCCAGATTTTTTAACTTTTGAGTTACCATCTATGGAATTATTTGGTAAAAAGTTTGGTGGTGGAAAGGCAAATTTAAATCCTATCCCAGATGCAGTTTACAAGTTTGCTGGACTTGATCCAGCAACAGGCTTAGATTTAGTTACTGAAGCAAATGCAGTTGAGGCAGGATCAATTGATCCAGTTGCAGAGGCAGAAAAGAAAAAGTTTATTACTGGTTCAGAACAATTGTCAAATCAAAGAGGTACAAGAAATACCACTACAGTTATAGATATGACAGATAAATCAGATAAATCGGATAAGCGTACCACCTACACAGGCCAGTCGTTAATGCATAATAACAACTCGCCTGCTGCTGCAGATGGTTTCTTTTAATTAGTTACTAGCCAATTTTTCAAAGTATGACATAGTATCGTCATCTTCTTCATTGGTAGTATCAGGCGCTGATACTGGTGTAGTATCAACAACTGGTGCTACTGGTTCATCCATAATGGTTTCTGCTGTTTTAGCAACTACCGTTCCAGACAAAACAATATCTAACCTAGTTTTAAGTTCATCATAAGACTTGAAGTTAGATGGAGCAAGAAACTCTTGTAAGTCATATTGACTAGCAAAGATTTCTTCCAACTTATCATCCTCTGCAAGTTTAGATGGTTCAGCGAACTCTGATTTATCATAGTTCCAGTAACCGTCTACCTTACGAATCTTCAATTTGAAGTCAGCACCTTCATCCAAATCAAAAGCGTTTAAAGGTTTCTCATCTTCAAATGCTGGTGTTGCAGCTTCGGAAATCTTATCCCAAATCTTTTTACCATATCTGAACAAGAAAACTTTACCTTCGTTCTCTGGATGTTTAGGATCACTTACTACATAGATATTTGAGTAGTAAGATAACTTCCTCTTTTGTTTACGAGCAAGTTCCTTATCGGACTCTACACCACTATTCCACAATGCAGTATTATGTTCTGACACTGGGTCTTTACCGCCAGGCAGAGTAGTAAGAGAGTTCTCAATAAACCACTGTCCAGTAGGCCCTTGGAAAGCATGTGAATATAACTTCACCCATGATTTCTCAATTTGTGCCGCAGGCAAGAAACGAATAACAGCGTAACCATTACCAGTTTTATCCAACTCTGGTTTCCACATTCTTTCGTCTACATATGATTTTTTTTGAACTTGTGGTTCATCAGCTTCTTTGATTGCACCAAGTAGTTTGTCCAAGGATTTGGACTTTCTATATTCTTCTAAAGACATTTTATACTCCTTTTTCGTATGTTTCGTATGTCATTGTTTTCTGATTTACGCCTAGGGTTTCATCCTTGTCACCAATCTTGTAAAACATGACGTTAGGAAATTCCTTGACTATCGTGTTATACTGATTATTCCAATTAATTGGATTAAAACCTTTAGCACTTTCGGATACATAATTCTTTGTACCCTTATACATGTTATTTATAGGTTTGCTGTAATCACTTCCATCAAACCCTACCATGTATATTTCTGTAGCACCTTGTTGACATGCAAGATGAATAGCAGTATTTCCAGTAGACCACCCTTTCGGATATTCTATATTTTGTACTCTATCTTCCCCTACATGTGTTATGTACAATCCCACATTATAAGATAATTTATTATATAAATCTGTCTCATCCATATGTGGGTTTAGTGCCATAATTTCTTTTACTGTTTCTTTTACAGATTCTTTTGTTTTACCTTGAACGACACACCCCCTTTGTTCAGGCATTTCTTTTGTTTCATGTACATTACCATCACCCCAACCCATAATCAATGATTCAGGCCCGAACTCTGGTGGTAATATATCCCAATCTGCAAAGTGACATTTATTGTCCTTTACATAACCACTTTCATATATTTCTTGTTGCATATTATAGTCTACTGACACTAAATTGTCAACAACAAAATCACGATAGATGGCATTACATCCCCAAGTCACTATGTATGCACTTAAAGGTAAAAACTTTCTTGATTCACCATTACCGTAAATTAGATGTTTCATTTAGACATCTTTCTTGCAATAGTAGAGTCTGAATTAGTACCTTGTACCTCATACTCTGCTGTTTCGTTATTAAAGAATCTTTCTTCCTTTTTAAACTTTAGTTTATAATGATCTCTATCAGATAAGTTTGCAAGTATATTAAATGCAAGACTTACTCTTTTATGATCTGTGTTATTCTTTCCAAACCCATGATATAAGTATGAGTTAAACATAATCAATGAACCCTTAGTACATGGGAAAGCAAGTTGATTTGTAAAGTTTGGATTTGCTCTATTGTAATGTTTTCTTAAAGACATAAATGGGTCGGTATTGAAAGCAACCTTCTCAAAAGTTAATGGTGGTTGATTAGGATGACTGTCAAAGTAATATACACCACTGATTATAGAATTACCGTGGTTATGCATATTCTGTGAACTGCCTGGATTTGCTTCGTTAATCCAACTTTCATGTATCCAAAATTCATCATATGCAATAGTCATTACGTTATCAAGATAGTCTTTTGTACATTCCTCAAACCAAACTTTTAAATCTTGCATCTCTGGTCGATTTACAATATTAGGAAGTTCATCACCAAACTGTGTTGTGTTTGGATTATTACCACCTTGTGTATTGAACTTAAAGTCACTTTTATAAACAGGCGGATTAGGATTTTGATAAATCTTAATCACACCCATTGGAAAAATTGGAATACCGTTATCCATATTTACACCACTATACCACTTACTACTTCTGTATATGCTTTATTTATATCTGCATTACATGGTGTAAGTAATACTACACCCCCAGCACGAAAGACAGCGCTTTTAGCGTTCTCTTCGCCTGTCATACAGACACCCCTTGCAAATCCCATTTTACCTTCTTTGGTATTTACAATCATTTTTGGATTATCAATGTGAACACCAGTTTCATCATTCTTATCCAATCGACCAATAAATTCACCAGCGTTAGTCAACACTGTAACTAGGTCACCTTTTTTCATATTGTTTCCTCTTTGATATATGTGGTTTACGAACAGAGAGATCTGAAATTCTCTCTACTAATTCTTTGTTTTTAACAACTAACTCAGCGTTGTTAAATTCCAAATTTTTAATACGGGCTTGGAGACCCTCTACTTTAGATTCAAAAAAACCTTCACTTCGTACTGACATAATTTAATTCCTTCTAATGCCTGTTTCATTTTAATATACTGATATTAACATAAATATTACCCATTGTCAACACCTAATTTAATTTTTTTCATATAGGTAGTTTTGCATGTTTTGGTAAGAAATGTAAATCTCTTGCATTTGCTTCAATCTTCTCTTTTAATCCTTTACTAATTAAACGCCCAACTGTATCAGGCTCAACTTCATTTTTTTCACAATAATCCAATACAGCATCCATGTGAGAAATCTTTTTCTCTTTTGCAATAGACTCTATTTTCATAGAAAATGTCTTGGAATTTTGTTTAAATTTTATCATTCGTGTTCTCCACCATATGGGTCTTTTATTCGTTTACCATTGACCCAAATATATCTGGCACGACTTGGGGTATGATACCCCTTTTTAATAAAAAAACTTGGTTTACGTTTTGCAGTTTCAAAAGTTGCAACTGTTATTGTGATTGCAGCCAAAATGATAATATGTGCAATAGTAGTAACACCAAAAATCCACATACTAGTAAAGTATGAACTGAAAGCAATACACCACATCCATGCTAATACTTGCATAATCATATGGCGTGTATTTGTATCTGGAATATGTCTTAGTGGATTTCTTTCGTAGTTCATAACAACATTCCAAGTATCATATATAAATTTTCTCATATCAACCTCAAATAAAAAATGAAGGCAGGACTATTATAGTTCCCTTCAGGCATCCAGCGCGCCCTGCCATTGTGGAATAATACGGCCATTTACTTCGAGTCTACCTTACACTTATTGGTAGTCCATTCCACGTCGCCGATACAGTACATCATAGCTACTGATGCACATTCAAATAGTATCGCCTGCGAATCCTCGTTTTACAGAGGAAACAGTGGTAGGTTTCTGTTGCTAAGTACCTACCGAACTCCATGAGATTAAGCAGCTAGTGCGAAATCCTCGATTGCAAAATTATCGTTTGCATTTGTAGTCTTGACCAATTACGGAGTCAACCGACAATTCTCCTCTTGTCTATCTCTGTTAGTCGATCCTATTTCGCCCCCATTATAAGCACACTAACTGTGTACTGTGTTTATGGTGGAGGCGATGGGTACTGCCCCCATGTCCTACCCAGCATTTAACTCGTATCAACGAATTGTAGTTATATTTATAACATATCTATAACCCTTTGTCAAGAGAAATCTCTATTTTTGCCGTACTTTCTTTTGGTGTATGCATTTTCATACCCCAACCAGACCCCAAAAGACAAGCATAGCCTGTTGAATGATGTAATTCAACTAAAGTAAATCCACTAGATTCTGGATTCATTGACCACATAATCTGTATGGGTAAAGTTGCACCGTTTTGTGTTACCAAATATGCATCTCCACTGATAAAAGGTATTTCACCATTTTTATCTTTTAAAAGAGCAACCATATCTGGTATTGATCTACATGTCATTGGTCGCATTATAACAAACTCGTTTGGTGGCGCTTCTTCTGGTATTATTAGTTTTTCGTCCTCATCATTTGGTTCATAAAGAGGGCTTTCTGTTACATCACAACATGGGGGTTCTTGATTCGGTTCAATAGCATATACTGTAGTAGTTAGAGCAATACCGATAAGAAAACTAAGCAGTAAGTTTTTCACTTTCTTGTTCCTTTAAGTTAAAGACGCTAACTGCTTCTTCTAATAAAGGCAAATATTCTGTCTTATCCTTTATAAACTCTTGAACAGTTCCATCTTCGGTTACAACAAGTATAACCACTTGATTTATGGGTTGACTTGTTCGTTCTTCAAACATCTCTGCATATGCAGAGCCTTGAATATAGTAGTTTTCATTCCAATCATCATTACGTTCTCTTCGTGATGTCTTGAAATCAATAATAGATAGGACTCCATCATATTCTGCAATACAATCTACTCGCCCTGCTACTTTATATTTATCAGAATAAAGGCCACACTCTTGCGACCTAATCATATCAATTTTGCATAACAGTTGTGCAGATAACTCTTTGAATAAACAATATGGAAGAAAATCTTTTTTATGTTTAGTTTCATCAAAGTTATTATTTAAATAGTCCTCACACATTTGATGAACTTTTGTACCACGACTAGCAGCAGTTCGCATAACATGATTAGCAACATCGTTACCAACCCTTTTACGCCACTCAAATAATCCCTCTGCTTTCCGTCCATTGAGAACAGTAGTAATAGAGGGATACTTATTACCCTCTGGCGTAAGATAAAATCTCTTACCACTGATATTTTTTGTAGTAACTTCTGGTAGTACTACCGTTTCATGCTTAAACATAATATATCCTTCTTTAATTATATAACTTACAGTATATCACAAATCAACACAATTGTCAAGTATCAATTTGTCTCATTCTATCTACTAATCTATCTGCTCTTTTAGTCACTTGTCTATACCATCTGCTGTCAACCATTTCGTCTGCGGCCCGTTCCCAATCTCTCGCATCTACTCCTGCCTTCATACCTTTAAATTTAGACAATCTTGGGTAGCCCATATTGAACATCATATTGGCAATAATTTGTTTTGCTTCCTCTGGTAGATCATCAAAATCTTCATACAAAGATTCGCAATCACCGATAACAGTTTCTAAATCTGATTCAAAACATTCAATAACTCTTTCTTCTGAAACTGGTGTTCCAACTTCAGCACCATATTCTGGATCACTGTTTAGGACTAAATGCCCAATACCAAAAGTGGCCAATCCTAAATGATCAAGATATACTTCGTGTTTTATACCCTCATCTATTTCTAACTGTTTTCTCAACTTGATTATATCCATTTTAACTCCTTAAGCTGCAAGTGGTTGTTTTGGATCAACATCTAAATGTTTACCCCACTCTGCATAGTAATGTCTCATACCCACTTCATCGTGAATAGTACGGTTTTCATGTCTACCATGTAATATATTTCTTGTTTCTGTACCCTCTCGCATTGTAGTTCCTTGTCCAGCAACTCCAATCAAATCTTCATGAAGGTTACGTCCAAATGGCCCCCAAATAGAATTGTGGTGATTAATACGAGTCATTCTTTCTTCTTTAGTATCTTTCTTTAATCCATAACCACGAAATTCAATCAATACCTTATTAGGGCCTAAAGGTGTTACACTATCTGAACGATAAGCACTCCCTCTTAGATTAAAATTATAGCCGGGAAATAAATCAACCATATACCATTGGTTTGGTGGTAGATTAGGGAAACTAAGTTCACCCCTATCTTCAAACCCAGCATATTCTTCATAGTTTACAGTAAACGAACTTACATTGACATGACCATTATCAAAAGCAATATTCTTACGAGCAAAGTATTCATCATTGAATCCAGATACACGATTAAAATAGTGCATAAAGTCATGGTAGAACTCACTGTTAGTATCATGCCATAGTTTATAGTTTGTATCTATAACTGCTTTGTGATAATGAAACACTTCCATCTCTTCTGTATCAATTGCATCTGCGATACAATCAAATGCACCAGCAGTCCACTCATCCACACTTTGTGTAGGATTTGGATTAAGTGTTACCCATACCATACCACCGTGTTTTACTTCACAATATAGTTTTGGTTCAGAGGTTACTATGGGTGCAGCAACCGTACCAGCTGGTTGATTAAATCCATAATTGCGATATGCCTTAATACCATCTTTGGTATTCACTGCCATCACATTTTGACCAGCAATCTGTGATGTTCTATAGTTACCTTCATTATACATCTCACTGATATGACACATCGGCACCCACACTTTAGAGAAAATGTGTTCTTGTTCCTTTTCAAATATCTCATAATTGTTATAACACTCGCTAGAAATATATTCTACTTTAGGCGTTTTAGTCCAATTCTGATGATTGCGTGGCGGCATTGGTTTACTCCATTCCTATCCCTAGTTTGGTTTTTTGTATCAAGTAGTTTCTTACAAACCCACTTCGTACAATATCACCGATTGTAAATTCTGTACAATTAAATTCTTTCATTTCCTCTGCGATTCTTAGAAAATCCCAAAGTCCGTTTTTCTCATTTGTTCTTACTAAATCACTTTGTGTAAAGTCACCACAAAATGCAATCTTGGAGTCTTGTCCAAGTCTAGTTGTAATCGTATCTAACTCATGAAAATTTAAATTCTGACATTCATCGACTATAACAAGAGCATTATCAAATGTTAGTCCTCGTAGAAAAGATGTTGATAAGAAAAACAATGTTCCTTGTGCTTTCAATCTTTCATACAAATTCGTAAAGGATTGTTCGTTAGGCATTTCAAACATAAACTGAACCATGTTAGAATATGGAACTTGATACAATGCAGACTTATCATCTTCATCGCCGGGCAAAAAACCTATCTCTCTTGTTGGTATAAGTGAACGAACTATAATAACTTTATCAATTTTTGATGTGTTATCTAGTGCTTCTCTTAATCCATTATATAAAGAAATAAATGTCTTTCCAGTTCCTGCTGCTCCATATAAAAACTGACTTGTACCAGTTTTCCAACTTTCAAAAACCAATTTTTGGTTATCTGTTGCTGGTTTAATAGCAACCATATTTTTATTTGTTATTTCTAATTTTTTACTCATTTTCTACTCCACTTTGCATAATATCGCATAGGACTTTTTTCATTGTCGATTTCAAACTCTAACAAATCAAACCCATACTTATCTACAAAATATTTATTACTCTCCAAATCCCAAGGAAAATATTTTACATTATTTGGTGTCCAATTATTAACACCCATATTTTTAATATCTTTTTCTTGAAGTTTCTTGCCAGTATTTTGTCTCCAAAAAATAGTGTCACCACCATTAGTTATTTTACTTAAATGTTCTATTTGCATTTCTACATATTCTTTGTTATAAAAATTTATACTACCCAATGCCAGATAAGTATCAAACTCTTTATGTGGTGTGTAATCTTCAAATTTTATCATCTCGTCTGCAGCTTCATTGTATGGGTCAATCCCATATAAATCATCGAAATATGGTTTCCACATATTCGTGCCACAACCTATATCTAATACTTTTGCATCTCTAGGAATCTGTCTTAGAAGTTCAAATCCAGTGTATCTATATTTGTAATATAGACTTTGGACTCTTTTTTCTATAGTATGTCCTTCCTCTGACAAATGAAAGTTCTCTGGTTTATACATTTTTGTAAGTGTGTTTTGCACCTTTCACCTCTACATTATTTAAGTTATGTTTAGTCGATACATTCACTGATGCTCCAGTTCTCTTCTGAATGACACCTCTTGCCTTTTTCTTAGCATTTGTTTCACCACTACCATATCTATCTGCAAGTGGTGAGTTTGGATGTGCTTCTGCAATCCTAGACATATTCTCTTTGAAACCGTCATCTACCTTATGTGTTTTCCCCTCAACACCACCTACAATTGCAACAGGCACCAGAACTTGTCTCACATCTGGGTTCTCTTCTAAATACTTTTCTTTCTCTGCAATAGTCATGAAGTCTGTCCAGAGTTCCATCTGGTCTCCATGACATTCTTCTCTTTTAAATGTATATGTCGGCATAATTTTCTCCCATGTTTATATATGTGTCCATCGCCACACATATCTAGGATTCTTTATCAAATCCTCACCATCTTGACACATCCCTATACTTTCCCTATGTTCTGGCACTTGTTGTTGTATTCTCCAATGGTCTTTTGTCATCAATCTTGTATCCGTGATACCAATACCATCTATCTGTGTTTTAAAACCAACCTCATTACCCAACATTGTAATGTTCTCTTCATTCCATATTGTTCTCTTACTATTTGCATGTAATATAGCAGTTCCATCTTTTTTTAGTAGATACTTTATTACTTTAATAACTCTTCTATTATATTCCCAATCCTCTGGCGCATCTAGTTCATAAACTGACCATGGGCCAAAACAAAATACAAAGTCTGCAACATTAGGTTTGAAGATATCAGGCAAAGTATTTACATCTCTTTGTAAATCTACTTGTGGTAAATGTGTAAGGTCTACACCAATAACATTTCTTACAATCGGTTTGAAATAGTTAGCACCACACCCCAGATCAATAACTAAATCTGGTTTATGTGCCGCTATCTCATTTGCTAACTTTTCACCAGAGAGAGTTCTGTATTTTGGTAGGTTTTGTCTAGTATCAAAATCCACTGGATTTGTATATCTCTCTCTAACATCATCTATTTCTACACCACTAATATTTCTTTTTTGATGTAGTCTGGAATCATAATCGTTCATCGTGCCATCTCAAAGTGCATCCTTGGTCTTACTCTAGTTTCACCCTCAATATACCATTCATGATTATGCCTTCTGTTCCATTCATTCACTACAACATCTTGTACATTTCCAGATAGTTTAAATGGGTCACATCTTGGGTCAGTTACCACAGAATCTTCTGGCGCTTTAACACCTAATTGTAAGTAGCCTGGCTCCTTCTCTAAATTACTTGTAACACCATCATAATACATTTGTAAATGTTCATCTGTCATCATACTTACATCTGTATGTTCTACTTCTATGTTTATAACATCCATGTTAAATTCTTTTGCCCAGAAGTGAACCTCATCAAATGTCCATTGATAATATGGATATCCTGCTTTCTTAGCTCTTTTATCATCGCCTGGCCCGCCTGGCCTTGCATGTCCAAATATCCTTGGTGCCATCTTAGTAAAGATATCAAAGTTCATATACATATCTTCCATAGTTCCAAAGTTAAATGTTCCTACACAGTATATCATATCAAACTTTGGATGTTCTTTTAGATAAAAGTTTCTAACATTATCTACAATGTCAGGCCCAGTGGAATGTCCAAAGTCACGATACTCTAAAAGATCGATGCCCGTAAGCCCAGAGATATGTTCTTTAAATTTATTTGCACCACAACCAACATCTAAAACACTATTTGGTTTTACTTTTTCATTTATATACTTTACGCCTGGCGCTCCAGTGATACTTCTATACATAGAAAAGTTTCTTAACACTGGATTAGAAAAATCTGAAAAGTGTCTTTTTAAATTACTTATTTCTGTTTTGTTCATCCACTACCTCATAATGTTCACCAGTGTTTCCATTTTGTCCTATGATGTCCATTCTTCTACTTGTTTCTTCTTCATCCCAATGTTGTCCTTTTAGTTGATTATTTTCATCCACTAATTCTTTTATTCTTTTAAGTAAAGTATACTTTTCTTTTGTTAGTTCTGCAATCTCAAGCCGATACATTTCAGCTGAAGATATACCATTCTGGTTGTTTTCTTCCATTTACTTTACCTTTCCATGTGGCAAAACTTTTCTTCTCATGTATATAGTAGGTATGATAAGCCTTAATAGGATTGCCTGGCACTTTACAGTACTCTGGCATACATTGAGGCATCTCTGTTAAACCTTTCTTATCACATAAGTTATATGGTGCTCTCTGCAACCAAAGAGATGGTTTACTGGCACCGTGTATTTTGCCGTATCTATAACTGTATTCTGCAAGTGTAGCCATGTACAAAAAATAGAGGTAATAATAATTACTTCTACTTACTCTTGCCCAAACTGCTGAGGGATGGTTTACATGACCTGCTTTATAGAGATTATTTTCTCTTTCGTCATGTAATTTCCATCTTTTGATTTTATGATTATTTTTAGTTCTACCTATATACAATTCACCATCTAACAATCTATGCGCTGTAGATAACAGTTGTGCATACTCCGTACACATCTTAACAACATGTTTGTCTAGATGCATAGAGGCACTAACTGCTGGATCTTTGTCTAAGTAAAATATATTCATATCGCCCTCATATAAAATAGGACTTGAGGACTCTCAATCCAAATGTCAAGCATTTGATATCTCATATTATAATTCTCATCATCATATACCCCTAACTATATAGTTATCGCCTATTTTAATTATATAAATCATATCATACAATTGAAGAATTGTCAAGTACTATTTTGTTTTTAATACCCATATAACTTTTTCTTCGCCTGTAACTTCATTTATCAAAGGAATTGCTGGTACATTTGGATTTCTAGTTTTATAATCCATTTCCCATCTATATCCTTGTTCATATTGTTTATTCGCTGTTTTAAAAAATTCAAAATTATCATACATAAAACTACCTAGCATTGATGCAATTATTGTTTCAATCATTTACTTCTCCCACCTATAGAATATGTGATTTTGTATCACTTTGGTTTTTGTTTTTGTAGCTGCCCATTCTGGTAGTACATAATCTGCATGATAATGAGTTGCCCCATTAACGGTAGGTTCGAGCTTCCCATTGAGTACACCATTTGCAACCCATGTAGCGATCACATATGCATTGTGTTCTTTTATCTCATCACCTTTTCCGTCACAATACCAACTAAACTGACATCTGTGTTTTACTGGAAAATACTTTCTTTTGTATTTAGGGATTGTTGGGTCTTTTCTTGTTTTCCAAGATTCTCTAACTGGGCCTTGTTTTACAACTTCGCATACAGTATTAGGATATCTTGGATCTGCAACTCTATTCATTACAACTTCTGCAACTGCTATTTGTCCATCTATTGATTGATTCTTTGCCTCGTGATATACATTGGCTGCTAAACAAATAAGTGCAGTACTAAGTATTTCTGTTACCATTTTTACTCCATTCTTTATATTTGATCAGAAGAGACTCTTGCATCCTATAAGCCTGTCTTTCCCACGGTTGTCTACTATATTCGTAGTTACTGTAATCGTACCCTCTCCAATATACTTCCGATCCTGCTGAGTTTTTATCTTTCAGCATTCCTTTAGCGTATTGCATTACATGTACCATTTCGTGAGCGACACAAGTTATTAGGTCATCTCCTTCTAATCCTTTTTCAATATCAATTTCAAAATGATTTCTATAATTGCCAATAGAGCAAAGTCCATCACAATTTGTTTCTTCTTTCAATTTTATGAGATTTATTTCTACATCAAGAGTTCTAAATCTTGGGAGCATTTCTTCTATACAAAAGTATGCAACTTCCTTAACAAGATTTCTCTTGGACTTTGTACTACCCTCTACTGTAACACAGTTATACATTTAATCACCTAATATTTAGTCATTACAAAAAGTGTAGGGGAGGCAATTATTTCCCCCCCTACTGACACAACCTTAATCACATTATACTCATCATATATTGATTGTGTCGCCTGCTGTCCTCTTTTGATGATGAGATATGAGAGGCGAGGACATCAGAAACCATTAATCCATACAACCTTGCATCAAACCTTCCGTAGTGCAAGGGTCTTCAATATATCCTACTAGTGCAATACAAGCAAGGATTACAAAAAATATACCGATCTTCATAAACAAACTCCTAATAATTAACATAGTCTAAATCATATCCATATTCAAAATGTCCATTGTCCATATCGAATACACACTGATCAACTAACTTAGACCAAACTGCTGGAATAGAGATACCCTCTTTTTCTCCAACATTTTCACATAACTCAATTTTCTTAATTTTTGCAGAACCGAATTTACCGATTACTGTATCACCAACTTTTAGTTTAACCATTTTGAACCTCACTGTAAAAATCTTCTAGTTGTTCTTCTAATCCCACATCGGTATCAAATCCGATTAAATCTAAACAGATATCACCTTTTCTTTGTGAAACCATTGTCATTGCAACAGCATCTGAAACTGAAATGGGTGTTCCCATTTTTAGATAGTTAACCATCTTGTCGAGATATTTTTCTGTTAAATCCCAATAGTAATTTTTGACTTTCATTTTATTTCCTCTCATCATTGATTATGTATATACTATACCATGAAAAGAGGGCGTTGTCAACCCCTAAAATAAACCCTTGATAATACAGCGTTTTATCCTACTCCGTTAGCCGAGCCAGACGCTTGTGGATACGAATCACTTGCAACGATTCGGTTTCCTTGTCTGTCGTAGGTTTCTTTAGGAGCATTTGGATCTGGAATCACAAAACCATCATTCCAACCAAATGCCTCTTTTACTACATCAGCAGATAGTCCTTTATAGATTCTGTGTAAGGCTTTATCTTTGGCACCATTTAGAACCTTTGCTTCTCCAGCTGATAATCCCTCTAACAACTGAATATACATATACTCTCTTTTATTCTGTGTAAGATTTTTATCAGCACCTTTGATGAAGTGCCATAACTTCTTAGACTCTGAAGCAAGTCTAGTATGTTCTGTACCATCTGGCGCATCATTTACTTCAAATGGAACGTCACCCTCTGGAATTGCCCACTCGATTTTAGGATCAAATGATGATTTGATAACCATCTTTAATCCATCACTTTTGTACTTTTTAAGAATATGTACTTTTTCTTTTTTAGTTTTTGCTTTATGAACTTTATCTAAAATTTCATGATAAAGTAATGTTATGTCATCGGCCATTTAAAATTCTCCTATATTTTCTGTTAATTCTCGTAACCGTTTGTCTGTGAAATATGGAAAAAGTTTGGAGCGATCATTAATCGGCGCTTCACAAAAATCAACCATAATATCTTTTTCAAGATTTTCTGGAATCATTTTTAAGTCAATCAACTTTTGATTTCGGATATAGTTTCTTTTAACTTCTTCTTCAAAATCATCTATATTCATATCAACCCATGCTTCAATCTTTTTCTTTGTTAAAGGTCTTTGTCGCAACCCTTCCACAAAAGTATGATCTGGCGATAGCACATTTGGTATACCATCACTTGCATCACCCTTTAATATGTGTTGTTTTATATATGTCTCTGGGTCTTCTCCATTAACATACTTTTTCAAGATAGGACTATACTGTTTAACATTAGTATAAGTTTGTAATTGAATAAAATCTTTGTCTCCACTTACAATCATAATTTCTTCATCTTGAAAATTCTTTACTAGTGTTGCGATTATATCATCTGCTTCTGCACCATATACTTCAATAAATTTGTATGGTAAGTTTTCTTTAAACTCTGATTTAATTTGATTAAGGCATTCAAAGATAGCATTCCAATCTTTACTGTCTTTCTCTCTACCTTTCTTTCTATTGTGTTTATACTGTTCAAAGTAATCTCTGCGCCAATAGTGTTTGGAGTCGTATGTAAGGACAACTTCACCATACTTTTCATTAAACATACCTCTGTATAATCTAATAGAGTTTAGTATCATATGACGAATCATTTTATCATCTACTTCACTACTATTTGACATTTGTTGAGACATCATCACTGAAGCCAAACAAATTTGGTTCATATCAATTATTATCATTCTGTTCCGTATCCTTTACATACTTATTAATTGCATCTCTTAGTGGGTGTTTATATCCTACTTCCCTCATAATAGTTGCTTTCACACATTCGGTAATAAATCTTATGTCTCCCATCATTTGTGGGGATTCAATATTGAACCCCTCTTCTTTTAAATGTTCGATAAACTCAATAACAATGTTTTCCGTGAGCCCCTCAATGATTAACATATCAGCTTGAACTTTCTTTATCTTAGTTCGTTTTGCTTTAGAAAGTTTCTGAAATGTATCAAACCATTTTTTAGGCCCTTGAACAATTTTATCTTCGTCTACCCCTTTGGTACTATCGTCACCCATTTGATTTTTCTCTCTTGTTCTCTACCATAGAAATCATCTACCCATTGTCCACCTCTAAGATAACCATTTAGGTTTCTTATATAGCTTTCTACATCAGCAAGTTTTGCAATAGAACCCTTTTCTTTCATTCGAGCAGCACGTTTTAGTTCTGGTAATTTATCTTTGTTCCAATTAATCCAATCCTTTACGTTTTTTGCTGTTAAGGGATGCTCATCATCTAACTCTAAGACATTTGGGTGAATTGATTTGTTCTGTGCTGGTTTTTTAGCAGCACGAACTTTTGCCATCTTTTCTTTTTGGTCTACCAAGGTACTATTCCCTTTCCTCTATTTCTCTTTGTTTCTTTTGCCATCTTTTGATTCCTGCTTTTTTGGCAATTCTTCTTTTTTCAGATGGTTTCTTATAACCCTCTGATCTATCTCTTATCTCTTTCATAATACCCTCATTGAGCATTTTCTTTTTTAAGATTCTAAGAGCTTTGTTTACATCATTATTTCTAACGACTACGGTTAGTCCACCCAATTCTCTTGGGCGTTCTTCTCTCCGCTGGAAATTGTTTCTAGGTTTCCACCCTCTACTATTATCTCTTCTCATCTATACCTACTTAGTAAAGTTGATTGATTGAATAGTACCGTTATATTCAAATGTTAGAACTGAATGTGAATATGAAGTTTTTTGAACCTCATTATATCTAGTAACATTTGAACAGACGTTTCTAATTTCACCTTGTTCTTTACTACCGATATTTGAACCGATAACAACACCTAATACTTTAGCGACATCATTACCATCACCAACTTTATTACCAATGATACCACCGATAATAGCACCTAGTAGTGCATCACCATTACCTTTTAGAGCATTGGTTGTACCACTCATAACGCCACCGTTATTAACTTTGACATCTCTACATACCGTAACTTGGTATGGTACTTGTTGTATGATTGTTTTTTCTATATCTTGGACAGATATAATTTTAGCACCTTGTGGAATAGATTGTCCATAGGCACTCGTTGATATTGCAGCCACCATGGCCGCACCTATTATTGCTTTTTTTAACATATTTAACCTCTTGGTTTGTTATTGTATTTATAGATTAACATAAAATCTACCCATTGTCAAGTACTTTTTTTATGTAATTCTGCAAAATATTCAGCGTCTACCAACACAAGAGGCCTTGTTTTATTACGTTTTATTACAACTATAGGTTGATAATTACCAGAATTTTCAGAAGCCTGTTCAAATGCTTTCCAGACGTTAACTGATTCTTGATTTTTACACTCTATAGAATATGGAAACTTTTCTCTTGCAGCCCTTGCCATAATCAAATCTTCTCCACCAGCACCCATACTTCTAGATTCTATGTCCTCTGGATGTATATCTAATTTTTCTATGAGTAAATCACGAAACCATTGTTGGAGTCGTCTACCCTTTGCTTTTGCACTTTGTGTTTTCATAAAAATACCTTGCTATCAATTCATGTCCTTTTGCATTTGGATGACCATCTTTTTCGGATATGGTCATATCTTTATTTATATCCCAAAAAGGCATACCCCCAAGGTCTCTTATAAAAGGCCAACCTATGATATGAGTATCATCTATATTATATTTTTGTAGTTCTTCCACAAACTGTTCCACAAGTGGGAAGTTTGATTTATGTTGAGGAAGCGAATACTCCATTAATCCAGTACCACACCACTGATATAATTGTATCGCATAATCATCACATAGTTTTTGCAAGGTAGTTATATTTTTTAAAAAAGAATTTATTTGGAACTTTGTTGCTTGATTAGGATATTTAAGTTCTTTTAGTAAATTGATATAAGTATCACCACCATCTGTTACTGGATTGAAATTTTTACCATAAATCCAAAATCTCCACATCGCAGACCATAATATCGCTATACTGTCAATATCATTATGATTATGAACTATCTCATTTACAGCATGGTAGAATATCTGGTCATTACCAGCACCAGAGACACCAAAATTTTTATAATCCAAACCTAAATGTTGAGATAATAATTTAGGCCATTTGGGCCAAGATATGTCTCCACTGATTGAACTAGTAGTTTGTTCTACTGTGTAACTACACCCAAATGTGTATAACATTAATTCCACTCATCTTCATCATCCATTTCATCGTAGTCAAGTTCGTCTTGTTGTTCTTCCTCTAATCTTGCGCCACAAAAGGTACAAAACTCTATTTTGTAATGTCTAGTGCTCAAAGAATGTGAGACTTTAAAATCAGCCTCACACTCTTCACAGTTTATTATTTTTATCATTTAATGTTTCGTTTCATATGCATCTTTCCAATCACCAGATAAACCAGCGACTTCATATTCGGTAACTCTGTTTTCAAAAAAGTTAGTATGATCGGCAGCGTTAAGAATCCACTCCAACCAAGGTATAGGATTTTCTTTTACTTTAAAGTTTGTTTTTAATCCTAACTGTAATAACCTTCTATCGGCAATATACCTTATATATGTCTTTACATCATCTGCTTTCAACCCCTCTGGTTCTCCTAGTGCATATGTCATATCTACAAACTTATCTTCTAGTTCAACTATTTTATCGGACATTTTGTAGATTTCTTTTTTAAACTCATCATTAACAATTTTAGGTTTCTCTGAACAAAATGCTCTAAACAGTTTTGCAATACCCTCAACATGCATTGATTCATCTCTTACTGACCACTCAACAATCTTACCACAACCTTTCATCTTACCGAACCTTTGAAAGTTCAATAACATAATGAATGATGCAAATAATGATACACCCTCATTGAATACAGATTTCGCAAGAGCAAGTCCTAAACCTTTGTGTGTAGATACATCTGAATCCATCATATAGTCTACTTTATCTGCCATCTCTTTATATTCCAAGAAAGCGTGGAAGTCACTATCTGGTAAACCTAGTGTCTCGTTTAACAATGCATACGCTCTTTGATGAATACCTTCTCTTGATGCAAAAGAACCAAGCATATTTCGTATTTCATTATTCTTAAATTTAGGTAAGAATTGGTCAAAATAGTTTTGTCCAACTGCAACGTCTGATTGAGTAAATAATCTTAATACGTTTGTAATATAATCTCTCTCTGAATCAGATAACTTATTACTTTTCCAATCTGAAACATCTTCTGATAAATCTACTTCATCTTCTATCCAATGCACCTTTTCGTGTCTAGTAACCATTTCAACTGCCCACGGATAATAGAATGGTTTATATGCTTCTGAAAATGCTAAAAGACTTCCACCACGGATTTTTAGAATCTCATCAGACTTTTCTAGTAGTTGTGAAAAACCACCAATCCTAGAACCATTAACAAAAATCTGTGGAACACTTTGAATGTTACCTTCTTTTTTATTTAATCTTTCTTCTGTATTATTTACTCTTTGATAAAACTGTAGTCGTTCATCATCATTTGCCATACAGTGTTCTGTATATTCAATATTATGTTCGTTGAACCAGTTTTTAGCGTTGACACAATATCCACATGTTGGACTTGTATAAATCTGCACATCCATTTATATTCTCCTCTTTCTATTTAACCTTGACAGGCAATACACTCTTCTTCTTCTTGTTTTAATTCTGAATAATCTCTTAGTTTATCCAGTTCTACTTTATCTGAAACTTTTTCTGCTTTTGATGTAGTTTCTGTTCTTAAATAATATAATCCTTTACATTCATCTTTCCATGCTTTAAAGTGGGTTTGATGTATATACTTCTTGGATGCACCAGCAGGAAAAAATAGATTAAGTGATTGTCCTTGACACAAAAACTTTTGTCTATCGCCTGCAAGTTCTACTACAAACTCTTGTCTCAACTCTGTAGCAGTCTTATATACTTTCTTTAACTCATCTGATAAAAACGTCAAATGTTGGACACTACCATTGTTTGTAACGATTGAAGTCCAAACTTCGGAAGTGTTCATATTTAGTCTATTCAATTCTTCTTCTAAGAATCTATTTTTAATTAAATGAGACCCAGCCCTAGTTCTATGGGTATAAGCATTTGCTTTATTTGGTTCGATTGATGGAGAAGTACCTACAATCATTGAAGAATTTGCATTGGGGGCAATCGCAAGTAAGTGAGCGTTACGCCTCCCAGTGCCGTCCATATCTGGAGCTGTACCCCTCTCAGCACCCAATATCACGGTTTCCTCTATTGCTTTCCTTTTGATATCTTTAAAGATATTAATGTTTATTTCTTTTGCTGCTACACTTTCAAGTGCAATGTTATTCTTCTGTAAATACGAATGAAAACCCATCGCTCCAAGACCAAGAGACCTTTCCATTTCTGCTGAATACTTTGCTTTTGGTAAAGTATCTGGACAGTTATCAATAAAGAATTGTAACACATTATCTAAGAAACGAATCAAATCATGAATAAGATTTGTATCTTTCCATTCATCGTATGTTTCTAAATTAACAGAGGATAAACAACACACAGCAGTTCTTTCTTCATTTGTAGGTAAATGTATTTCATTACATAAGTTAGAACCGTGTATTTTTAAACCTTTATCTTTCTGTGTTTGAGGCATATATCTGTTTGCAGTATCAATAAAATTAATATATGGTTCACCAGTTCTAAACCTAGTTTCTAGCAATTCTTCCCATAACTTTCTTGCATCTACAGTTTTTCTTGCAACCTTTTCATTTGGATCAATTAAATCCCAAGACGATCCCTCTTCGACTGCTTTCATAAATGCATCTGGTACGTTTACAGCATTATGTAAATTTAATGCTTTTCTGCCGACATCACCAGTTGGAATACGAATCTTTAAAAACTCTTCAATGTCTGGATGTGAGATGTCCATATAAGCTGCATATGAACCCTTCCTAGTTTTTCCTTGACGATAAGCAATCATATCAGCATCTACTGTGTGTAGAAACGGAATTGGGCCTGGAGCAATATTTGATACTGAACGAATAGCATTCCAGTGACCACCAACCCCACCACCTTTTACTGATAACCATCTCAATTCAGCAGTGTGATCAATAAGTCCTTCTAGACTATCTGGAACATATGTCAAAAAACATGAAATAGGTAATGCTTTAATTTTTTCTTTTGGTAATACTGCATTTGATAAAACTGGCGATGCATACATAAACCAGTTTTTACTAGCAGCATCATAAATTCTTTGTGCAAGTTTTTTATCCCCAAATGAATAACATGCAGCCGCTCTTGCAAATGCATATTGTGGTGATGGTTCATCATCTCTACAATAGTAATCTAGTAATAGTTTTGATGATTGGTCTGATAAATTATTATCTCTTGATAGATCAATATTGATCCCTTGGTAGGTTTTAGACATTTTGTTTACTCCATAGAGAAAACTTGATCTTGGCTTTTAAACCTTGATAAGTGTTATTGTTAATTATTTCGGTGACTTCTTCTTTGGTTCTTCCTGCCAGTATCATATCATTTATATCTTTCTCTTGTACATTATCTGGCCACAAAACTACTTTATAATCCAGATCGATTATTTTTCTAATTCTTTTTAGTATCTCAACGCCTCGTCTTTCATTATCAAATATAATTATATTATTATCTTTATCCAACTTTGTAAAATCTGCACCAGCAACAGCAATACAATTATCTAAGAACAAACTATCTATGGGGCCTTCTACTACATAAGTTAATTTATCTTTTTGTAGTCTTTGAAGTCCATATATATTATCCTTTTCTTCATTTAAACTTATAGTGATATACTTAGGTTGTTCATCACCAAACGCTCTTCCTTGAAAAGCAAACATATTTTTATTTTCATCCAAGAATGGAATGACCAATCGTGGGTGATCTCCCTTTAATGAGGGAAATTTATTTGGAATTATACTATTTACCCACTTAAAAAACTTGGGAGCATAGAATAATTCAAAGTGTCTATTTGTGGGTATTTTTCGACTATCTACCCATTTCTTTACTGGATGATCAAATCGCAGTGAAGAGACTTTTGTTAGCTTCGTAAGATGGCCATCTTTAAGAAACCTTGGTTTTTGAAACTTACCTATATCATACTCATCGTCTGGAGTCTTTTTGTAAGTCTCTAGTATATAGTCTTTATGGATCTTTGGGTCGACAAATTCTAAGAAATTTTTTAAACTTTTTCCTACACCACAGTTATGACATTTATATATGAGATTTTGTTCCTTACGGAATATAAATCCTCTCGCTTTCATCTTTGATTTTTGAGAATCACCACAATAAGGACATCTAAAATTCCAGAGAAAATCCCCCTTTTTTTTAAACTGTGATAATTGGCTAGATATAATATTGACGTATTTGATTTCATTAAACATAGTTATGACTATACTATAAAATCAAGGTAATGTCAAGTGTTATTTAAAGATTTAAGGCAATTAATTTGTGTAGGACAAATCCTGCTACAATAGAACCACCAATGAGTACATGTCTCCATTTCTCTAAAACGCCCACTCTATCGGTAATATCGGTTCTTAGTGTATTAATTTTATCTGTTTGTTCATTATGTTGTTTGGACATTAAATCTGTCATTTCCTTACTTTGATCAGATATTCTTTTATGTAAAAGTTGAATCTGTTCAGAAAAGTCATTTCTTCTTGCTTCTATAGTCCTATTCAAATCTTCTTGTGATTCTTCTTGTCTAGATAACTTTTCTTCATGAACTGCTAACATACGATTGATGCTATTAGAAACATCTGAAATTTTGATAATTGCTGTATCTAATCTAAAGTGTATTTGTTTGATATCAGATATCTCTTTTTTTAGGATTTCAACCTCTGTTTCTAAGCTCATTTAATTCTCTCTCTAATCTATTTAACCTCTTTGTGAGATTGGGGAATTTTTTCATCTGTTTCTCTTCAACTGTCGCTATCTTAATATCATATCGTTTCGCTGCCCAATTATATACTCTTTCTACTTTAGCATAGAACCATAATCCAAATTTAGTTTTCTTAAACCATTCGGCAGATGCATCACCAATAACTGCACCAGCAATCGCTTTGAATAGGAAAAACCACACTATTCAATCTCCAATATTTTAATTGGGTGTATGTCATCACCTACTCTTTCTATTTGTAACTTACCTTGTTTACACACCCACCTAGGCCCATTCGCACCTTGGTTTCTTTTTATTATTCTTTTTACTTTCAAACACTCACCTAGTGTTTCTCTAGGTGTAAACTCTGTTGGTTTTACATCACCAGACATGAACATCATCAATACAAATCCGCTGAAAATTTCCATCTCTTTCTTCCTATTTTGTTTGTCCTATCTTGTCTTTTAATTTATCAAGATTTTCTTCTAGTTTTTTAATTCTTGTTTCATAAAAATCTAGAGTTAGTTTTTGTTGTTGATCATAAGGTGCCTTACCAGTTTCTATATTTTGAACTAATTTTTCCAACTGACCAGCAAGATGCTCAATTAACATAAATTGTTCTGCATCAGCAGGTAGAGAACCCATTTCTCCTCTGGGCCATTTGATACGAAACTCTGTATTCTTTTCCAAATCAGATTGAGCTAAAGTTATTTCAGTTTCAATAGAGTTTAATCTTTCTATGATACCGAAATAAGCCCAAGTTGCTACTGCAACTGCTACGATGATTGACACCATATTTCTAATGGGCATTGCTACACTAGTATTATCTGAAATCTCTGCCATTTATAATCGCCTCTCCATACTATTTATAAGTTGTCAATCTTTTGACAGTCACTTAAATTTGACTTGAAACAAAATGTGAATTTTGACACTACTCTTTTGCAGAGGCAGGCCATCTTCCAAACATTCTTACTGCATAATACGAGGCATAGATTTTCCAACTAGATACCTCTGGTTCAGCAGATTTCATACCATCTAAGAATACACGATCTGAAAGATACCTTGCTCTTTTCCATGTTTTCTTATCTCCTTTACCACCACCATGCCACCAGAAATGTCTAAGTTTTGCATATAGATGATCGTGGATTACAGCTGCTCTTGCAACATCCCACGGTGAAATAAATGCCCAGATTGCTCTTGGAACAGAGGCAAGGTCAGTTTTCATACCTTTACCACATGATACTTTGCCTGTACCTTTACCAGTATCGACCACACTTGCGCCACACTGTGACAAAATTGCAACATCAGCATCGTTTAGTTCTTCGCTTTCAAATGATAATTGTTTTTCTAAAACCCAAGTTTTGGGTGGGGTAAATTCTGCGACCAATTTACCATTAAACTTTCCCATCATTCGTCCTTTCCTTTTGACTCATCTGTTACAGCTTTTTGGTAATAGATGATTATTTCTTTTTGTTGTTCAATATATCTTCTCAACTCTGCCATATCTAATGCCAAATTTTCATAGTGTGGCACAGACATAGCATAAAAAACGTAATCACCATTTTCTTTCGTAAACTTCTCTTTAAACTCTTCGTAGTTTTTTTCCGTAACCACATAGAATTTAACTGGAAGCATTTTAACTGGTTTAGGCATAGGTTTTACATCTATTACTGGTTTAACAACTTTAGTAACAGTTACTATTTCCTTTTCAGGCATCCAACTACAACTACTTAGTAGCAGTAATAGACTCGAACATATCAAGAACCTTTTGACTAGCATCATTTATCCTTTGTTGTGTTTCCTCTGGTTTGTTAAGAGATGCAGCTGGTAAGTCTATTTTACTTAATTTTTTTCTAAGTGTATTACCATATTTCTCTGCATCTATTAACTTAGAAGATAATTCTTTATTTAACTTACTTTGTTTTTCAAAGTTATCTGTCATTGCTTTTATAGTCTCTTGGTTCTGTTGATTAGCGACTTCTAATTTTGCATTACTATCACGCAATACTGCAAGTCTCTGCTGAGTGTCGTTATAGTAATAATATGCACCATAACCGACACCAGCGAGTAAACCCATAACTATTAATAATCCATATACTTTTACCATTTATTCAGATTTCCAAATTGTAAATGCGCCATAAGCAATAGCTGCATATCCGACAAGTGTTGTGGGTAAAATTACCATTACAACACCAGTTGCAATTAGTAGGATTCCATCCCAAGTAGTTCTTTCTAAAAATCTATTCTTTATCCATTGTACCATTTGATTTCTCCTTTATGTTATTTAGGTTTATATTAATCTTATCCTTCCTTTTATAACTATACCAGAGCTCTGATGTCTGTAGGTTTATATTAATCTTATGTTGATTTTTTGAATTAGTTCCACAATTTCTATTGCATTTTGTTATACATCTATTATCCCACATCAGTTTTGTATGTTCTGACCTAGTATTAAATCTCTCTATAATTTTATTAAAATCATAATTACTTTTATGTAAGTTAATTTCTAACCCATCCATAATACTATAAAATTCTGGTTTCTTATGATTCTCTCTTTTATATTTATATTTCCAATGGTCATCTCCCCACCAACAACAAGGTAGAACATCTCCATCACAAGCGATATAAACTTCTTTTCTTTCTTCTGATTTACAACTAATTTTAGGTAATGCATCATACATTCCTTGATGCCACTCGTTTAAATCTTTACCAAATGCTTTTACTGTTGCATGTTTAAATGTTTCTTGTATTTTACCACCAAATTTTTCAACTGTTTTTTTCTGAATTGCAGTTCTGGGTTGTACTAATTCTTTTTCTGTCTCAAAATCCTCTTCATGCCTTATACGTTTTACTCCATCTGGACTAGAAATCATTGATCTGTTACTTCTTTTAATCATAAACCTATGAAATCCAATTTCTTTTGCAAATTCTCCTGCTTCTTCTAGTTGGTGTTCATTATGTTCAAAACAAATAAATTGCCAATGGGCCTCCCCACCAGCAGCAATAAATGCTTTCGCATTTCTAATTATCATATCAAAGTTTGTATTTACTCTGTAAAGGTGGTTTGTATCTCGTAACCCATCAATAGCAAATATAACTTTGGATTTATAGTTTGATGTTTCATTTTCTTTATTATACCTTGCAATTGCCTTACCAAGAGAACCCCACCACGCTTCATTTCTTATTGAACCATTTGTATTAACTTCAATACCACTTGTAGTCAAACAATGTTGAAATATTTTTAGAGCATCTTTTGCAACAATAGGATCACCATAATTACCACAAAAGTTTATTCTGTTAATATTATCTAGGGGGAGTTTTTTTATATCTTCTAAAGTGAGTTCATGCATACCAGCATTAAACATGTGGTCTGATACCCCACCAGCAAATGTGCCTGTTCTAGGACATAATGGACAACCAGCATTACATTTATTTGTAAGTTCTATATGAAGTCTATCAATATTATTTATTATCATTCTCTAAACCATAATCACTTTTGTTCATTAATATATATAGTTTTTCTGCAAGTAGATTTCCTACAACATAATCTTGTAAATAATGAAATCCTGCTAAAACTCTACCATATCCACACTCTTTTGCAGCTTTAATAATACCATCTTTATGTTTTGGAAATTTATTAGATACATACAGTCCAACTAACATTGATTGGCAAGCATGTCCACTTGGATATGATGGTGTTTTATTCGTTGTACTACTCATAGGTTTTATTTCATTATCATGATCGAATGGTCTTTTTAAATCAAATAATTTTTTAAAATATTTTATTGTGGGTTTACATTGTTGAACAATATCTTCCATTTCTTGATTATGAAATTCCAAACCATATTCGTCTAAGTATTCCACTATTGCATAAAAAGAATGTTCGTCATGATTCTTAATAGACTCTTCATCTGCTTCTGTTCTTTTTGCCATGAGGGATTTTAATTTTATGACTTCTTCATCCAGATCGGTATTTGGTTCTGGTAAAGATATTTGTAAATGTGCATTTTGTGGGAAAAACTCAAAATCTTCTTTTTGCATTTCCTTAGTTTTCTTTTTCATTTGATTAATATATTTTCTAAACACAGCTGCTTCGGCAGTCTTACCCATCTCTCTTGCTCTTTGTTCCATCGCAATTGCGGCTTGTATCTTATGAGCGTGTTTCTTCCCAGAACCTTTTATTTTAGTTACACTCGCTTTAGCAGTCGCAACATCTTTAAACCCCAATCCGTGTATTGTTCCTCTAGGATTTTCATCCGTATATAAGTCACTATGTGAATCTGAACCTGCTGGTTGTCCTTTTTTTCTGGGTATTCTGGGGTTACTACTTTCAAACTTTAACTTAGGCCCAGAGGTTTTAAAATCTTTTTTTCTCATTACTGTCTTTGCAACGAGTTCTAACTCTCCACCTTTTAGGTTTAACACAAACGGCATATTAATATCTGTTCTCATATCATTAATAACTGCTTCTGCATCAGGCCCTAGTTGTGCAATAGTCTTACCAAATTTTTTGTGTGACTGTTTGAATAGTCGAGTAAGTTCAGAGGGTGTGATTTGTTTCTTATTCCTTGCATCATTTACTCTGTCAAGAAAATGTCTTGTAAACTCTACGTCAATACCAAGAGATGCAAACAATCTATCTGCATATCTCTCTATCTGGTCTAAATCTGTTTTTTTGATTGGTTTTTCTGATTGTGCATTTAGGTCTACCATTGGAACATAGGTATCTAACCCAGGCCCAACATTGCCATCTTTATACGACAAATTTGACAAAGACTCTCTAGTATGTGTTCTAAAATCACGAGGCATTACAAATCCTCTACTATTATTTTGCAACTTTAAAAGCGATATTTTGTAGTTTGAGAAAATCAGCTTTCTTACCGTTCATCATAGGTTTTAACTTTGCTTTATTACTATCGTTAACTTTATCATAAACTTGTGTAATAACGGATGCTGTCATCAAGTCGCATTTCATAGTGCCGTCTTTAAACTTTAAATTTTTAGCTTGTTTGCTCTTTACAATTGATCTCATTACATCAAGATTTTCTTCTGCAAGAAGAGACTCAATACCAAACTCTTGAACACTTGCAAGTACACTACTTTGAAAAGAACCCTCTCTCATGGATTTCTTTTCTCTTCTCATTTGCAACTTTCTAGCATGTTCTCTATATGCTTTTGTTCTTGCATCTAAAAGATTTTTCTTTTTCTTTTTCTTCATCATAGCATCAGGCGGCATAGCAACTCCACCAGCAGCATTACTGTTAGTCGGAGCATCTTCTTCAATTGAAGAGCCTGTGTATGGATCTACTTCTGTATATATTTTATTTGACATTTTTAATATCCTCTACACTTACATATATTTTTTCTTGGGTTTTAACATGAATAACTGGAAATATTTCAACACCCAAAACTGTATCTACTGGCGGTTCGTCATCATATGAAATAACTTTATCGCCTTTTTTAGCAGTTAGTTCTTCTTCTTCTTTATTTAGTATATCGTTGATTAGCACATATTCGCCTTTGGGTAAAACCTCACCAAAACCAGCAATCTCCTCTGAAATGGTATCGTCCAACTCTATTTCGTTTTCATGTAAAAACTTAACAAATTCTTTTTCAAACATATCTGGATCATCTACAGATTCTTTAAATGTATCTTTTAGTAAGAATAAAGCTGCAGCATATGTACCAACCTTACTTCTAAGGCCAGGCACTTTATTAAATATTTTTTTGATGTTGAATACAAGTTTGTGTAGAATAGTATATGCATTTTTTTCTTGTGTCGAAACCAAGGGAACTACTGGTTTCTTTGCTTTGTCTTGCATAATACGATTACCCTTTTCGTCAATGATACCCAACTTATAAGCATCAGTGTCCTCAAAGGGTGTTGTTAGTAACCGTAAAAATCTATACGTTACAAATAGGTCTATCGCTCTTCCCATTATAGTTCCTCTAGTTTTTTCAGAACAAAAGAATCTGTTTCTATAATCTTTAGTTCATCTTCTCTCATTATATTTAGGTAAATACAAAACGCTTTTAATGCAGATAAATGTTCATGTTGTATTTTATGTATAAGAAGAGTTGCACAGGCTTCTGGGCCAAATACATTTGATAGGACTATAATGTGATTGATTAGTAGACGTTCTTTTAAAATACCACTTTCATAGTATTTTCTTAGAAGTCTTTTAATATATTTAAATCTTTTCAGATCGTCTTGAAATTCTTTTTCGCCTTCACAGTGTGGGTTGTTGTAATGCCGTATGGCATACATCATCACATTTTCAGGCGTTATCTTCTCATACATGTACTACACAATGGAAGCATACAGTTTACATGAATTATTTCGTCCTACCATTTCATAATCCACTTTCAACTTCAATCCACCCTCTACCATGTGCGAAATACCATCATCATTTAAAAATTCATCATATGGTGTTTCACCATCTTTACCAAATCTTCCGCCCATCTTATTAAGTTGAAGTTCAAATGAACCACTTTGTTCACTCATACTTGGTGCTGTTTCCATACCAATTCCAACAGCTGCTAATCTATTTCTTAAAGTATTAAGAGCATGTTCTGGTAAAATAAATTCTTGATTTCCTATCAATCCAACAAATGCATTAAGTTTTTTTACGACTTCTGGATTTCCTAGTTCGGCAGGGTTAATATCTAAATCCACAGCGACATTATGTTGTCCACCATGCATTTCTTTTATGTGTTGTTTAAAACTTTTCATTAGCTACAACCTTCGCAGTTACAGTTTTCGTCACATTGACCTTTGCAAGCACATGAACTGTCGCACCCACAATCATAATTGGAATCATCTGAACCATCGTATATTTCTTTCAATTCTTGTCGTTCCATTTTTGACTCCTTAATAGTATATAGTAGGGGAGCATAACCCCCCTACTATTTTAGTTTTACTTTTTAGCGGCTTTTTTAGGTGCCTTCTTAGCAGTTCCTGCTGCTGCTTTTGGAGCAGTAGTTCTGGACATTGCTGGCATCATCATTTTGCCCGCTTTTGATTTGAACCTTAATCCCATTTTAATATCTCCTTTTCTAAAGATTAGTTGAATAGGGAGGCGAACCCCCCCACTCTTAATTATTAGTTAGCGATATCAATCAGACCACTATCAGCACCAGCATCATGCTGTCCGATAACCGCCCATGAAGAACCAGTCCACATACAGATTACAGCGTCACCGTCATCAACAAAGTTGATGTCTGCATAACCTAGAGGGTCAGCAGGTGTACATACAGATGCACCACCGTCTGTGTCGTTGATGATAACTTTCAACTGACCTACAACTGTTCCGTCTGCAAGTGTAGTAGCGTTAGAACCAGCAGTCTGAAGCAAAGTCAAAGCAGTTGAAACTGAAAGAGCAGCTTGTGTTCCGTCAGAAATATCTTCTACAGAATTTGAGAATCCGATAAAAGATGGAAGGTTGTTAATAAAGTTAGTAACAGATACCTTCTTATTGATTGGTGTTCCAGTTGGGTCGTCCACAACATGCAACAAGTCTGCGCCTGCGATGCCTGTTGAAAGGTCAGTCAGTGCAGTAATTTTCTTATCAGCCATTTTATATCTCCTTATTAAATAGCGTTATTAAATACCTAGACAATTCTAGGAATATTACTGTAGGTACACACTCGGCGTCCTACATCACCCATGTTATTCTTTTTTGGAGACTTTAGATATTTTTCTATCTATCGACTCTTGACTAACATCAATTATATAACCGTTTAGAAGATCTTGAGTTACTTGTTTTGCACCAGTAAGTGCATTTATCAACCCAACATATTCTAATCTCTTTTTGTCATGCAAATCTAGTTCGGCCTTAACCTTTTCTAAATCTGCATTTAGTACCGTATCCTTTTGCAACAACTTGTTAAACAATACAGCTGCTTTGGTGCCAGGCACTAGTACAATTTCTTCTCGTTCAGTGTTATCTATTTCATGTTTCATTACCATATTATATTCACCTTTAATTTATAATATTATTTATAAGACTTTTTGGCCTTATTTTTTCACTTATTATGTAGTAGTAACTCCGTTTAGGATAGAACCAGTTCCACTTGTAGAACCCACTTGTGAGTGTAATACAATATCAGAAGTCTTATCTTCTGCAAGTATAGCACTAAACTCATCAGTACTTGAACCGTCTGTAGCATCAAAGATGATTGTACCACTAGTAGTACTACCTTCTGTACCATCTTCAAGCAATCCAATTTTGACAGCAGTATCTTCACCAGTTCTTGTAATACCAGTAATATCTGTAGTTCCACTATCTCCTTGAACAACTAAGTCTAATCCCTCATCACACAAACTGTCGTGTCCATCAGCAGAGAAGTTTAGAATTACATCGTTTGCAACTGTAACTGGTCTTGAAAGTGTGACACTTGTTGAACCATTTGTTGCAGTAACAGTTAATGAACCATCTTGTGATAGGTCAGTTGAACCATTTTCATCTGTCAATGGTGTTGCATTTGCCTGTCCGTAAACTTTCATACCTACTGCAATTGTACCAGAGTTACCATCTAGAACCAACGCAGTTGTTGCTGTTGTAATCGCACCATTTACCGTTCCAACAACAGCAGCGGTGGAGTCGAGAACA